>Ga0160439_1000055_pt1 | contig 114068 bp, 86 predicted proteins | sample HID1975M_E0MG_FD_108201 | JGI IMG/M metagenome (GOLD analysis project Ga0160439, IMG submission 108201) | Enriched soil microbial communities from UW Madison campus, WI, USA - HID1975M_E0 MG | ecosystem: Environmental > Terrestrial > Soil > Unclassified | place: USA: Madison, Wisconsin...
AGGCCTCGGGGGGGGGGGGGGCGGCCCGGGGGGAACCGAAAAACCGGGCTTCCAAAAGCCAAAAAACTTGGTTATACCTCAATACCACAAAAAAAAAGACACCCCCCGATCTCCACCCCCCACGCCGGCCCCCGTCCCCCGCGGGAAGGGGGCCGGGGCGGAAAGGGGGGGGGAAAAGCGCGGGGGCGGGGGGGGGGGGGGGGGCGGCCCGGGAGGCATCGAAAAGCCGGGCTTCCAAAGTCCGAATAACTGTGTATACACTATATGCACAGTATGAACAGCAGCCTCCACATCTCGCAGGCCGACGCGCGCCCGATGTACCTCCAGATCGTGGAGCAGATCCGTGCGCGCATCGCCTCCGGCGATTGGCCGGCGGGAAAGGAGCTGCCGTCGATCCGGGCGCTGGCCGCCGCCGTCAGCGTCAGCGTCATCACCGTCAAGCGCGCCTACCTGGACCTGGAATCGGAGGGCGTGATCGTCACCCGACACGGCAAGGGCTCCTTCGTGGCGGAGAGCGGTACCGGCAGCCTGGCCAGCGAACTGCAGGGACAGAAGCTCGAGGAACACCTGGTGGCTGCCGCCGAGATCTCGCGCCAGCTCGGCCTTTCTCCGGAAGAACTGCTCGCGCGCCTGCGCCGCGCCCAACGCACAGGGGAACCGAAATGACCGCGACCAAACACATCGAGATGCGCGGCGTCGCCAAGGCATTCCGCTTCTTCGCCCTGCACGGGCTCTCGTTCGACCTCGAACCGGGGCAGGTCATGGGCCTGGTGGGCCCCAACGGCGCCGGCAAGAGCACCACCATCCGGATGGCGATGGGCTTGATGACCCCGGACGAAGGGGAGATCCGCGTGCTCGGCCACCCCATGCCCGCCGCGCAGGCCGCCGCCAAGCGCGACATCGGTTACGTCTCCGCGGACATGCGCCTCATGCCCAATGCCACGCTCGGCTGGCACATGAAACTGGTGTCCTCCATCTACCCCGGCTGGGACGCCGCCTACGCCGCCACCCTGGTCAAGCGCTTCAACCTGCGTCCCGCGCAGTCGACGCACACCCTCTCGCACGGCGAGCACACCAAGGCCGCGCTGCTGCTGGCGCTGGCGCGCCGCCCACGCCTGCTCATCCTCGACGAGCCCACCACCGGCCTAGATCCGGTGGCCCGCCATGAGCTGCTCACCGAATTCATGGACGTCCTGCGCGACGAAAGCCGCTCCATCCTCTTCTCTTCCCACAACACCGTGGACGTGGAACGCATCTCCGACCGCATCGCGTTCCTCGACCGCGGCCGACTCGTGGCCAACAGCGACAAGGAAGACTTCCTGGAACGCTGGCGACGCATCGAAGTACAGCTTCCGCCCGGCGCCGCCTTGCCCGAACTGGCGCACGTCGTCGGCCATGCCTCAGACGGCCGGTTCCACACGCTGACCACCAACCACTTCGACGAACGACAACTGGCGCAGCTGGGCCCGGCGGTCCGCAACGTACAGCGCATGAGCCTGGAGGAGATCTTCGTCGCAAACGTCATGCACCACCGGGAGGCGCGCGACCAATGAGCGTCATCACCCGCAAGCTCATCGCCAAGGAGCTGTATGTCCATCGCTGGACGATGCTGAGTTCCGCCGCCGCCGCCGCGCTCGCCGCCTTCGTCTGCGCCTTCGGGCGTACCGCCTTCAACGTGGGGGCGATCGCCTGGATCACCGCCGTCATCGCCAGCGGCGTGATGCTGGCCATCTACGGCGTCATGCACGAACGCAAGGAGCATTCGCTGCAGTTCGTGCTGAGCCTGCCGATCTCCACCCGCCAGTACGTGTTCGCCAAGACCTTCGGCCTGCTCCTGAGCTTCGTGCTGCCCTGGCTGGTGGCCTCGGCTTCCGCCGTCATCCTGGTGCTGGCCTCGCCGGCGGTGAACGACGGCCTGTTGCCCTACATCGTCGTGTTCTGCGGCTTCCTGCTCGCCAATTTCTCGGTGGTGCTGTGCGGCGCCTTGCACGCACGCTCCGAGGGAATGATGACCGCGGTGATCATCCTGACCAACATGGCGGTCAGCCTGTTCATGTTCATCGTGGGCGCGCTGCCCGGACTCAGGGACCACATGGCAGGCCCCGTTCCGGTCTGGAACGGCACGGTCTTCAACGTCCTGCTCATCGAGGCCATCGTCCTCGCCATCGCCGTCACCCTGCCGCTGCTCACGTCCGCGCGCCGCCGCGATTTCGTCTGAGGAACACGCCATGAACCCCGTCGACCCGCAACGCCTGCATGCGCTGGACGCCGTGCGCGGCTTCGCGCTCATGCTCGGCGTGGCCTTCCACGCCGCGCTGTCCTTCATGCCCGGATGGCCACCCGGCCTCTGGGCCATGGCCGACAACTCGCCCAGTCCGCTGCTGGGCGACGCCGCGTTCGTCGCGCACATCTTCCGGATGACGCTGTTCTTCTTCATCGCGGGCTTCTTCGCGCGCCTGTTGCACGGCAAGCTGGGTGCCGCCGGGTTCTGCAGAAACCGCCTGCTGCGCATCGCCGTGCCGATGGTCGCCGGCTGGGTGCTGCTGTACCCGCTGATCTCCTCGATCTGGATCGCGGGGATCACCAAGGCGTTCGGCGGAAACCTGCCGCCGATGCCGGAGGCCCCCAGGGTCTTCGGCGCCTTCCCGCTGACCCATCTGTGGTTCCTGTACCAGCTCCTGCAGCTCTACGCGATCGCGCTGCTGCTGAGCGCCCTCGCGGCGCGGATCGACCGTTCGCGGAAGCTGCGCGACGCGGCGGACCGACTGGTCTCGGCCGCGCTCGGGTTTCCGATGGCGGTGCTCCTGCTCGCGGTCCCGGTGGCCTTGGCGCTCATGGCGCTGCCGACCTGGTACTACTGGTCGGGGATTCCCACGCCCGACCAGAGCCTGATCCCGCAACCCGTCCCACTGGTGGGCTACGGCGTCGCCTTCGGGTTCGGCTGGCTGGTGCACCGTTCAAGCACCGCACTGGCCTCGCTCGCGAGGTACTGGCTGCCAAACCTCCTGGCTGGCGCGGTCGCCGCCGCCTGGCTGCTGCTGAGCCTGCGCGTCTCGCCCATGGCGCCGCCTGGTTTCCCGGCCGATCCACTGGACCTGGTCGACGGCACCACGCTCACCAAATCCGGCTTCGCGCTCATGCACGGCGTGGCGGCATGGGGCCTGGCGATGGGCATCACCGGCGCCGCGCTGCGCTTCCTGTCCGGACACAGCCCGGTGCGCCGCTACATCGCCGATGCGTCGTACTGGGTGTACCTGGCGCACCTGCCGGTGGTCGCCGCGCTGCAGGTCTGGGTCGGCCAATGGCCGCTGCACTGGAGCCTCAAGTACCCCTTCATCCTGGTGGTCAGCCTGGTCGTGCTGTTCGCGAGCTACCACTGGCTGGTGCGGCCAACGCCGGTCGGCCAGTTGCTCAACGGACGCCGGTACCGGCGGACGGATCGCACGCCCAAGCCCCCGGCTTCGCCCTCGCCTGCCTTGCCGCCGGGCGCCGGCCGCGGCGGCAGCGCCCCGGTCGCCTCGCTGCGCGGCATCACCAAGACCTTCGGCGGCATCACCGCGCTCGACAGTATCGACATCCAGGCTCATAGCGGCGAACTGCTGGCCCTGCTCGGGCCCAACGGCGCCGGCAAGTCCACCGCGATCTCGCTGTGGCTGGGCCTGATCGAAGCCGACGGTGGCGATGTCGCCCTGCTGGGCGGTATGCCGCAGGAAGCCGCGCGACGGCAGGGATTGGGCGTGATGATGCAGGACGTGGAACTGCCCAGGGAACTGAGCCCGCGCGAGCTGGTGCGACTGGCCTCCAGCTACTACGCCGACCCCCTGCCGCTGGAAGAAACCCTGCGGCGCGCGGGTGTCACCGCCTTCGCCGACCGTGCCTACGGCAAGCTTTCCGGCGGGCAGAAACGCCTGGCGCAGTTCGCGGTGGCCATCTGCGGGCAACCGCGCGTGCTGTTCCTCGATGAGCCATCGGTCGGACTGGACGTGCAGGCACGGGAAGCGCTCTGGGCCAGCATCCGCGAACTGCTCGCGGCCGGCTGCGCCGTCGTCCTCACCACGCACTACCTGGAGGAGGCGGAAGCACTGGCCGACCGCGTCGCAGTGATCGCCAGGGGCCACCTGATCGCCACCGGCAGCGTGGACGACATGCGCGCGCTGGTCGCGCGCCGCCGGATCAGCTGCGAGTCCCGGCTAAGCGTGGCCGAGGTCGGTACCTGGCCCGGCGTGCTGGACGCACGGCTGGAGCGCGATCGCCTGCACCTGACGGCCAGCGACGCCGAGACCGTCGTGCGGCGCCTGCTCGCCGAAGATCCCTCGCTGTCCCGGCTGGAGGTGCGTGAAGCCGGACTCAACGAAGCATTCAACGAACTCACGCGGGAGGCCGCATGAACGCCCGGCCCATGGATCACGGCGCCACTGCCTGGGTGCTTTCGCCGCGCCGGCTCGCGGGCGCCTACCTGGAGGAGATCCGCTGCGAGGCGCTGCGGCTGCTGCGCAACCGCGGCCTCGCCTTCCCGGTGCTGGTCATGCCGGTGGCGCTGTACGCGCTCATCGCGCTGGTGGTGGCGGGCGAAGACACGGCCAGGGACCCGATGGTGGGTGTATTCCTGTTCTCCGCGTTCTCGGTGATGGCGATCAGCATGCCCGCGCTGTTCGGCATCGGCACGTCGCTGGCCATGGAGCGCGAGATGGGCCTGCTCCGCCTGAAACGCGCGCAGCCGGCGCCCGCCGGATCCTGGCTGGTGGCGAAGATCGCCTGCGGGCTCGCCTTCGGCTTGATCGCCTACCTGCCCATCCTGGCCACGGCGCTGGCGGCGGATCGCCTGCCGCTGGAACCGGCGCGCATCCTCGCCATGAGCGCGACGCTCGTCGCCGGCGCCATCCCGTTCTGCGCGATGGGGCTGATGATCGGCACCCTGTTCCGCGGCAGCTCCGCTCCTGGCTACGCGAACCTGGTCTACCTGCCCGGCTGCTACCTCTCGGGAATGTTCTTCCCGCTGCCGAAATCCATGTACTGGCAGACGCCGGTCTGGCCGCAGTTCCACGTCAACCAGCTCGCCATGCACGCGGCCGGCGTCGGGAAGTTCCAGTTCGAACCCCTGCTCATGGCTGCGGCGGGCGCGGTGGGGTTCACGGTGCTTTTCAGCGCGGTCGCGATCTGGCGGCTGGCGCGCAACGGCTGATGGCGCGCAATGAATGTCCCCGGCAAAGCCGGGGGGCTTTGGCGATCGCTGCCTCCTCAAAGTGGCCTTTCCGCGATCGTAGAGCGAAAGCCATCGTCATCCCCGCGAAAGCGGGGACCCATTTGAATTTTCGCAACGACGCTGGATCCCCGCTTTCGCGGGGATGACGACCTCTTCAATATCGCAGGCCGTCAAGCCGCCCGCGGTATAGAGCCTGCCCCTGCGCAGGCCGGCCGATCCGGCGGGCACCTCGTTCAGCCGGAGAACAAGGCTTGCATCGAGTTGGTATCCGGATGCTCGACGATGCCCTTCTCGGTGACGATGGCGTCGATCAGGCTGGCCGGGGTCACATCGAACACCGGGTTCCAGGCCGGCACGCCTTCGGCCACCGTGCGCGTGCCACCGATGCCGTACAGCTCGGCCGGATCGCGCTCCTCGATCTCGATCAGGTCGCCCGAGGCGGTATCCATGTCGACGGTCGAGGACGGCGCCACGATCATGAACTTCGCGCCATGGTGGCGCGCGGAGATCGCCAGCTGGTAGGTGCCGATCTTGTTGGCGGTGTCGCCGTTGGCGCAGATGCGGTCGGCGCCGACCACGACCCACTGCACCGCGCCGGTCTTCATCAGGTGCGCGGCGGCGGAGTCGGCGATCAGGGTCGCGGGAATGCCGTCCTGCAGCAGCTCCCACGCGGTCAGGCGCGCGCCCTGCTGCCACGGGCGGGTCTCGCCCGCATAAACGCGCGCGATGCTGCCCTGCGCGACGCCGGCGCGGATCACGCCGAGCGCGGTGCCGAAGCCGGCCGTCGCCAGCGAGCCGGTGTTGCAGTGGGTGAGCACGCCGCTGCCGGGCGCGATCAGCGAGGCGCCGAGCACGCCCATCGCGCGGTTGGCGGCGAGGTCCTCGGTCTCGATCGCGCGCGCCTCGGCTTCGAGCGCCGCGCGCCAGTCCATGCCCTCGCCCGCCTGCGCGCGCAGCAGCGCCGCGCGCATGCGCGCCAACGCCCAGGCGAGGTTGACCGCGGTCGGACGCGCGGCGTTGAGCCGCTGCAGTGCTGGTTCCAGTTGCGCGGCGGCGTCCGTGGCGTCGGTCGCCTCGACCTCGCGCGCGGCCAGCACCGTGCCCCATGCGGCGGAAATGCCGATCGCCGGCGCGCCGCGCACGGCGAGCGAATGGATCGCGTCCGCGACCTCGTCACTGGTCCGGCACGCCAGGTATTCGACGACGAAGGGCAGCTTGCGCTGGTCGAGCAGTTCGAGGGCATCGCCGGTCCAGCGGATCGGGCGGATGCGGTCGTAGCGGGCGTAGTCGATAACGTCGGTCATGACGCCGATTCTACCGGCGGCCGCGCGCGCGCGACCGCCGGTGTCCAGGCTTCAGCGCACGCGGAACTCGGCGCGGCAGCCGCGATCGACCCAGATGCCGCTGCGGTCCCAGCCCCAGTTCTGGCCGCGCACGCAGCGCGTGTCGGACAACTGGCGGACGAGGTCGACGCCGCGGCCGACCTGCACGTTGCAGCGGCGATGCTGGTTCTTGTCGGATTCGCAGCGGAGGGTCTGCCCGTAGCCCGTACCCGGACCGGACGGATGGCCGGGGCCGGGGCCGGGGCCGTGGCCGCCGCCGCGACCGGTCACGAACTCCGCGCGGCAGCCCTGCGACACCCAGATGCCGCTGTTGTCCCAGCCCCAGTTCCGGCCCTGCACGCAGGCCGTGCGCGAAAGCTGGCGCGAAATGGAGACGCCACCGCGGGTGTCGGCGCTGCAGCGACGGTTGCGGCCGTTGTCCGATTCGCAGCGAACGACGGCGCCAGAGCCGTGCCCGCCACCGCCGTAGCCTCCACCCGGGCCATAGCCTCCGCCCGGATAGCCGCCGTAGCCACCACCGGACGGATAGCTGACGCACCCTGCCAGCAACAGCAACGCCGCCGCGCCCAAACCGATCCTGATTGCGCCCATCCGACACCTCCCGAGCATGCTTCGTGCGCGCCACATTGCGCGCAATCCCGTGAACGACGGGGCAAAGCGCGATGTTGACCAGCCGGGCGGCGCGGTTCAGGCGCGATTGAAGTCGAACGCCAGTACGTCGGCGATCCGTGGCGTGCCGAGCATGGCCATCAGCAGGCGGTCGACGCCGAGCGCGACGCCGGCGCAGGCGGGCAATCCCGCCGCCATTGCATCGAGCAGGGCTTCGTCGATGGGCGGCGACGCGGCCCCGCGCGTCGATCGCACCGACAGATCTCGTTCGAAGCGCCGGCGCTGTTCGACGGCGTCGGTCAGCTCGTGGTAGCCATTCGCCAGCTCCAGCGGACCGAGGTAGACCTCGAAGCGTTCGGCCACGTCGACGTCATCGCGTTGCACCACCTTCGCCAGCGCGCACTGCGACGCGGGATAGTCGTGCACCACCAGCAGCTGGTTCGGCGGGAAGCGCGGCTGGATGAGGTGGGTCATGAGCAGGTCGAGCCAGTCGTCCCGGGTCAGGCCTTCGGGATCGATGGCGATGTCGCCACCCGTCGCGCGCAGCGCGTCGATGTCCGCCGTCATCGGATCGATGCCGAGCGTGTCGCGGTACAGCTCGCGGAACGCGATGCGCGCCACCGAGGCCTCGCGTTCGACCAGGGACAGCGCCGCCTGCACCAGTTCGACCGCCTCGTCGGCCAGGCGCAGGTGGTCCCAGCCGACGCGGTACCACTCCAGCATCGTGAACTCTGGGTTGTGCCGCCCGCCGGCTTCGCCGTCGCGAAACACGCGCCCGAGCTCGTAGCAGTCGCCGAGGCCGGCTGCGAGCAGGCGCTTCATCGGGAACTCGGCCGAGGTGCGCAGCCAGCGCGTGCGCGGCGCGCCGTCGGTGCGGCCGGAGAATTCGAGCGCGAACGAGGCGATGTTGGGATCGGTGTTGCCGGCGCGCGAGAGGATCGGGGTTTCGACTTCCAGCACGCCGCGGCGCGCGAAGAAGTCGCGGATCGCGGCATTGACGCGGGCGCGCAGGCGGATGGCGTCGAAATCGGCCGAAGGTTGCGTGTTGCCCTCGCTCACGAACGACCTCGGACACCCATTGCCTTCATCCCAGCGAAAGCTGGGATCCATTTTGCTCTTGCTTCCGCATCACGTGTCGAAATCCAAGACAAAGGCAAAATGGATCCCAGCTTTCGCTGGGATGACGGTCGAATCTGGGACTTGGTGGCCGTTGGTCCCATCCCGTGATTTGCAGACATGCTCACGCGTGCCTGTCCAGGAACGCGATCAGCTGCGCCTCGTCCCAGATCTCGATGCCCAACTCCTGCGCCTTCGCCAGCTTCGAGCCGGCGTTCTCGCCGGCGACGACGAGGTGCGTCTTCTTCGACACGCTGCTGGCGACCTTCGCGCCCAGCGCTTCGAGCTTCGCGCCGGCCTCGTCGCGGCTCATCGATTCCAGCCCGCCGGTCAGCACCACGGTCCTGCCGTCGAGCGGGCCGGCCCGTGCGCTGTCCGCCTCGGGCGCGAGCGCGAGCAGGCGCGCGATCGCCGCCTCGCCGTCCAGCAGCAGCTTCGGATGGCCCGGCTGGTCCAGCCACTCCCGCAGCGCGGCGGCGGACGCCTCCGGCAGGCCTGCGGCCGCGAGTTCCTGCACTCCGGCATCCACGATCCGCGCGGCGGTCGGCAGCGCCGCGACCAGCGCCTTGGCGCGCAGGGGCGTGATCGTCGGGATCTCCGCCTCGACCAGCAGCGCGGCCAGGTCCAGCCCGTCGCGCAGCCGGGCTGACGGCGGATGGCCGTCGCGGATGCGCACCTGCCCGTCCGTGAGCAGGTCGTCGATGGCCTGCTGGTTGCCCGCCTGCTCGAAGAAATGCCCCAGCGAACGCGCGACCTCGCCGCCGATGTCGGGCACGCGCTTGTACAGCGGCCACGGCAGGCGGCGGATCAGGTCGAGGTCGCCGAACCACAGCGCCAGCGCCTTGGCCGTGCTCTCGCCGACGTGCTGGATGCCGAGCGCGAACAGCAGGCGCTCCAGCATCGCATCGCGCGAGCGGTCGATCGCCTCGACCAGGTTGTCGGCCCACTTGGTCGCGATCTTCTTCGGGTTCCATGCGAACTCGATCGACTGCGCGAGCGCGGCGGCGCGCCAGCCCTCGTCGGCAGCGTCGAGCCGCTGGATCGCGGCGAGCACCGCGCCACTGCCCTCTGGCGGCAGGTGCGGCTGCACCGACGCGGCCAGTGCGTCCGGCGTCTCCGCGTCGAGCACCAGCTTGAGCTGCAGCAACTGGTCGCGGCCGAGGCGGTAGAGGTCGGCCACGCCGCGCACGATGCCGGCGTCGACCAGGGTCTCGACGTACTTGTCGCCCAGTCCCTCGATGTCCATCGCGCGGCGCGAGGCGAAGTGGCGGATGGTTTCCTTGCGCTGCGCGGGGCAGCTCAGTTCGCCGGAACAGCGCCAGACCGCCTCGCCCTCCTCGCGCAGGATCTCCGAGCCGCAGACCGGGCAGTTCGCCGGCATCGTCCACGGCAGCGCACCGGCGGGCCGGCGCTCGGCGATCACGCCGACGACTTCCGGGATCACGTCGCCGGCCCGGCGCACGATCACGCTGTCGCCCACGCGCACGTCGAGCCGCGCGATCTGGTCGGCGTTGTGCAAGGTGGCGTTGGTGACGATCACGCCGGCCACCTGCACCGGCGCCAGGCGCGCGACCGGTGTCGCCGCACCGGTGCGGCCGATCTGGATCTCGATCGCCTCGACAGTGGTCGCCTGCTCCTGCGCCGGGAACTTGTGCGCGATCGCCCAGCGCGGCGCGCGCGAGACGAAGCCCATCTCGCGCTGGCCGTCACCGTCGTCGAGCTTGTAGACCACGCCGTCGATGTCGAACGGCAGCGCGTCGCGGCGCTCGCCGATGCGGCGGTAGTAGTCGAGCAGGCCATCGGCGCCCTCGACCACTTCGCTGAGATTGCTGACCGGGAACCCCCACTCGCGCAGCTGCGTGAGCGTGGCCGAATGCGAATCCGGCAGTTCGCCACCCTTCACCAGTCCGGTGCCGTAGGCGAAGAACGCCAGCGGCCGCTGCGCGGTGATGCGCGGATCAAGCTGGCGCAGCGAACCGGCCGCGCCGTTGCGCGGGTTGGCCAGCACCTTGCCGCCGTGCAGGCGGGCGTGTTCGTTGTATTGCTCGAAGGCGGCGCGCGGCATGTAGACCTCGCCGCGGACTTCCAGCACGGCCGGCCAGTCCTTGCCGCGAAGCTTCAGCGGGATCGCCTTCACCGTGCGCAGGTTGGCGGTGACGTCTTCGCCGGTGGCGCCGTCGCCGCGGGTGGCGCCCTGCACGAACACGCCGTGTTCGTAGCGCAGGCTGATGGCGAGGCCATCGAGCTTGGGTTCGGCGGAGAACTCCAGGACCGGGCGGTCGAGCTTGTCGGCGATGCGGCGTACGAAGTCCTGCACTTCGCCGTCGCTGAAGGCGTTGCCGAGCGAAAGCATGGGGATCGCGTGCCGGACCTCGGCGAACTTCGACGAGGGCGCGTTGCCGACGCGCTGCGTCGGCGAATCGGCGGTCACCAGCCCGGGATGCGCGGCTTCGAGTTCGTCGAGTTCGCGCAGCAGGCGGTCGTATTCCGCGTCCGGGATGTCCGGTTCGTCGAGGACGTGGTAGCGGTAGTTGGCGTCGTCGAGCCGGCGACGCAGGTCGGCGATGCGGGTGGCGGGAGTCTGGGCCATCGCGCAATTCTATGGGTTTCGCCCGCACGTTCGCAGGAGCGGCTTCAGGCGCGATTGACTGGATTGCGGGTCGCGGCTGAAGCCGCTCCTACAACTACTTTCCCGCAAGGCGCTCTTGCGCGGGCGCTACCAGCGCGGGCTGCGCGTGACCGGCGGCGCTTCGTTCTCGCGGTCCCAGGCGCGCAGCTCGTCGCGCAGGCCGGCAATGCGCTGGCGACCGAGGGCGTTGCGCTGTTCGTCCAGCACCACGCCGTCGAGGAGTTCGGCCATGCGCTGGGCGGCGGGCAGCATCGCGTCCCAGGCGTCGAGGGCGCTGACCGGGGCCGGCAGCGTGAGGAAGAACGCGATCGCCGGGGTTTCCAGCGCCTGGATCTCGGACATCTCGAAGCTGCCGGGCTTGCGGATGTTGGCGACGCTGAAGATCGGCCCGCGCTCGGGGTGGCTCTCCACCAGCCGGTGGAAGACGTTCATGTGGCCATAGGTCAGGCCGGCCTTCTCGGCGGCGACCACGATGTCCGGCCCGCGCAGCACCTGCCCGGCCTTGGCGGCGATGTACAGGGTGACGATCTTGTCGAAGTCGTCGCTGGTGCGTTTGCCGAGTTCGCTGTTGGGCGAGGCCGCGCCGACCGCGCCGTCGAGCAGGTCCATCTCGGTCTGCACGATTTCCTCGCCGGCGCCTTCGGGCGCGTCGGCCAGTTCGCGTTCGATCTGCGCGCCGAGCGTCGGCTCCATGCGCTCGCCGTCGCCGCGGCCCTCGCGCGGCAGCTTGCGTCCCTGTCCCTGCCGCGGCCGGGTGCCGAAGTACCAGATCGCCGCCAGCAGGATCAGGCCGGCCACCAGGATGCCAATGCGCAGTTCGGTCATGCGGGTCCTCCGGGGGTGGTGCGGGGCCTCACGCGGCGCCGGCCAGGCGCGCGGCCTCGGCCAGGTCGACGGACACCAGGCGGCTCACGCCCGGCTCGCGCATGGTAACGCCGCTGAGCTGCTGCGCGGCCTCCATCGTCGCCTTGTTGTGGGTGACGAACAGGAACTGCACCTGTTCGCTCATCTCGCTGACCATCGCGGTGAAGCGGCCGACGTTGGCCTCGTCCAGCGGCGCGTCCACCTCGTCGAGCAGGCAGAACGGCGCGGGGTTGAGCTGGAAGATCGCGAACACCAGCGCCACCGCGGTCATCGCCTTCTCGCCGCCCGACAGCAGCGAGATGTTCGACACGCGCTTGCCCGGCGGGCGCGCCATGATCGCGACGCCGGTGTCGAGCAGGTCCTCGCCGGTGAGCTCGAGGTAGGCGTGTCCGCCGCCGAACAGGCGCGGGTACAGCTCCTGCACGCCGGAATTGACGCGGTCGAAGGTGTCCTTGAAGCGGCCGCGGGTCTCGCGGTCGATCTTGCGGATCGCGTCTTCCAGCGTTTCCAGCGCGGTGGTGAGGTCGGCGTCCTGCGCGTCGAGGTAGTCCTTGCGCTGCGCGGCCTCGGCGTGCTCCTGGATGGCGGCGAGGTTGACCGGCTCGAGCCTGCGCAGCTTGGCGTCGAAGTCGGTGACCATCTTTTCCCAGGCCGAAACTTCGGCCTCGGCGGCGAGGTTGGCGACCACGTCCTCGAGCACGAAACCGGCCTCGACCACGGCCGCGGTCAGCTGTTCGGCCTTGATCGCCAGCGCCTGCTGGTCGAGGCGGCGCTGCGAGATCGCCTCGCGCTGCGCCAGCGCCTGTTCCTCGCGCTCGTGGCGGGTGCGCTCGAACGTGCGCAGGTCGTTGTCGATGCCTTCCAGGGTGGAGCGCGCGGCGGCCAGCGCCTTCTCGGCGACCACGCGCTGCTCCAGCGCGGCCTGGCGCTGCTGCTCCAGCGCGACCACCGGGGCGTCGCCGTCCGACAGCTGCGCGGCGAGTTCGCCCAGCCGCGCGTCGAGCTGGCCGCGCTGGCCGCCCATGCGCTGCAGGGCCTGCGCCAGCGCCACGACCTGGGCGCGCTGCGATTCGAGGGTCAGCGCCAGCGCGTGCGCGGTGTCGCGCGATTCGCGGGCGGCGGCACGGGCGGCGTCGCGCGCCTCGGCCAGGTTGCGGCGCTCGGCCTCCAGCGCGTTGCGCGCGGCTTCCATCTCGGCCATGCGGCCGACGACGTCCTCCAGCTTCGAGCGCGCCTCGCGCGCCTGCTGCGCGCTGCTGTCGATGGTGTCGGCGAGCTGCGCGAGTTCGACGTCGATCTTCTCGATCCGCGCCCGCGCGGTGTCCACCCGGCCCTGCTGGCTCTGCAGCTGGCCGGCCAGCTCCGACACGCTGCGATGGGCAAGGTAGAGCGAGCGCTGCGCGTCCTCGCGCTGCTGTTCGGCCACCAGCAGGCGGTCGCGCCAGGCGGCGATGCCGCGCTCCAGCTCCTGCTCGCGGTGCTGCAGTTCCCCGATCGCGGCGCGCAGTTCCTTGATCTCGCGCTCGCGCAGCAGCGCGCCCTGCTTGGCGGCGCCCGAGCGCACCACGCGCACCCAGCCGGCGCCGAGGCGCTCGCCGCCGCGGGTGATGACCGATTCGCCCTCGCCCAGCCGCGCCTGCAGAGCGCGCGCCTCCGACAGGTCTTCGGCGGCGTGCAGGCGGGCCAGCAGGCGGCGGATCGCCAGCGGGCCCTGCACCTTCGCCGCCAGCGAGGTCGGCGCGAACGCCGCGTCGCCGGCTTCGGCGGACACCAGCGCCAGCCGCCCCTCGCCGAGCTCGCCAAGCGCATCGACCAGCGTTTCCGGCGCCTCCACCAGCACGCCTTCGATCAGCTGACCCAGTGCGCCTTCGACGGCGTTCTCCCAGCCCGGTTCGACCGTCAGCCGCTCGCCCACGCGCGCGGCCGAATCCAGCCCGCGCTGGCGCAGCCATTCGACCGCGACGCCCTGCTCCTGGCCGAGCGCCGCGTGCTGCAGCGTCTCCAGCGACGACAGCCGGCCGCGGGCTTCCTGCGCGTGCTTGCGCACTTCGGACAATTCGTTCTGTGCGGTGCGCTGCTGGTCCTGCAGCTCGACCGCGGCCTGCTTGCGCTGTTCGAGGTCCTCGTTCAGGCCGTCGAGCGCGGTCTTCTGCTCCTCGTGGCGCAGGGCGACGGTCTCGAAGGCCTCCGCCAGCGCGGCGAGGTCGAGCGCGCTGCGCTCGGCGCCGAGCTGCTCGCGGCGGCGGTCGGCGTCGAGCGACTGGCGGTCGAGGTAGTCCACGCGCGTGCGCTCGACGTCGCCGGCGCGCGAGGCCTCGTTCTGCTCGCGGTTGTGTGCCTCCCAGCGCTGCTGCCAGTCGGCCAGCGCTTCCTCGGCGCTGCGCAGCGCCTCCTGCCGGACCTCGTCGTCCTCGCGCAGCGCGGCCAGCTGCGGCTCGGCGTCGGCGATCGCGGACTGCAGCACCTCCAGCTTCGCCTCGTCGCCGCTGATGTGGCTGCCGATCTCCTCCAGCGCGTGCCGGGTTTCCTCGCGCGCCTTGTGCAGGCGCTCGGCCATCTCGCGCTGGTGCGCGATCTGCTGCTCGATCCGCGCCAGGGTGCCGCCGACCTCGTAGCTCTCGGCCTGCGTCTTGTCGAGGGCGACGCCGGCTTCCTCGCGGCGCACGCGGCCGGTTTCCAGCTCGCGCTCGGCCTCGCGCTGTTCGGCGATCAGCTGCTGCAGGCGGGTTTCCTCCTGCGACAGCCCTTCGCGCAGGCCCTGCAGCTGGACATCGAGGGCGCGGAACTCCAGCGCCTTCCATTCGGCGTCGCGGATCTTCCGTTCGGCCTGGATCGCCGTGTACTGCTCGGCCTGGCGCGCCTGGCGCTTGAGGTGCTCGAGCTGCTTGCCGACCTCCTCGCGCAGGTCGCTCAGGCGGTCGAGGTTCTCGCGGGTGTGGCGGATGCGGGTCTCGGTCTCCTTGCGGCGCTCCTTGTACTTGGAGATGCCGGCGGCTTCCTCCAGGTACACGCGCAGCTCTTCCGGCTTGGCGTCGATCACCTGGGAGATCATGCCCTGCTCGATGATCGAGTAGCTGCGCGGGCCGAGGCCGGTGCCGAGGAACAGGTCGGTGATGTCGCGGCGGCGGCACTTGGCGCCGTTGAGGTAGTAGCCGCTCTGGCCGTCGCGGCCGACGGTGCGCTTGACCGAGATCTCGTTGAAGGCCGCGTATTCGCCCGAGATGGTGTGGTCGGCGTTGTCGAAGATCAGCTCGACGGTCGCCTGCGACACCGGCTTGCGCGCGGTGGAGCCGGCGAAGATCACGTCGGTCAGCGAGTCGCCGCGCAGGCGGCTGGCCGAGCTTTCGCCCATGACCCAGCGCACCGCGTCGATGATGTTGGACTTGCCGCAGCCGTTCGGGCCGACCACGCCGGTCATGTTGGTCGGCAGGTGCAGCGTGGTGGGATCGACGAAGGATTTGAAACCGGACAGCTTGATCGTAGACAGGCGCATGCGGCGTTCGGTGGCCCCGGCCGCGCGTCACGGCGCGGCCCTGTTATTCGTGCAAAGTGGCGGGAATGACTCGCAAGTCATTGAATGGACTTGGATCGAGACGACCCCGAATCCATTCGAATCCGCGAGTATAGCGGCCGCTCCCGGCCCCGTCCCGGGGTTACAGACAAGCGATATTCAGCACCTTGCTCCGGCCATCGCGCGCGGACTGCTCCCTCCCCCGCTTGCGGGGGAGGGCTGGGGTGGGGGCGCTCTTCGCGGCAGGGACTCGCCCCTGCCTGGCTCGCGCCTTCGGCGCGCCCCCATCGGCCTTCGGCACCTTTCCACCCGTAAAGGACGCAATGCCCCCGCACGCGGGGGAAGGGAGCGTCCGGACGTCGGTTGAGCCTGGCGGCTCAGGTGGCCACCTCGGCCAGCCTGTCGAGGAAATGCCGGCACCAGGCGTGGATGTCGTTGCCGATGATCGGCTGCATCATCGACTGCCAGCGCTCGCGGCGTTCGGCCAGCGACATGGTCGAGGCGCGCGCGATCGCGTCCGCCACGCCGTCGAGGTCGTAGGGATTGACCAGCAGCGCGGCGTCCAGTTCGGCCGCGGCGCCGGCCAGCATCGACAGCACCAGCACGCCGGGGTCCTCCGGGTCCTGCGCCGCCACGTACTCCTTCGCCACCAGGTTCATGCCGTCGCGCAGCGGGGTCACCAGCGCGACCTTCGCGGCGCGGTAGAAGCCGGTCAGGGTGGCGTGGGCGAAATTGCGGTTGACGTAGCGCAGCGGCGTCCAGTCGGGCTCGGCGTGGGTGCCGTTGATGTGCCCGGCGATGCCCTCGAGCTGGTCGCGCAGCTGCCGGTACTCGGCGACGTCGCCGCGCGAGACCGGCGCGATCTGCAGGAAGGTCAGGCGCCCGCGCTCGGACGGGTGGCGCTCGATGTAGCGGCCGAAGGCGCGGAACCGCTCCGGCAGCCCCTTCGAGTAGTCGAGGCGGTCGACGCCGATGGCGAGCAGGCGATCGCTCAGACTCTCGCGCAGCGCGCGCACGGCCGGCTTGTTGACCGCGGCGGCCGACTGGTTGGCGATGCGGGTCGCGTCGATGCCGATCGGGATCGACGTCACCGCGACCTGGCCGCCGCCCGGCAGCACCACCGTGCCGTCGCCGTCGATGCTCGCGCCGCCGAAGATGCGTGCGTAGGTGCGGAAGCGGTCCGCGTCGCGCGAGGTCTGGAACCCGAGCAGGTCGTAGGCGTACAGCGATCCGAACAGCCGCGCATGCTCGGGCAGCGCCGAGACCAGGTCCGCCGACGGCATCGGCACGTGCAGGAAGAAGCCGATGCGGCAGCGGATCCCGCGCTCGCGCAGCAGCGCCGCCAGCGGGATCAGGTGGTAGTCGTGGATCCACACCACGTCGTCCTTGCGCAGCAGGGGCGCCAGCCGGTCGGCGAACAGGGCGTTGACGCGGCGGTAGCCCTCGCGGGTCTCGCGCGCGTAGTCGACCAGGTCCAGGCGCGAATGCAGCAGCGGCCACAGGGTGCGGTTGGCGAAGCCGTTGTAGTAGTCGTCGTGGTCGCGCCGGTTGAGGTCCATGGTGACGTAGCGCACGTCGCCCTCGGACTGTTCGTGCAGGCGGCCGCTGTCCTCGCGCACCGTCTTGCCGCTCCAGCCGAACCAGAGGCCGCCGTGCGTCCTCAGAGCCGCCTCCAGCCCGACCGCGAGGCCGCCGGCGCGGTCCTCGCCCGGCACGGCGACGCGGTTGGAGACGACGACCAGCCGGCTCACGAGGCCTCCATCCAGCTGCGCGACAGCCGCATCGCGGCGATGATCAGGCCGACGTGCGAATAGGTCTGCGGGAAGTTGCCCCAGGCCTCGCCGCCGTCGAACTCGAGGTCCTCCGACAGCAGCCCGAGGTGGTTGCGGCGCGCGAGCAGGCGCTCGAACATCGCCCGCGCCTCGTCGCCGCGGCCGGTCGCGGCCAGGGCGTCGATGTACCAGAAGGTGCAGATCGTGAAGCTGGTTTCCGGCGCGCCGAAATCATCCGGCGCGACGTAGCGGAACAGCGCGTCGCCGCGGCGCAGGTCGCGGCCGATGGCGTCGACGGTCGCGACGTAGCGCGGATCGTCGGCGGACAGGAAGCCGATGTCGGTGAGCAGCAGCAGCGAGGCGTCGAGGTAGTCGCTGTCGAAGGAGGCGCTGAAATGGTTCGCCTCCGGCCGCCAGGCGCGTTCGACGGTGGTGGCGTGGATGGCGTCGGCGCGCTCGCGCCAGTGCGCGGCGCGGTCGTCGAGCGCGAGCAGCCGCGCGATCTTGGCCAGCCGGTCGCAGGCGGCCCAGCACATCGCCGCGGTGTAGGTGTGCACCTCGGCGCGGCCGCGGAACTCCCACAGGCCGGCGTCGGGCTGGTCGTGCAGCGCCCAGGCGCGCTCGCCCAGCGGCTCCAGACGGCCGAACGCGGCGGCGTCGCCCGGCTGCGACAGGCGCTGGTCGAAGAACAGCTGCGTCGACGCCAGCACGACGCTTCCGTAGACGTCGTGCTGCTTCTGCACCCACGCCAGGTTGCCGCGCCGCACCGGTCCCATGCCGCGGTAACCGCGCAGGCTCGGCACCTCGGTTTCCTCCAGTTGCTCGGCGAAATCGATGCCGTACAGCGGCTGCAGGCTGCCGTCGTGGGTGGCGATGTTGAAGATGTAGCGCAGGAACTCCTCCATGCTCCTGGTCGCGCCGAGCCGGTTGAGCGCGCGCACCACGAAGGCGGCGTCGCGCAGCCAGCAGTAGCGGTAGTCCCAGTTGCGCGGCGTGTCCGGCGCCTCGGGGATCGAGGTGGTCATCGCGGCGATGATCGCGCCGCTGTCCTCGTACTGGCACAGCTTGAGCGTGATCGCGCTGCGGATCACCGCCTCCTGCCAGTCGAGCGGCACCGACAGGTAGCGCACCCACTCGCGCCAGTAGGCCTCGGTGCGGCCCAGCGCCTCCTCGACGTAGCCGCCGATCGAACGCAGCAGAGATTCGTCGGGCCCGAACACCAGGTGCACGGACTCGCCGAGCACGAACGGCGTGCCCTCGCGCACGAAGCGGATCGGCACGTCGGTGGTCAGGCGCAGCGTGAAGCCCGGCAGCAGCCAGCGCATGTGGTTGCTGCCCCAGGTGGTGTCGGGCACGCGCGCGCCCCAGTCGGCCAGCGGGCGGGCGCGGACGCGGACGCGCGGCGTGCCCGCCAGCGGCGTGACCCGGCGCACGATCGACACCGGCCGGTAGATGCGGCCGTTCTGCTTCCAGCGCGGCGCGAAATCGACGATCTCGACCGCGCCGCCGTGGCGGTCGTGCAGCACCGTGCGCAGGATCGCGGTGTTGGTGACGTAGTGCTGCTCGCTGCGCTCGAAGTCCTCCAGCTCGATCGCGAGGTCGCCGCCGTCGTGGTCGCCAGGCGACAGCAGGGCGCAGAACGCCGGATCGCCGTCGAACGCCGGCAGGCAGCTCCAGACGACGCGCGCCTGCCGGTCGATCAGCGCGCCGAAGCTGCCGTTGCCGATCACGCCGAGGTCGAGCGTCTGCTGCATGTGTCTCTCCTGTCGCGTCATGCGGGAAACCCGGGGGGAATCCGGACTTCCCACGTCATTCCCGCGAAGCGCCCGGCAACGGCCGAAAGCTGGTCGAGCGGGAACGTGCAGGCCCGCACCACGCGAGGTATCCGGATGTCATCCCGAGTGTAGCGAGGGATCTCGTCTTGAATGTCTTCGGAAAGAAGATCCCTCGCTGAGCCTGCCCTGAGCGAAGCCGAAGGGCCCGGGATGACAAGAGTATTTTTCGCCACCCCATATCATGGGATAGCACCCAGCCATGCGTGCACCGAAGCGATGCCCGGCAGGCGATGGCGCGCGACGGTATCCGCGCGGTCGCCGACCAGCACGCTGAGGCCGCCGTGCGCGTTGACCACCTCGAAGCCGTGCTCGTCTGTCAGGTCGTCGCCGACGAACACCGGCGGGCGCCCCTGGAACGGCGCTTCGGCCAGGAAGGCCTCGATCGCGACGCCCTTGTCGGCGCGCTGCGGACGCAGTTCGACCACGTGGTCGCCCGGCTGCAGGTGGTAATCGGGCAGGCGCGTGAGCGCCTGCATCGCGAACGCCTGCAGGTCGGCGGCGGCTTCCGGCATCGCGCGCCAATGCAGCGCCAGCGCCTCGCCCTTGTCTTCCAGCAGCGCCTGCGGATAGCGCGTCAGCAGGGTCCTGGCCAGCATCTTCGTCGCCTGCAGCGCGACCGGCGGCGCGGCCGGTTCGGGCAGGTCCTCGCCGGTGCGGCGACGCTGCAGGCCGTGCATGCCGGCTGCGGCCACGTGCAGCGGCGCGAACATGCGGTCGAGCATCTCGATCCGGCGCCCGCTGACCAGCGCCAGCGCGCCGTCCATCGCATCGGCCAGCGTGGCGAGCCGATGCACGAGGCTTGCGGACACGCGCACCCGCTCGGGATGGTCCGCGAATTCCACCAGGGTGCCGTCGACATCGAGGAACAGCGCCCAGCGATCGGACAACGGCGGTGGCGGCGGCAGGAGAGGGGCGCCGTCGACTGTCATGCGCCCATCATCGCCCGGATCGCGGCTACGCGCGATGAAGATGCCCTCGGCCGCGCATCAGCGCGCGCCCGTCGTCCGGATCGAAGACATGCAGGTGCGCCGGCGACGCGCGCAGGCTCAGGTTGCTGCCCGGCGCCGGCACGTCGCCCGGCGGCAGGCGCGCGACCAGCGCTTGTTCGCCGAGGCGCAGGTTGACGTAGACCTCGCTGCCGACCGGCTCGACGACGTCGACGAATGCCACGAATGCCTCCGCATCGCCCTCGCCCGCGCGCAGCAGGTGCTCGGGGCGCACGCCGATTTGCAGTTCGCGCCCGTGCCAGGCGGCGTCGAGTCCGGCATCGGCCGGCAGCGGCAGGCAGGTGCCGTCTGCCAGCGCCAGCACCCAGCCGCCCTCGCGCTGCAGCCGCCCGCGCAGCACGTTCATCGCCGGGCTGCCGAGGAAGGTGGCGACGAACAGGTTCGCCGGGCGCTCGTACAGCGCCATCGGCGTATCGATCTGCTGGATCTCCCCGTCCTTCATCACCACGATGCGCTGGCCGAGCGTCATCGCCTCGATCTGGTCATGGGTCACGTAGACCATGGTCGCGCCGAGCCGCTGGTGCAGGCGCGCGATCTCCACGCGCATGCCGGCGCGCAGCTTGGCGTCGAGGTTGGACAGCGGTTCGTCGAGCAGGAACACCTGCGGCTGGCGCACCAGCGCGCGGCCGAGCGCGACGCGCTGGCGCTGGCCGCCGGACAACTGCCCGGGCTTGCGCTGCAGCAAGCCGTCGAGCTCCAGCACCTTCGCCGCCTCGGACACGCGGGCGGCGATGGCCGCCTTGTCCATGCCGCGCAGCTTCAGCGCGAACGCGAGGTTCTCCGCCACCGTCATGTGCGGATACAGCGCGTAGCTCTGGAACACCATCGCGATGTCGCGGTCCTTCGGGGCAACGTCGTTGACCATGCGCTCGCCGATGCGCAGCGTGCCAGACGAGATCGCCTCCAGCCCCGCGATCATCCGCAGCAGCGTGGTCTTGCCGCAGCCCGACGGCCCCACCAGCACCAGCAGTTCGCCGTCGCCGACCTCGAAGCTGGCGCCCGCCACGCCGACGTGGCCATTCGGATACACCTTGCGCAGGTTGTCGAGCTGCACGCGCGCCATCGTTCCTCCCGCTCGGATGCCGGTCGTCCGGACCTGCGCGAAACCACGAGACCCTATGCACGAATACGAATGCGACAGGTCCGCGGCCCGGCGCGCTCCGCATACACTGGTCCGGACGATTGCGGTATTCTGGCATGTAATCGTTTTCATACCACCGCTGCCGTGCCGCGGCGCAGGAACAGGTCGCCAATGTCTCGCTCGTCCGACAGGGATTTCACGTTTCCGCAGGGCTTCCTCTGGGGCGCGGCCACCGCCGCCCACCAGATCGAGGGCTCGCCGCTGGCCGACGGCGCGGGCCCCAGCATCTGGACCCGCTTCGCGCACACGCCGGGCATGACGCTGAACGGCGACACCGGCGACGTCGCCTGCGACCACTACCGGCGCTGGAAGGACGACGTGAAGCTGATGCGCGAGCTGGGCCTGAAGGCCTACCGCTTCAGCACCTCGTGGTCGCGGATCCTGCCCGAGGGCACCGGCCGCGTGAACCAGGCCGGCCTCGACTTCTACTCGCGCCTGGTCGACGAACTGCTGGCCAACGACATCGAGCCGCTGCTCACCCTCTACCACTGGGACCTGCCGGCCGCGCTCGACGACCGCGGCGGCTGGCTCAACCGCGACTGCGCCGACTGGTTCGCCGAATACGGCCGCGTGCTCTACCGCGCGCTCGACGGCCGGGTGAAGAAGTGGGTGACGCTCAACGAGCCCTGGGTGGTCACCGACGGCGGCTATCTGCACGGCGCCCTCGCCCCCGGACACCGCAACAAGTACGAGGCGCCGATCGCCTCGCACAACCTGATGCGCGCGCACGGCGCCGCGGTGCAGGCATACCGCGCCGAGGGCAGGCACGAGATCGGCCTGGTGGTGAACATCGAGCCGAAGTACCCGGCGACGGACTCCGCGGAAGACGCGGCCGCCACCCGCCGCGCGCACGCCTACATGAACGAGCAGTACCTGCATCCCGCCCTGCTCGGCCGCTACCCGCCGGAGCTCAGGGAAATCTTCGGCGACGCCTGGCCCGATTTCCCGGCCGACGACTTCGACCTGATCGTGCAGCCGCTCGACTTCGTCGGCATCAACTACTACACCCGCAGCGTCACCACCGCCAACGACAGCTATCCGCTCAAGGCCGGCGGCGTGCGCCAGCCGCTGGGCACCTATACCGAAACCGGCTGGGAGGTATTCCCGCAGGGACTGACCGACCTGCTGCTCTGGTTCAAGCAGACCTACGGCGACCTGCCGCTGTACGTCACCGAGAACGGCGCGGCGTTCTTCGATCCGGCGGCGGCCGAGGACGGCCGCGTGCGCGATCCGCTGCGGATCGATTACATCCGAAAGCACCTGCGCGCGATCCACGACGCCATCGAGGCCGGCGTGGACGTGCGCGGCTACATGGCGTGGTCGCTGCTCGACAACCTGGAGTGGTCTCTGGGCTATTCCAAACGGTTCGGTATCGTCCACGTCAACTACGGGACCCAGGAACGCACCCCGAAGGACAGCGCCCGCTGGTACTCTGGCATCATTGCCAGCCACGGACGTACATTGTCCGATCCCCTTCCCTATTGAGAGCAGACGCCGGCGTCCATGCACGATTCCCTATTGCTGTTCGGCGCCACCGGCGACCTCGCCCAACGCTACCTGTTCCCCTCGCTGCTGCACCTGCTGCGCGACCGGCTGCTGCCCGAGAACTTCCGCGTCGTCGCGATCGGCCGCACCGAGCACGACGACGAAGGCTTCCGCGCCTGGCTGCGCGGGCGCATCGGCAACGGCGATTCGCGCAACGACGGCGCGCTCGACAACCTGCTCGGGCGCATCCACTACCACGCGCTCGACCTCAACGACACCGCGGGCATGGCCGCGACCCTGTCGCGCTACGCGGACCGCCCCGCGGTCAGCTACCTGTCGACCCCGCCGAACCTGTTCGAATCCGCCTGCAACGGCCTCAAGGCCGCCGGCCTGCTGGAGCCGCCGTCGCGGCTGGTGCTGGAGAAGCCGATCGGCCACGACCTGCCCTCGGCGCGCGAGATCGACGCCACGCTGAAGTCGGCGCTGGACGAGTCGCGGATCTTCCGCATCGACCACTACCTGGGCAAGGCGCCGGTGCAGAACCTGCTGGCGCTGCGCTTCGGCAACACCCTGCTCGAGGCCGTGTGGCAGCATCGCTGGATCGAGTCGGTCGACATCATCGTCGCCGAGACCGCGGGCGTGGACGGCCGCGAGGGCTACTACGCCGACTACGGCGCGCTGCGCGACATGGTGCAGAACCACATGCTGCAGCTGCTGGCGCTGATCGCGATGGAGCCGCCGGCCGTGCTCGATGCCGACAGCATCCGCGACGAGAAGCGCAAGGTGCTGCGCGCGCTGCGCCCGATGACCGCCGCCGACGCCGCCGCCGACAGCGTGCGCGGCCGCTATGCGGCGGGCGTGGTGGAAGGCGCCGCGGTGAAAGGCTTTAAGGCTGACAGCGCTGTCGAGACCTTCGTCGGCCTGCGTGCGTGGATCGACAACTGGCGCTGGGCCGGCGTGCCGTTCCGGCTGGTGACCGGCAAGCGCATGCCCTCGCGCACGACCGAGGTGCTGGTCAACTTCAAGCCGGTCACGCACTGGGTGTTCGAGCGCCCCGACGGGCAGCACTCCCACCCCAACAGCCTGCGCATGCGCCTGCAGCCGGAAGAGACCATCGAACTCGGCCTGATGGGCAGCCTCGCCGCGCCGGAATGGGGCGCGACCGAGCTGCTGCCGATGTCGCTCGATCTGGCCCTGCTGCCGCCCAAGCGCCGCATCGCCTACGAGCGGCTGATGATCGACGCGCTCAAGGGCGACCAGACCCTGTTCGTGCGCGACGACGAGGTCGAGGCCGCCTGGCGCTGGATCGACAGCGTCAGCGCCGCCTGGCAGCAGGCCGGCACGCCGGTGCAGGAATACCCTGCTGGCTCGTGGGGACCAGCCGCCGCCGCGCCGTTCCTGCCGCGCACCGTCGGCGGCAAGGGCGGACGGGGCGGATGAGCGGCGAATCGCGCGTCCTGCTGGCCGACATCGGCGGCACCAACGCCCGCTTCGCGCTGGCCGACCCGGCGTCGAACGCGCCGCTGCTCACCGACAGCGTGCAGGCCTTCGCGGTGGCCGACTTCCCCTCACTGGCGGAGGCCGCGCGCCACTACCTGCACGAGACCGGCGAGCAGGAGACGGGCATCCGCCACGGCGTGTTCGCGGTCGCCGGCCGCGTCGACGGCGACGAGGCGCGCATCACCAACCATCCCTGGGTGATCTCGCGGCCGCGCACGCAGGCCCAGCTCGGCTTCGAGCGCGTCACCCTGATCAACGACTTCGCCGCGCAGGCGATGGCGATCCCGCTGCTGCAGCCCGGCGACACCGCGCAGATCGGCGGCGTGCCATGGGCCCGCGAGGAATCGCCGCGGCATCGCACCTACGCCATCCTCGGGCCGGGTACTGGGCTCGGCGTCGGCGCCCTGGTCATCCGCGACGGCCGCCGCTACCCGCTGGAAACCGAGGGCGGCCACGTCAGCTTCCCGCCCGGCACGCCGGAGGAACTGGCGATCCTCGACCGCCTCTCCGCGCAGTTCGGGCGCGTCTCCAACGAGCGCCTGATCTGCGGCCCGGGCCTGGTCAACATCCATCGCGCGCTGAGCGAGCTCGCCGGCGAGGATCCAGGACCGATGCAGCCGGCCGACATCACCGCGCGCGCCCAGGCCGGTGATCCGCGCAGCATGCGCGCGGTCGACGTGTTCTGCGCCGTGTTCGGTGCGATCTCGGGCGACCTCGTGCTGACCCTCGGCGCCTGGGACGGCGTGTTCCTCACCGGCGGCCTGGTGCCGAAGATGCTCGACGCCCTGCAGCACTCCGGCTTCCGCCAGCGCTTCGAGCACAAGGGCCGCTTCTCGCCGACGATGGCGCGGGTGCCCTCGCTCGCCGTGCTGCACCCGCACGCCGGCCTGCTCGGCACCGCCGCGATCGCGCGCCAGGAAGCGCTGGAGGCGCCGCCGGCGTGACCATCCACGGCGTCCGTCCCGAATCCGCCAACCCGGCCTTCCGGTCGCGGGTGCGCATGCACAGCTACGAGTCGCAGACGCAGTGGACCTGGGGCGCGGCGGTGGCGATCTCCTCGGTGCTGGCGCGCGACCTGCAGCAGAAGCCGCGCGCGCGCCTGCTGCTGTCGGGCGGGAGCACGCCGGCGCCGGTGTACGCGGCGCTGTCGAAGGCGCCGCTGGAGTGGGACCGCGTCGACGTCGCCCTGGTCGACGAGCGCTGGCTGCTGCCCGACGACCCCGACAGCAACTCGCGGCTGGTGCGCGAATCGCTGCTGCAGAACAACGCCGCCAAGGCGCGCTTCGAAAACATCACCCGCCCCGGCCGCAGCATCGAGGAGGCGGTGAACACCGCCAACCTGCACGCGCAGGCGCCGCCCGGCGTGGTCGTGCTGGGCATGGGCGAGGACGGCCATACCGCCTCGCTGTTCCCGCGCATGCCCAACCTCGACGCCGCGCTGGCGTCGCGCGCGGCCTACGTCTCCGCCGACGCCACCGGCTGCCCCGGCGCGGGCAAGTTCCTGCGTCGCATCAGCCTGACGCCGGCCGGACTCGCGCCCGCGCACACGCGCCTGCTGCTGATCCGCGGCGAGGGCAAGCGCAAGCTGCTCGAACGCGTGCTCGACGGCGACGACCCTCACGAATATCCCGCGCGGATCGCGTTCCTGACGCCCGGCGCGACGCTGGACATCCACTGGTGTCCATGACCGCCCGGCCGCGACGCCCCAGACACGCCTCATCGCCAGAACGCCAATGAGCCTGCACCCGATCCTCCACGACGTCACCGAGCGCATCCGCCGCCGCAGCCGCGCCTCGCGCGCCGCCTACCTCGCCGGCATCGACGCGATGCACCAGGCCGGGCCGAACCGCTCGCGCCTGAGCTGCGGCAACCTCGCCCACGCCTTCGCCGCTTGCGGCCCGACCGACAAGTCGCGCCTGCGCGGCGACGCCACGCCCAACCTCGGCATCGTCACCGCCTACAACGACATGCTGTCGGCGCACCAGCCCTACGAGACCTATCCGGGACTGATCCGTGAACACGCGCGCAGCCTCGGCGCCACCGCCCAGGTCGCCGGCGGCGTGCCGGCGATGTGCGACGGCGTCACCCAGGGCCGCGCCGGCATGGAGCTGTCGCTGTTCTCGCGCGACGCGATCGCGCAGGCCACCGCGGTGTCGCTGTCGCACGACATGTTCGACAGCGCCGTGTACCTGGGCATCTGCGACAAGATCGTGCCGGGCCTGCTGATCGGCGCGCTGGCCTTCGGCCACCTGCCAGCGGTGTTCGTGCCCGCCGGGCCGATGACGCCCGGCATCCCCAACAAGAAGAAGGCCGAGGTGCGCGAGCGCTACGCCGCCGGCGAGGCCACGCGCGAGGAACTGCTGGAGGCCGAAGCGTCTTCCTACCACGCGCCCGGCACCTGCACCTTCTACGGCACCGCCAACTCCAACCAGGTGCTGCTGGAGGCGATGGGCGTACAGCTGCCCGGCTCGTTCGCCAATCCCGGCACCACGCTGCGCGATGCCCTGACCCGCACCGCGACCGAACGCGCGCTGCGCATCAGCGCGCTCGGCGGCGACTACCGCCCGCTCGGACGGCTCATCGACGAGCGCGCGATCGTCAACGCGATCGTCGCGCTGATGGCTACCGGCGGCTCGACCAACCACACCATCCACTGGATCGCGGTCGCGCGCGCGGCCGGCATCTCGCTGACCTGGGACGACATGGACACGCTGTCGCAGGTCGTGCCCCTGCTCGCCCGCGTGTATCCCAACGGCGAGGCCGACGTGAACCGCTTCCACGCCGCCGGCGGCATCGGCTTCGTGTTCCGCGAACTGCTCGACGCCGGCCTGATGCACCCCGACCTCGAAACCGTCCTGCCTGGCGGCATGCGCGCCTGGTGCGACGAGCCGACGCTCGCCGACGGCGCACTGGCGTTCACGCCGACGGTGGCGACCAGCGGCGACGAAGCCGTGGTGCGCCCCGCGTCCGCACCGTTCGAAGCGCAGGGCGGCTTGCGCCTGCTGCGCGGCAACCTCGGCCGCTCGCTGATCAAGCTCTCGGCGGTGAAACCCGAATTCCGCACGATCGAGGCGCCCGCGGTGGTCGTCGACGATCCGCGCGCGCTGAACAAGCTGCACGCCGCCGGCCTGCTGCCCGAGCATTTCGTCGCCGTCGTGCGCTACCAGGGCCCGAAATCGAACGGCATGCCGGAGCTGCACTCGCTGGCGCCGTTGCTGGGCATGCTGCAGAACCAGGGCCGGCGCGTGGCCCTGGTCACCGACGGCCGGCTGTCGGGCGCCTCGGGCAAGATCCCCGCGGCGATCCACCTGACCCCGGAAGCCGCGCGCGGCGGCCCGATCGGCAAGCTGCGCGAAGGCGACATCGTCCGCCTCGACGGCGAGGCAGGCACGCTCGAAGCCCTGGTCGACGCCGGCGAATGGGCCGAGCGCGACTGCGCCCCGAACACCTCGCACTGCGCCTGGGACATCGGTCGCAACCTGTTCGCCTTCAACCGCGCGATGGTCTCGCCCGCCGACCAGGGCGCCCTCTCCATTTCCTGCGGCCCGCCCGCGCGCGACGGCGGCCAGTGGGACTACGACGCCGAGTACGAGCTGGGCGACGATCCGCAGGCTGCGGCAGAGGCGCCGCATGAGGGGAAGGATGCTTGAAGCTTTGACGCAGTTGGTGGCTGGTGGTTCGTAGTTGGTGGTGCTGACCGCTCGCGAAGTACCCTCCATTGTCATCCCGAGCGCAGCGAGGGATCCCGGGCCAGGCGATGAAGCGAGATCCCTCGCTGCGCTCGGGATGACAAGCAGAACGGGATGCTCACACCAACTACGAACCACCAACCGCCGGACACCAACGAACCGCCGCCAGCCACCAACACACTGATCACCCGAACCATGACCATCGAAACCCTCCAGAACCGCGCCGAACACCTCCTGCTCGATGCCGGCATCCTGCCGGTCATCACCGCCGACAGCGTCGACCAGGGGCGCCGCATCGCCGAGGCGCTGCTGGAAGGCGGGCTGAAGTCGCTGGAGCTCACCCTGCGCACGCCGGCCGCGCTGGAGACGCTCGCGGCGCTGAAGAAGGACCTTCCGGACATCGTCATCGGTGCCGGCACCGTGCTCAACGCCGAACACATCCGCCAGTCGATCGACGCCGGTGCGGACTTCCTGGTCACGCCGGGCACGCCGCCGGCGCTGGCCGAGGCGCTGGCCAAGGCCTCCATCCCCGCGGTGCCCGGCGGCGCGACGCCGACCGAATTCCTGTCGCTGATGGCGCACGGCTTCCGCGTGTGCAAGCTGTTCCCCGCCAGCGCGGTCGGCGGACTGGCGATGCTCAAGGGCCTCGCCGGCCCGATCGCGGGACTCAGGCTTTGCCCCACCGGCGGCATCACCGAAGCCAACGCCGGCGAGTTCCTCGCCCAGCCGAACGTGCTGTGCATCGGCGGCTCGTGGATGGTGCCCAGGGACTGGCTGGCCGCTGGCGACTGGAACAAGGTCCGCGACAGTGCGGCGAAGGCCGCCACGATCATCGCGAAGGCGCGCGCAGCGGGCTGACGGCCGGGCAAAGCCGCGATCGCCCATCAACCACACCTGTAGGAGCGGCTTCAGCCGCGACCGGGTCAGTCCATGGGTCGACCGGTCGCGACTGAAGCCGCTCCTGCAAGAGGATGAGCCGGCCTCGGCGAGCGCCGCAAGATGCCGGCATCTGGTTTCGATCGCATCATGATTCCTTCTGCTTTCACCAGTAGCCCCCTTGGCCGTCATCCCAGCGAAAGCTGGGATCGATGTTGACGTTCGGCGCCGTCCCGAAAATGGATCCCAGCTTTCGCTGGGATGACGACACTGGAGTTTCATGACGGCACGGTATTCCGCGCTATTCCGCGCTATTCCGCGTTATCCCGCCCCACCCCGCCGCGCCAGCAGCCGCTGCATCAGGCAGAACGCGAGCAGCAGCGCGCCGATGGCGATCTTCGTCCACCACGAACTGAGCGTGCCGTCGAACACGATCAGGGTCTGGATCAGGCCCAGCACCAGCACCCCGAACAGGGTGCCGAGCACGTAGCCGCTGCCGCCGGCCAGCAGGGTGCCGCCGATCACCACCGCGGCGATCGCGTCCAGCTCCAGTCCCGTCGCGTGCAGGCTGTAGCCGCTGAGCATGTAGAAGGTGCAGACCACGCCCGCCAGCGCCGAGCAGAAGCCGCTGAGCGCGTACACGCGCACCAGGGTCGCGTCCACCGGCAGGCCCATCAGGCGCGCGGAGTGTTCGCTGCCGCCGATCGCGTACACCGTGCGGCCGAAACGGGTCATGCCCGCCAGCACCGCGCCGCCGGCGACGACCAGCAGCGCGATCGCGGCGCCCACCGACAGCGAGGCGCCGCCGCCCATCGGGATCCGCAGGCTGGCCACGGCCACGTGGAACGCATGGTCGATGCCGATCGAGTCCACGCTCACCAGCGTCGCCGCGCCGCGGGCGAGGAACATGCCGGCCAGCGTCACCACGAACGGCTGCAGCCGGTAGCGCTGGATCGCCACGCCCATCAGCGCGCCGAAGGCCGTGCCCAGCGCCAGCACCAGCGCGATCGCCGGCAGCGGATGCCAGCCGTGGCGCTGCACCAGGCTCGCCAGCAGCACCGTGCCGAAGGCGACCACCGCGCCCACCGACAGGTCGATGCCGCCGGTGAGGATCACGAAGGTCATGCCGACCGCGACGATCAGCAGGAAGCCGTTGTCGATGAACAGGTTGAGGAACACCTGCGGCGACAGGAAGCCGTCGTACAGCACGCCGCCGGCGATCGACATCGCCAGGAACAGCGAGACGGTGGCCGCGAGCGAGACGTAGCGCGGATCGCGCCACAGCCGCGCGAATCCGCCGGGCCGCAGCAGGCCGCGCAGCGGCACCGCGCTCATGCGTGCCTCCTCGCCGGGCGCTGCACCAGCGCCTTCAGCTGCCCGCGGAACTCGGGCGACTGCAGCAGCAGCACCGCCAGCACCAGGAGCGCCTTGACCACGAGGTTCACCTGAGGCGGCACGCCGACGGCGTAGATGGTGGTGGTGAGCGCCTGGATGATCAGCGCGCCGACCAGGCTGCCGGCGAGGCTGAAGCGCCCGCCCGCCAGCACGGTGCCGCCGAGCGCGACGGCGAGGATCGCATCGAGTTCGAGCAGTTGCCCGGCGTTGTTGGCATCGGCGCTGGCGACGTTGGCGCTGACCAGCAGGCCGGCCAGCCCGGCGCAGAAGCCGCAGAACACGTACAGGGCCAGGGTGATCGCCTTCGCGCGCACGCCGGCGACGTGCGCGGCTACCGGGTTGTGGCCGATGGCGCGCACGAACAGGCCGAGTGCGGTGCGGTCGAGCAGCAAGGCCAGCGCGACGAACACCGCCAGCACCACGAACAGCGCGAACGGCAGGCCGAGCACGAAGCCGCTGCCGAGGAAGGCGTAGGGCGCGTAGTAGATCGTCAGGATCTGGCCGTCGCTGACCAGCTGGGCGATGCCGCGGCCGGCGACCATCAGGATCAGCGTGGCGATGATCGGCTGCATGCCTACCTTCACCACCAGCAGCCCGTTCCACAGTCCGCACAGGGCGGCCGCACCGAGCGCGGCGGCGACCGCGGCGAACAGCGGCGCGAGGCCGTCGCCGCCGCCCGCAGTCATGCGGGTGATGGTCCACGCGGCGACGGTGGCGGCGATCGCGAGCACCGCGCCGACCGAGATGTCGAGCCCGCGCACCGCGATCACCAGGGTCATGCCCAGCGACACGAGGATCAGGGGCGCGGCGCGGTTGGCGATGTCGACGAGGTTGCCGTACAGCCGCCCGTCGCGCCATTCCAGCGACAGGAAGCCGGGATTGAACGCGCCGTTGCCGAGCAGCAGCAGCGCCAGCGCCAGCAGCGGCCAGAACAGCGGATGCGCGAACGCGCGCTTCGCCAGCGAAGGCCGCGGCGGTTCGGCGGCGGGCGCGGCCACGGGCGTTCGTCCGCGTGCCATCAGCCCTGCCCCGCGATCAGTGCGAGCACCTGGTTGCCGTCGCTGCCGCCGGGCAGTTCGCCGGCCTTGTGGCGTTCGCGCAGCACGGCGATGCGATCGCCCAGGCGCGTGAGTTCATCGATCTCGGCGGAGATGAACAGCACCGCCATGCCCTGCCGCGCGAGGCGTACCACCTCGGCCATGATTTCCTGCTTGGCGGCGATGTCGATGCCGCGCGTGGGTTCGTCCAGGACCAGCAGCCTCGGCTGCGTGGCGAGCCAGCGCGCCAGCACCACCTTCTGCTGGTTGCCGCCGGACAGCGCGTCGACCGGGGCCTCGATGCCGGCGGCCTTGATCCCCAGCAGGGCGACGTAGCGCGCCGCCATCTCGTCCTGCTTCGCGCGCGGCAGCGAGCGCCGCCAGCCGCGCCGCGCCTGCAGCGCCAGCACGATGTTCTCGCGCACCGACAGGCCGGCGACGATGCCTTCGGTCTTGCGCTCCTCCGGGCACAGCGCCAGCCCGCGCGCGACGGCGTCGGCGGGATGGTGCAGCTCGGCTTTCGCGCCATCGATCACGAGTTCGCCCGTGTCGGCGCGGTCGAGGCCGAACAGCAGGCGCGCGAGTTCGGTACGGCCGGAACCGAGCAGCCCGCCGAGCCCGAGCACTTCGCCCGCGCGCAGCTGCAGGTCGATCGGTTGCAGGCTGCCGCGGCGCCCGAGCCCGCGCGCCTCGACCACGACCGGGCCTTCGGATGCCGCGGACGCGCCGGCCTCGCGCCCGACCGCCAGTTCGACCTCGCGCCCGACCATCGCCTTCACCAGCGCCGCCTGCGGCAGCTCCGACGGCAGGTATTCGCCGACGAACCCGCCGTTGCGCAGCACGGTGATGCGGTCTGCGACCGCATAGACCTGGTCGAGGAAGTGGGTGACGAACAGGATCGCCATGCCGCGCCCGCGCAGGCGGCGCATCACCGCGAACAGTTCGCGCACCTCGCCTTCGTCGAGGCTGGAGGTAGGCTCGTCGAGGATCAGCACGCGCGCGGAGACGCCCAGCGCGCGTGCGATGGCGACCATCTGCTGGATCGCGACCGGATGGGCCGACAGCGGCCGGTCCACGTCGAGGTCCAGGTTCAGCTCCTGCAGCAGCGCACGCGCGCCGGCGCGCACCTGCTTCCAGTCGACCAGGCCGAACCGGCGCGGATAGCGGCCGGCGTAGAGGTTCTCGGCCACCGACAGGTTCGGGCAGAGGTTCACTTCCTGGTAGACGGTACTAATGCCCTCGCGCTGCGCGTCGAGCGGATTGGCTGGCGCAATCGCGCGGCCGTCGAGCGCGACCGTACCGGCGTCGGGCCTTTCCACGCCGGTCAGCAGCTTGATCACGGTGGACTTGCCGGCACCGTTCTGGCCCATCAGCGCGTGGATCTCGCCCGCGCGCAGGGTGAGGCTGGCGCCTTCGAGCGCACGGGTGGCGCCGAAGCGCTTGTGCAGGCCTTCGGCGTGGAGGACGACGCTCAACTGCGGCTCCTCGTCAGTACTTGCGATTCGGCAGCTCGGCCTCGGCCTGCTCCTGCGTGAACACGCCCTCCTCCACCGTCACCCGCTTCGGCACCTCGTTGCCGGCGTGCACGTCGCGGATCAGCTGCGCCAGCTGCGGACCCAGCAACGGATTGCACTCCACGGTCGCGTTGAGCTTGCCCGCCTTCATCGCCTCGAACGCGCCGCGCACGCCGTCGATGGAGACGATGCGGATGTCGCTGCCCGGCTTCAGCCCGGCCTCCTCGATCGCCTGGATCGCGCCGATCGCCATGTCGTCGTTGTGCGCGAACAGCACGTCGATGCCGCGGCCCTCGGCCTTGAGGAAGGCTTCCATCACCTCCTTGCCCCTGGCGCGGGTGAAGTCGCCGCTCTGCGAGCGCACGATGCGGAAGCGGTCGTCGCCGTCGATCACTTCCCTGAAGCCCTTCATGCGGTCGTTGGCCGGCGCCGAACCAACCGTGCCCTGCAGCTCGACGATGCGCACCGGGCCCGCCTTGCCTTCGCTGTCGCCGACCAGCCACTGCGCGGCGCGGCGGCCTTCCTCGACGAAATCGGAGCCGATGAAGGTCGCGTACAGCGAATCGTCGGACACCGCCACCGCGCGGTCGGTCAGCACCACCGGGATGTTCGCCGCCTTGGCCTCGCGCAGCACCGTGTCCCAGCCGGTTTCGACCACCGGCGAAAACGCGATCACGTCAACGCGCTGGGCGATGAACGAGCGCAGCGCCTTGATCTGGTTTTCCTGCTTCTGCTGCGCGTCGGAGAACTTGAGGTTGAATTCCGGAGCGACCAGCGCCTCCTTCACCGAGCGCGTATTGGCCGTGCGCCACTCGCTCTCGGCGCCGACCTGGCTGAAGCCGACCGTGATCGCGCCGCCGCCCGCAGCCGCACCCGGCGCGCCCTCGCCACCGCCGGAGCACGCCGACAGCACCATGGCGCACAGCAGCGCCGCCACACCCAGAATCTTTCGCATCGCTCCCTCCCGGACCATCGAATCGTTTGCGCTACCACCATGCTGCCATGGTGCACCGGCATGCGCCCACACGCGTGCCGGCGGCGCTGCGGCCTCAGGCCGCGGTGTAGGCGGTCTTGACCGTGGTGTAGAACTCCACCGCGTAGCGACCCTGCTCGCGCGGACCGTAGCTCGACGCCTTGCGCCCGCCGAACGGCACGTGCGGATCCACGCCCGCGGTCGGCAGGTTGACCATCACCATGCCCGCCTGCGCGTGGCGCTTGAAGTGCGTGGCGTGCTTGAGCGAAGTGGTGCAGATGCCGGCGCACAGGCCGAACTCGGTGTCGTTGGCCAGTGCCAGCGCGTGCTCGTAGTCGTCGGCGCGCAGCACCGCGGCCACCGGCCCGAAGATTTCCTCGCGGGCGATGCGGTCCGACGGCTTCGCCGCGAACAGCGTCGGCGCGAGGTAGTGGCCTTTCGTCTTCCCTTCCACGCGCCCGCCGCCGGCCAGCAGTTCGCCGCCGTCGTCGTGGCCGGCCTGGATGTAGGACAGGTCGGTGTCGAGCTGTTGCCGGCTGGCGACCGGGCCGATGTCGATCCCCGCATCCAGCGGATCGCCCACCTTGATCCTGGCCAGCCGCACCTGCGCGCGCGCGACGAACTCGTCGTACACCGCGTCCTCCACGATCAGCCGGCTCGACGCGGTGCAGCGCTGGCCGGTGGAGAAGAACGCGCCGTTGACCGCGCATTCCACCGCCTTGTCGAGGTCGGCGTCGGCCAGCACCACCAGCGGGTTCTTGCCGCCCATCTCCAGCTGCACCTTGAGCGCGCGCGCCGCGGACTGCTTCAGCAGCGCATGGCCGGTCGGCACCGAGCCGGTGAAGGTCAGCGCGTCCAGGCCCTTGTGTTCGATCATCGCCTGGCCGACCACGCGGCCACTGCCCAGCACCATGTTGAACACGCCCTCGGGCAGGCCGGCGCGCGAGAGGATCTCGGCGATCGCCCAGGCGCAGCCCGGCACGATCTCCGCCGGCTTGAACACCACGGTGTTGCCGTAGGCCAGCGCCGGCGCGATCTTCCACGCCGGGATCGCCAGCGGGAAATTCCACGGCGCGATGATGCCGACGGTGCCGACCGGCTCGCGCGTGATCTCCACGTCCACGCCCGGCCGCGTCGAGGCCAGCTTCTCGCCCGGGATGCGCAGCGCCTCGCCGGCGAAGAACTTGAAGATCTGCCCGGCGCGCGCGGCCTCGCCGATGCTCTCCGGCAGGGTCTTGCCCTCCTCTCGCGCCAGCAGCCGTCCCAGTTCCTCCTTGCGGGCGAGGATCTCGCTGCCGACGAAGTCGAGGATGTCGGCGCGCTGCTGCGGGTTGGACAGCGACCACGCCGGCAGCGCCGCGCCAGCCGCGTCCACCGCCTGCGCGGCGCGCGCGGCGTCGAGCGTACCGTAGTGGCCGACCGGCGCGGCGAGGTCGGACGGGTTCTCGTCGGCATGGCTGCCGTCGCCTTCGACCCACTGGCCGGCGATGTAGCTGCTGAAGCGTTGTTCGCTCACGGTACTTCTCCTTTCGTGTCCTTTCCGGCGGCTGCTACAGCGCGCGCACCCCGCCCGGCGCGAACCCGGCCGCAACCGTGCGCAGCGGATTGCGCAGCGGCGCGCCCAGTTCCGGCAGTTCGACCTCGAACACGTCGCCCGGCCGAGCGCGCACGCCGTCGGCGAAGCTGAGCGTGGCGGTGCCGAAGAAATGCAGGTGCACGTCGCCCGGGCGCCGGTGCGCGGCGTACTTGAAGTGGTGGTACTCGAGGTTCTCCAGCGAGTGGCACATGTTGGCCTCGCCGGTGAGGAAGGGCTTCTCCCAGACCACGTCGTCGCCGCGGCGCAGGCGGCTGGTCCCGCGCAGGTCGCGCGGCAGTGGGCCCGCGCGCAGTTCCGGCCCGATCGCGCAGGCGCGCAGTTTCGAGTGCGCGAGGTAGAGGTAGTTCTGGCGCTCGGTGACGTGGTCGGAGAACTCGTTCCCGATCGCGAAGCCGAGGCGGTGCGGGGTGCCGTCGGGGCCGATCAGATACAGGCCCACCAGTTCGGGTTCCTCGCCGCCGTCGAGCGCGAAATCGGGCGACGGCAGGTCGGCACCGGGCGCGGCGACGATCGCGCCGTCGCCCTTGTAGAACCACTCCGGCTGCGCGCCGGGCTGACCGGGCGCGGGGATGCCGCCTTCCACGCCCCACTGGAACATGCGCATGGAATCGGTAAGCGTGCCTTCCTCGGCCTGCTGCTGCAGCTTCTGGTGCATGGCGTCGCGCGCGGCGGCGCTGCCGAGGTGGGTCAGGCCGGTGCCGGTGACCAGGCAGTGCGCCGGATCGGGATGGTGCAGCGGGCTGAGCACGCGGCCGGCCTGCAGCAGTGCGGCGTAGTCGAGGCGGGTGTCGCCCGGCGTGGCGTCGGCCTGCGCGGCGAGGCTGCGGCCGGCTTCGATCGCGGCGTTGGCGAGCGCGTAGATGCCGCCCGGGGCATCGAGCACCCGCACCTGTCCGCCATCGGCATCGACCACGCCCGCCCGGGTCTCCCCGGCCTCATCCCTCAGCTGGATCAGTCGCATCTGCGCAGCCCGTTGTTCCGATGAATGTCCAAGCCGCATTCTGCCGGGTTGATGGATATGCATCCAATTCATTCGGGCGGGGAATCGATACGAATTCACGTATGCCACTGACCTACCCGATGTCATCTCGACCGCAGGGAGAGATCTACCGTGCGGCCTACGGCCGGTGCCACGCCGGAACATCCAGCGGAAGGCAAAATCAAAATGGATCCCGGCTTGCGCCGGGATGACGACGGGAATGGGTGACGGTGCGTGCAATCCGCAGGTCGGGGCTACGCCCCCGACGCCGGCCATCGTTCTCGACCGGAGGGAGTCCGTAGGTCGAGGCTGCGGCCCTGTTGCCGGTGTCGTTGCCCCCACCGGGACAAAGGGGATCTCCTCCCTCAGTCGTGGAACGCTTCCACCACCTTGCGCCTGCCCAGCATGAATGCATCGGCCACATGGCGCAGCGGCGCCAGGTCCACGTCCGAACGACCGGCCCTGATGATGTCGGCGAAGCGCCGGTAGAGCATCGGGTACTCCTGCTCCGGCTCCGCGTGCACCAGGCGGCCGTCGACCGACAGCTTCGCGCCGCCCTCGGACAGCACCATCTCGCCGGCCTCCGTCAGCGCGACGATGTCCCAGCTCTGCCGGCCGGTCTGGCGCCAGTCGAACTCGGCCGACAGGTCCAGCCCGGCCGCATCGGTGAAAGCGATCGATGCGGCGATCGGCGCATCGCGGTTTTCCGGGAATTCCAGCGTCGCGGCCGTGGCGAACACCGGGCGCGGCAGGATCCGGGTGACGATCGACAGCGCATTGATGCCCGGGTCGAACACGCCCAGGCCGCCGGGCTGCCAGATCCACGCCTGGTTCGGATGCCACTGGCGCACGTCCTCCTTCCACGCCACCCGCATCGAGCGGATGCGGGTGCCGGCCAGGAATTCCCGCGCCGCCTCCACCGCCGGCGCATAGCGCGAATGCCAGCTGGCGAACAGCGACACGCGCTTGCCCGCGGCCAGTGCGACCAGATCTTCCACCTCCGAAAGCGTCGCCCCCGGCGGCTTTTCCAGGAACACGTGCTTGCCGGCCTCCAGCGCCTTCACCGCCGCCGCGTGCCGGTACTGCGGCGGCATGCACAGCGAGACGGCCTGGATCGACGGCACCGCCGACAGCATCTCCTCGATCGAGCCGAAGTTGTCGATGCCCTCGACGCGCCCGTTGCGGCTGGCCGCCGCAACCAGCCGGTAGTCGGCGTTGCCGGCCACGGCGGGAAGGTGCTGGTCGCGCACGATCTTGCCGACGCCGACGATCGCAAGCTTGATGGTTGACACGGATGCAGTCTCCACGAAATGGCGCAGGGCCGGCGCATGCCGCCTGCGGATGGTGGTCAGGCGTCAGGGGAGTTCAAGCGCCGCGGCCACGTCGCCCCAGGCGCGATCGCGCCCCGGGCAGGCGAACCGGTAAAGAATGTCACGCCGGTAGGCCGTGCCCGGGCGCAGGATCGCGTCGGGGAACGCCTGCCGGTTCGGTGCATCGGGAAAATCCTGCGGCTCCAGGCACAGCCCGCGCCCCAGGCCCGGATGCTGGCGGTCCAGTCCCTGCCCGCCATAGAGCTGCAGCGCCGGCGCGTCGCAGTCGATCCGCATCGCCACGCCGCCGTGCGGCGAATACAGCGCCGCGGCGAAAGCGTGGCCCCGCTGCAGCACGAGGCAGTGGTCGTAGCCGCCGCCGAGCCGCAGCTGCGCATCGCCCGCGTCGAAACGCGCGTCCAGCGTCGACGCGATGCGGAAATCGAATGCCGTGCCGGCGATTCCGGCCACGTGTCCCAGCGGGACCAGTTCCTCCGATACCGGCAGGTAGCCCGCCGCCGGAACCTGCAGCACCTGCGCCGACGCCGGCACCCCCGCATCGCCGGCGAGGTTGAAGTAGGGATGGTGGGTGGGATTGAACGGCGTCGGCGCATCGGTGGTGGCGTCGAAGCTCAGCTGCAGGCGGTCGCCGGCGACGCGATAGGTCGCCACGACCTCCAGGTTGCCCGGATAGCCCTCCTCGCCGTCGGGGGAGCGGTGGCGCAGCACGAGCACGTCGCGGCCATGCGCCTCCACCGTCCACAATCGCCGCCCGAAGCCGAGCATGCCGCCGTGCAGGTGGTTGCGCCCTTCGTTCGCGCTGACGCGGACCTCGCGGCCGTCGAGCTCGAAGCGCGCACCGCCGATGCGGTTGCCGTAGCGGCCGACGAGGATGCCGAGATAGGCGGGATCGGCGAAGTAGGCGCGCGCATCCGGCAGGCCCAGCACCGCGTCGACCGTGCCGCGTTCGCCCGGTACCGACAGCCGCGCGAGGATGCCGCCGAGATCGAGGATCTCCGCGCATACGCCATCGCCTCCGAGCCGGTAGGCGTGCACGGCGCGGCCGTCGTCCAGCCTGCCGAACAGTCGAGTCTTCTCCACGCAGCCTTTCCCGCGGTTGCCGGCGGTCCATCCGCCGCGCGGCAGCATAGGCGCGCGGGTATGCGCGCAGCCATCCCGCGATTGGCATGGGAAACGACAGGATTGGAATGCCTGCCCCGGACACGCGAGGCGGCGCCGGATTGATATCAATCCTTGTATTGGTTATGTCGTTAAATTCATTGGAAGGTTATCGACCCCGCCTCTATTCTCGACCCGTATCCCGCGCCAGCCGCAGCAGCGGAGACATGTGGATGCACCGGTCGCCGAGCCAGTCGATGGCGACCTACAACTCGAGATCGATCGCGTCCAAGTCATAAACCGGGAGGGGTTGAAAGTGACGACGCCCAGCGAAGTCGGCATGCGCCCATGCCGCGACGAGCCGCACCTGTCTCCTGCCCGGAAGTCCCCGCGCCGCCCCTTGCCGGGCCACGCGAGCGCATCGCCGCGCCTCCGGACCCCCTGAATTCCGATCCCGGGCTGACACCGGTTCACCGGTGGCGCCCCGGTTCCCCATGCCTGCAAGACACGCCCACCACGAATCACGAGAGAGAGGCACGCCCATGAACCGCCCGACCGACCGGACCCGCCCGCGTGCACTGCGCCTGGCCGTGCTGCCCGCAGCGCTGACCCTCGCGCTCTGTGCCCTGCCTGCCGCCGCGCAGGAGGCCGCGCAGCCCTGCCCGACGCCCGGCGATCCGGACGCGACCTGCGACCAGGCCGCGCCCGTCGATGACGCGACCGAACTCGACCGCGTCGAGGTCCGCGGCCTGCGCGGCAGCATGATCGACGCGCTGCAGGTCAAGCAGGGTTCGATGCAGATCGTCGACGCCATCGTCGCCGAGGACATCGGCAAGTTCCCGGACAACAACCTGGTCGAGGCGCTGCAGCGCGTGACCGGTGTGCAGACCACCGACCGCGGCGGCGGCGAAGTGTCCACGGTGTCGATCCGCGGCCTCAACGACGTCACCACCACCATCAACGGCCGCAACATCTTCACCGCATCCGGCCGCTCGGTCGCGCTCGCCGACATCCCGGCAAGCCTGCTCGCGAGCACCGAGATCTACAAGACCCGCTCGGCGAGCCTGATCGAGACCGGCATCGCCGGCGTGATCGACATCCACACCCATCGTCCGTTCGACTTCGACGGCAGCCGGGTCGTTGTGGCCGCGCGCAACATCTACCAGGAGCAGGCCGACAAGATCGACCCCAACTTCAGCGCGCTGGTCTCCAACACCTGGGACGTGGGCGGCGGCCGCTTCGGCGCCCTGGCCAACGTCTCGTACGCGGTGACCAACTACCGCGACCAGAGCGTGACCGCCGGCGCGATGGTGCCGTTCTTCACCGACGCGCCGCCGGAAGGCTTCGTGCCCTACGAGCGCATCCCGACGATGATCGACGGCCAGGAAGTCTGGCAGCCAGGCCTGGAAGCCGGCCTGCCGTTCTCGCCGGGCTCGACGGTGCCGGTGCGCGGCCAGCAGTACGAATACGTGCTGTCGCGCGACGCGATCTTCGCCAGCGACCTCACCGGCAAGCGCGAGCGGCCGGCGGCGAGCCTGGCGCTGCAGTGGGCGCCGAACGACAGCTCCGAATACCTGTTCGAGGCGTTCTACAACGGCTACCGCAACGAGTCCTTCAACTCGCTGCTGTTCTCCTTCGTCGACTGGTGGGGCGCGCTGGGCGACAACCCGGGGGAGAACATCGCGCTGTATCCGGGCACCAACATCGTGCGCTCGCGCGACGGCATCGGCTTCCCCTACAACTTCACCAGCGGCGACCTCGCCACCGGCAAGACCGACAGCTGGCTCTACGCGCTGGGCGGGAACTGGGATGTCGGCGAACGGCTGAAGCTCAAGTCCGAGCTCACCTACCAGAACAGCGAGTTCAGGAGCGACTTCTTCGCGATGCGCGCCGACCGCGTGACGCGCGAGGTCTGGGTCGACTTCAACAGCGGCGGCGGCAAGCCGGCGTTCGGCTTCAACGACGACCCGACCACCCCGGACGTCGACGAAAGCAACGCCGCCGATCCCGCGCAGTGGAACATGGCCCAGCTCTACGACAACGCCAACTACGCCAAGGGCGACGCGCTCACCTTCACCTTCGACGGCGACTACGCGGCCGACTGGGGCCCGTTCCACAAGCTCGCCTTCGGCCTGCGCCACGACGAGCGCAGCGCCAGCGAAGGCATGCGCGTCGGGCCGGACAACGCCTGTGATCCCGCGCTCCCGGACTGCTCGCTCACCGCCAATCCGGGCCTGATCTCGATCAACAGCGGCTTCTTCGACGGACGCTCCAACGTGCCCACCTCCTGGGTGGTGCCCGACGGCCACCACATCCGCGACAACGCCGACTTCTACCGTTCCCTGTACGGCCGCCCGACCAGCGGCCAACTGGTGCTGGCGGAGAACTTCAGCGTCGAGGAAGCCACCACCGCCGCCTACCTGCAGGGTGACTTCGCGTTCGACTTCGGCGAGCAGTCACTCGACGGCCAGATCGGCCTGCGCTACGTCAACGTCGACACCGACATGGTCTTCGGCGACGGCAGCGCCTCGGCCAGCGCGTCGAAGCTGCTGCCGAGCGTGATGCTGCGCTACAGCTTCACCCCGAACCTGATGGCGCGCCTGGCCTACGGCGAGACCCTGCGCCGTCCCGGCTTCGCCCAGCTCAACCCCAACATCATCTACGTCGAGGACGTCACCAACATCGGCTACGGCACCGCCAGCGGCGGCAACCCGGGCCTCAAGCCCACCGAGTCGAAGAACTACGACCTGTCGCTGGAGTGGTACTTCTCGCCGGGCAGCGCGATCTACGGCACCGTCTTCCGCCGCGAGATCGAGGGCATGGTCACCGACTTCCGCCGCCGCGTGACCTTCGAGGACTACGACTACATCCTCACCCAGCCGGACAATGCCTCCAACGGCGAGCTCGAAGGCCTGGAGCTGGGCATCGTCTACTTCCCGGAGAACCTGCCCGGCCTGCTCAATGGCTTCGGCGTGCAGGCCAGCTACACCGCGCTCGATTCGAGCCAGGAGATCCCGGTCACCAACAGCGCCGGCGAAGTCGTCGACATCGTCACCACGCCGATGTTCGGCATCTCCGACAGTTCGTACAGCGTCGTGCTCGCCTACGAACGCAGCAAGTTCAGCGCACGCCTGTCATACGTCTGGCGCGACGACTTCCTGCACCACTACGAGGCCGCGCTGTTCGCCAACCCGCTGGGCGTCTATTTCAACGCCGAAAAGAGCATGGACTTCCAGCTCAGCTACAACGCCACCGACGCGCTGACGCTGACCCTCGATGCGACCAACCTGACCAACGAGCTGTACCAGAGCTACTACGAGTACCCGACCACGCACAACTTCGGCACCGCGCTGTACAGCCGCACGTTCGCGGTCGGCCTGCGCTACCGTTTCTGATCCTTCCCGGCGCGCGCCTCCCACGCGCCCGCCGGGGCTTCGCTTTCGCAACACCCGATCCGCAACATTCGAGGCAAGACCGATGCTGAAGAAGACCCTGCGCACGCTGGCGCTGACCTCCGCCCTGCTCGCCGCCGGCATGGCCGGCGCCCAGGACAAGGCCTCGGCCACAGCGACGCTGCGCGCCGACCAGCCCGGCGACACCGTGAGCCGCTACATCTTCGGCCAGTTCGCCGAGCACCTGGGCTACGGCATCTACGGCGGCATCTGGGTGGGCGAGGATTCGAAGATCCCCAACACCCGCGGCTACCGCAACGACGTGGTCGAAGCGCTGAAGAAGATCGACGTGCCGGTCGTGCGCTGGCCCGGCGGCTGCTTCGCCGACGAGTACTACTGGCGCGACGGCGTCGGCCCGCGCGACAAGCGCCGGGTCAAGATCAACACCCACTGGGGCGGCGTCACCGAACCCAACAGCTTCGGCACCCACGAGTTCATGGACTTCACCGAGCTGCTGGGCACCGACGCCTACGTCTCGGGCAACGTCGGCAGCGGCTCGCCGCGCGAGATGGCCGAATGGGTCGAGTACATGACCTACGAAGGTGCCTCCTCGCTGGCCGAGGAGCGCCGCGCCAACGGCCGCGACAAGCCCTGGAAGCTGCCGTTCTTCGGCATCGGCAACGAGATGTGGGGCTGCGGCGGCAACCTCACCGCCGAACAGGCGGCCAACCTGCACCGCCAGTACCAGACCTTCGTCAAGGTCCCGGCCGGCCAGCACGTGACCAAGGTCGCCGCCGGCGCCAACGTCGACGACTACAACTGGACCGAGGCGATGATGCGCATCGCCGGCAGGCACATGGATGCGCTGTCGCTGCACTACTACACCCTGCTGGGCGGCTGGCCGCCGCGCGCGCACTCCTTCGAGTTCGACGAGGCCGCCTGGATCGGCACGCTCAAGGCCGCGCTGCACATGGACGAACTGATCACCCGGCACAGCGCGATCATGGACAAGCACGACCCGGAGAAGAAGGTCGCGCTCTACGTCGACGAATGGGGTACCTGGTATACCGGCCTTGAGGGCGTGAACCCGGGCTTCCTGCACCAGCAGAACACCCTGCGCGACGCGCTGGTCGCCTCGCTGCACTTCGACATCTTCAGCCGTCACGCCGACCGCGTGAAGATGGCCAACATCGCGCAGATGGTGAACGTGCTGCAGGCGATGATCCTGACGCAGGACGAGAAGATGCTGCTCACGCCCACCTACCACGTGTTCGAGATGTACAAGCCCTGGCAGGACGCGACCCACCTGCCGTTCGACCTGAATACGCCCGACTATCGCCTCGGCGACACCGCGGTGCCGGCGGTGCACGGCTCGGCCGTGCGCGGCAAGGACGGCCACGTCTACATCGCGTTGACCAACCTCGATCCGAACAGGGCCGTGAGTGTATCGGCCAGCGCGTCCGGGCTGCAGGCAACGACGGTCTCCGGACGCGTGCTGACCGCGGGCGCGATCACCGCGCACAACACGTTCGATCAGCCGGAACATGTGAAACCGGCGGACTTCGACGGCGCGACGCTGTCGGGCGGGACGCTGGAGGTGGAACTGCCGGCGAAATCGGTGGTGGTACTGCAGCTGCAGTAGGCGGGCCTGCCGGCAAATGGAAGGGGCGCTTCGGCGCCCCTTCTCCGTTTCCTGCATCGCTGCGCCGGTTGCCCCAACCCCGAAGCCAGCTTCGGCAAACGCTGCGAATACCCGGCCGACGCCCTTGCGCACAACGCGATCCGCACGGGGCGGACACCGGCCTCACCACGATCACGACAACACCAGTCCGTTCCCGTTTCCGCAACAGCCGCGTCGCGCGACACCCCACCTCTCCCGCTCAGCGCAGCGGCGCCGGATCCACCACCGGCCAGCCGTCCGCATCCCACGCCATCGGCAGCACCTTGAGCTTGGGCAGGCCGCCGTCTTCGACGTCGTAGGCATGGAACACGAGGTAGTCCCTGCCGTCGAAGGTGTAGGCACTGTTATGTCCTGGACCTGGCCAGCGCGCGGTGCCGCGCAGCACCTCCGTGCCGCCGCCCTGGTCCATGCGCTCGCCGTCGCGGTCGAGGTAGGGACCCTGCAGTTCGCGCGAGCGGCCGACCATGATCCGGTAGTCGCTCTTCGCGCCGCGGCAGCAGTGGTCGAAGGAGGCGAACAGGTAGTACCAGCCGTCCTTGCGGAACACGAACGGCGCCTCGATCGCGCCGGGCTCGGGTTCGGCGTCGTCGACGAGGATCGAGCGGGCGCGCTTGGCCAGGGTGTGCCACTCCTGCGGTTCGGCCGGGCCCAACCGGTCCTCGCGCAGCTTCACCAGCTTGAGCCCGCCCCAGAACGAGCCGAAGGCCAGCCACGGCGTGCCGTCTTCGTCCTCGACCAGGTTGCCGTCGATCGCGTTCCACATGTCGCGGTGCGGCACCGAGCGCAGGACGATGCCGCGGTCGACCCATTCGAACGCGGGATCGGCCGGGTCCAGCGTGGTGTTGGTCGCCACGCCGATCGCGGAGGTGTTCCTGCCGCCGCTGGAGATCGAGTAGTACAGGAAGTAGGTGCCCTCGTGGAAGGAGATGTCCGGCGCCCAGACGTGCCCGTTGAACTTCGGCACGATGTCGTAGGCCCAGGCCGGGATGCGTGCGAACACCGGCTGCTCGGCCTTCCAGGTCTCGAGGTTCTTCGAGCTGTAGACGGTGATGCCCGGACCGGTGACGAACAGGTACCAGGTCCCGTCCTGCCGGATCATCACCGGGTCGTGCGCGAGCACGTCCTTCCAGTAGCCTTCGCGCGGCGCGGCGACCGGCGGCGCTTCCATCATGTCGTCGTTGTTGGGCTTCGCTTCCTGCGCCGATGCCGGCAGCGCCAGCATGCAGGCCAGCGCCAGCGCGGCGAGACGCACGCCGCTCACGACGCCGCCTCCGGCAGCTCGATCTCGCGCAGCGGCCGCCCGAACACCGGCATGCCGTCCGCATCCCAGTCCAGCGGCTGGATACAGGTGTGGCGGTCGGCGTTCCACAATGGATCGCCCTCGATCTCGCGGTAGTTGCGTGCGTGGTAGACCAGCAGGTCGGTCGCGCCGTCCCCGGCCACGGTGAAGCTGTTATGGCCGGGGCCGAACACCTCGCGTTCGGCGTCGGTGGCGAACACCGGTTCGCGCGACTTGTGCCAGCTGGCCGGGTCGAGCAGGTCCGCATCCGCATCGGCCCACAGCAGGCCGACCGCGTAGCGCTCGTCGGTGGCGCTGGCCGAGTAGCTGACGAACACCCTGCCGCGGCGGACCAGGACCGACGGGCCTTCGTTGACCAGGAAGCCCTGCACTTCCCAGTCGAACTCGGGCCTGGTCAGCAGGACCGGTTCGCCCTCGAGATGCGTGCCGTCGCGCATCGGCGCGATGTAGAGGTTGGAGTTGCCGGGGATGTCCGGATGCTTCTGCGCCCACAGGTAGTAGCGCACGCCGCGATGCTCGAAGCTGGTGGCGTCGAGGCAGAAGGCGTCGATGCCGCTGTCGACCCGGCCGGCGAATTCCCATTCGCCCTGCATCGGGTCGGCCGAGGGATTGCGCAGCGCGTACATGCGGTGCTGGAACAGGCCGTCCCTGATCTCGCGCGAGGGCGCGGCGGCGAAGTAGACGTGCCAGACGCCGTCGACGCGATGCAGTTCCGGCGCCCAGACCAGCGAACTCGCCGGTCCCGTCGCCGGGGCGGTCCACAGCGTCTTCTCCTCCGCCCGCGCCAGCCCCGCCAGCGCCGGCGAACGGCGCAGCACGACGCGGTCGTATTCCGGCACCGAGGCGGTGAAGTGGTAGTGGCCATCGTGCAGCGACACGTGCGGGTCGGCGCGCTGGAGGATGAAGGGATTGCCGAGTTTCATGGGTGGATCCGTCGGTTGATGCGGGTGTGGCGCGGGGTGATGAGGGTGGCCTGCGGAATTCCCGGAACGTTCGTTGCCCGCGAAGATCCTCCGGATCGTCATCCCAGCGAAAGCTGGGATCCATTTGGCTTTGTACGAACCACACAATGGATCCCAGCTTTCGCTGGGATGACGACATGGCGGCCGGGGCGTTCGTGGCGTCCGCGGCGGCAACGGCAATGGCAAATGACGCGCCGGCACACTGGGCTACACCACCGCGTCGACGAGGATCTTCTGCTTGATCTGCTGGTAGTAGCCGTCGGTGATGCGGTAGAAGAACATCACCCCGCCCATCAGCGCATGGAACACGCCGGGGATGATGGTCAGCATCAGCGCGATGCCGTTCAGCGCCTGCGGCGACTGCGGCTGGTCGGGCACGTAGTGGAACCAGCCCAGCAGCAGGCCGACGATCGCGCCGGCCACGCCCATGCCCGCCTTCTGGCAGAACGAGATGCCGCCCATCGCCAGGCCGGCCACGCGTCGGCCGTTCTTCGCGTGGCCGTAGTCCACGGCTTCCACGATCGCCGACCAGAACACCGGCGCGTGCAGGTCGACCACGAAGCAGATCAGGAAATAGAACACGAAGGCCAGCGCGACGTCGCCGGGCTTGACCAGGAAGTACATCGCCGCGCTCAGCACGCCGACCAGCAGTTGGGTCCAACGGAACATCACCACCTTGCACCAGCGCTTGGTGATCCAGGTCGAGGCCACCATCGCCAGGATCGCCGCGCCGACGCCGGTGGCGAGGAAGGCCGAGAGCATCTTCGCGTCGCCGCCGAGGTAGTACTTGGCGTAGTAGGCCGCCACCGAGCCGCGCACCACGTAGCCGATGGTGCCGATCACGCACACCGCGCACAGCAGCAGCCACTGGTCGTTGCGCGACAGCAGGCGCAGTTGCTCGAGGAACGGCGTGCGGTCGACCTGGTGCCTGATCCGCTCGGTGGTGGTGAAGAAGCAGAACAGGAACAGCAGCGTCGCCATCAGGCCCATCAGGCCCATCGCCCACTTGTACCCCTCGGCGAGGTTCCCGCCGCCCCAGGACTGCGCGAGGATCGGCACCAGGATGGTCACCATGAACGCGGCGACCTTGGCGAAGAACAGGCGGTAGCCGTTCGCCGACAGCCGCTCCTTCGGGTCGGCGGTGAGCACGCCGATCAGCGAGATGTACGGGATCGTGACCACGGTGAAGAACAGGGTCACCAGCAGGTAGGTCGCGTAGGCCCAGGCCAGCTTGGCGCCGTATTCGGCGTCGGGCGTGGTGAAGGTGAGGAACACCGAGACGCCGAACGGCACCGCGAACACGAGGAAGTACGGGCGGTAGCGGCCCCAGCGCGTCTCGATGCGGTCGGTGACCATGCCCATCAGCGGGTCGGTCACCGCGTCGAACATGCGCACCACGATCAGCAGCAGCGCGACGTCGGTCGGCCGCAGGCCGAACACGTCGGTATAGAAGAAGGTGATGATCAGCATCATCGACGAGATGACGACGTTCACCGCCATGTCGCCGGCGCCGAAACCCACCTTTTCGAGCACCGACAGCTTCTGGTCCTGCATCGCCCTCTCCCGCGGATGCGATCAGCGATGCCCGCGGCGAGGCGGGCGCTTGCGTCCGGCTGCATCTGGCGGCGGCCTGGACCTGCCTATTCTGGTTGGCGCACGGATATGCAACAAATAGGAAAATCGTGATAATCCATATCGAACACGATATAGGAATCCCGCCGTGCCCAGCCCGCCCTGGTTCGTCCGCGCCCGCCTCAAGACCCGCCAGCTGATGCTGCTGATCGCGATCGAGGAGCACGGCAACATCCATCGCGCGGCGGAATCGCTGAACATGTCGCAGCCGGCGGCGTCGAAGCTGCTCAAGGACCTCGAGGACCTGATCGGCGTGCCGCTGTTCGAGCGCCTGCCGCGCGGGATGCGGGCGACCTGGTATGGCGAGAGCATGATCCGCCACGCGCGCATCGCCCTGTCCAGTCTCGGCGAGGCCGGCGCGGAGATCGAGGCGCTCAAGGCCGGCCATGCCGGCAACGTCGCCATCGGCGCGATCGCCGGCCCGGCGATGACCCTGCTGCCGCCGGCCCTGGCGCAGATCAACCAGGCCCATCCCGACCTGCGGGTGTCGCTGCTGGTGGAAAGCAGCGACGTGCTGCTCGAACAGCTGGCGCAGAACCGGATCGACCTGATGATCGGCCGCCTGTTCGCCCGCCACGACAAGCGCAACCTGCACTACGAACCGCTGGCCGAGGAGGAAGTGTGCGCGATCGCGCGTCCCGGCCACCCGCTGCTGTCGCTGAAGAAGCCGGGGCTGGCGGAGCTGGCGAAGCTGCCGTGGGTGGTGCCCCCGGAGGGCAGCGTGCTGCGCCACCGCTTCGAGCTGATGTTCCAGAACGCGGGGCTGGAGGTGCCGCGGCAGGTGATGGGCACCACCGCACTGGTGCTGCTGCCGCGCCTGCTGGCCGACAGCAACCATCTCGCCGTGGTCCCGGTCGACGTGGCGCGCCACTACGCCGAGCACGACATGGTGCGGATCGTGCCGGTGGAACTGTCGTGCCGGATGGACTCGTTCGGCTTCATCACCCGCACCGACTGGCTGCTGTCGCCGGGCGCGCGCACCGTGCTGGAGTCGCTGAAGGCCGCGGCGCAGCAGGTCTACGCGCCCGCCGCCAAGCCGCCGCGCAGGGGCTGACCGGGCGGCGCCGCGGCGCGGACGACCAATAACGATTCAAGTATCGACACCGGCTTTATTGTTATTTTTCGTGCATGTCTATGCCCGGTAGGATCGCCGTGCAGGAAGGCCGGGCGCGATTTCGGGCGAGCGACGGGCATCCGGCCACCACCATTCCACGGGCAGGATCCCCGACCGCATGAGCGCTCCGAAGAAGCCAGCACGCCGCAGCCAGGAGTGGTTCGGCCGCGACGGCAAGCAGGGGTTCTACTACCGCAGCTGGCTCAAGGGCCTGGGCCTGCCGCACGACCTGTTCGACGGCCGCCCGGTGATCGGCATCTGCAACACCTGGTCGGAGCTGACGCCCTGCAATTCCTCGTTCCGCGAGCTGGCCGAACACGTCAAGCGCGGCGTGTACGAGGCCGGTGGCTTCCCGCTGGAGTTCCCGGTGATGTCGCTGGGCGAGACCCAGATGCGGCCGACCGCGATGCTGTTCCGCAACCTCGCCAGCATGGACGTGGAGGAATCGATCCGCGCCAACCCCATCGACGGCGTGGTGCTGCTGATGGGCTGCGACAAGACCACGCCGGCGCTGCTGATGGGCGCGGCCAGCGTCGACCTGCCGACCATCGGCGTCTCCGGCGGGCCGTCGCTGTCGGGCAACTGGCGCGGCAGGCCGGTCGGCTCGGGCACCGGCGTGATCGAGATGTCGGAGATGGTGCGCGCCGGCACGCTGTCGCAGGAGGACTTCATCGAGGCCGAGGCCTGCATGCAGCGCTCCAGGGGCAGCTGCATGACCATGGGCACCGCCTCGACGATGGCGAGCATGGTCGAGGCGCTGGGCATGTCGCTGCCCGAGAACGCCGCGATCCCCGCGGTCGACGCGCGCCGCTTCCGCCTCGCCCACCTGTCCGGACGCCGCGCCGTCGAGATGGTGCGCGAGGACCTGCGCATGTCGAAGGTGCTGAGCCGCCAGGCGTTCGCCAACGCGATCCGCGCCAACGCCGCGATCGGTGGCTCGACCAATGCGGTGATCCACCTGCTGGCGATCGCCGGGCGCCTCGGCGTCGACCTCTCGCTCGACGACTGGGACGCCATCGGCTCGCGCCTGCCCTGCCTGGTCAACCTCAAGCCGTCGGGCCAGTACCTGATGGAGGACTTCTACTACGCCGGCGGCCTGCCCGCGGTGCTGCGCGAGATCGCGCAGCACCTCGACCTCGACGCCATGACCGTCAACGGCCGCTCCCTCGGCGAGAACATCGCGGACGCGCCGTGCTGGAACCGCGACGTGATCCGTCCGCTGGCCGAACCGTTCAAGCCCGAGGCCGGCATCGCCGTGCTGCGCGGCAACCTCGCGCCCGACGGCGCGGTGATCAAGCCATCGGCCGCGTCGCCGAAGCTGCTGCGGCATCGCGGCCGCGCGGTGGTGTTCGAGGACATCCGGGACCTCAAGGCGCGCATCGACGACGAGGCGCTCGACGTCGACGAGGACAGCATCCTCGTACTGAAGAACTGCGGCCCGCGCGGCTACCCCGGCATGGCCGAGGTCGGCAACATGCCGCTGCCGCCGAAGCTGCTGCGCAAGGGCGTCACCGACCTGGTCCGCATCTCCGACGCGCGCATGAGCGGCACCGCCTACGGCACCGTGGTCCTGCACGTCTCGCCCGAGGCCGCCGCCGGCGGCCCGCTGGCGCTGGTGCGCGAGGGCGACTACATCGAACTCGACGTGCCCGGCCGCCGCCTGCACCTGGACGTGTCCGACGAGGAACTCGCCCGCCGCCGCGCCGAATGGACGCCGCCGCCGGCACCGGCCCGCGGCTGGAGCAAGCTCTACGTCGACCACGTGCAGCAGGCGCACCTCGGCGCCGACCTCGACTTCCTCGTCGGTGGCAGCGGCGACGAGGTGGCGGGTGATTCGCACTGAGGTGATGGACGCGCCCGTCCACCGTGCGCGGCGAACCTGCAGCGCACAACCCCCCTGTCATTTCGACCGAAGGGAGAAATCTCGCCCCCATAGCGTGACCCGGATGGATTCCGGAAAGACCAGCGCGATCGTCGGCAAAGATTCCTCACCCGCTGCACGGGATCGGAATGACAGCGTCGAGACTGCCCGGGACCGCCAATGACCCGCTCCCCGCCCGCACTCTCCCCCGGTCGCCGCCGCTTCCTGGCCGCAGCAGCCTCGACTGCGCTGCTGCCCGCCGCATCGGCCCTCCCCGCCATCGCCATGGCCCGACCGGCGGGCGCAAGGCATCTCTTCCCGCTTGCCGACGTGCGCCTGAACGAGGGTCCGTTCGCCCGCTCGCAGGCGCTCAACCTGCGCTACCTCGCGGCGCTCGACGTCGACCGCCTGCTCGCGCCGTACCGGATCGAGGCCGGCCTGCCCTCGCCCGCCGACAAGTACCCCAACTGGGAATCGATGGGCCTCGACGGCCACACCGCGGGCCACTACCTGTCGGCGCTCGCGCAGCAGGCCGCGCAGGGCGACGCAGGCATGCGCCGGCGCCTCGAGGCGATGGTCGCGGGACTGGCCGAATGCCAGCGCGCCAACGGCGACGGCTACCTCGGCGGCGTGCCGAACGGACGCGCGCTGTGGGACCGCATCGCCTCCGGCGAATTCAAGGCCGAAGCGTTTTCGCTCGAAGGCGCCTGGGTGCCGTTCTACAACCTGCACAAGATGTACGCCGGCCTGCGCGACGCGTGGCTGATGGCGGGCGATGCGCAGGCGCGCGACATGCTGGTGCGCTTCGCCGACTGGTGCGACGCGCTGGTGGCGAACATCGACGACGTGCAGCTGCAGCGCATCCTCGACACCGAGCACGGCGGCATGAACGAGGTGCTGGCCGACGTGTACGCCATCACCGGCGAGCGCAGGTACCTGGCGCTGGCGCGGCGCTTCTGCCACCGCGCCATCCTCGAACCGCTGCTGCGCCGCGAGGACCGGCTCGACGGCCTGCACGCCAACACCCAGATCCCGAAGGTGATCGGTTTCGCGCGCATCGGCGAACTCGACGACGAGCCGGCGTGGATCGACGCGGCGCGCTTCTTCTGGGAGACCGTCGCGCAGCGGCGCAGCATCGCCTTCGGCGGCAACAGCGTGCGCGAGCACTTCAACCCGGTCGACGACTTCGCGCCGATGGTCGGCTCGCGCGAAGGCCCCGAGACCTGCAACAGCTACAACATGCTGCGGCTGACGATGCTGCTGCATCGCCTCGACCCGCAGCCGCGCCATGCCGACTTCTACGAGCGGGTGCTCTACAACCACATCCTCTCGACCCAGCATCCGCAGCATGGCGGGCTGGTCTATTTCACCCCGATCCGCCCACGCCACTACCGCGTCTATTCGCAGCCGGAGCAGTGCTTCTGGTGCTGCGTCGGCACCGGCATGGAGAACCACGGCCGCCACGGCGCGTTCACCTACGCGCACGACGACGACGACACCCTGGCCGTGAACCTGTACATGGCCTCGACGCTGGACTGGCGCGAGCGCGGCGTGGTGCTGCGGCAGGAAACAGGCTTTCCCGACGAGCCGCGCAGCACGCTGCGCCTGCGGATGGACAAGCCGCAGGCGTTCGCGCTGCAGCTGCGCCATCCGCACTGGCTGCAGGGTCCGTTCACCGTGTCGGTCAACGGCAGGCGCTGGCCACTCTCGTCCACGCCGGGCAGCCATGCCGCGATCGCGCGCATCTGGCGCGACGGCGACCGCGTCGAGATCGAACTGCCGATGCATGTCCGCATCGAAGGCCTGCCGGACGGCTCCGACTGGGTCGCGGCGATGTACGGGCCGATCATGCTCGCCGCGCGCACCGGCAGCGAGGAGCTTGACGGCCTGGTCGCCGACGACGGCCGCGGCAGCCACATCGCGCCCGGCCCCTACCTGCCGCTGGACCGCGCGCCGATGCTCGTGGGCGAACGCGCGTCGCTGGCCGCGCACATCGTTCCCGTCGCCGGTGCGCCGCTCACCTTCAGCGCCAGCGCGCTGGTCCGCCCGGGCGAATTCCGCCAGCTGCGGCTGGAACCGCTGTCGCGAGTGCACGACGCACGCTACATGGCCTACTGGCGCACCACGACCGCAGCCGAGTACCCGGCCGTGCTCGCCGCGATCGAAGCCGCCGAACGCGAACGCCAGGGGCTGGAGGCACGTACCCTCGACCACGTGCAGCCGGGCGAGCAGCAGCCCGAGGTCGACCACCGCTACGCGGGCGAGGACTCCGCGACCGGAACCCTCCTCGGCCGCGCCTGGCGCGACGCGGCCAGGTGGTTCGAGTACGGCCTGTCCGCGGGCCGCAGGATCGATCCCGGCACGTCGCTGTCGTTGCAGCTGACCCTGTTCGGCGGTGATTGGCAGGTGGCCATGACGGTCGCGGTGGACGGCCGGACGCTGGAGGCGATCGCCTTCGACGGCGCGGGCAGCGACGATTTCCAAACAAGGGACATCGCCCTGCCCGCCGACATCGCCGCCGCGGCGATGCGCGACGGCATCCGCATCCGCTTCAGCGCGCGCGACGGGCAGCGGACGCCGCGGGTGTTCGGGGTTCGGCTGCTCGTGGCCGAGTGATCGCAGCCGACGGCTATCCGTACTTGCGGTTGTGATGACGAAATACCTGCAAGCAAACGAATCACCACGCTTCCCTTGCTCGTCATCCCGGCGAAAGCTGGGATCCATTTGGCTTTGGCTGTATCCAGTCGCCGGCAAAAATGGATCCCAGCTTTCGCTGGGATGACGTGACGGCGATGGTGGTGCCTCCGTGTGGACACGGTGGCACGGAAGCTGCCTACGCGAGCGTCGCCTCCAGCAACGGTCGGATCACCCTCTGCGCCTCGGCCGCAAGCGCCTCGTCATAAGCGAACGTCCCTTCGTCCATGTAGACCCGCTGGCTGATCTCCAGTTGCACCGCCTCGACGCCGCGTGCCGGATCGCCGTAGTGGCGGGTGATGTGGCCGCCCTTGAAGCGGCCGTTGTGGACCCAGTCGTAGCTCGACTGCGCCGCGAGCGCCGCTTCCAGTCGCTGCTGCAGCGCCGGCGAGGTGCTGGTGCCGCTGGCGGTGCCGAGGTTGAGGTCGGGCAGCCGGCCCTCGAACAGGAACGGCAGCTCGCCCCTGATCGAATGGCCTTCCCACAGCACCACGCGACCGTGCGCAGCGTGCAGGCGCTCGAGTTCATCGCGCAGCGCCGCATGGTAGGGACGCCAGTAGCTGTCGACGCGGGCGCGCACCTCGTCCTGCGAGGGCTGCTGGCCGTCGAGATAGACCGGATCGCCGCTGAAGCGCACGACGGGGCACAGGCCGGTGGTGTTCTGGCCCGGATACAGCGAGACGTCGTCCTCGCCGCGGTTGAGGTCGATCACGTAGCGCGAGTGGGTGGGCACGATCATCGACGCGCCGAGATCCTTCGCGAACGCGTACAGCCGCGCGATGTGCCAGTCGGTGTCGGGCACGCACCGCGCTTCGGGCGTGAGCCGCGCGGCGATGTCGTCGGGAACGTGCGTGCCGTCGTGCGGCACGCTGACCAGCAGCGGTGCGGTGCCGCGATGCAGGGTGAAGGTGTCCATGGCCGGATTGTACGGCGGCGCGTGTCGCGGGGCCGGCACGACCGCTCCCCTGTGTCATCCCGAGCGCAGCGAGCGATCCTGTCTTCGGAGGCTGGATCCCTCGCTGCGCCCGGGATGACAGGGGAAGGGCCTTCCGGCACCGCCCTCACCGCATCAGCACAACTTCCTCGGCGCTGGTGGGATGGATCGCGACGGTCTCGTGCAGGTCGGCCAGGGTGAGGCCCTTCTTCAGCGCCACCGCGAAGCCCTGCAGGATCTCGTCGGCGCCTTCGCCGAGCAGGTGGATGCCGACCACGCGCCGCTCCGCGCCCACGCACACCAGCTTGAACAGGCTGTGCTGCGGCCGGTCGGCCAAGGCCTGCAGCATCGGCCGGAAGGTGCTGCGGTACACGTGCACGTCGTCGCCGTGCCGCTCGCGCGCTTGCGCCTCGGTCTGACCCACCGCGGCCAGCGGCGGATGCGCGAAGATCACGGTCGGGATGTCGTCGTAGTCCAGCTTCGCATCGGCCTGCCCGCCGAACACGCGGTCCATCGCGCGCCGCGCGGCGGCGATCGCGACCGGGGTCAGCGTCACCTGGCCGGTGACGTCGCCCACCGCGACGACGTGCGGCAGCGAAGTCCGCTGGAATGCGTCGACGACGACGTTGCCGTCGGCATCCAGTTCGATGCCTGCCTCCTCGAGCCCGATGCCGGCGGTGTTCGCGCCGCGGCCTATGGCGAGGATGACCTGTCCGTAGCCATCACCGGCGCTGCCGTCGGCGTCGCGCAGCCGCAGTTCGCCCGGCTTGCCTTCGATCGCCGCCAGCCGGTAGCCGAAGTGCAGGCCGATGCCCTGCTGGCGGTAGTTCTCCTGCAGCCGTTCGACCAGTTCCGCGTCGGCATGGCCCAGCAGGCGCGGGCTGCGCGCGAAGATGTCGACGCGGCTGCCCAATGCCTGCAGCACGCCCGCCAGTTCCACCGAGATGTAGCCGCCGCCGACCAGGGCCACGCGCGCGGGCGCTTCGCGCAGGTCGAAGAAGTCGTCGGAAATGTCGGCCAGGTCCGCGCCCGGCACGTCGGGCCGGCGCGGGCTGGATCCGGTCGCGACCAGCACGTGCTTCGCGCGCAGGCGCGTGCCGTTTTCGCATTCCACCGTATGCGCATCGCGCAGGCGCCCGCGCGCGGGCAGCAGCACGATGCCGGCCTCGTCCAGCCGCCGGAGATAGCTGGCGTGGATGCCGTGGATGTAGCGCTGGCGGCTGGCGATGAACTCCGGCCAGTCCAGGCGCGGCCTGTCCACCACGTCGAAGCCGAGCCGCGAGGCCAGTTCGATGCGTTCGGCCAGTTCCGACGCCAGCCACATCGCCTTCTTCGGCACGCAGCCGACGTTGACGCAGGTGCCGCCGAGTTCGCCCGGCTCGAGCAGGGCCACGCGTGCGCCGTGCAGCGCAGCGCGGAACGCGCCGGCGAGGCCGCCACTGCCGCCGCCGAGCACGACGAGGTCGAAATCAAGCGGCGATGGCGTGCTCATGATGCGAACCGTGCGGGCGAATAAGGCGCGGGGTCGATGTGCGGCGATTCTCCGGCCACCAGTTCCGCGAGCAGGCGACCGGTGGCCGGGCTCATGCTGACGCCGAGCATGCCATGCCCGGTCGCCAGCCACAGGCGGTCGTGGCCGGGGGCGCGGCCGATGATCGGCAGGTCGTCCCACGACAGCGGGCGCCAGCCGTACCACTCCTCGCGCTTCACCGGCCCGACCGGCTCGCGCAGGTATTCCGCGGCGCCGCGCTCGAGCGCGTCGAGCCGGCGCCGGTTGAGCGCGGTGTCGTGGCCGGAGAACTCCATGGTGCTGCCGAGGCGGAAGCCGTCCTCCCACACGGTCACGCAGACCTTGCGCTCGTGCAGCGTCATCGGCCGCTTCGGCGCCAGCGCGGGGCGCGAGTAGGTGATCGAATAACCCTTGCCCGGCTGCATCGCGCCGCGCAGCCAGGGCAGGCGCAGCGACTTCGCCAGCAGCGGCGACCAGGCGCCGGTGGCGAGCAGCACCTCGCGCGCGTGGCGCTCGCCCTGCGCGGTGGCCACGCGCATGCCCTCGCCGTCGCGCTCGACCGCACGCACCTCGCAGTGCTCCTCGACCGTGCCGCCCAGCGCGCGCACCGCGCGTGCGAGCGCGGTGACGTAGCGGTCCGGCCGCAACTGCGCGTCGCCGGGGTACACCACCGCGCCGGCGACGCCTTCGCGCAGCGCCGGCTCCTGCGCGAGCAGGGTCGGTCCGTCGATCACCTCGTAGTCGATGCCCAGCTCGCGCAGCGGCGGCAGCCGGCGCACGCAGGCGTCCAGCTCGCCGGCGTCGCGGAACACGCAGCAGGTGCCCGGCTCGGCGTATTCGCAGTCCGGCGCGTACCGCGCCACCCAGTCGGGATAGGCCGCGCGCGAGGCGTTGAGGATCGCCGCGCGCGCACGCGCCGAGGCGGTCCAGTCGCGTTCGTTGCAGCGCGCGGCGAAGCGCAGCATCCACTGCCACAGCGCGGGATCGAAACGCGGCTTGACGTAGAAAGGCGCATCCGGCGTGAGCATCCAGCGCAGCGCCTTGCCCACCATCCCCGGCGCGTGCAGCGGCGGCGCATGGCTCGGCGTCAGCGTGCCGCAGTTGCCGTGCGAACTGCCGCCGCCGACGCGTCCGGCGTCGACCACCCGCACCGAGCGCCCGCGTTCGAGCAGGCACAGCGCGCTGGCCAGGCCGGACACGCCGGCGCCGATGACGAGGAAGTCGCTGCGTTCGCTCATGCGCAAAGTGTAGCGGCGAACGCGATGCCGGCAGGGACCGTTCGCGTCATCAAGGCCGCAGGGGCGGACGCTTGCCGTAGCTCAGCCAGCGCCACAGCCACTCCATCGGCCCGAAGCGGAAGCGCGACAGCCACCAGCCGCTGGCGACCACCTGCAGCGCGAACACCGCGAACACCAGCAGCACCTGCCCCGCGCGCCCCACCTGTCCCCACAGGCCGAAGCCGTAGCCATAGAAGAGCGTCGAGGCGACCAGCGACTGCAGCAGGTAGTTGCTCAGCGCCATGCGCCCGGCCGGCGCCAGCCAGGACAGCAGCCGCGACAGCCATGGCGTGCCGAGGCCGAGGACGACCAGCGCGAGATAGCCCAGCGCCAGCGGCAGGTTGCCCAGCAGCATCAGGCCGGTCGCCAGCAGCATCGGCCCGATTTCGCGCATGCCGTCGAAGCTCGTCCCGACGCGGACGCTCAGCGCCACGAACGCCAATCCGGCCGGGATCGTCCACAGCGCCAGCCGCGCGAACCAGCCGCGCTGCGCGTGGATGTCGTGCATGCGCCCGCTGCGCACCAGCCACGCGCCGAACATGAACACCGACAGCGCCGTCGGCACCACCATCATCGCCGCCTGCAGGGCCATCGTGCCGAAATCGCGCGCGCGCTGCAGCACGATCTGCCAGTAGCCGCCTTCGGCATAGACCTGCGCCGCCGCGGCCGCGGCGGCTTCCATCTCTTCACCCGTCTTCGCGAATTCGGCGCTCGTCTCCGCCGGCAGCGCCGACAGCAGCGCGCCGCCAATCGCGGTCAGGACCGCCAGCGCCGCATAGACGCCGATGCCCAGTCCCAGCCGCGCACGGTTGCCGATCTCGCCGAACGCCATCAGCAGCAGGCCGGCGATGGCGTAGGCATGCAGGATGTCGCCCGGCCACAGCAGCAGCGCGTGCAGCAGGCCGAACACCAGCAGCACCGCGCAGCGCCGCGCGTAGGTGCGCCGGAACTGCGCGCCGTGGCCACCGCGCGTGGACATCACCGCGAAGCCCATGCCGAACAGCAGCGAGAACAGCACCCAGAACTTGCCCTGCACGAATACGTACACCAGCCAGGCGGCGCTGCGGTCGATCCCGGCCGCGGCCGGATCGATGCCCGAACCCATTTCCTGGAACGGCCGCGTGAACCACTCGATGTTCATCAGGAAGATGCCGAGCAGCGCGAAGCCGCGGACCACGTCCAGCGCATGGATGCGCTGCGCCGCATCGATCGGCGCGAACGCCCCGGGCAGCGGCGGCACGGCGGGAGGCGCCCCGCCCGCGCTCACAGCTTCCAGCCCACCAGGTTCCAGGCCCACAGCATGTACGCGGCCAGCACGTACGCCGCCACCGCGAGCGCATGCCGCAGCTTGCGCCACAGGCCCCAGCCCTTCGCCCGCCAGGCCGCGCGCAGGTGCAGCACGTCGACCAGCACCAGCACGAACAGCACCGGCGTCGACCACAGCAGCGCGGTCAGCAGCGTGCCGGGATAGCCGTAGAACACCGCGGTCTCGCCCGCCGTCGCGCCCTGGACGTACGCCAGCACCAGCGCCACGAACGCCAGCCACGCCAGCGCCGTCACGTACAGCCAGAACGCCGCGCGACGCGACGCGGGCGCGGCGGGATCGCGCCGGCCGCGCCGCAGCCAGGCGCCGGCCAGCACCAGCAGCGACACCGCGCCCGCCAGCCCCAGCACCGACAGCAGCGTCTCGCCCTGCTGCAGCGTCCTCGCGCGTTCGAACACGTTGTGTCCGCTGGCGTTGCCGAAGCCCGCGATGCCGCCGTCCTCGTCCTCGAAGAAGACGATGCGGCCTGGCCCTTCCGCCTCGCGGAACACCAGCCCGCCCTCGGGCACCCAGCGCCGGCTGTCGCCGCCGGCGGTGACGACCAGGCTGTTGTCCTCGGCCGCGGCGACCTGCACCGTGGACAGCAGGAACGCCTTCTCCGCGCTGGAGTAGTTGCCGCGCTTGCCGTTGTAGCCGCCGGCGAAGCGCGAGGCGTCGAAGCCTTCCGGCGCGGCCGCGGGCGGCGGCGTGCGCGCGCGTTCGAAATAGCGCTCCAGCACCTTCTCCGGCAGCTGCGACGCGAAGCGCCGCCCGGTGTCGGTGTTGGTGGAGACGAAGATGCCGACGCCGGCCTCCGGCGCCACCGACATCATCGAGTGGAACCAGCTGGTCGCGCCGCCATGGCCCAATACGCGCAGCGCGCCGACGCGCGTGTCGAAGAAGCCGTAGGAGAAGCCGCCCACCTGCGGCGCGTTGCGGAACAGCGGCTCGCCCAGCAGGCGCGCATGCTGCGACGGCGACAGCACCTGCATGCCGTCGAGCTCGCCGCCGCGAAGCAGCATGCGCATGTAGCGGCCCATGTCCGCGGCGGTGCTCGACGCGCCGCCGGCCGGCCCGGCATGGGCAACATGCTCGAAGACCTGCGGCTTGAATGCGCCGCCGCCGCGCCGGAAGCCTTCCGACCAGCGCCCTTCGAACGCCGGGCCCGCATTGCGCGGATCGCCCTCGCGCAGCGGTTCGCGGAACGTGGTCAGGCGCATGCCCATCGGCTGGAACAGCCGGCGCTCGGCCAGCTCGTCGAACTGCGTGCCGGACACCTGCTCCACCAGCGCTCCGAGCAGCGCGACCGAATAGTTCGAATACACCGCGAACGTGCCCGGTGCGCGCACCCGCTTCGGCCGATGGCGCTGCAGGTATTCGGCCGTGCCCAGCACCCGCTCCGCGCGGTCCACGAACAGGTGTCCCATCGCCGAATCCTCGAAGCCGGCGGTATGGGTGAACAGGTGCCGCACCAGCACCGGCGGATAACCGTCGTCGGGCAGCTTCAGCGCGTCGGGCAGGTAGTCGTTGACCGGTTTGTCGAGATCGAGCCGGCCGTCGTCGATCAGCTGCAGGCCGAGCAGGTAGGTGAAGGTCTTGGAGATCGACGCGATCCGGAACAGGGTGCCGTCCGGATCGACCTCGCGCCGCGGCGACAGCGCCGAGATGCCGTAGCCGCGCAGCAGCAGCGGCCCTTCGCGGTCGACGATCGCCACGGTGACGCCGGCGATGCCATCGCGCGCCATCGCCGCATCGACGAGGCCGTCGACGTAGGCGGACAGGTCGGCGGCATCGATCGCACGCGGCGGCGGGTCGATCGCGGATTGATCGCCGGCCGCAGGCGGCAGCGGAGCCGATGCGTCATGCGCCGTGACCGGGGAAAGTGCAGCATCCTGCGATGCGACGACGAAAGCGGACAGCAGCAGCACGGCCGCGAACGCGGCCCGCAGGATGCGCGACATTAGGACTCCCCCCGGATCGATAGGGGGAATTACAGCACAGCATGCAGCGGGCGTCGCGCACGACCGGGACATGGCTGCGGTGCGGGCTGGCGTCCCGCCATTGGCCGTCGTCGGTGGGCGCCAGCGGCGGCGGCTTGCCGCTGACATCCCGTCATCCCGGGCGCAGCCGGGGATCGTACCGATCGTCATCCCGGCGCAAGCCGGGATCCATTTGGCTCTTGTCCTTCAACGAAGGACGGAGGAACCAGGCCTCGCGACGACCGGTCGTGAAATGGATCCCGGCTTGCGCCGGGATGACGACAGGTCCGGGATGACGACAAGGCCGGGATGACGGCAGCGTTCTCCGGGGCCGGGCGACCCTGACAACGCCGCCGCCGTCTCAGTGCTGGTGGCCGCCGTCGCCGTGAACGTGGCCGTGCTCGACTTCCTCCGGGCTGGCCTCGCGCACTTCGACGATCTCGATGTCGAAGTGCAGGTCCTTGCCGGCCATCGGATGGTTGAGGTCGACGTCGACCACGCTCATGCCGACCTTCTCGATCGTCACCGCGCGCGGGCCGAAGTTTGTGTTGAGCACCACCTGCTGGCCCGGGGCCAGCTTCTGCGCGCCGAAATGCTTCTTCGGCACGCGCTGGCTCAGGCCGTCGCGGCGCTCGCCGTAGGCCTCGGCCGCGGGCACGTCGACGCCGAAGCTGTCGCCGGACTCGTGTCCGTCCAGCGCCTTCTCCAGGCCCGGGATGATGTTGCCGTGGCCGACCAGGATCGCCAGCGGCTCGCCGCGCTCCTTCGACGACTCCACCGGCTCCTGGCCGGCTTCGGAGACGGTGTAGTGGAAACGGACGACGCGGTCTTTCTCGATCTTCATGGACGGCTCGCTGGCGCGGCGCGGGCCGCGGCTTGTCTGGAGGGGATGGCCCGGGCAGGATGCCGCGCATGGAACCGCTACGCGACTGCATCCCCCCCTCGGGCGTCGGGGCCGCGCATTATCCGGCCTCCGCCGCGGCAACGCCAACCCGTGGGCCACGGACGCACGCCCTGCTGGCCGGCGCGGCGCTGGCGGCCCTGCTGCTCGCCGCCTGCGGCCGCAACGACGTGCGCCCCACGCCGCGCGCGGCGGCCACGGTGCCTGCCCGCGACTGGCCGGTCGTCGCGCCGGACGATCCGGCCGCCGCCAACGCCGTGCTGATGCGCGCGATCAGCCTCGTCGGCACGCCCTACCGCTACGGCGGCAACACGCCCGAAGGCGGCTTCGACTGCAGCGGGCTGGTCAACTACGTGTACCGCGACATGCTCGACCTCAGGCTTCCGCGGACCTCGCGCGACCTGGCCGCCTACCAGGGGCCGAAGATCGAACCACGCCGGCTCGCGGCCGCCGACCTGGTGTTCTTCGGCAGCGGCGCGCAGGTCACCCATGTCGGCATCTACGTCGGCGAAGGCCGCTTCGTCCACGCCCCCAGCACCGGCGGCACGGTGCGGCTGGACCACCTCGACGGCAGCTACTGGCGCCAGCACTACAGTGGCGCGAAACGCGTGCTGCGCTGAAAACCTGAACGGAATTGTGAGCAAAATCACGTACTTGTGCGGGTTTGATTAACTTTCATTTAACACCACGAGGCCTTCACTCGGGCAAACTCCGCCGCTGATCCGTGATTCGTGAAGCCCGCGTGACGACCCGAAACGCCCCGTCCGGCCGAACCTCCCATTGCTCCACTCCGGCCAGACAGGGCAAGTTCCCCGTCCTCTGCGGCTGCCTGCTGGGTCTCGCCTCGCTCCCCGCCTTCGCCGGTCCCGGCCTTGCCGGCGACTCGGCCGATGCCCTCGCCGCCCCCGGTTCCGTCACTGCCAACCTCGTCGCCGGGCCGCTGCCGCGTGTCTCCGAGGACGTGCAGTTCGCCAGCGACGTCAACCAGCAGATCGTCGCCGCGGCCGCCGCGCTGCAGGCCGCGCAGGAACCGGAAAAGAAGGAAGAAGGACGCGCGCAGAACCTGCTCAAGCGCGGCCTCGCCCTGCTCGGCACCCCCTACCGCTGGGGCGGCACCACGCCCGAAGGCGGCTTCGACTGCAGCGGCTTGGTCGGCTACGTGTTCCGCACTGCCCTGGGCATCGAGCTGCCGCGCGTCTCGCGCGACATGGCGCGCGACGGCGAGAAGGTCGAACGCACTTCACTGGTGCCCGGCGACCTGGTGTTCTTCAGCCGCCGCGGCAAGCGCGTCGACCACGTCGGCATCTACATCGGCGAAGGCCGCTTCCTGCACGCCCCCCGCACCGGCCGCGACGTGACCGTGTCCGAACTCGACAGCGGCTACTGGAGCCACAAGTTCCTGCAAGCGCGCCGCGTCGTGGGGCTGGGCAGCGAGAGCTGAGACGCCGTTCCGGGCATGGATTGATCGAGGCCGCCGCGAGGCGGCCTTTTCGTTGGCGTGGCGTGCCGGGACGTCCCGCTGGTCCGCACCGGCTTCTACTTCTCCCGCCCTGCATTCTCCCGATTGCACGATCGCCGAAGCAGCGTCATCCCGGCGAAAGCCGGGATCCATCTTGCAGTTGCTCCCTTGTTCTTCCCGCGTAAAGCGAAAATCAAGATCAAAATGGATCCCGGCTTTCGCCGGGATGACGTCTTCAACGATGCGCGCGCCCAGGCACAGGGATGGCGAGCAGGCGCTCACCGCGTCCGAGACGACAGCCTTCAGGGCTCCCCGGCTCCATCAGGCGCGATGCTAGTATCCCCGCGGCCCGCCATGTCCTGCCACGCGGCGACCATCCCCGGGGAGTGAGGAATGATCCGCTCGACGCTCGCGGTGCTGCTGGGACTGATCGTCGCGCTCGCGACGATGCTCCTGCTCGAATACCTCGGCATGTCGCTGTTCCCGCTGCCGCCGGGGATCGACCTCGACAACGAGGAAGACCTCGCGCGGCTGGTCGCCTCCGCGACGACCGGCAAGAAGCTCTGGGTGCTGATGGGCTGGACGGCCGCCGCGTTCGCGGGCGGCTGGGTCGCCGCCAGGACCAGCCGCCTCCATCGCATCGGTGCCGCATTGGGCGTCGGCCTGCTGATCGTGGTCGGCGTCGTGCTCAACGCCGCGATGCTGCCGCATCCGGCCTGGATGACGATCGTCGGCGTGCTGCTGCCGGTTCCGGTCGCCTGGTTCGCGGCACGGCTGGCATCGCCGCGCACGCCGCTGCCGCCCACCTGATCCACGCCACCACGGAGCGACGCCAATGCAGTCTTCTCTGCTGACCACCCTGCTGCTGCCGCTCGCGCTCGGCGTGATCATGCTCGGCCTCGGCCTGGGCCTGACGCCGGACGACTTCAAGCGCGTGGCGCGCTACCCGCGCGCGGTGCTGCTCGGGCTGTTCCTGCAGACCGGCGTGCTGCCCTGGGTCGCGTTCGCGCTGGCGCTGCTGTTCAAGCTGTCGCCGGAGCTGGCCGTGGGCCTGATGCTGCTGGCGGCCTCACCCGGCGGCGCGACCGCGAACATCTACAGCCACCTCGCGCACGGCGACGTGGCGCTGAACATCACCCTGACCGCGATCAACAGCGTGCTGTGCCTGCTGACGCTGCCGGTCATCCTCGACCTGTCGCTCGAATACTTCCTCGGCGCCGGCCAGTACGTGCCGCCGCCGGTGCGCAAGATCGTCGAGGTCGCGCTGATCATCGTCCTGCCGGTCGCGATCGGCATGGCCGTGCGCCGCTTCGCGCCGGGCTTCGCCGCGCGCATGGAGAAGCCGATCCGGCTGCTGTCGGTGCTGGTGCTGGCGCTGCTGATCGTCGCCGCGGTGGCGCAGGAATGGAGCACGCTGCTGGCCTCGTTCGCCGCGGTTGGCCTGGCCTGCCTGCTGTTCAACCTCGCCAGCCTGGGCGCCGGCTACGCCGCGCCGCTGGCGATCCGCCTGCCGCGGAAGCAGGCGGTCGCGATCGCCATGGAAATCGGCATCCACAACGGCACGCTGGCGATCTTCATCGCGCTCAACGTGCTGGGCAACGCCGCGATGTCGATCCCGGCGGCGGTCTACAGCCTGCTGATGTTCTTCACCGCGGCGGGGTTCGCGTGGCGGGTGTCGCGGGGCGCGAAGGCCTGATGCCATCTTGATCGTCATTCCAGCGAAAGCTGGAATCCATTTACTTCCGGCGTCTCGACACCTGACGGGCAATGGATTCCAGCTTTCGCTGGAATGACGGTTGGGATGCTCCGGCGGTCTCTACTCCGCGGCTATGAACTCGCCGTAGGGCTTGAGCTGCTCCGCGATCGCCTTGCCGTCGCCGACCACGACGATCGACAGGTCCTTCGGGTCGAAGTACTTCTTCGCGATCGCCCGCACCTGCGCCGCCCCGACCTCGCGGATCTTCGGCACGTAGCCGGCGAGAAAGTCGGACGGAAGGCCGGCCAGCCAGTTCGAGGCCAGCGTGGCGGCGACCGCGCCCTGCAGCTGGTTGTTGATCAGGTAGCCGCCGGCGACGTAGCGCTTGGTGTCGAGCAGTTCCCGCTCCGGCACCGGTTCGTCGGCGAGACGCCGGAACTCGTGGAAGAACTGCTCCAGCGACGCGCCGGTGACCTCGTTGCGCACGTCGGCGCCGGCCTGGACGCGGCCACCGGCGCGCGAGGGCGAGAAGCCCGCACTGGCGCCGTAGGTGTAGCCCTTGTCCTCGCGCAGGTTCTGGTTGACGCGGCTGCTGAAGCCGCCGCCGAGGACGGTGCCGGTGAGGATCGCGGGCACGTAGTCGGGATCGGTCGCGGGGATCGCCGGGCGGCCCAGGCGCAGGGTGGACTGCACGCTGCCATCGCGCTGGATCAGCACGTGGCTGGGCGCGGCGCTGCGGCGCGCGGCCGGCGTTTCCGGAGCTTCGGCGCCGGCGACCTTCCAGTCGCCGAACGCGGCTTCGGCCAGCCCGAATGCTTCGGCCGGTTCGATGCGGCCGGTCACCACCAGCAGCGCCCGGTCGGGATGGAAGCGCAGCGCGTGCGCCTCGCGCAGCGCCGCCGGCGTGACGCCGAGGATCGAGGCCTCGGTCTGCTGAGTGCGCGCGTAGGGATGGTCGCCGTAGGTCGCCGCGAGCAGTGCGCGCGTGGCCTTGAACGAGGGCTGAGCCTCGGCGGCCTTCAGGCCCTGCAGGGCGTTGGCCTGCGCGAGCTTGACCTCGTTGTCCGGGAAAGACGGCGTGCGCACGATCTCGGCCAGCAGTTCCAGCATCGGCGCAGCGTGGCTGGACAGCGCGTCGGCATATACGGTCACGCCGTCGTTGCCGGCACTGGCGCCGACGCTGCCGCCGAACGACTGCGCGGTCTCGGCGATCGCCTTCGAGTCCCGCTTCGTCGTGCCTTCGCCGAGCAGGCCCGCGAACAGGCTGGCGAAGCCCGGCGCGTCCGCGGCATCGGCGGCGTAGCCGGCGTTGCGCACCGCCAGCACGTAGTCGACGCGCGGCATGCCGTCGCGCGGCACCACCCACACCTCGAGCCCGTTGGCGAGCGTTTTCTTCTCGATCTGCGGCACCGGCAGCGGCTTGTCGGCGGCGTACGGCGGCAGGTCCTTCGGCAGTTCGGCCGCGGGGCCGGCGAATACCGCGCCCGACAGCACGGCGGACAAGGCGAGGGCGATCAGGGTCGTCGAAGTCTTCATGCTCGTCTCCTCACTCCTTCGCCTGCGGGGCGGCGCGCGCCGCGAGCATCGCTTCGGGCACGCGGTCGATGACGGTGCGGTTTTCGGCGGTCAGGTAGGTCTTCGCCGCGCGCTGCACGTCGGCGGAGGTCACCGCGTCGATCCAGCCGGGGATCCGGTTGGCGACGTGGGCATCGCCCCACAGCAGCTGCAGCTTGGCCAGGGTGTCGGCGCGCGACAGGAACGACTCCATGCCGTTGTACCAGTCGGCCAGCAGCTGGGTCTTGATCCGCGCCAGCGTGGCGTCGTCGACGCCTTCGGCGACGATCTTCGCGATCTCCGCGTCCACCGCCGCGACCACGGCGTCGGCGTCGGCGGTCGGCTTGTACAGCGCGAACACGGTGAACAGCGTCGGGCCGTTGTATTCCCACTCGCTGGTCAGGCCGTAGAGCGAATCGACGTTGAGCGCCAGCTCGCGGCCCTTCACCAGCCCCTGGTACAGGCGCGAGGCGTCGCCGTTGGCCAGCAGCGCGCCCAGCACCGACATCGCCGGCTGGTCCCGGCTGCCGCGCTCGGGCATCTTCCACGACAGCGCGATCGCCGGCACCTGCGCCAGCTTGTCGGCCTGCTCGATGCGCTTCTCCCGCGTGTTCAGGCCTTCGTTGAAATCGGGACCCTTCGGCACCGCGCGCGCCGCGATGCCGCCGAAATACTTCTCGGCCAGCGCGAAGCCTTCCTCCGGCGAGATGTCGCCGGCGAGGCCGAGGATCGCGTTGTTCGGGCCGTAGTAGTCGCGGTGGAAGGCCTTGACGTCGTCCAGCGTCGCCGACTCGAGGTCCTCGAAGCTGCCATAGCCGTCGTGGTTGTTCTCCCACTTCTCGAACGCATTGAAGCCCACGTCCAGCCACATGAAGCCGCCGTAGGGCTGGTTCTGCACATTGTTGCGGATCTCCTCCTTCACCACGTCCTGCTGGTTCTTCAGCGTGGCCGGGTTGAAGTCGAGCATGCGCATGCGGTCGGCCTCCAGCCACAGGATCGGCTCGATCGCCGACGAGGGCGCGATCTCGACGTAGTTGGTGAAGTCCGGCCGCGTCGAACCGTTGTTGCGGCCGCCGCCGCCGGTGATGACCTGGTCGAACACGCCCTCGGGCGCGTTGGCCGAGCCCTCGAACATCAGGTGCTCGAACAGGTGCGCGAAGCCGGTGCGGTTGCGCGGCTCCAGGCGCATGCCGATGCCGTAGACCACGCTCACGCCGACCACCGGCGAGCTCCTGTCCTCGGACACGACCACGGTCAGGCCGTTGTCCAGCTTCTTCACCGCCACGGGGATCTCCCATCGGTCGGCGTCGGCCGCGAACGCGGGCGCCACGCACAGGAGCATCGACAGCAACCATCCGGTTCGATTCGGCTTCATGGGGGCCTCCTGGCCCGAGACGGAGACCGACACCCTATCCCGGCGGGCGTCGACACAGGGTGGGCCGGAAGTCATGCCACGGCGGCGATGGCTTGGCCCGATCTGCCGGTTCGGCCGGCGCAGCGGGCCGCGTCAGGGCGCGGCCGAGTCCTCGATGCCGACGTTGCTGGACGCCCGCTCGAACGTTTCGCGGTCCAGCAGCCCGGTCTGCTTCGCCACCAGCACGGGCACCAGCACCTGGCCGGTGACGTTGGTCATCGTGCGCATCATGTCGAGGATGCGGTCGATGGCGTAGAGGATGCCGATCGCCTCCAGCGGCAGGCCGGCGGCGCTGATCACCACGGTGGCCATGATCACCGCCGTGCCCGGCACGCCGGCGGTGCCGAAGCTGCCCAGCACCGAGGCCAGCGCGATGATGAAGTACTGCCCGGTCGACAGCTCCAGGCCCATGAACTGGGCGATGAACACCGCCCCCAGCGCAGGATAGATCGCGCCGCAGCCGTCCATCTTGATGCTCGCGCCCAGCGGCACCGCGAAGCCGGCGTAGTCCTTGTCCACGCCGAGGTTGTGGGTGGCCGAGCTCAGCGACAGCGGCAGCGCGGCGAAGCTGCTGGAGGCGACGAATCCGACCTGCATCGCCGGCGCCGCGCCGCGGAAGAACTTCAACGGGCTCAGGCCATGCGCCAGCAAAAGGCCGCTGTAGACCACCACGACGTGGAAGGCGCAGGCCGCGTACAGCGCGATCACGAACTTGCCCAGCGGCACCAGTTGCCCGAAGCCGTAGCTGCCCACCAGCGCGGCGATCAGGCCGAAGGTGCCGATCGGCGTGGCTTCCAGCACGAAGCGCGTGACCTGGATCATCAGCTCGCGCGACTGGTCCATCAGCGCGCGCACTCCCGCGGTCTTCGCGCCCAGCTTCACCAGCGCGAAGCCGACCAGCCCGGCGAAGAAGATCACCTGCAGGATGGTGAAGTTGCTGGGGACGATGACGTTCTGGCCATCGGCGGCCTTGCCGGCGCCGAGCGCGGCCAGCGCGCGGAACGGATTCTCCGGCACGATGTTGATCAGCACGTCCAGCGGGCCGGGCACCTCGCGCTGGCGGTAGTTCTCGGCCACCTGCAGGCTGCCCATGTCCACGCCGACGCCGGGCTTGAGCACCAGCCCGAACGCCAGCCCGACGACTACCGCCAGCACCGCGGTGATCGCGAACCACAGGAAGGTGCGCCCCGCCAGCGCGGCGATCGATCGCTGGCCGGCCAGCGATCCGACGGCGCTGACCACCGCGAAGAACACCAGCGGGATGGCGATCATCTTGATCAGGTTGACGTACACCGTGCCCAGCGGCCCGAACCAGGTCTGCGCCGCCGGTCCCATCAGCCATCCTGCGAGCGCGCCGAGCACGAACGCGCCGGCAACGCGCTGCCAGAACGGGATCTTCAGCCAGGCATGGACCAGTTTCATGCGCATTCCGGCGGGGGAAGGCGGCCACCTTAGCCGACGCCGGCGCCGATGGCGACGCGGCGGCTGGAACGCCGCGCTGTCATGGCCGGGACACCGCGGCACGGCATAATCATCCCCTTCGGGGAAGCGCCCTCTCCCATTCCGTCATTCCCGCGAAGGCGGGAATCCATCTTGCCTTCGCCCCTGGCACGGCCAGAACATGGATCCCGCTTTCGCGGGAATGACGGCATCCCGGGCATCCCCGGCATTCCATCTTCACCGGACCTTGCGATGCCACGCCTGCTTCCCCTCTCCACAGTCCTGTTCGCCACCCTGCTCTCCGGCTGTACCGCCACCCCGCCCCGGGCCGCCACGCCCGTCGCAGTCGCCGTCGACGTGCCCGAAATCGTCCACCCTGCCGGCGAAAGCGCGCAGTGGTGGTACCGCAGCGGCGCCGCGCGGGCCGCCGGCAACGGCGCCATGTCCGGCCGCGCGAAGAACGTCATCGTCTTCCTCGGCGACGGCATGAGCCTGACCACGGTCGCCGCCGCGCGCATCTTCGACGGCCAGCGCAGCGGCCGGCCCGGCGAGGAGCACCTGCTGTCGTGGGAACGCTTTCCGCACACCGCCTTCAGCAAGACCTACAACACCGATTCGCAGACGCCCGATTCGGCCGGCACCATGACCGCGGTCGCCACCGGCGTGAAGTCGCACATGGGCGCGATCGGCGTTTCCGCCGGTCGTCGCGACGACTGCGCCGACAGCCTGGGGCGACACACGCTGTCATGGCTGCGGCTCGCCGACGCCGCGGGCCTGGCCACCGGCATCGTCACCACCGCCCGGCTCACCCACGCCACGCCCGCGGCCACCTACGCGCATTCACCGGATCGCAACTGGGAGCACGACGCCGACCTGCCGGAAGACGCACGCGCCGCCGGCTGCCGCGACATCGCGCAGCAGTTGCTCGATTTCCCCGAGGGGCGCGGCCCCACCGTCGCCTTCGGCGGCGGCCGCGGCCAGTTCCTGCCCGTGTCCGAACGCGACCCGGAGTACGACGACAAGGTCGGCCTGCGCCTGGACGGCCGCAACCTGGCGCAGGAATGGCAGCAGCGCCATCCCGGCGGCGCCTACGTCTGGAACAGCGCGCAGCTGCGCGACGCTGCCGGCGCCGGCGCCGTGCTCGGCCTGTTCGAGTTCGACCACATGCAGTACGAGCACGACCGCCGCAAGGACGATGCCGGCGAGCCCGACCTCGAGGCGATGACGCGCTTCGCGATCGAGAAGCTGTCGCGCAGCCGCGACGGCTACGTGCTGCTGGTCGAGGGCGGTCGCATCGACCACGCCAACCACGAGGGCAACGCCTACCGCGCGCTGGACGAGACCGCGTCGATGTCGCGCGCCGTGCGGGCGGCGGCGGAGATGACTTCGGCCGACGACACCCTGATCGTCGTCACCGCCGACCACTCGCACACGCTCGGCTTCGTCGGCTACCCCAAGCGCGGCAACCCGATCCTGGGCAAGGTGCGCGGCCGCACCAGCGAGGACGACGATCCCAACGACTACGCCCGCGACATGCTCGGCCAGCCCTACACCACGCTGGTCTACGCCAACGGCCCCGGCTACGCCGGCGCCAGCACGACCCAGCCCGCCGGCCCCAAGCGCCACCTGCACCATCCGGGCAGCTTCCAGGAAGCGCAGGGCCGGCCCGACCTGCGCGAGGTCGACACCGAGCACCCCGACTTCATGCAGGAAGCGCTGATGCCGCTGAAGAGCGAGTCTCACGGCGGCGACGACGTCGGCATCTGGGCGCGCGGCCCCGGCAGCGACGCCTTCCGCGGCACCCTGGAGCAGCACGTGATCTACCACGTCATCGTCCAGGCCACGCCGAAGCTGCGCGCACGCCTGTGCGCTGCCGGCAGCTGCAGCGCCGAGGGCGTGCCGGTGGATCTGCCAGATCCGGCGGAGTTCGGGGCGCAGTAGGGGGCCAGGCAAAGCCTGAGCCGGCCTGGATCCGGCCAGGAAGTCCCCGAAAATCCGGTCATCCCCGCCTTCGCGGGGATGACGGACTCCCTCCGGCAACGCAGCGTTGCGCGTCGTCGCACGGCGATCCCGCGGTCCTGCACTGCCGGGCCACATCCGCGCGGCTATGCTGACCGTCCCCCACCCAGGAGTCCGTGCATGAATCGTCTCGACGGCAAGGTCTGCGTCGTCACCGGCGCCGCCAGCGGCATCGGCAAGCGCATCGCCGAGGTCTACGCCGCCGCGGGCGGCAAGGTCGCGATCGCCGACCTCAAGCTCGACGCCGCCGAAGCGACGGCGCAGGACATCCGCGACGCCGGCGGCGACGCCCTCGCGGTGGCGATGGACGTCACCGACGAGGCGCAGGTCGTCGACGGCATCGCCAGAGTCGTCGCCCGCTACGGCCGGGTCGACGTGCTGGTGTCCAACGCCGGCATCCAGATCGTCAACAGGCTCACCGACTTCAGCCTCGCCGACTGGAAGAAGATGCTCGCCATCCACCTCGACGGGGCCTTCCTGACCACGCGCGAAGCCCTGCGCGACATGGAGACTCGCAAGACCGGCGGCGCGATCATCTACATGGGTTCGGTGCACTCGCACCTGGCCTCGAAGCTCAAGGCGCCCTACGTCACTGCCAAGCACGGCCTGCTCGGCCTCGCCCGTACCGTGGCCAAGGAAGCGGCGGAGTACGGCGTGCGCGCCAACGTGATCTGCCCCGGCTTCGTGCGCACGCCGCTGGTCGAGAAGCAGATCCCGGAACAGGCGAAGGAGCTGGGCATCAGCGAGGAGGACGTGGTGAAGAACGTCATGCTCAAGGACACCGTGGACGGCGAGTTCACCACCGTCGATGACGTGGCCAACGTCGCGCTGACGCTGGCCGCGTTCGAGACCAACGCGCTGACCGGACAGAGCATCGTCGTCAGCCACGGCTGGTTCATGCAGTAGGCGCATGCCTGCCGTGAACGAAGCGGTCTGCGCGCACGTCCGCCGCTACCCGACGGTGGCGCTGGTGCTGCAGGGCGGCGGCGCGCTCGGCGGCTACCAGTGCGGCGTCTACCAGCGCCTGCACGAGGCCGGCATCGCGCCGAACTGGATCGCCGGCATCTCGATCGGCGCGATCAACGCCGCGATCCTGGCCGGCAACGCGCCGGAAGACCGCATCGCGCAACTGCGCGCGTTCTGGGACCAGGTCTCCGAGCCCGCCGGGCCGCTCGCGCTGCCCGCGGTCGGCGTGCGCGCGATGCTCGCGGCCGTGCCCGAGCACGACGGACTGCTGTCATGGGCGCGCAACCTCAGTGCGCTGGGCGCGCTGGCGCAGGGCCAGCGCGGCTTCTTCCAGGCGCGGCCGCTGTCGCCGTTCCTGTTCGGCGACGGCAGCGACGCCGCCACCAGCTTCTACGACACCGCGCCGCTGCGCGAGACGCTGCTGCGCTTCGTCGACTTCGACCGCATCAACCGCGACCCCGGCGTGCGCCTGACGGTCGGCGCGACCAACGTGGTGCGCGGCAACTTCCGCTACTTCGACAGCGCGCAGGAACCGATCCGGGTCGAGCACATCCTCGCCTCCGGCGCACTGCCGCCCGCGTTCCCGGCGGTGGAGATCGACGGCGAACCGTACTGGGACGGCGGCATCGTCTCCAACACGCCGCTGGAGTACATCCTCGACTGCCGCCCGCACGAGGACACGCTGGTGTTCCAGGTCGACCTGTGGAGCGCGCGCGGCGCGCGGCCGCGGACGATGATGGACGTGCTGGAGCGGATCAAGGACATCCGCTACTCCAGCCGCACCCGCCACGGCACGCAGATGGTCGAAGTCGCGCAGAAGCTGCGCACCTCGCTGAAGGAGCTGATCGACCGCCTGCCCGACCGCAGGCTGCCGCCGCACCTGGACGAAGCGCTGTCGCCCTACCTCGACGACCGCGTGTTCAACATCGTCCACCTGATCTACCAGGCCAAGCCGCACGAGCAGGAAAGCAAGGACTACGCCTTCGGCACGATCCCGCTGCGCGAGCACTGGGAGAGCGGGATGCGCGACATGGAACGCACGCTGCAGCAGCCAGGGTACTTCGCCCTGCCCGACCGCGCGATCGGCGTGGCGACCCATGACGTCCACCGGCGGGGCCGCGCAGGCGACTGAATGCAGCCCCCGCGCCCATGCCTGTAGGAGCGGCTTCAGCCGCGACCGGGAATTTGCGACGGGACCGGGCAGGCGGTCGCGGCTGAAGCCGCTCCTGCAGCCTCGGGGCCGATCGACCGGGCCTGCGTGCGCCGGACGGCCGTCACCGGGGATAATGCCGTCCGGGGGACGAAAGCGGTTCGCATCCGTCCGCAATGTCCGGAGCGGGCGAACACGATGAGCGCATGGCGCCACAGCAAACGCAGGCCGAACCCGGGACCAGCCGCCTGGCTCGCCGCGCTGTGCCTGCTGCTCATGGCCGCGTCCGGCGCCACCGCCGCGAACCAGTCCCCCGCCTACCTGTTCGTCGGCGGCGGCACGACCGACGCAACCCCGATGCGCGAATGCAGCCCCGAGGCCCTGCAGGGACTGCAGGTGGTCGAGATCCCGGCGCCCGCCGGTGGCTGGTCCGGCACGCCGCAGGCGGTCAATGTCTTCAACGTGTTCGCCGGTGAAGTGATGGTCGCCCTCGGCGAGCGACAGGCCTGCGGGCGCATGCACGACGCCCGCACCCGCGACTCGCGCTTCCGCGCCGGCATCGGCCTGGTCGCGGTTCCGCCCCGCGGCAGCACGGATCCGGTACGCGTGGGCTGGACGCCACCGCTCAAGCCGAACTGGATGCCCACGGTGCGCGTCGGCGGCCCCAGTCCCGTGCAGCAGGAAGACACCCTGCGCCTGCTCGTCCGCGCTTCGTGCATGGCGATCGCGCTGGCGCTGGGGTTCTCGGCGCTGATGGGATTCTTCGGCGCGCGCGACCGCGGCTTCATCGCCCACGTCGTCCTGTGCCTGACCCTGCTGCTGTGGCAGGCCGTGCTCAACGGCCTGAGCGGCTATCCGCAGCCGTGGCTGCCGGTCGGCGAGCACGAGTCGCGCTGGCTGGTCGCGCTGTCGGCGTTCGGATTCGCGGCCATGCTGCAGATCCTGTGGGGGCTGTCCGGCATCGCGCGGCAGTGGCCCGCGGCGCAGCGCGTGCAGCGGTGGCTGGCGCTTCCCTTCATCGCGATCGGCCTGCTGGCGGCGGTGCTGCCGCAGGCGGCGCTGCGCCTGGCGTGGGGCCTCGCCGACTACGGCTTCGTGCTGGTCGGCATGGTCCTGACGGCATCGGCGCTGCTGTCGATCCGTCGCGGCGACCACCGCGCCTTGGCGCTGCTGGCCTCGATCCTGCCGATACTGGTGCTGTTCCTGCCGCAGGTGGGCGCGAGCAGGATCGTGATCGAGTACCGCATCGAGACCATCCAACTGGTGCTGACGTGGTTCCTGGTGGTGATGGCCTACGCCCTGACCAACCGCTACGGACAGCTGCGCGAGCAGCGCGACGCGATGCGCGTGCTGGCCGACACCGACGTGCTGACCGGCGTGCAGAACCGGCGCGCCGGGATGGCGCGGCTCGACCGCTGCTTCGCCCAGGCGCGCTCGGACGCGGCGCCGCTCGCGATCGGATTCATCGACGTCGACCGCTTCAAGCGCATCAACGACGTGCACGGCCACGACGTCGGCGACCGCGTGCTGGTGGTGGTGGCCGACGCGATCGTGCACTCCATGCGCGGACAGGCGGACGTCGTGCGCATGGGCGGCGAGGAATTCCTGGTGCTGCTGCCGGGCGTCGGCGCGGAGCAGGCGCGACAGCGCCTCGACGCGATCCGCGAACACATCGCCGGGGCGGGCGCGCGCATGGGCGTGCCCGGCCTCGACGTCACCGCCAGCATCGGCCTGGCCGCGCTGGAGCCGGCGGATGAGGACCCGGCATCGCTGCTGCGCCGCGCCGATGGCGCGATGTACGCGGCCAAGCATCGCGGGCGCAACTGCATCGTCGCCGCCGGAGATCTGCCACCGATCGCCGGCTGACCGCCCCACGTCCGTTCGCGATCAGGAATGGACGTTGCAGGAGCGGCTTCAGCCGCGACCCACCGCCTTGGCCCGGTCGCGGCTGAAGCCGCTCCTACATCACCCCGATAAGCATCAGAACGGCTTGGCCAGCACCAGCCAGATCACGCCCAGCAGCAGGAATACCGGCACCTCGTTGAAGATCCGCAGCGCCTTCGCCGACGGCAGCGCGCGCCCCCTGTCGAGGCCCTTCAACCAGCGCCCGCCCACGATGTAGTGCGCCAGCAGCAGCGCCACCAGCGCCAGCTTCGCGTGCAGCCAGCCGCCGGCGACGCCGAAGTGCAGCCACAGCGCGAGGCCGAGCAGCGCCGCGAGACCGAACATCACGTGGCCGAAGCGGTACAGCCGCCGCCCCATCAGCAGCAGCCGCGCGCGCACCGCGGGTTCGTCGCCGGCCTCGGCCAGGTTGACCAGGATCCGCGGCAGGTAGAACGCGGCCGCCACCCAGGCCATCACGAACAGCAGGTGCGCGGACTTGGTCCAGACGTAGGCATTCACGCAGTTCTCCGGCGGACGCCGCCGCAGGCGCGGCGACGATGGCGAATGGGCGCGCTATTGTAGCCGCCGCCTTTCCCCGACCCCTGCCATGAGCAAGCGCTACGACCAACGCTATTTCGACAAGTGGTACCGCCGCCAGGGCATCGGCGGCGAGCGGCGGCTGGCGCGCAAGGTCGCGCTCGCGGTCGCCACCGCCGAATACCACCTCGAGCGCCCGGTCCGCAGCGTGCTCGACGTCGGCTGCGGCGAAGGTGCATGGCGCGCGCCGCTGCTGAAGCTGCGCCCGAAGCTGCGGTACCTGGGCTTCGACGGCAGCGAGTACGCCATCGCCCGCCACGGCGCCCGCCGCAACCTGCATCTCGCCCGCTTCGCCGACTTCGCCAGCCTGCGCCCCTGCCCGCCGGTCGACCTGCTGGTGTGCAGCGACGTGATGCACTACCTGCCGCTGAAGGAGCTCGACCGCGGACTGCCCGGGCTGGCCGAACTGTGCGGCGGCGTGGCCTTCCTCGAGTGCTTCGCGCGCGAGGACGAGACCGAGGGCGACGACGTCGACTTCCAGGCCCGGCCGGCGGCGTTCTACCGCAAGCGTTTCGCCGCGCTGGGGTTGCGCCAGGTCGGCTCGCACTGCTGGCTGTCGCCGGCCCTGGGCGGGGACGCGGCCGCGCTGGAACTGGCGCCCTGACGATCCGGCACGCGGTGCCTGAACGTGCCTTCCCGTGGACGTGCCCTCCCCTGGACGTGTCATCCCGAGCGCAGCGAGGGATCTACCCACAGGGTGTCGGAAACCAGATCCCTCGCTGCGCTCGGGATGACATCAAGCCCCGGGGATTCGACCGAAATCAGGCTCCGGCACCTGCCGGAACCCCGTTACGCCCCAATTGACTCCCGGTTTCCCGGGATGGAGTATGCTGCGCCGCAGCAGTCGCCGACAGCGAGAGCCGATGCTCCTGTACCAGTTCCATGAACTCACCCGCTCCTGGATGGCCCCCCTGACCTACTGGGCGGACGCCAACGCCAGGGCCTTCTCCGCATCGGGCAGCTGGCTTTCCGCGATGCCCGGCGCCGAGCGCATCGCCGCCGCCAACGAACTGCTGTACCGCGTCGGCAAGGACTACGAGAAGCCCGCCTTCGACATCCACTCGATCGAGTGGGAAGGCGAGGTCTACCCGGTCGTCGAAAAGAAGGTCGTCTCCAGGCCGTTCTGCAACCTGCTGCGCTTCAAGCGCTACACCGACGACGCCGACACCATCGGCGAGATGCGCGGGCAGCCGCCGGTGCTGATCGTCGCGCCGCTGTCGGGCCACCACGCCACCCTGCTGCGCGACACCGTGCGCACGATGCTGCGCGACCACAAGGTCTACATCACCGACTGGGTCGACGCACGCATGGTGCCGAAGGAAGCCGGGCCGTTCACGCTCGACGACTACATCGGCTACATCCAGGAATTCATCCGCCACATCGGCGCGCAGGACCTGCACGTGATGAGCGTGTGCCAGCCGACGGTGCCGGTGCTGGCGGCGGTGTCGCTGATGGCCGCCCGCGGCGAGGTCGTGCCGCGTTCACTGGTGATGATGGGCGGCCCGATCGACACCCGCGAGTCGCCGACCTCGGTCAACAACCTCGCCACCCAGAAGCCGCACTGGTGGTTCGAGAACAACGTCATCCACCCGGTGCCGCAGAACTACCCGGGCGCCGGGCGCCGGGTCTATCCCGGATTCCTGCAGCACACCGGCTTCATGGCGATGAACCCGGAGCGGCATTTCATGTCGCACTGGGACTTCTACCAGGACCTGCTCAAGGGCGACCTCGAGGACGCCGAATCGCACCGCCGGTTCTACGACGAATACAACGCCGTGCTCGACATGCCGGCCGAGTACTACCTCGACACCATCCGCGTCGTGTTCCAGGAACACCTGCTGCCGCGCGGCCTGTGGGACGTGGCCGGCGAGCGGGTGAAGCCAGCGGCGATCCGCGATACCGCGCTGTTCACGATCGAGGGCGAACTCGACGACATCTCCGGCCTCGGCCAGACCCGCGCCGCGCACAAGCTGTGCACCGGCATCGCCGCGGAGCGCCAGCAGCATCTCACGGTTGCAGGCGCCGGCCACTACGGCATCTTCAGCGGCCGCCGCTGGCGCGAGCAGGTCTATCCGCAGGTGCGCGACTTCATCGCCGCGAACGTCGCGTCGGCGCCGGAACGCAAGCCACGGAAGAAAGCCGCGCCACGCAAGGCGGCGAAAGCCACTGCGAAGCGCCCTGCGCGCCGCTGAGCGGACGCATCCGGCTGCTGGCCTTCATAGCCTTCAAGTTGTCATTCCGAGCGTAGCGAGGAATCTGCCGTCACCGTCTATGCGGGCTTGAAGGCAGATTCCTCGCTACGCTCGGAATGACATTCGTCGGGGTTCTTACGAGTACTGCGCGGTCTTCACCAGCAGGTGCTTGGCAAAAAGCCCGTGCAGCCGGCCGATACCGCGCGCCAGATGCAGCGTCGCGAACAGCAGAACGCCGCCCAGCGCCGCCAGCAGCGGCAGGTACCACCACGCCGCGGACGGGCCGAGGTCGATGCCCTCGACGTACAGGCTGTAACCGGGGTAGCTGATCAACGCCGCGGCCGGCGCCACGATCAGCCCGAGCGACACGCCGAGCAGGGTCACGATCACGGTGAAATACGCGATGCCCAGCGGCAGCATCAGCAGCATGTACAGCATCGCGGTCCAGCTGCGCGGGTCGGTGAACATGTCGCCGATGCGCTGCCAGAGGCTGCGGCCGCGCACCGTGTACAGCGGCCGTCGCGGCATGCGCTCACCGAGCATGACCTCGACGATCCGGCCCTCGACCAGCGACAGCACCCGCACCGAACCGAAGAACAGGATCAGCAGCGGGATGCCGACGATCGTGACCGACAGCCCCAGCGACGTCGAGAAACCGGCGACCACCCAGGTGAAGTAGAAGATGCCGGTCGCCAGCGACAGCAGCATGTAGAACAGCGAGGCGTACGCGCGCGGATCGGCGAACACGCCGAAGAAGCGCCCCAGCGCCGACTTGCGCGACGGCGGCGATGGCGGCCGCAGCGCGGTCTGCACCGTAACCTCGGTATCGCGGTAGATGTCGGCAACCTCGTCCGGCGCGCCGTAGCTCGACGCGACCGCGGCGATCACCTCGGCTTCGCTCCTGCCGGGGTTCTCGGCCAGTTCGGAGCGCAGGTACTCCTCGGCGTCGTACAGCGCGTCCTGCACCAGCGCGGGATCGGCGCCGGCCAGCGAGCGCCGCAGATGCTCCAGGTATTCGGGAATCGTGGTCGGCAGTCGTCCGGTGTTCATTCGCGTGTCCCCTCCAGGACGGAATCGACGGAATCGCGGGTCGCGCGCCAGGCGGCGGCCCACGCGTGCAGGGTGTCGCGCCCCGCAGCGGTGATGCGGTAGTAGCGCCGGGGCGGGCCGGCGTCGGAAGGCTCGACGAAGCTGTCGAGCAGCCCCGCCGCCTGCAGGTTGCGCAGCACCGGGTACAGCGCGCTCTGCTTGCCGCTGAGCACGCCCTCGCCGAAGCGCTCCAGGGTCTTGGCGATCTGGTAGCCGTACATCGGCTCGCCCGACGCGGCCAGCACCGCCAGCAGCGCCAGCGAGACCGTGCCCGCGCTCAGCTCCTTCTGGAACTTGCGCAGCTGCGGATCGCCCTGGTCTTCGCCGTCGCCCACGCGGGTCCTCCCGTCATGGGCGGCATACTATTGTTTAGTTCTCTATAGCGAATGTGCCATTAGTATTGCCCAGGCCGTACGGCCGCAATCCGAAGCCCGCGGCCGTGTGCAATCGCACAAGGGGCCGCGAATCACCAGCGACTTTGTCGCATCGCGACCAGGAATGCAGGACGGTGTAGGAGCGGCTTCAGCCGCGACCCGTCGGGCATCCCGGGTCGCGCCTGAAGGCGCTCCTACAAAGGCCTGTCGTCAGACACCGCAGGCAAGCTCCGCGAACTGGCGGAAGGCCCTCGCGGCGGGCGTCCAGTCCGCGTCGGGGCGGCTGAGCATGCCCACTTCCATCGGCGGGATCTTCTCGCTGATCGGCCGCGCCTGGATCTTCCGCCCGTCCAGCGACCAGGAGCGGTAGACCATGTCCGACAGGATCGTGACGCCGAACCCGTAGGCCACCAGGCCCCGCAGCGCCTCCATCGAGGACGTGCGGAACCCCACCCGGGGCTCGAGCCCGGTCGCGCGCCAGTAGCGCGACGCCGAAGCCTCTCCCTCGTCCACCGTCAGCATGATGTACGGGTAGCCGGCGACGTCGGCGAGGCGGACATCGTCCTGCCCCATCAGCGCGTGCTGGTCGCAGACCCACAGCTGCCTGCGCGAGCGCAGCAGGACCTTGCGCGCCAGCGCCAGGCCGGGATCGCAGTTGGACACGATGCACAGCCCGAGATCGAGATCGCCGCTTTCGACGCCGGCCTCGATGCGCTGGCGGTCCATGTCGACCAGGTCGATTTCGACGTGCGGATACGTGCGCCGGAACCGCGCCAGCAGGCCGCACAGGAAATAGCCGAGGACGACGTAGGACGCACCGATGCGGACGCTGCCCGCCAGGTCGTGGGCGGCATGGTGCGGCTCGTCCAGCGCATCCTCCAGCGAGTCGAGGATGTGGCGGATGCGCTGGTGGAACCTGTGCCCTTCGGCGGTCAGCTCCACCCCGTGCGGCAAGCGATCGAACAGGGTGGCCCCCATCATCGCTTCCAGCTGCCTGACCGCGGTGGTCACGACCGACTGCGACACGCGCAGCTGCCGCGCGGCGAGCGAGAACTGCTTGAGTTCCGCGGCCGCGCAGAAGTACCGGAACTGGCGAAGGGATGCGTTTGCGGGCAGCGCCATCTGTTTAACAGATACCTGACAGGAACAATAAGAAATATACGATACCTGATAGCATTCCCGGACCACCGATCCGGCCCGCATTTTCATGTCCTTGTAGGAGCGGCTTCAGCCGCGACCGGGCACCCAACGTCACCGGGTAAGCCATCGCGCCTGAAGCCTGCCCCGGACTTGATCCGGGGGCGCTCCTACAATCTGCGGGCCGGATCGACAAAACCCGGTCGACATCCCCCACGGGTCGGCCCACCAGATCCTTTCCGAGGTCCAGCCAGATGAGTTCCTCTTCCAGCTTGCACCTGCACGTCCCCGAGCCCAGCGCGCGGCCCGGCCAGACCACCGACTTTTCCTACCTCAAGCTCAGCCCGGCCGGCGCGGTCGGCAAGCCGCCGCTGGACGTGACCGTGGCGCAGACCGCGCCCCTGGCCGACCAGCTGGTCCGGGTGCTGGACGATGACGGCAACGCGGTCGGTCCCTGGGCCGAAGGCATCGACGACCAGGTGCTGCTCGACGCCATGCGCGCGATGCTCAAGACCCGCGCCTACGACGCGCGCCTGCTGATCGCGCAGCGCCAGAAGAAGACCTCGTTCTACATCCAGTGCCTGGGCGAGGAAGCCATCGCCATCGGCCAGACCCTGGCGCTGCGCGACGGCGACATGCATTTCCCGACCTATCGCCAGCAGGGGATCCTGATCGCCAAGGGCGCGCCGCTGGTGGAGATGATGTGCCAGGTGCTGTCGAACGCCGCCGACCCGCTCAAGGGCCGCCAGCTGCCGATCATGTACTCGTACAAGGAGCACGGCTTCTTCACCATCTCCGGCAACCTGACCACCCAGTACATCCAGGCGGTCGGCTGGGCGATGGCCTCGGCGATCAAGGGGGATACGAAGATCGCTGCGGCCTGGGTCGGCGACGGCGCCACCGCCGAGGGCGACTTCCACGCCGCGCTGACCTTCGCCCACGTCTACCGCGCACCGGTGATCCTCAACGTGGTCAACAACCAGTGGGCGATCTCGACCTTCCAGGCCATCGCCGGCGGCGAGAACACCACCTTCGCCGCGCGCGGCGTCGGCTACGGCATTCCCTCGCTACGCGTGGACGGCAACGACCTGCTGGCGGTGTACGCGGTCTCGCGCTGGGCGGCCGAGCGCGCCCGCGGCAACCTCGGCCCGACCCTGGTCGAATGGGTCACCTACCGCGCCGGTCCGCACTCCACGTCCGACGATCCGACCAAGTACCGCCCCGCCGACGACGCGCAGCGCTTCCCGCTGGGCGATCCGATCGAACGGCTCAAGCAGCACCTGGTCAGGCGCGGCCTGTGGAGCCAGGAACAGCACGAGCAGACCCGCGCCGACTTCGACGCCGAGATCTCGCGCGCGCTCAAGGAAGCCGAGACCCACGGCGCGCTCGGCAGCGAGCAGCGGCCCGGCCCCGCGGAGATGTTCAACGACGTCTACAAGGACATGCCCGAACACCTGCGCCGCCAGCGCCAGCAGCTGGGAGCCTGACCTATGAGCCAGACCGACCTTCCGACCGGCACCGCGCCGATGACGATGATCCAGTCGCTGCGCTCGGCGATGGACGTGATGCTCGGGCGCAGCGACGACGTCGTGGTCTTCGGCCAGGACGTGGGCTACTTCGGCGGCGTATTCCGCTGCACCGACGGCCTGCAGGCCAAGTACGGCAAGCATCGCGTGTTCGATGCGCCGATTTCCGAGACCGGCATCGCCGGCGCCGCCATCGGCATGGCCGCCTACGGCCTGCGCCCGGTGGCCGAGATCCAGTTCGCCGACTACATCTACCCGGCCTACGACCAGATCGCCTCCGAGGCCGCGCGCCTGCGCTACCGCTCCCGCGGCATGTTCACCGCGCCGCTGGTGTTCCGCACGCCCTGCGGCGGCGGCATCTACGGCGGCCAGACCCACAGCCAGAGCCCGGAGGCGATCTTCGCCCACGTCTGCGGCGTGCGCACGGTGATGCCGTCCAATCCCTACGACGCCAAGGGCCTGCTGATCTCGTCGATCGAGAACGACGACCCGGTGATCTTCCTGGAACCCAAGCGCCTGTACAACGGCCCCTTCGACGGCCACCACGATCGCCCGGTGGTGTCCTGGGGCAAGCATCCGGGCAACGCGGTGCCCGAGGGCTACTACAACGTGCCGCTGGACAAGGCCGCGGTCGCGCGCGAAGGCGGCCAGCTCACCATCGTCACCTACGGCACCACGGTCTGGGTGGCGCTGGCCGCCGCCGAGGAAGCCGGCATCGACGCCGAGGTGATCGACCTGCGCAGCCTGTGGCCGCTGGACTACGACACCATCATGGACTCGGTGAAGAAGACGCGGCGCTGCATCGTGCTGCACGAGGCCACCCGCACCTGCGGCTTCGGCGCGGAGCTGGTGGCGCTGGTGCAGGAGCACTGCTTCTACCACCTCGAAGCGCCGGTCGAGCGCGTCACCGGCTGGGACACGCCCTACCCGCACGCGCAGGAATGGGACTACTTCCCGGGCCCGGCCCGGGTCATCGACGCGATGCGACGCGTGCTGGAGGACTGAGCGATGGGACACCACGTCATCAAGATGCCGGACATCGGCGAGGGCATCGCCGAAGTCGAGCTGATCGCCTGGAAGGTCGAGGTCGGCGGCCCGGTGGCCGAAGACCAGGTCGTCGCCGAGGTGATGACCGACAAGGCGATGGTCGAGATCCCCTCGCCCGTCGCGGGCACCGTGGTCTCGCTGGGCGGACAGCCGGGCGAGATGATGGCGGTCGGCAGCGAGCTGATCCGGCTGGAGGTTGAAGGTGCCGGCAATGCTGGAGAGCCGGGAATCGGGAGTCGGGAGTCGGGAGTCGGAAAAGCAAAAGCTGCCGCTGCTGTTCCTGCCCCGCCACCCCGTGCTCCCGAGTCGGAGCCCGCAACGGCATCCGCCAAAGCCGAGCCCCCCGCTTCTCCGATTCCCGATTCCCGATTCCCGACTCCCGGCTCCACCATCACCAGCCCGCCCGCGCTGGCCGCGGACGAAGCACCACTGGCCTCGCCGGCCGTCCGCCGCCGCGCCTGGGACCTGGGCATCGAACTGCGCTACGTGCCCGCCACCGGTCCCGGCGGCCGCATCCTGCAGGCCGATCTCGACGCCTACGTCGAAGCCGGCGGCAAGACGCAGGCGGCGGGCAGCGGCGGCGGTGCCGGCTACGCGCGCCGCACCGGCGAGCAGCAGATCCCGGTGATCGGCCTGCGCCGCAAGATCGCGCAGAAGATGCAGACCTCCTGGTCGAACATCCCGCATATCACCTATGTCGAGGAGATCGACGTCACCGAAGTCGAGGCCCTGCGCGCGAAGCTCAACGAACGCTGGGGCAAGCAGCGCGGCAAGCTGACCCTGCTGCCGCTGCTGGCGCGCGCGCTGGTGCTGGCGCTGCGCGAGTTCCCGCAGATGAACGCGCGCTACGACGACGACGCCAACGTCATCACCCGCTTTGATGGCGTGCAGCTGGGCATCGCCACGCAGAGCGAAGTGGGCCTGTCGGTGCCGGTGGTCGCGCACGCCGAATCGCTCGACCTGTGGCAGACCGCCGCCGAGATCGCGCGCCTGGCCGGCGCGGTGCGCGCGGGCAAGGCGACGCGCGAGGAGCTGTCGGGGTCCACCATCACCATCAGCAGCCTTGGCCCGATCGGCGGCATCGCGTCCACGCCGATCATCAACCACCCGGAAGTGGCCATCGTCGGCGTCAACCGCATCATCGAGCGGCCGATGCTGCGCGAGGGCCAGGTGGTCGCGCGCAAGCTGATGAACCTGTCGTCCTCGTTCGACCACCGCATCGTCGACGGCATGGAAGCGGCCGAGTTCGTGCAGGCGATCCGCCGCGGGCTCGAAACCCCCGCGCTGATGTTCGTGGAGTAGGCGATGTCGCAGACCATCGAAACGCAACTGCTCGTCATCGGCGGCGGCCCCGGCGGCTACGTCGCCGGCATCCGCGCCGGGCAGCTCGGCATCAAGACCATCGTGGTCGAAGGCGCCAACCAGGGCGGCACCTGCCTCAACATCGGCTGCATTCCGTCGAAGGCGCTGATCCACGCGGCCGAGGAATTCGCCAGGGTCGCCGCGTTCGCCGCCGGCACGTCGCCGCTGGGCATCGGCGTGCAGTCGCCGTCGCTGGATCTTGCGAAAACCCTCGCCTGGAAGGACGGCATCGTCCAGCGCCTCACCCAGGGCGTGGGCGCGCTGCTGAAGAAGAACGGCGCGCGACTGGTGAAGGGATGGGCGGACATCGTCGACGGCAAGACCGTCGACGTCGCCGGCGCCGCCGACGACGGCGGCACGCTGCGCATCAGGTGCGAACACCTGCTGCTGGCGACCGGCTCGGTGCCGGTGGAACTGCCGTTCCTGCCGTTCGGCGGCAAGGTGGTGTCGTCGACCGAAGCGCTGTCGCCGGACGAACTGCCGAAGAAGCTGGTGGTGGTCGGCGGCGGCTACATCGGCCTCGAGCTGGGCACCGTGTACCGCAAGCTCGGCTGCGAGGTGACCGTGGTCGAGGCGCAAGACCGCATCCTGCCCGCCTACGACGCCGAGCTGACCCAGCCGGTCGCCAAACACCTCAAGGCCTCCGGCGTGGAACTGCTGCTGGGCCACAGCGTGCTCGGCCTGTCCGACGGCGGCGCGCTGCGCGTGCGCGACGGCGGCGGCAATGAACTGGAGATCGACGCCGACCGGATCCTGGTGGCCGTCGGCCGCCGCCCCAAGACCGACGGCTTCAACCTCGAATCGCTGCGGCTCGACATGGCCGGCAAGGCGGTGAAGATCGACGACCAGTGCCGCACCTCGATGCGCAACGTCTGGGCGATCGGCGACGTGGCCGGCGAACCGATGCTGGCGCACCGCGCGATGGCGCAGGGCGAACTGGTGGCCGAGATCGTGTCCGGGAAGAAGCGCCACTTCGCGCCGGCCGCGATCCCCGCGGTGTGCTTCACCGATCCGGAAGTGGTCGTGGTCGGACTCTCGCCGGACGAGGCGAAGGCGCAGGGCGTCGAGGTCAAGACCGCGCTGTTCCCGTTCGCCGCCAACGGCCGCGCGATGACGCTGGAATCGTCCGACGGCTTCGTCCGCGTGGTCGCGCGCGCCGGCGACCACCGCATCCTCGGCTGGCAGGCCGTGGGCGTGGCGGTATCGGAGCTGTCCATCGCCTTCGTGCAGTCGATCGAGATGGGCGCGACGCTGGAAGACATCGCCGGCACCATCCACCCGCACCCGACGCTCGGCGAAACCGTGCAGGAGGCCGCGCTGCGCGCGCTCGGGCATGCCCTGCATATCTGATCCCAGGAAGGAACCACTGAACAACTGTCATTTCGAGCGTAGCGAGAAATCTGCCTCTTGATCTCCCGAGATTTCTCACTTCGTTCGAAATGACAAGCAGGGCCTTTCTGCGTTTCCCACTTTCCTTTCGGCCACAGCCATGAGCACAGACCCTTCCGCCACGTTCCGCATCCTTCCGTCCGACCACGCGGCCCCCGGCGACAAGCGCGACGCCATCCTCGCCAACCCCGGCTTCGGCCAGCACTTCACCGACCACATGGCGGCGATCGACTGGACCGTCGACGAGGGCTGGCACGAGGCACGGGTGCAGGCCTTCGCCCCGCTGACCCTGTCGCCCGCGGCGGCGGTGCTGCACTACGGCCAGGAAATCTTCGAAGGCCTGAAGGCGTTCCGCCACGCCGACGGTTCGGTCTGGAGCTTCCGCCCCGAAGCCAACGGCGCGCGCATGCAGCATTCCGCGCGGCGCCTCGCGCTGCCGGAACTACCCGTTGACCTGTTCGTCGAATCGATCCGGCAGCTGGTGCGGGCCGACGCGGCGTGGGTGCCGTCTGGCGGCGAATCCAGCCTCTACATCCGTCCCTTCATGATCGCCAACGAGGACTTCCTCGGCGTGCGCCCGGCGCAGCGCGTGGCCTACTACGTCATCGCCAGCCCGGCCGGCGCCTACTTCAAGGGCGGGATCAAGCCGGTGTCGATCTGGCTGTCGCGCGACTACGCGCGCGCCGGCCGCGGCGGCACCGGCGCGGCCAAGTGCGGCGGCAACTACGCCGCCTCGCTGCTGCCGCAGAAGCAGGCCTACGACAACGGCTGCGCGCAGGTGCTGTTCCTCGACGCCGAGAGCGGCAGGTACGTCGAGGAACTGGGCGGCATGAACGTGTTCCTGGTCGGGCGCGACGGTAGCGTGGCCACGCCGGAGCTGTCCGGCAGCATCCTCGAAGGCATCACCCGCGCCAGCGTGATCCAGCTGCTGCGCGACCGCGGCCACGAGGTGGTCGAACGCCGCATCGACATCGCAGAATGGATCGACGGCGTGCGGTCGGGCGGGATCGCCGAAGTCTTCGCCTGCGGCACCGCGGCCAGCATCTCGCCCATCGGCGTGCTCAAGGGCCATGACTTCAGCGTCGGCGATGCCGATGCCGGACCGGGCGAAGTGACGATGGCGATCCGCAGGGACCTGACCGACATCCAGTACGGCCGCGCGCCCGACCGGCATGGTTGGCTCACGCGGCTGACGGCATAGAAAAAGAAGCGCTGTCATTTCGAGCGCAGCGAGAAATGCTTTACAACAGCGAAGCTGGTCAATCCCGGCCTTCAGGATCCGCTGAATAACTGTCATCTCGACCCCGGACTTGATCCGCGGGAGAAATCCATGCCTCTGGTCAGACGAGATCCCTCACTGCGTTCGGGATGACAAATCGGACTTTTCCAGCCCTGCAACAATCCTTAGCTTCGCCCCACGCCCACCGGGAGCCCGCATGACCCGCCAACGCCTCGCCCTCGCCGCCCTCGTTGCCGCCGCCCTCGCCCTGCCGCTCGCCGCGGCCAAGCCTGACGACCAGGCCAGGCCACGCACCACGCAGGAGATCCTCGACGCCTCGCAGCCGTCCGACTGGCGCACGCCCGATCCCGCCAACACGCTGTACATGGACCTGGAAGCGGGCCGCGTGGTGATCGAGCTGGCGCCCGCGTTCGCACCCGGGCACGTCGCCAACATCCGCACGCTGGCGAAGGAAGGTTTCTGGAACGGCACCAGCCTCTACCGCTCCCACGACAACTTCGTGGTGCAGTTCGGCGATGCCGACGCCGACGATCCTGAAAAGGCGAAGTCCACCGGCAGCGCGAAGAGCAAACTCCCGGCCGAGTTCGAGCGCAACGCCAAGGGCCTGCCGTTCCATGCCCTGCCCGATCGCGACGGCTGGGCGGCGCAGGTCGGCTTCGCGGATGGTTTCCCCGCGGCGCGCGACGGCGTGGACGGTCAGGCATGGATGGCGCACTGTTACGGCGCGCTCGGCGCAGGCCGCAACCTGGAGGCCGACAGCAGCATCGGCGCCGAACTCTACGTCGTCACCGGGCAATCGCCGCGCCAGCTCGACCGCAACATCACCGTGGTCGGCCGGGTCATCAGGGGCATGGACCTGCTCAGCGCGACCCCGCGCGGCCCCGAGCCGATGGGCTTCTACGCCGATCCGGCGCAGCGCACGCCGATCAAGGCCATCACCCTCGCCGCGGAGGTGCCGGAGGCGGAGCGCGAGCGCATCGAGGTGCTGCGCACCGACACGCCGACCTTCGACGCCTTGGTCGAATCGCGCCGCAACCGCCGCGACGACTTCTACAAGCGCCCGGCCGGCCACATCGACCTGTGCAACATCGCGATCCCGGCGCGCACGCCCGGCGCTGCGAAGGACTGAACGTGAGCGACGCGGAATCGTCACGCGGCGTTTGCCCGCGCGCGCCTAGGCTGCGGCTATCCCCACCGCAGCCGAGAAACCGATGGCCCTGCTCCGCTTCCGCATCGCCGGCGACGACGACCACGTCCGCGCGATCATGAACCTGCTGCAAAGCCTCGACGGCATCGAACACGTCGAGGAGGTCGACGACCTGATGCCGCACATGGACGACGCCGATTCGAGCTCCGCCGGGCTGTCCGACGCCATCGGCGCGCAGACGCACGGGATCGAGGTGGAAGTGCCCAACCCGTCCACCGCGCGCAAGGTGCGCGAGGCGGTGGAGGCACTGGCATTCGATCTCGACGCGCTGGTGGAGATCGAGGAGGACGAGGCGGAATAGGCAGTGCGTCCTTCCGTCCTTTCAGGCCGTCATTCCGGCCAGGTCGTCATTCTCCAGGCCGTCATCCCGGCGAAAGCCGGGATCCAATTTCACGATCAATCGCCTTCAGGCGCGGTCCCACGCCCTTGGTTGAAGAGCCAAATGGATCCCGGCTTTCGCCGGGATGACGGGTGATGTTCGACTCAATCCGCCGCCGGCAATCCGTCGATGAACTCCACCATGCGCCTGCGCTGCGCCTCGTCGGGCAACCGCCCGCGCGCCGCGCCGAGGTTGTCGAGCATGTTGCGCGCCTTGCTGGTCGCGGGCGTGATGCAGGTGACCGCCGGGTGCGCGGCGACGAACTTCAGCAGGAACTGCGCCCAGGAATGCGCGTCGAACTCCGCCGCCCATTCCGGCAGCGGCCTGTCGCCGATCCGGCTCCACAGCCGCGTGCGCCCGAACGGCAGGTAGACCAGCACGCCGATCTTGCGCTCCTGCGCCAGCGGCAGGATGGTGTCCTCGACATCGCGGTTGTCGATCGCGTAGTCGACGCCGATGAAGTCCAGCGGTTCGTTCTCCATCGCCTCGATCAGCTGCGGATAGGCCGGCTTGCTGGTCGAGGTCACGCCGATGTAGCGCACCCGGCCTTCGGCCTTGAGTTCCTTCAGGATGCCGAGCTGGGTCGGGATGTCGGCCAGGTTGTGCACCTGGACCAGGTCGACCTTGTCCTTGCCGATGCGCCGGAACGAGGTCTCGATCTGCTCGCGCGCCGCGGCCGGATCGGCCTTGTCCTCGCCGCGCGGCACGACGTTCACCTTGGTCGCCCAGAACACCCTGTCGGTGAGACCGAGCTCGCGCGCGAGCTCGCCCGCCACCTCCTCCGACGCGCCATAGGCCGGCGCCGTGTCGAAGACCGTCCCGCCGCCGTCGAGCAGCGCCTTGAGCACCTCGCGCAGCGCCGAGACATCCTCGCCGCGCGCCACCTGGGAGAACGTTGCCGAACTTCCCAGGCCCACCAGCGGCACCTGTTCGCCGCTGGAGGGAATGGCGCGGGTCAGCAGCGGCGCCGCGTCGTTGGCGAACAGCCGGCCGGGCGGCAGGGTAGCCGCCATCGCGGCGGCCAGCGAGAACTTCAGGCAATCACGGCGCGTGGTCATGCGCGGTCTCCTTCGGGGACGGGACGGGCGTTCGCGGCGATGCGGCAGGCCCGAGTCTGGCCAATCCGGGGCGCGAGTTCAAACCGCGCCGCAGCACTGCGCTGCGGGTGCACGCCTCCACACATGCGCCATCGCGGGCAATCCCGTCACGCCGGCGCCCCCCATCCCGTCATCCCGACCCCCACGAAGCATCATCCCGACGTCCCACGAAATGTCATCCCGACCGAAGGGAGGGATCTCGCTTCCATGGCCGTCATGAGTCCGTCGGCAAGATCCCTCCCTTCGGTCGGGATGACATCCGGTGGGGCGGTGCAGTCCTCCCTGCAACCTTGGGCGAATGTCGCCCGCCCGGCCAAAACGAATAGCATGCGTGGGGAAAGGAGACACCCCGCACGACATGCGCATCGCCCTGCTCGCCGACCTGCACGCCAACCGCGAAGCGACCGAGGCCTGCCTCGCGGCGCTCGAACGTGAGCGCTGCACGCGCCACGTCTTCCTCGGCGATCTGGTCGGCTACGGCGCCGATCCCGGCTGGGTGGTCGACACCGTGCGCACGCACGTCGAACAAGGCGCCATCGCGGTGTTCGGCAACCACGACCAGGCTGCGGTCGAGGCGCCGTCCGAACGCATGGTGCCCGAGGCGCGCGAGGCGATCGCGTGGACGCAAGGACAGCTCGACCAGGCGCAGGCTGCGTTCCTGCGCATGCTGCCGCTGCAGGTCGAGGACGAGGATCGCCTGTACGTGCACGCCAACGCCTGGGCGCCGGCGGACTGGGGCTATGTCTCCGGTCGCGCCGCAGCGACCCGCAGCCTCGAGGCGACCGCGCAGCGCCTCACCTTCTGCGGCCACGAGCACCGGCCCGCGCTGTACTACGCGCAGCCCGGCCCAGCCGGGCATTTCGAACCCGTGCCCGGCCAGCCGGTGCCGCTGCGCGGATCGCGACGCTGGCTGGCGATTCCCGGCGCCTGCGGCCAGCCGCGCGACGGCAATCCGGCGGCCGGCTGCGCGGTCTACGACAGCGACGACGGCAGCCTGACTTTCCTTCGCGTGCCCTACGACCACGAGCGCGCCGCCGCGAAGATCGTCGCCGCCGGCCTGCCCGGACTGTTCGCACAGCGCCTGCTGGCGGGAGGCTGAGATGTCCGGATCGCTGCAACCGGGACAACGAATCGGCGGCTACACCCTGCTCGCGCCGCTGCACGAGGGCGGCATGGCCACGCTGTGGCAGGTCTCCCATCCGGATCAGCAGTTCCCGCTGCTGATGAAGCTGCCGCACCTGGGCTACGGCGAAGGCGTGGCCAAGCTGGTCGGCTTCGAGGTCGAGCGCATGCTGATGCCGACCCTGTCCGGCCCGCACGTGCCGCGCCACGTCGGCACCGGCGAGGACGGCGACCAGCCCTGGCTGGTGATGGAGCATGTCGCCGGCGATACCGTGCGCGCGCTGCTCGACAGCGCGCCGCTGCCGGTGGAGCGGGTTGCCGAACTAGGCGCGATGGCCGCGATCGCGCTCGACGACCTGCACCGCCAGCACGTCGTCCACCTCGACATCAAGCCCAGCAACCTGATGCTGCACGTCGATCCGGCGACCGGCATCGAACGCATCGTGCTGATCGATTTCGGCCTCTCGCACCACGCGCAGCTGCCCGACCTGCTCTCCGAACAGTTCCAGATCCCGCTCGGCACCGCGCCCTACATTTCGCCCGAGCAGGTGCTGGGCGTGCGCGACGACCCGCGCAGCGACCTGTTCGCGCTCGGCGTGACGCTATACCACCTCGCCACCGGCCAGCGCCCGTTCGGCAATCCCACCAGCCGTCGCGGCCTGCGCCGGCGGATGTACCAGGACCCCGTGCCGCCGCGCGCGCTGCGGCCCGACATCCCGCGCTGGTTCCAGGAAATCGTGCTGCGCTGCCTGGAGGTGGATCCCGATGCGCGCCATCCGAACGCCGCGCAACTCGCCTTCGACCTGCAGCATCCCGAACAGGTGCCGCTGACCGAGCGCGCGGAACGCGAGCGGCGCGATGGAACGGTGGCCGTCGCCAGGCGCTGGTTCCGCTCGCTCGGCGTCGAATCCGCGCCGCCGGACGGCGGCCGCGGGACGCCGGCGAAGGACGCGCCGCTGGTGATGGTCGCGCTCGACACCAAGCAGCAGGACCGCACCCTCGACGCCGCGCTCAACGACCTGGTGCAGCGCATCGTGCAGACCTCGCCGGGCGCGCGCCTGGCCTGCGTCACGGTGATGCGCCTTGCCCGCATCGGCATGGACAGCAACCTCGACGAGACCGGCCGCAACCGCCACGTCAAGCGCCTGGTCGCGATGCGGCACTGGGCGCGCGCGCTGCAGCTGCCCGACCATCGCATCACCTTCCACGTACTCGAATCGAGCGACGTCGCCGATGCGCTGGTGGCGTTCGCCCGCGACAACGGCATCGGCCACGTGCTCATGGGCGCGCGCGGCGTCACCGGCGTGCGCCGGATGCTCGGCAGCGTGTCCGCCCAGGTGGTCGCCGACGCCGACTGCACGGTGACCGTGGTCCGCGCACCGCGCCGCGGCGCAGGCCCGGATGAGAGCGCATCACGCGGCTCGGCAGAACCCCTACAGGACTAGACCTCCCGCGCGCGCCGCCCTGATCCTCACTCCTGTCATCCCGAGCGCAGCGAGGGATCTCCTTGCCGCCCAGCGGTGCCGAAGCAGATCCCTCGCTGCGCTCGGGATGACAGGTTCGGATTTCACACCCCCGCCGATCCGATCCCAGGGAGCACCGGCGGTCCCCTGCCCCATCCACGAGCGGGCGTTGTCCCGGAATGAGTCGGCACCCTCTTGACAAGCAGCGCGGCCCTCAATAACTTAACTAATAAGTTAATTGATTAATTCAACATGTCCGTCGACAAGGTCTTCGAAGCCCTCGCCTCCCGCCCCCGGCGCGAAATCCTCGCCTACCTCTCGGCGCAGGAGCTCACCGCGGGCGAGATCGCCAGCCGCTTCGCGATGAGCGCACCCGCGATCTCGCGCCACCTGTCCGTGCTCGAGACGGCCGGGCTGGTGGTCGGCGAACGCCGCGGCCAGTTCGTCCACTACCGGCTCAAGGGCGACAACCTGGTCAACTCGCTGACCGGTTTCGCCTTCGAGATCTGCCCCACCGCCGGCCCGCTCAAGCGCGAATCGCGGCGGCTGGCGAAATCCACGCCCAGGCGCTGAGGAACCCGCCATGCCCGCCCTGCTGCAGACGACGCGCGGTTTCCCGATGGTCCGCATCCCGTCGCGCAGCGGCGGCCTGCCGGTCGAGGTCTGCCTGGTCGCGCAGCTCGGGCCGGGCGGCGGCAACCAGCTGTTCGCGAGCGCCGGCGGCCAACAGCGCGGGCACGCATCGTTCGTCGATGCGCTCGACGAACCCTCGGCCAAGCTGTTCGGCGTCGACCTGTCGAAGTCGGACCGCACCTCGCTCTATTCCTTCGCCGTGGATGCGGGCGGGCATCCGTTCCATCGCCACGCCGGGCACCGCGTGTTCACCGCGATCGCCGGCAGCGGCGGCGCGCAGCTGCGCTTCTCGACCATCGGCGACGCGGCGTTGCAGTCGGACCCGGGCGCCTTCATCGATTCGCTGCACGTGGTCGACGTGCCGCCGGACAGCCTGTTCGCGGTGCGCTTCGGCGGCGGCACCTGGCACCAGTTCGCGCCGCGCCGACCCGGCAGCCCGCATCCGGTGTTCTTCGCGCTGTCGTGCCACACCGACGAACTCGGCGGCATCGACGACCCCGCGCTGGCCGACACCATCCGTGGCGACGGCGCCAGCATCCCGGCCCTGACCGAACTGCTGCCCGATCCGGTGCAGCGCCTGCTCGCGTCGAAGCCGTTCCATGCGTGGCGCGCCGCGACCACGACGCTCTCCCTGCACGCCGCGCCGGACACCTTCGCGCTGCACGCCTGCGCGCGCATCCGCGAGCGCGTCGGCCGGGTCAAGCGCAGGCTGGCCGAGGCCCGTCGCCCGGCCGGCTTCATCGGTCGCAGCTTCCTCCATGCGGCGATGCCGCTGGACGCGGTGCCGACGGCTTCGCTGCTGTCGCGCCAGTTCGCCGACGGTTTCCACCACGAGGACATGGTCGCGCTGATGCTGCCGCCCGACAGCGACGGTCGCGACGCGGACGAACTGCTCGCCGACGTCCTCGAAGGCTTCCTCGCCAACCGCCCGCAGGGCGTGTCCTGGCTGATGCGGCTGCGCAACGCGCTGGTACGGCCCCTGCGGCTGCGCACCTCTCCGCTGGGCTGCCCGGTGTCGTCGCTGCTGTCGAACGATCGCAGCCGCCTGTTCGCGAACCGCTATCCGGTCCTTGCGCACGCGCTATCGGCCGACGGACATCGCGCGGAAGTCCTGCTTGGCGCGGACGACCGCCATCTCGCGTTCCGCTCCTGCGTCGGCGTCGAACGCGCGCCGGAGGGCATCCGCATCACGCTCGGCACGCGCGTGCGCTGCCGCAACCCGTTCGGACGCGCCTACATGGCGCTCATCGAGGGCGTGCACCGCCGCTACATCGCGCCGACGATGCTGGAAATGGCGGTCGCGCATGCGCTGCAGCGGGCGGAAGCGCCGTCGTTCGACGGCCTGGTGGCGGCCTGAGCGCCCGCGCAGGTCAGGGCACGGACTTCAGTGCCGCGAGCACCGCGGGTTTCAGCGCCCGCATCGTGTCCTCGTTGCCCTGGTCGGCCTCCACGTAGACGGCGTTGAGGAACGACACCAGGTCGTGGCGGCGCGCGAGCCAGTCGCTGTCGACGTAGGCCTGCTCCGGCTCGCCGATGCGGGGCGGCAAGCTGGCGAACCAGTCCGTCCACTCGGCGTCGGCGAGCAGGCCGCGGCGCGCGATCGCCAGCACCGGCCGCGCCAGGCGCCCCGGTTCGCCGAAGACGTAGGCGTGCGCGGATTCCGGCACCGCCTGCGCCACCACCGCTTCGAGGATGCGTCCGGCCTGCGTGCGGTCCAGCGCCGGATGCAGGGCCAGCTGCATCAGCCAGTCGGCGCCGTGCGCGACGCCGTGGCGCCAGCCCTCGCGGTCGTCGAAGCCGCGGTAGTCCTGCACGGTCTCGACGTAGGCCGCGGCCCTGTCGACCATCGCCGCGCGCTCTTCCGGCGCCATCCACGGCGATACGCGGTCGGTGCGCGCGACCTCCGACAGCCCCAGCGCCGCGAACGGCCGCGCGAAGCCGTCGCCTTCGCCAGCGTCGACGATCGCATACAGGCGTCCGCGCAGGACACGCAATGCCTCGGGATCGAGTTCTCCTGCCCGCATCCAGTGCGCCAGCCCCTCGTAGGCGATGCCGTCGCGCAGCGCCGGGTCGGGATCGGCGAGGCAGTCGACCAGGCCTTCGGCGATCCTCATGCGTGCAGCGGCATCGTCCACCGCGAACCGTTGCGTCTTCAGCGCCTGCAGCGCCTCGTGCGACATGCCTTCGGACAGGCAGGCGGCATGCAGGACCGGCGTACACGACATGGCGCCGGCGAGGAAACACATGAGTAGCGGTTTGCGCATCTTCGCCATGAAGGCATCCTGCTTTTTAGCTCCTTCCCCCGCTTGCGGGGGAAGGCTGGGATGGGGGTGCGAGACGCGCAGAGGCGAGTTCTCGACGCGAAAAGCGCCCCCACCCCAACCCTCCCCCGCAAGCGGGGGAGGGAGTGGTGCACGCGCGGTGATCGGAACAAGATTCTGAGACGTCACAACTAACTCCTGCGCCGCCGCCAGCGGCGGATCACCGCGACCAGCACCCAGACCACCAGCACCACCGGCAGCAGGAACGCCACCGCGCGGATCGTCCAGGCGACACCCGAGGCCAGCGTCGCGCCCGAGTCGCGGATCGCCAGCCAGACCTCGCTGCGGCTCGCCTGCGACGAGGTCGGGCGGAACTCGATCGTCAGTAGCTGCGTGTCGATGCGGCGGCGATGCTGCGCGCCCTCCTGCTCGGCGGCCTCGAGCTGCGCCTCGGTCTCGGCGAGTTGCTTGGACAGCGCGATCATGTCGGCGACGGACAGGTCGCGCCGCGACTGGAACTCCTGCAATCGCTCGCGCTCCTTGCGCAGGCGCTGCCGTGCGAGGCTGTTGTCGCGCACCACGATGGCGAGATCCTCGGCGCGCGTGCTGCGGCTGCCGAGCTCGGCGTCGGCGCTGGCCAGCGCGATCATCGGCTCCACGCCCGCCGGCGCGAGCCGCATGCCCAGCCTGGCGGCCGGCTGGTCGCCGCCCTGCTGCCAGACGTTGAGCACCACGCATTCGCCGAACTTCGCGCTGCTGCAGGCGTCCTGCGCCTGCTGCAGCCGCGCGGCGATCCTGTCGCCCGCGAGCGTGACCGTAGCATTGTGTTCGTAGGCGAGGAACGAGGCTTCGCGCGCAACGTTCGCGCCGACGTCCGCGGCCGGCGCCGGCGCGGCGCCTCCGTACCCGAGGCTCTCTTGCTGCCGGGACTTTTCGCTGCAGGCCGCTGCCAGCAGCGCGAAACCGCAAGCCAGCAGGACACGGGACAGGTGCTTCATCCCGCCACTCCGTTTCGCGCGCCGTCCGCGCAGGCGACACAACGCCCGGGCACGCGGCATGGGGTCGTCGCCGACTTCAATAGCTCGCGCCGTCGAACGCGGTGACCTTCAGCGTCGACAGGTCGACCCCGGGCAGGCAGCGCACGTTGACCATCGTCATCGCCTTGCCGTCCTGCCCCTTGCCCTCGCTGAACGGCGAGATGCCGCAGTCGGGACAGAAGTGGTGGTCGATGGCCTTCCTGTTGAAGCGGTAGGTCCCCAGGTCGGATTCCGGCGTCTTCAGCGTCAGCGCCTCGCGCGGGAACGCCGCGAGCAGCGCGCCGCGCCGGCGGCACATCGAGCAGTTGCAGTCGATCACCTCGCTAAGGTCGCCTTCGACCTCGAATGCGATCCGGCCGCAGTGGCAGCTGCCTTCGTACTTCGCCATGTCGATCCTCCCTCGTGGACGCCGTCAGGTTAACGATTCGGCCGGGAAATGGCAGGAGCGGCTTCCGCCGCGACCGCCTGCCCGGCCCCGTGGAGCGCCCCGGTCGCGGCGGAAGCCGCTCCTACGGCTTGCGGGTTTGCGTGTCCGGCGCGGCATTCTGCTGCGCGATAGCGGTGGCGAAGCCGACGCGCGCGCGCTCCAGCCACCAGGCGAACGCGGCCAGCAGCAGCCAGCCGAGGAACCACGGCCAGGACGGACCGGGACGACGGGCCTCATCGGGGTCGGCCGGCGCCGGGGAACGCGCCGCCAGCGCATGCGTCGCCTCGCGCAGCTGCGCGAGCCGCAGCGCCGGCATGGCGTCCGCCGCGCCGACGTGGAACGGGTGGACGGCGTCGCCGGCAAGCAGGCGATGCCAGCCGGCGGATTCCGGCCAGAACGCGGCGCAGCGGCGAGGACCGGTCGCGGGATCGACGAGCAGCGGATGCGCGCGCCCGTCGGGCGATTCGACGGTGGCATCGCCGGCCAGTCCGCAGATCGCCGTGCGCTCGCCCGCGCGCGCATCGGCTTCGATGTCGGGCCGCGCAGGTCGGCGCGCGCGCGACAGCTCCGCGATCGCGGGCTGCCACAGGTCGGCGTACAGGTCGCGGCGGCCGTGCAGGACGAGTTGGAAGGTATCGACCGGCGTCCACAGCCCGATCCTGCCCTCTCCCTCCGCACGCCAGGCGCCACTCGCGACGTCGCCGGCAACGAGCGGAAGCGCGCCGGGACCGGAGATGCGCCACGTGCGCCGCGACAGCGTCGGCACCGCGGCCTCGGCCAGCGCCGGATCGAACGGCGCATCCTCGCTGCCCGCACCGCTGCGCGCGCGCAGTGCGGCCTCATCGCGCAGGCGCGGCAGCGCCGGTTGCCACGGCTGCAGTGCGGTACCGCCCTCGACCGCGAAGCCTTCGCCGCGCAGCGCCCGCAGCGCGCCGGCCGGCAGCGGCGTGTCGGCGCGCACCAGCAACCCCATGCCCGCGCGGACCGCATCGAGCACGCGCGCGCGGCCGCCATCGCCGAGGTCCGTCCAGGCGCGCGCATCGGCGATCAGCAGGTCCGTCCGCGCCAGCGCCTCGACGGTCGGCGCGGCATCGCCGAGCTGCATCCCGCCGCCCAGGCTGACCCGCGCCTGCAGCGGCAGGCCCGCATCCTCGATCCAGCGCCGCAGCTGCCGCGTTTCCGGATTCGGCGCGCCGGCGAGCAGCAGCGCCCGCGGCGCGAGCGCTTCATCGATCCACAGCGGCACGTCGACCTCCTCCACCTGCGCACCCTCGCCGTCGCGGATCCGCAGCCGGAACTCCGCCGGCCCGGCAGCGAACGCGAGCGCCTGCAGGGAGAAGCCGCCATCGTCGCCGACCGGTGCGACATCGATCCGGCGTCCCGCAGGATCCAGCAGTTCGACGCGACCGCCGCCGACGCCCGCGACATTGCCCGAGACCGCGACCGTATCGCCCTGTCCCGGCCGGCGTGGCGCATCCAGCCGCACCAATCCGCGCGGCGGCTCGGGCGGCACGTACTCGACCGAGACGCGTTCCGCCGCATCTCGGTCGCGCGCGGCCAGTCCGGCGCCAAGCACCCGGATGCGCTTGGTGCCCGGATGGCGACGCAGGGCGGTGCCCAGGTCCGGTACGCGTTCGATGCCCGCCACGCGCGGTGCCTCGGGCAGCGCAAGCACGACGTCGCCCTGCACGCCGGCGGACTGCGATGGCGAGGCCGCGCCTTCGGTCAGAACGGTCATCACGCCGGCACGCACCGGCTGCGGCGGGGGGAACAGGGTGACGTACAGCGCGGCCGCAAGCAGCGGCTGCAGCAGCACCAGTACGAGCGTGCGCCATGCACGCGGCTTGCGCGGGTCGCGGCGCGCGGCCAGCAGCACGCGCACGCCGGCCGCGAGCGCGGCCAGCGCAAGGACGGTCGCGACGATGGCCTGCGCGTTCATGGCACCGGCTCCGATCGCAGCCGCTCAAGATAGCGCCGGCCGACCGCGTCGGCGGCATCGCGCCGCGCCGAAACACCCGCCGGCCGCTGCATCGCGCCCCACAGCAGCGCGCGCAGCGCGGCACGACACTCCGCGCAGGCCGGATCGGTGCGCACCTCGTCGATGCGCGCGACCAGCGACAGCGGATCGTCGATGCGGCCCGAGTTCGCGTCGATCCAGCGCTGCAGCGCGTCGAGCGCCTGCTCCGCCGCATCGACGGACGCCAGCGCCTGCCAGGCGGCGTCCAGCGCATCGTCGCCCGCAGGTTCCGGTCCACGCGGCAGCCCGCGACCGGCGATGCCGTCGCGCTTGCCGCTCAACCGGCGCGTCTCGTCGATCGACGGCAGCTGCGTGCCGACGCGCGCCAGGTAGATGCGCTCGGCCTGCTGCACCTGCTTGATCAGTTCGAGCGCGCGATGGGCGTAAGGCAGCGCCTGCTCCGGCGCCGCCATCCGCAGGTGCAGTTCGGACTGCCACATCTCGCGCAGCGCGCCGCGCAGGGTTTCCCTGGTCTTCGGATCCAGCAGCGTCGCGGCTTCGGGAATGTCGTGGGTGTGGCCGAAGGTCTCGAGGATGTCGTCGGCGACGCCGAAGCCGGCGGGAGCGTCCGCAGGCACAGGATCGTGTCCGTGGCCGTCGTGCGCCGCCGCATGTGCTTGTCCGTGATCATGCCCGTCGTCGTCCGCGTGATCGTCATCATCCTCATGGTCATTCGTCGGAAGATCGCTGGTGGGCAGGTCGCCGGTCGGCGGCGCATGCGCGCCGCCCTCGCTTTCCTCGCCAAGGAACTGGCCGTAGCGCAGGCGCAACAGGCGCTGGTCGACGCCGATCGCGTCGGAGCGCTTGCCGAAGGCGTCGGCCTCCAGCTTCGACCTCTCCTTCAACAGCGCCTCCGCGTCGATGATGATCTGGCGCTGGCTGCGGAAGTACGCCGGCAGCACCTGTCGCGCGAGTCCGTCCAGGCCGTCCGCGCCGAGCACCGGCTCGGCCGGCCAGCGCAGGATCGCACTGGCGCTGCGCACGACCTGCGGCTGCGGCGCGCGGTTGTCGCGCACCTCCAGCCGTGCGATCAGGTCCTCGCCGCGCTGCAGCCCGTAGGTGGACGGCGCCACGCGCGCCTCGAAACGGCGCTGCCGCGGCGAACCGCTGCCGCGCAATACCACGACGTGCTCGTGGAAGCGGATGTTCTCGCCGCTGCCCTCGGTGCGCGTCAGCAGCAGCCGCGCGTCGGCGGCGACGCCATGGTCGTCCTCCGCTTCGTAGACCAGTCGCCAGTCGCGCTGGTTCGGCGCCAGCAGGGTCAGCGTCTGCTCCGGCGCCAGCAGCCGCACGCGCGGCGCCTGGTCGGGAATCGCGTCGAGGCGATGCAGCGGCGGGGCGGCTTCCTGCCCCTCGGGTACGACGCGATACAGCGCAGAGGCCTGCAGCAGCAGGTCCGCGGTCCAGTCCTCGCCCTCGCGTCGCAGCGCGATCCTGCGGCCATCGTGGAACACGAGGTCGACGCCGGTGGGCTGCGGCGCGTAGCGCAGCGTCCAGCGCAGGCGCGAACCCGCGGGCGCCTTCGCGTCGAGCGCGTCGATCGTCGTGGCGGCGATGCCGGTGTAGGCCGGCGGCTGCAGGTGCAGCGACTGCCCGACGAGGCGTGGTACTGCATCCGACTTTGCGTTGGAAGATGGCGTCGCCGTGTCCACGCCAACGGGATCGCCGCGCGGCGGCCATGCCAGTGCAGCGACGATGGCAAGCAATGCGATCACGGTTGCCGTAGCGATCGCGCGCAGCGACCACGCGGGACGCAGGTCGCCGACGGGACGCTCGCGCAGGCGCTGCTCCAGCCGCGCCCGCTGCAGTTGCTGCATCGGCCGCAGCGCGGCCTCGTCCGCGAACAGCAGCGCGCTGCTGTCCTCGAGATCCCTGCGATCGGCGTCGATCCGCGCCACCAGCCAGTCGCGGTCGTGGCGTCGCCAGCGCGGCACGATCGCGAGGCCGATGGCGAGCAATGCCACGGCGACCGCCAGCATCGCCGGCAGCGGACCCGCCAGCCGCCATGCGACGACCGCCAGGGCGACCGCCGGCGGCACCGCGATCGCCAGCACTTCGAGCACCGCGCGCCAGCGCGCCTGCCGCCAGCGAACGCGGAGCATGTCGATCCCGCTCATGCGAGGCGCTCCCGCCGGCGCGAGGTCGCCAGCCAGCGCTCGAGCAGGAGCAGCGCAGCGGCCAGCATCGCCAGCCACGGCCGAAGTTCGCGCGGCGATGGCGTCCAGGCGGGCGCATCCGCATGCGGCGGGTTCGCATCCGCCGCCGCGAGCGTCGGCACGGGGACCGGCTGCAGCACGTCACGCAGCCGATCGGGAAACGACGCCTCCAGCAGCTGCGGCATTGTCTCCGGCCGCAGCGGCCGCGCGAACCGGAGCAGGCGCCCCTGGCCGCGGCCCGTCGCCAGCAGCAGCGGCTGGCCGGCCTGGTCGCGCCAGATCGCCGCCTCGGCATCGGGACCCGGTTCCGCCGCGTCCGCCGCAAGCAGCACTTGTCCGCCCTGCTCGACCCACTGCGCCACCTCGGCTGGCAACGCATCCGCACGCAGCCACGCGAGCGTTGCGGTCGGCGGCGGCAGCCCTTCGTCCGTGCCCATCACCACCACGCGCGCGTCCGTCGCCTCATCGTCCCACGCCTGCGCCGCGGCGCGGAGATAGCGCGCTGCATCGCGGTGCGCTTCGTCATGGCGAACCCGCAGATCCGGAATCGGACGCTCGACCTCGGGTACGGGATCCCCACCCGCCACGACACGCCATTCGACCTCGCGCGACAGGCGCGGCCACTGCGCATCCATGCCGGCCAGCCGCTCCGGCACCAGCACGGTCAACGCGACGGCGGGCGGCAGCTGCGCGTCGAGTTCGCGCAGCAGGCTCGCCGTCGGCAGCGGTCCATCGGGCGGCGCGGCATCGATCCCGGGGAAGCCGGGCGCCAGCCAGCGCCATTCGCCCGCATCACGTTCTTCGGGCGTCGCCGGAACGGCCTGCGCGGCGCCGGGCGCGACCACCGTCCAGGACGTCGCCGGGTCGGCGCCGGTCAGCACCGGTCGCGCCAGCCACAGCGCCAGCAGCACCAGCAGCACCAGCCGCAACAGCAGCAGCGGCCATTCGTCGAAGCGGATGCGACGGTCCGGCTTGGGATTCGCACGCAGCCAGCGCAGCGCCGCGAAGGCGATCGGTCGCTGCTGCAGGCGGCGCGCGAGATGGATCAGCAGCGGCAACGCCAGCGCCGCCAGGGCGGCAAGTGCGGCCGGCAGCAGCAGCGCGATGCTCACGCGCCCGCGATCCCCGGCAGGTCGGCGAACAGCGCCTGCAGCGGCGCGATCAGCGGCTCGTCAAGCACGCAACTCGCGTGGCGGATCCCGGCGCCGTCGAATCGCGCCCGCAGCGCCCGCTGCGCTTGTCCGAACCGCGCGAGGAACCCGGCGCGCAGGCTGGCGCCGTCGCCGGGCAGTTCCTCGCCGGTCTCGGGATCGACGAAGCGCCGCCCGCCGCGGAACGGGAAATCGCGTTCGCCGACGGTCAGCAGCTGGATCGCGAGCACCTCGCGCCGCGCGGCGGCAAGGCGCGTCGCCAGCGCGATCGCGGGCTCGTCGAAGAAGTCGCCGATCATGACGACGAGATCGTCGGCGGCGATGCGACCCCACAGCGGCAGCACGCCCGCTTCGTCGGGAAACTTGCCGTCCGCCGACAGCCCGTGCAGTTCGAGCAGCAGGCGGTCGCGCTGGCGCCGGCCGCCTGCGGCGGGCAACAGGTGCGGCGCGTCGGCACGCAGCGCGGCGAAGCCGACGCGATCGCCCTGGCCCAGCGCGACCTCGGCGATGCACGCCGCCAGCGCCTTGCCTGCGGCAAGCCGCGTCCATTCCGGCCGCGACTCGTCCGCCTGCGCCATCGAGGCGCTGGCGTCGAGCAGGATCCACGCCGCCAGCGGGCTGTCGCGCTCGGCCTCGCGCACGAAAAAGCGGTCGCTGCGCGCGTACAGCTTCCAGTCGATGCGGCGCGGCTCGTCGCCCGGCTCGTAGCCGCGATACTGCGAGAACTCCAGCCCGGCGCCCTTGTCGCGGCTGCGGTGCAGGCCGCCGCCGCGCAGCGCACTCGCGCGACGCGAGGCGATGCGCAGCCCGCGCAGCTGCGCGCGCAGTTCCGGCGGCACCGGATCCAGGGGCATCGCGGCGCGCCGGTCAGGCGGCGGGCGGCGGCGCGTCGCGCAGCAGCGCGGCGACCACGTCGTCCGGCCGCTTGCGCTCGGCCTCAGCGGCGAACGACAGCAGCAGGCGATGGCGCAGCACCGGCGCGGCCAGCGCGAACACGTCCTCGCGGGTCGCCGCGAGCCGCCCGTGCAGCAGCGCGCGCGCCTTCGAGGCCAGCACCAGCGACTGTCCCGCACGCGGGCCGGCGCCCCACTTCACGTAGTCGCGCACGACCTGCGGCGCACCGTCGCCGGGACGCGTGGCGCGCACCAGCCGCGTGATCCAGGCCAGCAGTTCGTCGCCGACGTGCACCTCGCGCACCAGCGCCTGCAGCGCGAGGATCTCGCCGCCGTCCATCACCTGCGGCACTTCGGCCGACCTGCCCGAGGTGGTCTGCGCGATGATCGCGCGCTCCTCGTCCTCGCCGGGATAGTCGAGCGCGATATGCAGCAGGAAGCGGTCGAGCTGCGCCTCCGGCAGCGGATACGTGCCCGCCTGCTCGATCGGGTTCTGTGTCGCCAGCACGAAGAACGGCGCCGGCAGCGCGTGGGTGACGCCGGCGAAGCTGACCGTGTGTTCCTGCATCGCCTCCAGCAGCGCGGCCTGCGTCTTGGGCGGCGTGCGGTTGAGCTCGTCGGCGAGCAGCAGGTTGGTGAACACCGGTCCCTGCTGGAAGCGGAAATGCCGGTGGCCGGTGCCGTGGTCCTCCTCCAGCAGTTCGGTGCCGAGCAGGTCGCTGGGCATCAGGTCGGGCGTGAACTGCACGCGCCGGAACTGCAGCGCCAGCGCCTGGCCCAGGGTGCGCACCAGCAGCGTCTTGCCGAGGCCGGGCACGCCTTCCAGCAGGCAGTGCCCGCCGGCGAGCAGGCCCGTCAGCAGTTGTTCAACGACCTCGTGCTGGCCGACGATCGCGGTGGCGATCGCGGCGCGCAGGTCGGCCAGGCGCGACAGGCGCGACTGGATCGCGGATTCGGTGAGGGGGGCGTTCATGGGGTGATCCTGGTCTGGCACGGCTGTTCGGAAAGCAGGCGGCGACGGCGCACCGGAGACACCGTCATTCCAGCGAACGCTGGAATCCATGGTGACGTTGTGGTTGCCACAGCCAAAATGGATTCCAGCGTTCGCTGGAATGACGAATGGAATGACGGCCGGAATGACCGCCGTGATGGCGGGCGGAAACATGGGCGAAGTGGCAGGTACGTTCTCATGCCGTCAGCGCATACACCACGATATTGACCGCGAACTTCGTGTTGTCCTCGGCGAGGAAGCGCTTGTTGCGCCAGTCGTAGTCCCATTCGCAGCCGTAGTCCTTGTTGCTGTAGAGCACGCCGAGGCGGCCATCGATCGCGATGCCCTTGAGGTAGTCGTGCACCAGGTCGTCGCCCCAGCCGTTGAGCTCGAAGCTGGTCGCCGGCGGGCCGTCCGGGAAGCGGAAGAAGCTGCTGTAGATCGGGTGGCTGTTCGGCAGCTTCCCCAGCGCCTTCGCGCCGAAGATCGAGGCCATCTGCGCCTCGAACGACTTCGCGAACAGGCCGTCGATGTCGTGGTTGCAGTCGTCGGCGAACACGAAGCCGCCGTTGCGCACGTAGCGCTCGAAATTGCGCCGCTCGGTCTCGTTGAACTCGACCAGCTTGTGCCCGGCGAGGTAGCAGAACGGCGCCGACAGCATCTTCGGGTCGGCGAGGTCGACCACGTGTTCCTTCGGGTCCACCCGCAGGTTGGTGTAGTCGATCAGCGAGGTGATCACGTTCGACGGCATCCGCGCATCCACGTCCCAGTCGCCGGAGTCGTACTTCAGGCGCGTGAACCAGAAGTCGTAGGCCGCGGACTGCGCGCGAAGCGGCGGCAGCGCCAGCGTCGCGGCGGCGCCGAGCATCATCCGCAGGAACTGCCCGCGATTCATCGGCTCAGGGCATGACCAGATGACATTGGCTCACCACAACCAGGAGTTCCCGACGCCAGCTAGGAAATGCGTCTTTCAACCGAACAATGGCACACCATCCAGACCCGGAGGGCGGCGGGCAAGGATGCCCGCCGTTTTTCGCCACGGCATGGATGCCGTGTCGAACAATCCCGTCGAACTCGCCGATGGCAGGTTGGCTTCGTCGGGGAAGGCCCTTTTCTTTGGTTCGTTTCTTTGACCGGCTTCGCCGTTCGCTGTCGCAGTGGGCCAGCAAAGGAAATGAACCCGCTCGCCCGCGGCGAGCGGAAGCTTTTGCCCTTGACCCTGTCATTCCGCGACCAATGAACCGCTGAGCAACCGCCGTCCCGCACGAAACGGGAACCGCGCGACAGCAGCGAAGCGGATCAATCCGGGCCATTGATTCAGCGAGATTCCTCACTTCGTTCGGAATGACAAGTCTGTAGGAGCGCCTTCAGGCGCGACAGCTTTCCGGGTCATGTCGATCCCGGTCGCAGCTGAAGCCGCTCCTACAGGCAGGCGCTGCCGATCCGTTGGCGGCGCCCTTCTCAGACCGCATCCGACAGCGACGTGAAAGTGAAGTCCCTCAATCGCATCGGCGGAATCATCATCGCGAACCGCGACTCATCGCCGCTGACGCGCACCGGCTTGCCCAGCTCGTCGATGTTGTTGAGCATGATCACCGGCGACTCGTTGAAGCGGAAGTTCTTCAGCGGGTAGCGGATCTGCCCGTTCTCGATGTAGAAGGTGCCGTCGCGGGTCAGGCCGGTCAGCAGCACCGTCTGCGGATCGACCATGCGGATGTACCAGGTGCGGGTGACGAGGATGCCCTTCTCGGTCTCGCGCACGAGGTCCGCCGTGGACTTGGTTCCGCCGCCCAGGATCAGGTTGCCCGGCATCGCGGTCTCGTCCTTGCCCTGCTGCTTGGCCCAGTAGCGCGAATAGGCGAGGTTGACGACCTTGCCGTTCTCGATGATCGGCATCCGGGTGCGCGCCAGGCCGCTGCCGTCCCACGGCAGCACCGGCACGTCGGCGTCCCAGGGATCGGCCCACAGGTTCACGCGCGGATCGTAGACCTGCTCGCCGAGCTTGTTGCCGCCGCCCTTCTTCGACAGGAAGCTGCGGCCCTCGTCGGCGCTGCGCGCGTCGAAGAAGTTCATCATGAACGAGATCAGGCCCGCGGCGGCGTGCGGCTCGAGGATCACCGTGTACTTGCCCGGCTCCAGCGCCCTGGCGTCGGAGGATTCGCGCGCCTTGCGGATGGCGATGTCGATGCTGCGCGAGGCGTCGAGGTCGGAGACGTCGGTGACGTTGCGGCCGACCCAGCCCGAGCCGGTGCCGTCCTCGGTGCGCACCGTGCAGGTGTAGTCCGCGCTGGTCGAGGTCTGGTAGCCGAAGTTGCCGTTGCTGTTGGCGATGGCGACGAAGCCGTGGCTGTCCTCCAAGTAGCCGGCGGCGATCAGCCCGGCGTCCTTGCACGGCCCGATCGAGGCGGCGGCGATCCGCGCGCGCTGCTCGGGCGTGATCGCGGCGGTCGCGGCGCTGAACGTGCCGGTCGGCCGGTAGGCCTGCTTCCCGATCGCCGGCATGAACTCCGGGTTCTCCGGCGCCAGCCGCGCGAGGTCCTCGGCGCGGCGCACCACGCGCTCCAGCGAGGCGTCGTCGAACTCGTTGATCGTCGCGGTGCCCACGCGCTGGCCGAACGCCACGTTCACCGCGAGCGATACGTCGTCGACGATGCCGCTGGTGGACACGTTGTTCAGCGCGAAGCGGATGTTGCCGGAGGTGCCGCCGCTCAGCGTCGCGGTGCATTCGTCCGCGGTGGAAAGCGCGATGACCTTGTCGAGGATGGCCTTGGCTTCGGCTTCGGTAAAGATGCTCATCTAGTGGGTCTCCTGTGCCGGTCAGCCGAGCGAACGGGCGGTGTTGATGACGTTGACGCCGTCGAAGCGCGCCGTGCTGGAGCCGTGCGAGACCGCCGACACCTGGCCGGGCTGGCCCTTGCCGTCGAAGAACGAGCCACCCATGCGGTAGTCGCTGTCGTCGCAGACCGCCGAGCAGGCGTTCCAGAATTCCGGCGTGCGCATCTGGTAGGCCACGTCCTCGATCATCCGCGTGATCCTGCCGTTCTTGATCTCGTAGAACAGCTGCCCGCCGAACTGCGCGTTGTAGCGCTGCTGGTCGATCGAGAACGAACCGTCGCCGATGATGTAGATGCCGTTCTCGACGTCCTTGACCATGTCGGCCACCGACAGCTTGTCCCTGCCCGCGGCCAGCGACACGTTGGCCATGCGCTGGAACTGCACGCTCGACCACGAGTCGGCGTAGCAGCAGCCGTCGGACTCGGTCTTGCCGACGATGTGGGCCTGGTCGCGGATGGTCTGGTAGTCGACCAGGATGCCGTCCTTCACCAGGTCCCAGCGCTTGCACTGCACGCCCTCGTCGTCGTAGCCGACCGCGCCCAGGCTGCCGGGCTGGGTCTTGTCGGCGAACAGCGTGACCTTGTCGCTGCCGTAGCGGAACTTCGCCTCGCGCTTGTCGAGCGTGGCGAAACTGGTACCGGCGTAGTTGGCCTCGTAGCCGAGCACGCGGTCGAGTTCCAGCGGATGGCCGACCGATTCGTGGATCGTCAGCCAGGTATGCGAGGGATCGAGCACCAGGTCGTACTTGCCGGGCGTCACCGACGGCGCCTTCAGCTTCTCCTGCGCCTGCTTCGCCGCGGCGACCGCGTCCTCGCGCATGTCGTAGGACAGGCCGTAGTTGACCACGCCGTTGGGCGAGACGAACTTCTGCGACGCGTCGCCGTCGAGGTATTCGTAGCCCAGCCCGGCCGGCGCAGACAGCCCGTCGCGGGTGCGGAACTTGCCGCTGGCCTTGTCGATCGCGGTCACGGTGAACGGGGCCCAGATGCGATGCACGTCCTGGTCGATGTAGGACCCGTCGGTGCTGGCGAAATACTTCTGCTCGTTGACCAGGAACAGCGTCGAGTTGACGAAGTTGGCGCCGGCGCCGGTGGCCGCGGCGTTGACCGACAGCAGCAGATCGACCTTGTCCTTGATCGGCACTTCCATCGCGTTCCTGCGGATCGGCGTCCTCCACGACACCTCGCCCACGCCCTTCACGGGCGCCAGCTGCACCTTCTCGCTCTGGATCTTCGCGTTGGCCCGCGCGATCGCCACCGCGCGACGCGCGGCCTCGGCCACGGAATCGGTCGCCAGGCCGTTGGTCGCCGCGAAGCCCCAGGCGCCATCGGCGATCACGCGCACGCCGATGCCGGTCGATTCGGTGTTGACCACGTTCTGGACCTTGTCCTCGCGCGTCATCACGAACTGGCGCAGATAGCGCCCGATGCGCACGTCGCAGTAGCTGGCGCCGGCGCCGGTCGCGGCCTGCAGCGCGGCGTCGGCGAGCTGCTTCTTGATCGCGACATCGAGTGTCGACACCAGTTGCTCGGCGGCGATCGCCTTGCCGAGGAAGGACGGCAGCACCAGGCTGCCCATGCCAAGGCCGCTCAGGGCCAGGAAGTCGCGTCGTTGCAAGACTGTCTCTCCAGGGTGGTCGCCACGCGGTGGCCAGGGGGCCGAGGGCCGGCGCGATGCGACGGCGCCGGCTACGGAATCACGTGGTTCCCGATTCTTGCGCCCCAGTCCACGTCGCGCAAATGACTTTCGGCACGGGTCGCGTGTCCGACTTTCGTATGGGCATGCGCGTTTCAGCCGAGCGATCGCGCGGTATTGATGACGTTCTGGCCATCAAAGCGCGCCGTGCTCGCGCCGTGCGACACCGCCGAGACCTGGCTCGGCTGGCCCTTGCCGTCGAAGAACGAACCGCCAAGGCGGAAATCGCGCTCGTCGCAGATCGCGACGCAGCCGTTCCAGAACTCCGGCGTGCGGATCTGGTAGGCCGCGTCCTCGATCAGGCCCGCAACTTCGCCGTTGCGGATCTCGTAGAACAGCTGCCCGCCGAACTGCGCATTGTAGCGCTGCTGGTCGATCGAGTACGAACCGCGGCCATGGACGTAGAAGCCGCGCTCCACGCCGCGGACCATCTCCGCGACCGTCAGCGGCGCCTTGCCCGGCGCCAGCGAGACGTTCGGCATGCGCTGGAACTGCACGCTCGACCACGAATCGGCGTAGCAGCAGCCGTCGGATTCGGTCTTGCCGAGGATGTGCGCCTGGTCGCGGACCGACTGGTAGTCGACCAGGATGCCGTCCTTCACCAGGTCCCAGCGCTTGCACGCCACGCCCTCGTCGTCGTAGCCGACCGCGCCGAGGCTGCCGGGCCGGGTCTTGTCGGCGTACAGGTTGACGACGTCGCTGCCCCAGCGGAACGAGCCGCGCTTGTCGAGCGTGGCGAAGCTGGTGCCGGCGTAGTTGGCCTCGTAGCCGAGCACGCGGTCGAGCTCGAGGGGATGGCCGACGTTCTCGTGGATCGTCAGGAACAGGTTGCTCGGATCGATCACGAGGTCGTACTTGCCCGGCTTCACCGACGGCGCCTTCAGCTTCTCCTGCGCCTGCTTCGCTGCGGCGATCGCGTCCTCGCGCATGTCGTAGGACAGGCCGTAGGCGACCACGCCACCGGGCAGCTCGAAGCGCTGCGCCGGATCCGCCTCCAGGAACTCGTAGCCCATGCCCGCGGGCGAGGACAGGCCGTTGCGCGTGCGGAACTTGCCGCTGGCCTTGTCCACCGCCGTCACCGTGAACGGCGTCCAGATGCGGTGCACGTCCTGGTCGATGTAGGAGCCGTCGGTGCTGGCGAAGTACTTCTGCTCGTTGACCAGGAACATCTGCGAATTGACGAAACTCGCGCCCGCCTGCAGCGCGGCGGCGTTGACCGACAGCAGCAGGTCGACCTTCTCCTTGACCGGCACTTCCATGCCGTTCCTGCGGATCGGCGTCCGCCACGACACCTCGCCCACGCCCTGCACCGGCGCCAGTTGCACCTTCCCGTCCTGGATTTTCGCGTTGGCGCGCGCGATCGCCACCGCGCGGCGCGCGGCCTCGGCCACGGAGTCCGTCGTCAACCCGTTGGTCGCCGCGAAGCCCCAGGCGCCGTCCGCGACCACGCGCACGCCGACGCCGGTCGACTCGGTGTTGACCACGTTCTCGACCCTGTCCTCGCGGGTCTGCAGCGACTGCTGCAGGTAGCGTCCGATGCGCACGTCGCAGTAGCTGGCGCCGGCGCCGGTCGCGGCCTGCAGCGCGGCGTCGGCCAGCGGCTTCTTGATCGCGACGTCCAGTGTCGAGGCGAGCTGCTCGGCGGCGATCGCCCTGCCGACCAGGGGCGGCAGCGCCAGCCCGCCCAGCCCGAGGCCGCCGAGGGCGAGGAAATCGCGTCGTTGCAAGGCCGTATCTCCTTTGTTGCGGGAACCTCGAATAACCAGCTTTCTTGCTCGTCATCCCGGCGAACGCCGGGATCCATTTTGATCTTGATTTTCGTTTTACGATGGAAAGAACCAAGATCAATTGCAAAATGGATCCCGGCTTGACCAGCCTCCGGCTGTTGTGAAGCACTTCGCCGGGATGACGCTCGGTTCGGAACTCCGTGAAGACGGGGATCGTGAACAGGCCCAAAGCCCATGGACTCCCGTCTTCGCGGGAGTGGCGACGGTCTTTCGACGCTCCCTGCGCCGCGAACAGAACCGTAATGCGAGGCCAGGGAACACGCGGACCCGCACGATATGCATGATCGATTCTTGCGTCCGCGCCGGATCGGCGCAAATGACTTTCGGCACGGTACGCCGCCGCACACCGGCGCGATGGCGCGGCGACACCGCGCTATGCTCTCCGCCACGCCCGTTCAGGATCCAATGCCTCCATGCGTCCTTCCCTGCTCGCCATCGCGCTGTTGACCGTCTCCCTCGCCGCCTGCCGGGGCGAAGCGCCGCCGCCCGCCGCCACGCCGCCGGCCGCGGATGCGGGCGAAACCACCCCGGCCTCGCAGTCCGATGCCGCGTTCGCGGACCTGTCCGGGCGCTATCTCGACCAGTCGCTCGCGCTGTCGCCGGTGGCGGCGACCCAGATCGGCGACCACCGCTTCGACGCCGAACTCGACGACGTGGGCGAAGAGGGCCGGCGCAAGGCCGTGGAGTTCAACCGGCGCTTCCTCGCCGAACTCGACGCCATCGACGCGACGAAACTCTCGCGCGAGAACCAGGTCGACGCGAAGATCCTGCGCAACCAGCTCGAATACGCCCTCTGGGACGCCGAAACCCTGCAAAGCTGGGCCTGGGATCCGCAGACGTACAGCGGCCTCGCCGGCGGCGCGATCTACGGCCTGATGGCGCGCGAGTTCGCGCCGCTGCCCGAGCGGCTCAAGTCCGCGACGGCGCGCATGGAGAAGATCCCCGCCCTGCTCGCGCAGGCACGCGCGAGCCTCGACCCGGCGCGCGTGCCCAAGGCCCACGCCGACACCGTCGCGAAACAGAACAAGGGCGTGCTCACCCTGGTCGACACCTTCATCATCCCGAATGCCGGCCAGCTGCAGGGCGAGGATCGCAAGCGCCTCGACGCCGCGGTCGCCACGCTGCGCGGCGCGGTCGATGAGCACCAGAAGTGGCTCGACGGCGTGCTGGTCCCGAACGCCAAGGGCGAGTTCCGCATCGGCGCCGCGCTGTACGACCAGAAACTCAAGTACGCGCTGAACTCATCGCTGTCGCGGCAGGAGATCCGCCAGCGCGCCGAGGCCGAGCTCGAACGCATCCGCGACGAGATGTACGGCGTCGCGAAGACCGTGCTGGCGGACCATGCCGGCGCGCCGGAGACGCCCGATGCGCCGACCGAGGACCAGAAGCAGGCCGCGATCGAGGCCGCGATGGAGCTGGCCTACGCCGACAGGCCCGCGCGCGAGGAGGTCGTCGACTTCGCCAAATACACGCTCGAGGTGGCGACGAAGTTCGTGCGCGAGAAGGACCTAGTCACCGTGCCCGACGACCCGGTCAAGATCATCCTGATGCCGGAGTTCCAGCGTGGCTTCTCGGTCGCCTATGCCGACTCACCCGGCCCGCTCGACAAGGGTCTGGACACCTACTACGCGATCTCGCCGATCCCCGACGACTGGAACGACGCCCAGGTCGATTCGTTCCTGCGCGAGTACAACAAGCGCCTGATCCACGTGCTGACCATCCACGAGGCGATGCCCGGCCACTACCTCGAGGGTGCACATTCGGCGCGGTTCCCGTCGACGCTGCGCGCGGTGTTCCGCTCCGGTCCGTTCGCCGAAGGCTGGGCGGTGTACACAGAACGGGTGCTGGCCGACGCCGGCTACCTCGACAACGACCCGCTGTTCCGCCTGATGCAGCTGAAGTTCTACGCACGCGCGGTGGCCAACGCGATCCTCGACCAGGGCCTGCACGTCGACAACTGGAGCAAGGAGCAGGCGATGGACCTGATGGTGCGCCAGACCTTCCAGCAGCAGAGCGAGGCCGACGGCAAGTGGATCCGCGCGCAGCTGTCCTCGACCCAGCTGGCCACCTACTTCGTCGGCGCGCAGGAGCACTTCGACGCGCGCAAGGCGGCGCAGGCGAAACAGGGCGAGGCATTCAGCCTCAAGGCCTACCACGACGGCATCCTGTCCTACGGCGCGCCGCCGGTGCGCTTCGCGCGGCAGCTGCTGCTGGATGAGCCGATCGAGTAGGCAAGATCGAGCCGGACGAGCGGATGCTTGATCCGGCCCCTGTCCCGTAGGAGCGGCTTCAGCCGCGATCGCCAGCCCCACCCCGTCGAACGGCCGGTCGCGGCTGAAGCCGCTCCTACGGGACAGGGGCCGGATCGGCGGCTGCCGTCAGCGCGGTCACGCCGCCCCGCGCACCGACGCCGGGAACGCCTCCTCCAGCGTCTGCACCCTGCCGCACCAGCTCGGGTCGTAGCCGGGCAACCGCCCCAGCTCGCGGCGAAAGCGGTCACTGCGCAGCAGCGCGAGCAGTTCGGAGAGCCGGTCCGAATCGAGCACGTCGTTGTGGCACAGGAAGAAATAGTGCTCGGTGATGAGCGGATAGAAATCCAGCCCGTAGCGCCGGGCCGGCGGCTCCAGCGCGAAGCCGACGTCGGCCAGGCCGCTGGCGACGTAGGCGGCGACCGCGGCATGGGTGAGTTCCTCGACGTCGCAGGCGCGGATGCGGTCGAAGGCGATGCCGTGGCGCGCGAGCATGGTTTCCAGCAACAGGCGCGAACCCGAGCCCGGCTGGCGGTGGATCATGCGGATGTCGGGCCGCTCCAGGTCCTGCAGCGTCTCGATGCCGCGCGGGTTGCCGGGCGCCAGCACCAGCCCCTGCCTGCGCATCGCCAGGTGGACGACGCGGTCGGCGTCGAGGTCGAACCGTTCGCGGTAGTGCGCGAACAGCACCGGCTCCAGTTCGCCGATCGGCAGGTGCAGGCCGGCCAGGTCGCAGGCGCCGCTGCGCAGCGCGGCGAGCGCGTCGTCGGGGCTGCGGTACTTCAGGTCGAGCGGCATGTCGCCCTCGGCCATGATCCTGCGCAGGGTCTCCACGCCGAATCCGTGCGAGGCATGGATGCGCAGCGGCATCGACTGCGCGCGCAGCACGCGTTCGATCTCGGCCTCGAGCTCGGTCGCCAGGCTTTCGAGCATCGGCGACAGCCGCGCCGAGATGCGCTTGTCGGCCCACACCAGGCGTTCGCCGATGCCGGTCAGCACCGCGCCGCGACCGCGCGTCATGCGCAGCAGCGGTTTGCCGAAGACCGCCTGCGCCTGCTGCAGCAAGCCCCAGGCGTAGCGGTAGGACATGCCGATGCGGCGCGCGCCGCCGGCGAGCGATCCGGTCTCGTACACCGCCAGCAGGAGCTCGACGACGCGCGCAGGCAGCGGCACCCCGTCGGCGCTCGCGAGTTCCCAGCCGGGCTGGATCCGGACCTTGTACATCCCGCCTCCCGATGGCCGCCAGCGCGTCGGAGAACCACTGCCGGTTCTGCGCCGCAGCACGGCGATCAGCCGATTCAATATGCTTTCGAAAGCATAATATTCGACCATCCGATGCGGCAAGCCTCGGACAAATTGCCCTACCCTCCCGGGACGTCGGCCAGTTCAATATGTTCTCAAGAACATATTTGAGCAGCGGCCGTACGCCAATGACGACGACAACACATCCCGCCAAGGGAGGGAGGAATCGATGGCCAACGGCAACGAAAGCGTCCTGCCCGCATCCGCGACCGACAGCGGTCCGGGCCTGCTCTCGAAAGAACGCATCATCGCCAGGCCCGGCTTCAGCCGATGGCTGGTGCCGCCCGCGGCGCTGGCGATCCACCTGTGCATCGGCATGGCCTACGGCTTCAGCGTGTTCTGGCTGCCGCTGTCGATGGCCATCGGCATCGATGCGCCGGTCGCCTGCGCGGCGGACATGGGTTTCTTCCAGCGCATCTTCTCGGCCAGCTGCGACTGGCGCGTGGCCGAACTGGGCTGGATGTACACGCTGTTCTTCGTCCTGCTCGGCTGCTCGGCGGCGCTGTGGGGCGGCTGGCTGGAACGCGTCGGGCCGCGCAAGGCCGGCGTGGTCGCGGCGCTGTGCTGGTGCGGCGGCCTGCTGATCTCCGCGCTGGGCGTGCACCTGCACCAGATCTGGATGCTGTGGGTCGGTTCTGGCGTGATCGGCGGCGTCGGCCTCGGCCTGGGCTACATCTCGCCGGTGTCGACGCTGATCAAGTGGTTCCCCGACCGCCGCGGCATGGCGACCGGCATGGCGATCATGGGCTTCGGCGGCGGCGCGCTGATCGGCAGCCCGCTGGCCGAC
>Ga0160439_1000057_pt1 | contig 109594 bp, 108 predicted proteins | sample HID1975M_E0MG_FD_108201 | JGI IMG/M metagenome (GOLD analysis project Ga0160439, IMG submission 108201) | Enriched soil microbial communities from UW Madison campus, WI, USA - HID1975M_E0 MG | ecosystem: Environmental > Terrestrial > Soil > Unclassified | place: USA: Madison, Wisconsin...
GACCCGCCCGATCTGGCCGAGTCCCTGCGCCGCGAATTGCTGTCCGTCTACCCCCAATTGCAGGGGCTGCGCGTCGAGACCGCATGGTCGGGGCGCATGGCCTACGCCCGGCACCTGATGCCGCAGATCGGCCTGTTGGCGCCGGACGTGTGGTATTGCACGGCGTTCGGCGGCCACGGCATGAACACCACGTCGATCGGCGGGCGCGTCGTGGCCGAAGGGATCACGGGCGACACCCAGCGCTACAAGCTGTTCGAACCCTTCGGACTGGCATGGAACGGGGGCAGCCTGGGCACGGCAGCGGTTCAACTGACCTATTGGTCTTACCAGGCGCGCGACTGGTGGCGGGAGCGCACAACGCGGGCATGACAAGGTACACAGGATGCAAGGCAACAAACAGAGCGCATTGGCACAACGGCTGCGAGCCCTGCGCCAGGCGCGCGCTTGGACATTGAAGCAGGCAGCGGCGGCCACCGGCGTCGCCGCGTCCACGCTGTCCAAAATCGAGAACAGCCTGCTGTCGCCCACCTATGACAACCTGATCAAGATTGCCGCCGGCCTGGACCTGGACGTGGCCGAACTCTTCACGGCGTCCGACGCGCACATGGGCACCGGCCGCCGCAGTCTCAGCCGCCAGGGCGAAGGGCGCCAGTACGAAACCCCGTATTATGACCACCGCCTGCTGTGCACCGCGTTGTCGCACAAGCGCATGATGCCGTTCCATACGCGGGTCAAGGCGCGCTCGTTCGACGAATTCCAGGACTGGAGCCGCCACCGCGGCGAGGAATTCGTCTACGTGCTGGAAGGCGAGGTGCAGCTGTACACCGAGTTCTATGAACCCGCGCGCCTGAAAGCCGGGGAAAGCTTCTATATAGACAGCCGCATGGGGCACCGGGTGATCAGCCTGAGCAAGGACGACGCGATCGTGCTCTGGGTGTCCACGCACGCGGATATCGAAGAAGAGTAGGGCGGCATCCGTCCCGCCCACCTTTTTCCGCAACAAGGTAAAATGCGGCGCCCGGATCTCTTCCGGGGCGCCAAAAGACTGCGCGGCAGTAGCTCAGCTGGATAGAGCACGGGCCTTCTAAGCCCGGGGTCGGGGGTTCGAGCCCCTCCTGCCGCGCCACGTTTCCTAGATAAATCAACGGCTTGGCCATACTCGCACCGCATTTCCGGCGGCGCACCACCTCAACTGCGGTTGTTCAGTATCTGCAATTGCATGGACGGGGTCTGGCGGGTAACCGCGGCATGCTGCGCGAAATGCTGATCGCGTTGATGGCGGAATTCATCGGCTTCGGCAAGCATCCACCCCTGCAGCGCGGCGATCTGTTCGGACGGCTGGTGCGCGGTCGCGAAGAAGTAGGAAGCGGGTGACGGCGCGAAGATGCCGAACACATCGATCAAACGGCCTGCCAGCACGTCTTCGAAAACGATCGCGGCGCGTCCCATCGCGATGCCTTGCCCGGTCATGGCCGAGCCCACCGCCAATTGCGACAAGTTAAAGCGTTGGCCCAGGTGCAGGTCCGGCAACTCCACGCCCGCATGTTCTAGCCACGTGCGCCATTCGATCAGGGCGGGTGCCCCCGCCCATGCAGAGTCGTCATGAAGCAGGAAGTTCGGCCGCAGGTCTTGAGGGGTCAGGATCTCGGGGTGCGCTGCCAGGAATTCCGGACTGGCGACGGGGAAGATCCATTCATCAAGCATTGCCACGCCCTTGGCGGGCGCCGTCTGCGCGGGCGTGAAGCAAATCATGGCGTCGATGTGTTTGCCAGGAGGGTGCTTGTCGTCCAAGGGCTGTACTTCGGCCTGCACGCGTAGGGGTATGTCAGGATGGCATCGAAAAAAGTCTCCCATGCGGGGCATCAGCCAGCGCATGGCGAACGAGGGCGCGCAAATCATTTCCATCGGTGCGGTCATGCGTTCCTGGCGGATTTCACCGATGACCGTATCCATGCAGCGAAAGGCATCGCTGACCACGCAATGCAATCGTTCGCCTTCCGCGGTAAGCAGGACTTCCCGGGGTAGTCGCTGGAGCACGGGCACTTCAAGCCAACCTTCAAGCTGCTTGATTTGCTGGCTGACAGCACCCTGGGTGATGTGAAGTTCTTGCGCCGCACGGGTAAAGCTGCCGCAGCGCGCAACGGCCTCGAAGCAGCGCAACCAAGTCAATAGAGAGGGTGAGAAACGCGTCTTCATCATCTGCTTCGTTAGTTGGGTGCCATTCCCCAGCGTGGTGCAGGATTGGCATGAGACGGTGCGAAAAAAACCTCATCGCGGTGCAGCAAATTGTGCGTTGCCCGATCCCGGCGATTGTCTGGCCTGAGATTAGTGCCGCTAATGGGCTGGGCCAGTATAAGTCGTTTGTATCGTCTTCTGATCAAGGTGACTATGCAGCCATCAGCGACCACATGCAGGTCGACTTCACGGAGACGAAGATGGCACGGCACATCACGATCGGCGCGGCGCAGCTTGGCCCGATTGCCAAGGGAGAGGGCAGGGAAGCGGTGGTCACGCGGCTGATCGCATTGCTTCGGCAAGCCAGTGCCCGCGGCTGTGAACTCGTGGTTTTTCCCGAGCTGGCACTGACCACCTTCTTTCCGCGCTGGCTGATTGAACGCGGCCCCGAGCTGGACGCCTGGTACGAGGCGGAAATGCCGAATGCGCAGACGCAACCGTTGTTCGATGAGGCGCGCGCCTTAGGCATTGGCTTCTACATCGGGTATGCGGAGCTAGCCGTCGAAGACGGCAAGACGCGCCACTACAACACGTCCATTCTGGTCGGTGCGGACGGGGAAATCATTGGCAAGTACCGCAAGATCCATTTGCCCGGGCATGTGGAGCCGCAACCCGGCCGCGACTCCCAGCATCTGGAGAAGCGTTATTTTGAACCGGGCAATCTGGGTTTTCCCGTATGGGACGCCTTTGGCGGCGTGGTGGGCATGTGCTTGTGCAATGACCGGCGCTGGCCCGAAACCTATCGGGTGATGGCCCTGCAAGGCGCGGAGCTAGTCGTGCTGGGCTACAACACGCCCAATGACCACACTGGCGACGGCGCGGTGGATGGCTTGTCCAATTTCCATAACCACCTGGCCATGCAGGCAGGGGCGTATCAGAACAGCACGTGGGTCGTGGGCACGGCCAAGTGCGGCCGCGAAGAGGGGTCCCTGATGATCGGGCAGAGCGCCATCATCGCGCCCTCCGGCGAAATCGTGGCGATGGCAACGACTCTTGAAGACGAGCTCGTGACCGCGCGCTGCGATCTGGACATGAGCAAGGTGTATCGCGAGACATTCTTTGATTTCGCGCGCCATCGCGAGCCGCAGCACTACGGCTTGATTGTTGAGCGCAAGGGCGTGGGTCCGGCCTTGACCAAGAAAGTGGCCACTCGCGCCCATGCCCCCCTTGATGCCTGCGTGAAAGGAATGCCGGGCCTGATCGGGGCGGTGCCCATCGAGGACATCGCCAAGCAGGGATGGAACGTATTGCGCGAGGATTTGCCGCTGCCGCTGGCAGTAATCAGGCAAGACGCCTTGCATCACAACAGCGACTGGATGCGCCGGTTCCTGGAAGAGCGCGGCTCGATTTTCGCGCCCCACGGCAAGACCACGATGAGCCCCCAGCTGTTTGATCTGCAACGCCGCGATGGCGCCTGGGGCATCACGTTGGCGACCTGCCATCAGGTTCAGGTCGCCCGCCAGTTTGGCGCGAAGCGGATTGTGTTGGCGAACCAGCTGGTCGGCAAGCAGTCTGTCGCGTACATCCTGCAGGCACTGCGCGACGATCCGAGCTTCGATTTCTATTGCCTGGTGGACGACGCGGCGCATGTCGAAGCCCTGGCGCAGGCCGCCCGCGAGGCCAATATCGGCAGGCCGTTGCAGGTGCTGCTTGAAGTGGGATATGCCGGCGGCCGTACCGGGTGCCGAGACGATGCGTGCGTGCTAGCGGTGATTGCCGCCTTGAAGCAAGCGTCCCCTTACCTGGCCCTGCGTGGGGTGGAAGGATTCGAGGGTTTGATCAAGCCCTTGCCCGACCAGGATGTGGAAACGCAGATCGCCGCCTTCCTTGCCCGCATGATCGCGACCGTGCAGGCGTGTGAAGCCCAGCAGGTGTTTGCCGACGGCCCGATTCTGCTAAGTGCCGGCGGCTCGTCTTTCTACGACCTGGTGACACGGCACTTTTCCCCGCTGCATTTGTCGCGCGAGCACATGGTGTTGACCCGCAGCGGCTGCTACCTGACGCACGATTCGCATCTCTACAAAGAGGCCTTCGCTCGATTGAAGGATCGCAGTCCGGATGTCGCCAGCCTGGGGCATGGCTTGCGGCCGGCGTTGGAAGTCTGGGGCTATGTGCAGTCCCGGCCAGAGTCGGGAAAGGTCATCGTCAATCTCGGAAAGCGCGATATTTCGCCCGACCATATGCCCCCCGTGATGGGGTGGTTCCGGCCGGGCACGGATACCGTACCCGCAGCTGGCGCGGCGCCTTCCCCCTTGTCGCCAGGTCACGTCGCGACTGGCCTGGATGATCAGCACTGCCACATGAGCGTTCCCGTCGATTCACCCTTGCGCGTGGGCGACATGGTGTGTTTCGGCATTTCGCACCCGTGCCTGACGTTCGACAAGTGGGAGGCCATTCTGATGGTGGACGAGCGGTACGACGTGGTAGGAGCCATTCGCACTTACTTCTAAGCAGCTTTCATTCTTTTAGACCAAGGGGAAAAAAACATGGCACAAAAGCAATCGATGGCATTGCAGGCGGTACGCCTGGCGCTGACCGCCAGCGCGGTATTCGGCACGGCCGCATTGGCGCCCGTTCAGGCGCAGACCGTGACGGCAGTGATGCATGCCGCTTTGCGTTCATTGGACCCGGTGATCACCACCGGCTATATCGTCCGGAACCATGGCTACATGGTGTACGACACCCTGTTCTCTCTCGATGGGGACAACAAGATCCAGCCTCAGATGCTGGAGTCCTGGAAAGCCTCCGATGATGGCAAGACCTATACCTTCATCTTGCGAGAAGGGCTGAAGTGGCATGACGGCAAGCCGGTGACGTCGGCCGACTGCATCGCGTCGATCAAGCGTTGGGCGTCGCAGGACAAGATGGGCCAGATGATGGCGTCGATGATGTCCGGCATGGAAGCGGTCGATGACAGGACTTTTGTCATGCGCTTTTCCGAGGCCACGGATCTGGCGGTGCGCGCCTTGGCCAAGCCCAGCGCCATCCCCGCCTTCATGATGCCCGAGCGTGTCGCCAATACGCCGCCGTCGCAAGCGATCAAGGAGACCATCGGTTCGGGCCCGTTCCGCTTTGTGACCGAGGAATACAAGCCGGGCGTGCAGGTGGTCTACGTGAAGAACACGGATTATGTACCGCGCAAGGAGCCTGCAAGCGGCCTGGCGGGGGGCAAGGTCGTCAAGGTGGACAAGGTCAAATGGGTGACCATGCCGGATCAGATGACGGCGGTGAATGCGCTGATCAACAAGGAAATTGATTTCCTCGAAAAAGCGCCCTTCGATCTGTTGCCGATGCTGGAGGGCAATAAAGACATCAACGTGCACGTCCTGACCTCGCAAGGCGGGCAGTCCGAGATCCGCTTCAATTTCGAGCAACCGCCGTTCGACAACAAGCTGATTCGGCAAGCCGCGGTATTGGCGGTCGACCAGAAAGAGGTGCTGCAGGCGCAGATTGGCAATCCCAAGTACTTCCAGACCTGCGCCGCTGTATTCGGCTGCGGCGGCCCCTATGAAAGCAATATCGGCGCCGAAAAACTGGTGAAGGGCGACCCAGTAAAGGCCGCGGCGTTACTGAAAGAGGCCAAGTACGACGGCACGCCGGTCGTGATATTGATGCCCTCGGACAATCCGGGCTCGGCACCCATCCTGCAGGTGGTCGCGCAATCGCTGCGCAAGGCCGGCTTCAAGGTGGATCTGCAGTCCATGGACTGGCAGACGGTGCTCAATCGTCGCGCTTCTCACGAACCGGCCGCCAAGGGGGGATGGAATATCTTCGGCACCTATACGGTGATTCCGGATATTCGGGACCCGCTTGCCTTCATGGGCGTGGCGGCGAACGGCAAGGACGCCTGGTTCGGCTGGCCGGACGTGCCGGAGATCGAAAAGCGCCGCGCACAGTTTGCACGCACGAATGACCCGGCCGTGCTCAAGCGCCTGGCCGACGAGATCCAGGAACTGGTGATCGATGAAGGCGTCATCGTGCCCCTGGGGCAGTTTTCAAACCTGTCTGCCACGGGCAAGCAAATAACAGGTGTGGTGGTGGCTCCGGTTCCCGTGTTCTGGGACCTTCAAAAAACCGGTAAGTGAGTCGGCCATGCCTGGATTTCTTTTGAAGCGCCTGTTTTCCGTCATTCCGGTATTGGTGGTGGTCGCCATCATTGTTTTTGCCATGTTGCGTCTGACGCCCGGGGACCCCGCCGCAATCATTGCCGGCGACGGGGCCACCTCGGCTCAGATAGACGAAATACGCAAGAACATGGGGCTGGATAAGTCCATCCCGGATCAGTTTTCGATTTGGGTGGGCCGGCTGGCACAGGGAGATCTGGGCACCTCGTTGATTTCCGATGCGCCGGTGTCCAGTCTGATCGCCGACCGCATCGGGCCGTCCATCGCGCTGTCGCTGTCGACCATCGTCTTCACGGTGTTGGTCGCGATTCCACTGGGCATCGTGGCGGCCTGGCGGCAGGGGAAATTGGTGGATCGCGCCATCATGGCAGGTTCCGTCGTCGGATTTTCCGTGCCGGTGTTCATCATTGGCTACGTGCTGATCCTGATCTTTTCAATGCAGCTGGGCTGGTTCCCCGTGCAGGGCTATCAGCCGATGTCCGAAGGGGTGTGGCAGTTCGCGCAGCGATTGGTCCTGCCGACCCTGGCCTTGAGCACGGTGTATGTCGCCCTGATCGCGCGCATTGTGCGCAGCAGCGTGATTGAAGTCATGCAGGAAGACTTCATCCGCACGGCGCGCGCCAAGGGGCTGCGCGAAAGCGGCGTGTTGCTGCGTCATGCGCTGGGCAATGCCGCCGTTCCCATCGTGACGATTATCGGGGTCAGTATTGCGATGCTCATCGGCGGCGTGGTGGTGACGGAATCCGTGTTCAACATTCCAGGCCTGGGGCGCTTGGTCGTGGACGCCGTCTTGACGCGGGATTATCCCGTCATCCAAGCCATGATCCTGCTTTTCTCATTGGTCTATGTCGGAATCAATCTGGTGATCGATCTTTCGTACACCGTTCTTGATCCGCGCATTCGTTACTGAAGGTGCGCACGCCATGTCTGCTACGACTTCATCTTTGCCGGCGCCTGGCGCGCCTGCCGTCGAGGCCGCCGCCTCGTCTTCGATCCTGGGGCAACTCAAAACCACCATGTCGGCCTGGCCGGCCATGCTGGCTATCGCCTTATTAAGCTTGTTGCTGGTCGGTACGATCTTTGCCCCGTGGTTGGGGACCGTGGATCCCACGCTGATGGATCCGGCCATCCGCCTGAAGCCGATGTCCGCCGAGCACTGGCTGGGCACCGATGCGTATGGCCGCGATGTGTACTCGCGTACGCTATTTGGCGCGCGCGTGTCGTTGGCGGTGGGGTTGGGCGCGGTGGTGGCCAGCTTGCTGGTCGGCCTGGTCCTGGGGATCTTGGCCGGATACTTCAAGGCTGCCGACACCGTCATCATGCGCTTTCTGGATGGGGTGATGGCCATTCCCGGCATCTTGCTGGCGATTGCGCTGGTGTCCTTGTCCGGGGCGAGTCTGTTCACGGTGCTGGTGGCGATTTCCATTCCGGAGATTCCCCGGGTGGCGCGTATGGTGCGCAGCGTCATCCTGTCTGTCCGCAACGAACCCTATGTTGAAGCGGCGGTGTCGCTGGGTACCCGGGTTCCGGTTCTGGTGCTGCGGCACATGCTGCCCAATACCTACGCGCCGCTCATCGTGCAAGGCACCTATATCTTCGCTGCGGCGATTCTGACGGAGTCGGTACTGAGCTTTCTGGGGGCGGGGATTCCGCCGGAAACGCCGTCCTGGGGCAATGTGATGGCCGAGGGGCGCGTGTACTTCCAGATGCTGCCTGGCCTGATCCTGTATCCCGGGCTCTTGTTGTCGTTGACGGTGCTGAGCGTGAACATTCTTGGCGACGCGCTGCGCGACGCGCTCGATCCGCGATTCTCGCGCCGCTTCTGATGGCTTACCCAGGATTCACGACGTTATGAAAACAACATCCGCTAATCGTGAGACGGGCCAGGCGCCTGCGCTGAAGATCTCGGCGCTCACCGTGCAAGCCGGCCATGGCGCCGCCCGTCGGCCGGTGATCGAGAACATATCGTTCGAGGTCTATCCCGGCGAAACCCTGTGCGTGGTGGGCGAATCCGGGTCGGGAAAATCCGTGACCTCGTTGGCCGCCATGGGACTGCTGCCCAAGGGCGTGCTGACCGCCACGGCCGGCAGCATCCTGCTGGGCAATGATGATGTGCTGCAGGCGACGCCTGACCGACTGCGCGCCCTGCGCGCTTCCCGGATCGCCATGGTGTTTCAAGAGCCCATGACGGCGTTGAATCCCGTGCAGAAGGTGGGGAGGCAGATTGATGAAGTGTTGCGCTTGCACAGCCGCCTGGGTGCGTCCGAGCGACGCAAACAGGTATTGGCGATGCTGGAGTCGGTGCATTTGCCGGACATCGAGCGGGTCTACAACGCCTACCCGCATCAATTGTCTGGCGGGCAGCGCCAGCGCATTGTGATTGCGATGGCCTTGATCCTGAAGCCGCAGGTGTTGATCGCGGATGAGCCAACCACCGCGCTGGACGTGACGACGCAAAAGCAGATCCTGACCCTGATCCGGGAGCTTCAGGAGCGGCAGCGCACGGCCGTGGTGTTCATCACGCACGATTTCGGGGTGGTGGCCGAGATTGCTGATCGCATTGTGGTCATGAATCGAGGCAGCGTCGTTGAGACCGGCACGCGCGATCAGATCCTTGCCCGGCCGTCGCAAGCGTATACGCGCATGCTGGTGTCATCCGTGCCCAGTCTTGTACCGCAGCAGCGGTCCTTGCCCAGCGGGGAGAAAGTGCTGGAGATCATCGGACTGGGCAAGACCTACAAAGAGAAGCCTTTTTTTGGCGCAGCGCGTGTGGTCGCGGCAGCCAAAGACGTGGCCTTGACGGTAAGGCGCGGTGAAATTGCCGGGGTGGTGGGCGAATCGGGATCAGGCAAGTCGACTGTCGCACGCTGTGTCGTCAGATTGATCGAGCCGAGCGCGGGCGCCATTTTCCTCAAGGACGAGGACATTGTGCAGGTATCGAGTGCCCAGATGCGGCTGAGGCGGACCCGTGTACAGATGATTTTCCAGGATCCCTATCGTTCGTTGAATCCGCGGCGTCAGGTGGGCGATTCGCTGATCGAGGGCTTGGTCAACTTTGGCGTCGCAAACGCCGAAGCGCGCGAGAAGGCCGCGCAGGCGCTCGAACTGGTGGGTCTCGGGCGCGACGTCATGCAGCGCTATCCCCACCAGTTCTCGGGCGGTCAACGTCAACGCCTGTGCATTGCGCGCGCCGTCGTGATGGAGCCGGATCTGCTGGTGGCCGATGAGGCGGTTTCCGCCCTGGACGTGTCGGTGCAGGACCAGGTTCTCAAACTGCTGGAGGAGATCCGGGCCCGGACGGGCGTGGCGATCCTCTTCATTACGCACGATTTGCGGGTGGCGGCCCAGATCTGCGACAGCATCGTTGTCATGCAGAAGGGATGTGTCGTGGAGTCCGGCCCTGCCGCCCGCGTGTTGACGGCCCCACAGCAGGCCTACACGCGCGAACTGATCGAGGCGGCACCCGGGCGGGATTGGGATTTCCGCAATTTCCGCGCCTTGCGCGCGGCATGAAGCGCTGGCCAAGAATTCAGTTCACAGCGCCAGCCGGATCGAGGCTTGGTCCTTCGTCCAGACAGGTCGGTGGTCTAACCGTTTTTTCATTTTCAGAGGAGCGCAAGATGCGCATCATTGTTGGCGGCTTTCAGCACGAAACGAATACGTTTGCACCAAGCAAGGCAGATTGGAACGCCTTCATGCTGGGCGGAGGCTGGCCTGGCATGGCGCGCGGCGAAGCCGTCTTCCCGGCTATCCAGGGCGCCAATATTCCCGCGGCGGGCTTCGCGGAGGCGGCGCGTGGACACCAGCACACCTTGATCCCCACGTTGTGGTGCGCCGCGAGCCCTTCCGCGCACGTCACGCGCGATGCCTTCGAGCGCATTGTGGCGATCCTGCTTGCGGACATCGCCGCGGCGCTGCCTGCGGACGGGGTATATCTTGATCTTCACGGGGCAATGGTCGCCGAGCATTACGACGACGGGGAAGGGGAAGTGCTGCGCCGCGTGCGCGAACTGATCGGGCCGGAGGTGCCGCTGGTCGCCAGCCTGGACCTGCACGCCAACGTGACCGAGCGCATGTTGAAAGAGGCCGATGCCCTGATCGCCTATCGCACGTATCCCCACGTTGATATGGCTGACACGGGCGCCCGCGCCTTTGCCTTCATGCAAAAGCGGTTAGATGGCATGCCGCGTCCCTGCGTCGCCGCCCGCCGCGTCTCGTATCTGTTGCCGACCTGCTGGCAAAGCACGATGGCCATGCCGGCCAAAGGACTATACGAACGTCTTGAAACGCTGGAGGCCGCGCCGGGCGTTTCCAGCATGTCCTTTTGCATGGGTTTTCCCGCCGCGGACTTTCCGGACTGTGGCGCGCTCGTGTGGGCCTATGCCGACACGCAGTCAGCGGCGGATGCTGCGGCAGATGCGCTGACAGCCGATGTCGAGGCGGCCGAAGCCGCGTTTGCGGGCAAGCTGTATTCACCGGAAGAAGCGGTGGTGCATGCGGCGAAGCTGGCTGCCAGCGCCAATAAACCGGTCGTCATTGCTGACGCGCAGGATAATCCCGGCGCAGGCGGAGACTCCGACACCACGGCCATTCTGCGCGCACTCGTGCGTCACAACGTGCCGGGCAGCGCATTGGGACTGATGGTGGATCCCCAGGCGGCCTTGCTGGCTCACCAGGCGGGGGAGGGGGCGACGGTGCGCATCGCGCTGGGCGGCCACTCTCGGATTCCAGGGGATGCGCCTTTCGAAGCGGATTTCGAGGTGGAGCGGCTGTCCGATGGGAAGTTTGTCGCAACCGGCCCCTTCTACTCCGGCTTTCGCATGGAGCTGGGGCCGAGCGCCTGCTTGCGTATTGGCGAAGTGCGCGTGGTCGTGGCGTCGCATAAAGCGCAGATGGCGGACCAGGCCATGTTCCGCTATGTGGGCATCGACCCCACCCAGCAGAACATTCTGGTGCTCAAGAGCACGACGCATTTCCGGGCGGATTTCACGCCCATTGCGGCAGACATCCTCATTTGCGCTGCCCCGGGACCGATGCCGATGAATCCTTTGGATTTGCCCTGGACCAATTTGCGCGACAGCTTGCGCATGCATCCCGGCGGCCCCACCTTCGCGCAGTTCAGGGCGGGAACGCGCGAGTTGGAATCGGCTTGAAGTCCCGGAAACGGGCGGCGTCGTGCTTGCGCGCGTGTCGCCGCCCTGTCGCGCTGAAGAAGGCGGCAGATGTGTCATTTCGAAACAGCGATATCTTTGTGGTGGCCAATCACCCATAGTGGCTCCGGGAATATTTTTTCCCTGTACATCTAGGACATACATTGAAGATAGAAACTGGCATCGTGAAGTGGTTCAACAACGACAAGGGCTACGGCTTTATTTCGCCGGAACTGGGTGGTAAAGACCTCTTCGCGCATTACTCTGAAATCCAGGGTGATGGGCACAAGTCGCTGGAAGAGAACCAGCGCGTGTCGTTCGTCGCCGGCCAAGGACAGAAAGGTCCTCAGGCGACGATGATCAAACCGATTTAAGAGCTGAACTGCTTGCCGCAAGGCGGGCAGGTCGGTAGCAGTTGTGGGGCCGGATCCTTTGAAACATTGGATCCGGCCCTTTGATTTTGGGGGCGGGCGGCAAGCAGGCGCCATCCGTTGCGATCAAGCGCCGGATTTATTCTTCATCACCCCGCGGATATTCATCGCAGCCAATCCCAATTGCAATGCGATGAGGGCAATGGCGTCGTCGTGCAACCCCCAGGCGATCCACAGCACATTGCTCAGCAGGAAAACCCAAAACCCCGCGTTACGTTTGCCCTGCCCGCGCGATGCCACAAGCCAGGCGGCGGCGAGGGATGTGGCCATCGCCGGCCATTGAAGAAGATCCCACGTCAGGTCCATGTCGTTTGCCGGACCTTGCCGAAATCATCGTCCCGCGCGGCTGGGCAGACCGGCGATTGGCGCCTCATTGCCACCACGCCGACGGACCATAAGCACCCAGCCGGTCGATTCCCGGGGTCTGCTGCGGATCCACGCCCGGCATGGGGTTCGGGATGCTGTCGGGCGGCCACGGTGCTTCCTTACCGCCTTCGTGCTCGCCGGGGGCATCCTGCTTTGGCTTGGAAGGCGGAATTTCTGCCGGGTGTTGCTCGGGCGGTGCGCCGTCATTGTCCGGCCGTGGGGGCGTATCGCTCGCGTGAAGGGTGTTCATGTTTTGCTCCTTGGGGTGCCGGGAAGGTGCATGTCGTGGAGGAGGTCCGCCACGATGACGCTCACAGCAAACGCCGTGCCGAACACGAAGAACGGACGGCGTGGTGCGCTGTTCGGCTTCCTTCAGTGGAGTTTCTTGAGCACGCGGGCCAGGCGAGCGATTCCCCCGGTGCCGCTGGCCGCCCTGCCGATCAGGGCACTGCCCACGGTGGTCATGGCCAGGCGGGTGAGAAGGGTGCCTCGGCGCATGCCTGCCATCAACAGCCATGCGCCGAGGCCGAACACGATCAGGTGTTCGCCCGGGAAATCGGGACGCCGCGCATCAATGTCTTGTAGTTGCTGCACCAACGATTGAGGGTCGCGGTCAGGGGTGTCGGAATCGGCAATCGCATCGGCTTTCATGGGGATCCCCCGTTTTCAATGGATCCCCGGGTCAGCAAGAGGCATGCCACGCTGACATTGCTCGCGTCTGGATACCTCTGCCGCGGCTTAATGGCGGCGGCGCTCGGTTGCGCGGGGCACATACCGGATGACCCCATCGGGCGGTTTCCAGGATCTTGTTTCGGCCATCCAGCCGGCTTCCCACGCCTCCACCTTTTCGCGCCATTCAACGATCGATTCACCGGTATGCCCAGGCATGACCGCTGCCTGATAGTAGGGACAATCCCACAAGGTCAAACCATCACGGGCGGCTTGGGCGCCCAGCTTTCGGATGTCGTCGTGCATTGCCGCACCTCCAAAAGTAGATGAATGGGCAATTAGTATCGCGCCGCCAATTCCTTCCCCGCAATAGTGTGGGGGTGCTAGGCGGTCTAGTATGGCCGCAGGGGCTTTCGGTACGAAACTTGCTCAGCGTCGGGCATGGGCTGAAAGGGGGACGAGCATGCCGGAAGAAAAGCAGGGTAAAAAAATGAATGCCGTCTCACGGTTTTTCGACCACTTCGCCGCCCAGGTCAACAAGTGGGCGGGCTCTCCTATCGCTTTCGGATCCGCGTTGATCGCCGTGTTGATCTGGGCGGTGTGCGGCCCAGCCTTCGGGTATTCCGAAACTTGGCAGCTGGTGATCAACACCGGCACCACGATCGTCACGTTCCTGATGGTATTTTTGATCCAGCAGAGTCAGAACAAGGACGGGCAGGCATTGCACCTGAAACTGGACGAGTTGCTGATCGCCTTGAAAGGGGCGGATGAAGGGCTCGTCGATGCCGAACAGCTGGACGAAGACAAGCTCTTGGCGCTGGCGGCGGCCTGCACGGCGCGCGCCAGGCTTGCCGCGCGGTCGGACCGGCGCAAGGGGCGAGGGGAACGGGTTCCTGGCAAACGCCAACGGACGGTGCGCGGCAGCTTGCGGGTACGCCGCAAGGCCTTGCGCGCCGGATAGCTGAACAACGCTTTCCGCTACCCTTTGGAACCCCTCTGCGAACCGGGGCTTGCTATAAAGAGGCTTACAGCAGCTATCCCAGGGCCAGGAAGATGTCCATTCATACGCCGAGCCGATGCAGTCTCGCGCTCTTGCTCGCCGCACTCGTTTCCGGGTGTTCTTCGATCCTTCCGGGATCATCCAGCTCCAGTCCTGGCACCGGTTCAAGTGCAGCGTCGGAACGGGTGGTCAGCGACAACTGCAAGTTTCTTCGCAGCCGGTGCATTTACGAGGGATCGTACGATGCGGGAGAACGTAACTATGCCGAGCAGGAAGCCAAGCGCCTGAATACTGCCGAACTGGAGCGGTTGCGGCGCGCATTTGCCAAATGAGTGAACTGCCTGCATGCGGATCGCACGCGTAATCCGGGGTAATCGGCTGAACGCACGCGCCGACCTCGCGTTCATTGTCATTGCCGAAATTACCCGGAAAACTATATTGCGGAATAAATCGAAATATAGTTAACGGGTTAGATACTTTCTGTCTGCTTTATTTGCGTTTACTAGCGACGGCGAATCGCATCTCTCTCTACACTTCGCGCTCCGTGTAGAAATGCGAAACCAGGATGCTGAACTGGGCTGTGGTCGTGTCTGTGGCTTCTTTACTTGCGGTCTGGCCATCGCAAAAAATAATGGAAGAGATAATCTGCGTGACGCCGCCGGTCCAGGCAAAAATAATCGTGTTGATGAGAAAAGACGTTTTTCTGCAATGGCGCCAGCCACAGATATCCAGTTGCAGGAACGCTCAGGAAAAAGACGTTGGACAAATCCGTCTCGTCACCGGGATACGTGGCTGATCCCTGACCCGACCTAGGCTGCGCCCGTGGCCCGCCGATATGCCTCCAGCGTATTGAACATCTGCCCGTCCAAGCGAAAATGCGTTTCCGCGAACGCCCTGGCGCTGGCCACGATGTCCTCTGCCTGCCGCGGGTCGTTTCTGATCTGCATGATGCAATCGACATAACCCGCGACGTCACCGGACGCGGCCAGCCAGCCGGTCCGGCCGGGGGTGACGATCTCCGGCAGGCCGCCCACATCGCTGGCAACAACCGGCCGGCCTACCGCGAAGGACTCGGGCACGATGCGCGACCAGGCTTCCGTCGCCGACGGCACCAGCACCACGTCGGCCGCCCGGATCATGTCGGGCACATCCGTGCGGTGCCCGACGAACACCACATGTTCCGCAATGCCCAGATCCACTGCCAAGCGGTAGAGTTCGTACGCATAGGGCTTGGTGCTGGGGGTAGGCATGCCCACGACCAGAGCCGCCGCGGGCACCCCCTGGCTGCGAAGCTGTTGCACCACGCGCAGCAGATCGGCCTGGCCCTTTTCCGGGCGCAGCATCCCGACGGTTGCGATCACGAAAGCCTCTTCGGGGGTAGCCATCTCCAGATTGCGCCGGATGTGCAAGCGTGCGTCGGGCTTGCTGGCCGGCTGGAAGAAATCGTCGCCGGCCCACTCGCCCACGACGCTGATCCGGTCTTCGGGAACCAGCCGTGCCGCCAGCAGTTCCTGTTTACCGACGTCGCTGGTCGCGATGACGTGGTCGCAGCCGATCTTCCATTCCAGTCGACGGCGGGGCGAGGTGCGCATGGCTTTGGCGAAATGGCGGGTCCGGACGACCGCGCACAAGTCGCGGCACAGCGCGGCGGTTTTGCCGTCGGCGCGGCTGTGGCTGTCGATGACCTGGATCCGTAGCGCCTTGATGGCGCGCCGCAGCGCCAGGACGGTCGAAGGCGAATACGCAGGCTTGAAGTCGATGTCCACCGTCGTCAAGGCGCGCGCGCGGGCCTCCCGGCTGACGGCGCTGCCTGCGGGCGAGGCGATGGCCACTTCGTAACCGTGGCGTTGCAGCCAGCTTGCTTGCTCCAAGGTGCGGAATTCCAGTCCGCCCAAGCCATGTTCAGCCAGCGTATGCAATATGCGCATGATGCTCCAGTACCTTGCGGCAGGCGCCCAGCACGTCGTCGGGCGTAATGGTGTCGATACCGTCCTCGGGGCGGTGCGGAACGACCGCGGCCGAGCGGGGCCGCTGCCAGAACCATTCGGGATTCGGTTCGTTGAAAATCCCGACGTAAGGCACACAGGCGCCTTGCGCGATATGCGAGGGACCGCAGTCATTGGCCACCACCAGGCGCGCGCGCAGCATGATGGCGCTAAGTTCCGGAACCGGTCGGCAATAGGCGATGGCAAAGTCCGGCCGATGCATCGCCTCCAGCGCATCGCGTTCCGTGGCCTCTTGCCGGCCCAGCACGAAGAGGAACCGGGTGCCGTTGCCCAACAACTGTTTGAGCCGGTCGGCCAGCCGAACGTAGTTCGCCAGGCTCCATCGCTTGAACGCGCCGGCGCCACCGCCGGGAATCATCACCACGTCGGCACGCTGGGCGGTGCGCAGGTGCGGACGCGCCAGCGCCTGGAAACACTCGCGGGCCGCGCGTTCAAGGTCGAAGGGGCGATACGAGGCCAGCAGCCGCAGATTGGCCTGGCCGATGTATTCGGCGGTGTTTTTGCGGTGGCAGTGCGTCCAGATCAGGTCGCTGATCCGTGCGTTGCGGAACCCCAGCCGAATCGCCGGCAGACGCAGCAGATTGATCAGGCCGAAGCGTTCGCTGCTGTGGTGCAGGCTGACGCAAACCCCGGTCTCCTTTTTCAAGCTGCGCAGGTAGTCGCCGAACGTCGACGCGCGCACGAACTCATCGACCCAGGGCAGCGCCCGGTAGAAACTGCCCACATCGTCCCGGGCAACCACCTTGATCCGTTTCGATGACCACCACGTCTTCAGCTGATACAGGGTCGGTAGGGCGACGATCTGGTCGCCCAGTTGCGGCTGGCTTCTGACATACACAACGATTTCCGACACGTGGGCCTCCCTTGCTTACGCTGCGGCCGGGCGACCGCTGGCGGGCAATGTATCGGGAGACGGACGGCAATTTTCCCGGATCCCTTTAAGGAGTGTGAAGAACGAGGCGGGGGCGCTTTAAACAACTACACAATTCAGCGCCAACCGGGGAACCGGCATGCGAGGCAAGCGGGGGCGCACGCCCTTCGGGAATGCGGCTTGCTGGCAGTCCCGCCGGATCGCGGCACGGCCCGCGTCGCGGATTAAAGAAGGGGCTGCCTTGGAAAACTCGCTATCAATCAAGATCACCCGGCGTAGCCTGCTGAAGGCGGGCGCGGTCTCTGCGACGGCGATGGCTGCGCCGTCGGTCGCGTGCGCGCAACAAGCCGCCCATGGGGACATGCAGCCGATGGCGGCGACCGTGACGCTGCGTGTCAACGGCACGGCGCGCGCACTGTCGCTGGACATGCGCACGACGTTGCTGGATGCGCTGCGGGAAAATCTACAACTGACCGGCACGAAAAAGGGCTGCGACCACGGGCAGTGCGGCGCCTGTACGGTGTTGCTGGACGGCCGGCGCGTCAATTCCTGTTTAACGCTTGCCGTGATGCATGACGGGGCCGAAATAACGACTATCGAAGGCCTGGGAACACCCACCGCCCTGCATCCGCTGCAGGCCGCTTTCATCAAACACGACGGTTACCAGTGCGGCTACTGTACGCCCGGGCAGATCTGCTCCGCGTCCGCGATGCTGGAAGAGGTGGCCCAAGGCATTCCCAGCCATGTCAGCGCCAGCCTGACAGAACGTCCGATCCTCAGCGTGGAAGAGATCCGTGAGCGCATGAGCGGCAATATCTGCCGATGCGGCGCCTATTCGAACATCGTCGACGCGATTGTCGAGGTGGCGGGGGACAAAGCATGAGGCCCTTCACCTATGAACGCGCCCGTACGCCGGCCGAGGCGGCCGCCAGCGCCGCCCACGTGCGCGGCGCGCGCTTCATCGCCGGCGGGACGAACCTGCTTGACCTGATGAAGCTGGAAGTGGAAACCCCCACGCATCTGATCGATGTGAACGGATTGGATCTGGACCGCATCGCCGAGACACCGGAGGGCGGCCTGCGGATCGGCAGCCTGGTGCGCAACACGGACCTGGCCGCGGATACGCGAATCCGGCGGGATTACGGCGTGCTGGCGCGCGCCATCCTGGCCGGCGCCTCCGGACAGATCCGGAACCGCGCCACGACCGCCGGCAATCTGCTGCAGCGCACGCGCTGCCCATACTTCTACGATACGAATATGCCCTGCAACAAGCGGGCGCCGGGCAGCGGTTGTTCCGCCATTGGTGGCATCACCCGCCAACTGGCCGTGATTGGCGGCAGCGAGGCCTGTATTGCCACGCATCCCAGCGACATGGCGGTGGCCATGCGCGTGTTGGATGCCCAGATCGAGACCGTGAAGCCTGACGGCGCCCAGCGGGTGATTCCGATTGCGGACTTCTACCGGCCGCCGGGAAACTCGCCACACATCGACAACGCGTTGGATGCCGGGGAGCTCATTACGGCAGTCACATTGCCTAAGCCCATCGGCGGCGTCCACCTCTATCGGAAAGTGCGGGACCGTGCGTCTTTTGCATTCGCGCTGGTGTCCGTCGGGGCGGTGCTGCAGCCGGACGGCAGCGGCCGGATCGCGCTGGGCGGCGTGGCGCCGCAGCCATGGCGGGTAGAAGCCGCCGAGGCGGAATTGCCTCGCGGGGCAGCGTCAGTGGCCGGTCGGCTGCTGGCGGGGGCGACCCCCACGACCGATAACGCCTTCAAGCTGACGCTGGCGACGCGAACCCTGAGTGCAGTGCTGGCGCAAGCGAGGGCCTGACGCGATGAAATTCGATACTCCTGCCACCCAAAACCCCATCGACCAGCTGAAGGTCGTTGGCCAGGGCGTCGACCGCGTCGACGGCCCCTTGAAGACGACGGGCAAGGCCGCCTACGCCTACGAGCGCCATGACGCGGTGCGCGACGCGGCCGTCGGCTACGTGCTGGGCGCAGCCATCGCCAAGGGTCGGATCGCCGCCATGGACATCGAGGCGGCGCGTCGTGCGCCGGGTGTGCTGGCGGTGGTCACCGCGCAAAACGCAGGCAAGCTGGGCAAAGGAAAAATGAATACCGCCACGCTATTGGGCGGCCCCGACATCCAGCACTATCACCAGGCCATCGCGCTGGTCGTGGCGGAAACGCTGGAGCAGGCGCGGGCGGCAAGCCGGCTGATCCGGGTGCAGTACGAGCGCGCGCCGGGCGCCTTCGACCTGGCCGCGGAAAAAGACGCCGCCGAGAAGACCGGCAAACTGGCCAAGCCGGACGTGGTGGGCGATTTTGAAGGCGCCTACGCGGGGGCGGCAGTCCACATCGACCACACCTACCGAACGCCCGACCACACGCACGCGATGATGGAGCCGCATGCCTCCACCGCCGCGTGGGAGGGCGACGCGTTGACGCTGTGGACCTCAAACCAGATGATCGACTGGGGACGCGGTGACGTGGCCAAGACGCTGGGCGTGCCGAAGGACAAGGTGCGGCTCATCTCCCCTTACATCGGCGGCGGATTCGGCGGCAAGCTGTTCGTGCGCGCCGACGCGCTGCTGGCGGCGTTGGGGGCGCGCGCCGCGCGGCGTCCGGTCAAGGTGGCGTTGGCGCGCCCGCTGATTGCCAACAACACGACGCATCGGCCTGCCACCATTCAGCGTATCCGCATCGGAACGACAGAGGACGGCAAGATCACCGCGATTGCGCACGAAAGTTGGTCGGGCGATCTGCCTGACGGCAAGCCTGAAGAAGCGGTCCAGCAGACGCGCCTGCTGTATGCCGGCGCCAACCGGCTGACCGCGTTGAACCTGGTGGAGCTGGATTTGCCGGAAGGTAATGCGATGCGCGCGCCGGGCGAGGCGCCAGGACTGATGGCGCTGGAAATCGCCATGGACGAGATGGCCGAAGCGCTTGGCCTGGATCCCGTTGAATTCCGGGTGCGTAACGACACGCAGGTAGACCCTTCGGAGCCCGAACGCCGGTTTTCTCAACGGCGCCTTGTCGAGTGCCTGCGCATGGGCGCCAAGAAATTCGGCTGGCAGGAACGCAACGCGCGCCCGGGTTCACGCCGGGACGGCCGCTGGCTCGTGGGGATGGGCGTGGCGGCGGCCTTCCGCAACAACCTGGTAACGGACTCGGCCGCGCGCGTGCGGCTGGACGCGGCAGGGCAGGTCATCGTGGAAACCGATATGACCGACATCGGCACGGGCAGCTATACCATCATCGCCCAGACCGCAGCCGAGATGCTGGGCGTGCCGCTGGCGAAAGTCATTGTGCGCCTGGGCGATTCGACGTTTCCCGTGTCTGCCGGATCCGGCGGGCAATGGGGGGCGAACAGCTCGACGGCCGGCGTGTACGCGGCCTGCCAAAAGCTGCGCGACGCCGTTCTCGCGAAGCTGGGCTTCGCTGCCGAAGGGGCGGTGTTCGCGGATGGCTCCGTGACGGAAGCCAGCGGCCGGACGGCGCTGTTACGGCAAGCGGCTTCGGAAGGAGAGCTGGTCGCCGAGGACGTGCTTGAATTCGGCGACCTGGACAAGACCTACCAGCAATCCACCTTCGGCGCCCACTTCGTCGAAGTCGGGGTCGACGCCGCCACGGGCGAAACCCGCATCCGCCGCATGTTGGCCGTCTGCGCGTCGGGTCGCATCCTCAACCCCAAGACCGCCCGCAGCCAGGTGATCGGCGCGATGACGATGGGCATCGGCTCGGCGCTGATGGAAGAACTCGCCATCGACCAACGGGCCGGCTTCTTCGTCAATCACGACCTGGCCAGCTACGAGGTGCCGGTGCATGCCGACATCCCCTTGCAGGAAGTGATCTTCCTGGACGAAACCGACCCGATGTCCTCGCCCATGAAAGCGAAGGGCGTGGGCGAATTGGGCCTGTGCGGTGTGGGTGCGGCGATCGCCAATGCGGTCTACAACGCCACGGGCGTACGGGTGCGTGACTACCCGATCACCTTGGACAAATTGCTGGCAGGATTGCCGGAACCGGCGTGATCCCGTCACGATGGGGCAGCCCCGTACGCTCAGGGCGCGCTGGCTCCCGCGATCGCGTGGGCGATCTGAGGCAGATTGCGTTCGGTGATCAAAGAAATACCCAGCCGGCCGGATGCCGACACGATGCGCGGATCAGGCAGGGCAGCAGCTTCTGCCAGGCCGCTGGCCGGGTGCAACGCCGGGTCGTAGCTGAAGAACCCGCGCTGATGCGTCAGATACGACCAGTCCCACGCGGGCGACAGCCTGCACAAGGTCTTGTGCAGGGCCGCGCGCACTTGCCCGACGCGGTCGCGCATGCTGTTCAGTTCGTCTTGCCACAGCTTGCGCAGGCCCGGCTGGCTGAGGATGCGGGCCACCACGCCCAGCGACGCGGGCGGCGCATCCATGCGCGTCCACGATTGCATGGCGCGGGCAAGCGGCTGCGCCTGGTCGGCCGAGGGGAAATAGGCGCTAAGGCTGCCGCAGCGCGTTTCCGACAGTTGGAAAATCTTCGAACACGATTGCGCGACCAGCGTGAAGACCCCGCGGTCGGCCATGGCGGTCACGCCGTAGTTGTCGTTCTGCAGCGTATCGCCCAGGCCCTGGTAGGCCATGTCAATGAAGGGGATGTGCCCCAACGCTTTGATCACGTCCGCGATTACATCCCATTGGTCGCGGCTGAGGTCGCTGCCGGTGGGGTTATGGCAACTGGCTTGCAGCACGATGATGGCGGGGTCGGGCAGCCGGCACAGGAAGCCGACCAGCGCGTCCACATCCAGCTGGCGCTCGTGCGCATCGAAGTAGGGATAGTGCCCGACCGCGAACCCCGCTTCTTCGAAGATGCGCTGGTGGTTGCTCCAGCTGGGGGTGGGCAAGTACACGCGCCGGGTAGGCGGCATGCCCGCCAGCAGGCGCGCACCCAGCGTCAGGGCGTGGGTGCCGCTGGCCGTCGGGTGGGTCAGGAAACGCCGCGGGTCCTGGCCGTCGCGGCTGTCGCCGAATACCAGGCCGCCCACCGCCTCGGCGTACAGGCCGGCATCGGCGGCGGCTTGCGCCGATCCGCCCACGCGCAACTCGGTACGCGCCTGGCGTACGCTCTCGAACTGGGGGACGTTGCCCTGGGCGTCCAGGTAGAGGGCGGGCGGGTCCAAGCGCAGGCGTTCCATCTTGCTTTCCTTAGGGGCGGGACTTCGCCTGATCCACCGACATCTGCATGGGCATCATGTTTTCGTTGGCGTTGTGCATGACCCACAGCGAACCCGCCACGATGATGGCGATCAGCAGCGCCGTGCAGATGAAGACGCCGGTGTTGTCGCGCTGCGTGCGGGACGCGCCCAGGTGCAGGAAATACACCAGCTGCACCAGCAACTGCACGATGCACAGCACCACCAGGGCCAGCAACCGGCTCTCGCGCGGCACCAGGTCCGTCATGACGGCGCCAAACGAGGCCAGCGTCAGTACCAGCGACAGCAGGAAGCCGACGATGTAGCTCTTCAGGCTGCCATGGGACTTGTCGTGCCCGTCCGCATGCGGATGCGCGCCATGGGGGGAGGGATGGGTGATCGTGCTCATACGAACTCGCGCAGGTAGACAAAGGTGAAGACGCAGATCCAGACCAGGTCCAGGAAGTGCCAGAACATCGACAGGCAGGATAGGCGGCGCGTGACGATGCCGTCCAGGCCGAAGCGATGCACCTGATGCATCAGGACCAGGATCCAGATCAGGCCGAACGACACGTGCAGGCCGTGGGTGCCGACGAGTGTGAAGTACGCCGACAGATACGCGCTGGTGCTGGGGCCGGCGCCTTCGGCCAGCAGTACCGAGAACTCGTAGAGCTCCATGACGATGAAGCCGGCGCCGACCAGGAAGGTGATGCCCAGCCAGGTGATGACCTGCTGCTTGCGGCCCGCCTGCATGCCCAGCATGGCCACGCCGAAGGTGAAGCTGCTGATCAGCAGCAGCATGGTTTCGCCCAGCACGAAGGGCAGATGGAAGAGTTCCGCGCCGGTGTGCCCGCCCGCGGTGCTGTTGCCCAACACCGCGAAGGTGGCGAACAGCACGGCGAAGATCAGGCAGTCGCTCATCAGATAGATCCAGAACCCCATCGTGGTCTTGGATCCGTCGTCGTGGTGTTCCTCGTGCGCGCCTGCGGCGTCGCTAAGGGTCAGATGGCTCATGGCTTACGCGGCCTCCTGAAGGCGTTCATAACGGGCGTTCTCGATGCTTTCGACTTCGGCGGCGGGAATGTAGAAGTCCACGTCGCGGTCATAGCTGCGCACCACGAACGTGATGACGATGGCAACCAGGCTGCCCACGGCCACGGCCCACATGTGCCAGACGAGCGCAAAGCACAGCAACAGGCCCCACATCGAAATCGCGAAGCCCACCGCGGTGTTGCGTGGCATATGGATCGGGTCGTACTTGGCCGGGCGCACATAGGCGCGGCCCGATTGCTTGTTGTCCCAATGCTGCTCCAGCGACGTGATTTCCGGCGTCACGGCGAAGTTGTAGGACGGTACCGGCGACGCGGTCGCCCATTCCAGGCTGCGCGCGTCCCAGGGGTCGCCCGTCAGGTCGCGATTTTGCTTGCGGTCCTTGATGCTGACGGCGATCTGGATCAGCAGCGACAGGATGCCCAGGCCGATGATGACCGCGCCCACCAGGGCCACGATCAGGTAGGGCTGCCAGTCCGCATGCGGGTAGTGGTTCATGCGGCGCGTCATGCCCTTGAAGCCCAGGATGTACAGCGGCATGAAGGCCAGGAAGAAGCCGATCAGCCAGCACCAGAACGAGGTCTTGCCCCAGAATTCATTCAGGGTGAAGCCGTAGACCTTGGGGAACCAGAACGTCAGGCCCGCCAGGCAGCCGAACACCACGCCGCCGATGATGACGTTATGAAAGTGCGCGACCAGGAACAGGCTGTTGTGCAGCACGAAGTCCGCGCCCGGCACGGCCAGCAGCACGCCGGTCATGCCGCCGATGGCAAACGTCACCATGAAGCCGATCGTCCACAGCGTGGCGGAGTGGTAGCGGATGCGGCCGCGGAACATCGTGAACAGCCAGTTGAACAGCTTCACGCCCGTGGGAATCGAAATGATCGACGTCATGATGCCGAAGAAGGCATTCACGTTGGCGCCCGAGCCCATGGTGAAGAAGTGGTGCAGCCAGACGAAGAACGACAGGATGCCGATGGACGACGTGGCGTACACCATCGACTTGTAGCCGAACAGCGGCTTGCGCGAGAACGTCGCGATGATTTCCGAGAACGCGCCGAACGCCGGCAGGATCAGGATGTAGACCTCGGGGTGGCCCCAGATCCAGATCAGGTTGATGTACATCATCGCGTTTCCACCAAGCTCGTTGGTGAAGAAATGCATGTCGAAGTACCGGTCCATGGTCAGCAGCGCCAGGGTCGCCGTCAACACGGGGAACACCGCCACGATCAGGATGTTGGTGATCAGCGCGGTCCACGTGAACACCGGCATCTTCATCAGGTTCATGCCGGGGGCGCGCATGCGCAGGATGGTCACGATGAAGTTGATGCCGGACAGCGTCGTGCCCAGCCCCGATATCTGCAGGGACCAGATGTAGTAGTCCACCCCCACGGTTGGACTGTATTGCAGCCCTGACAATGGCGGATACGCGACCCAGCCCGTGGCGGCGAAATCGCCCACGAACATCGAGATCATGACCAGGACCGCGCCGACAGCCGACAACCAGAAGCCCAGCGAGTTCACCAGCGGATAGGCCACGTCGCGCGCGCCGATCTGCAGCGGCACGACCACGTTCATCAGCCCCAGGATCAGGGGCGTGGCCACGAAGAAGATCATGATGACGCCATGCGCCGTGAAGATCTGGTCGTAGTGGTGCGGCGGCAGGTAGCCGGCGGCGTCGCCCACGGCCATGGCCTGCTGGGCGCGCATCATGATGGCGTCGGCAAAGCCGCGCAGCAGCATGATCAGCGCCAGGATGATGTACATCGCGCCGATGCGCTTGTGGTCGACGGTGGTGATCCACTCGGTCCAGATGTACCCCCACTTGCGGTAGTACGTCATGGCGGCCACCAGGGCCAGGCCGAGAAGAATGACGACCCCCAGCGTGCCCATGATGATGGGCTCGTGGTAGGGGACCGCCTCTAGGGTCAGTTTGCCGAACATAGTTCGCTCGCTATTGCTTGTTCCAGGGATTGCGTAAGCGCCAGTTGCTTGGCGGTTGCGCGCGGGGTGCCGTGGTCGTGCATGTACAGGTTGACGATGGCGTCGAACAGCGCGGGCTGCACCTGCGAGAACACGGCCGGTTCCATGCGGCCGCTGGGCTGCGCCAGGCGTTCATAGGCGGCGGCGTCCAGCTTCTGCGGCGCGCTTTGCGCCTGCTTCACCCAGGCGTCGAACTCGGCGCGCGAGGTCGCATGGGTCAGGAAGTGCATGTCGGAAAAGCCCGGGCCGCTGTAGGCGGCGGACAGGCCCGGGAACACGCCCGGTTCGTCTGCGATCAGGTGCAGCCGGGTCTGCATGCCCGCCATCGCATAGATCTGCGTGCCCAGTTGCGGGATGAAGAACGAGTTCATCATCGACTGCGCGGTCAGCTTGAATTCCAGCGGCGTGCCCACGGGCACCGGCAACTGGTTGATCGTGGCGATGCCGTAGTCGGGGTAGATGAACAGCCACTTCCAGTCTAGCGCCACGACTTCGATACGCAGCGGCGCCACTTCGGATTCCAGGGGCTTGTACGGGTCCAGTTCGTGCGTGGTCTTCCAGATCAGCACGCCCAGGATGGCCACGATGATGCAGGGAATGGTCCAGACCACGACTTCGATGGAGGTCGAATGCGACCACTTCGGTTCGTAGCGGGCGCGGGTGTTCGTTTCGCGGTAGCGCCAGCCGAAATACAGCGTCAGCAGAATCACGGGGATCACCACCAGCAGCATCAGGCCCGAGGCGATCAGGATCAGGTTCTTGGTCTGGACGCCGATGTCGCCCTTGGGCGCGAACAGGGCCCAGTCGCAGCCGCTCAGCAGTAGGGGCAGCAGGGCGGCACAAGCGGCCCGGGGCGCGGCGCGCAGGCAGGATGCCCGGGCGCCGGCCAGGCGGGCCCAGAGTCTAGAGTTGGACATGTGATATCCCTTGGTTAAGGACACTAAATCCATACATCAGCCAGGGATTGGGTCGGGCAGGCGCGCAACAGCATCCGTCCGGCTATGAAAGCCGTACAAGATTTCTAATGTATGGACTTATGTGAAGATTGTTGCCATACTAATTGATTAATATCATCCATACATTGCGACATTCTGGCGCAGGTAAAACCATGCAAGAGCAAGATTTGTATGCAGTTTGGCCCCAGGCCCTCACGCGTGGCGGGGGCCCGCGCTACCGGCAGATCGCGGATTTCATCGAGCGCGCCGTGGCGGAAAACCAACTGCAGCCGGGCGACCGCCTGCCGCCGCAACGCGGGCTGGCGCAACGGCTGGGCGTGGATCTGACGACCGTCACGCGGGCCTATGCCGAAGCGGGGCAGCGGGGCCTCCTGGATCCGCGCGGGGCCTTGGGCACCTTCATCGCGCGGCCGGCCGCGCAAACCGCGCAACTGATCGACCTGGGCATGAACATGCCACCCCCGCCGTTGGGCTGCGATCTGCAGGACCTGGTGCAGCGCGGGTTGGCCAAGGTCATGGACCGCCACGACGTCAATGTGATGATGGCCTATCACCTGGCCGGCGGCGGGCCGGAGGCTCGAGAGGCCGGCGCGCAATGGCTGGCGCAGGCGGTCGGGCCCATTGACCCTGCGCTGGTGCTGGTGTGCCCCGGCGCGCAGGCCGCGCTGGCCGCCCTGATCCTGGCCTATAGCCAGCCGGGCGATGCCATCATCGCCGAACCGCTGGCGTATCCGGGGCTGCTCAGCGCGGCGCACCATCTGGGCCGCGAGGTGCGGGCCGCCGACGTCGATGAGGACGGCATGACGCCCGCGGGCCTGGAGCGGGCGTGCCGTGAAAGCGGCAGCCGGTTGGTCTATCTGAACCCGACCCTGCAGAATCCCACCACGCACACCATGAGCGCGGGACGGCGGCGCGATCTGGTCCGATCGGCCTCGGCGTGCGGCGCCCGCATCATCGAAGACGATCCCTACCGCTTGTTCCTGGACGACGCGCCGCCGCCGCTGGCCAGCTACGCGCCGGCCTCCGTGTTCCACATCGCCACGCTGGCCAAATGCCTCACGCCGGGCTTGCGCACCGCCTTCGTGCTGAGCCCCGATCAGGACAGCCGCGAACGCGTGCTGGCCGCCATGCGCTCGTTCGCGCTGATGGCCACGCCTCTGATGGGGGCCTTAACGACGCAATGGATCGTCAGCGGGGCGGCGGACACGGTGCTCAACGGCGTGCGGGCCGAAGCGCAGGCGCGCCAACGGTTGGCGCGGCAATTGCTGCCGGGCCCGTTTCCCTCTACTCCCGTCGGCATTCACCTGTGGCAGGCGATGCCGCCGCAATGGACCGCTTCAGATCTGGCGCGCGTCGCGCGCGATGAAGGCCTGAGCGTCACGTCGTCCGACGCATTCCAGGTAGGGCTGGCGGCGGGCCCCAACGCCATCCGCATTTCGCTGGGCGGCGTGAAGGACCGCGAGGAACTTGCGCAGGCGCTGACCCGCCTGGCCGAACTGATGCGCCGGCGGCCGTATGCGCAGCGTGACCCTATCGTCTAAGGATTGGCACGCGCCTGGCCGCTTTCCTCCAGCAACCAGTCCCTGAATGCAGCGACGGGCGGGGTCGCAAGCTTGTCCGGCGGCGCCAGGAAAAAATAACCCGCGCCCGTGCTGAAGGCTTCGTCGATGGCGGGCGCCAGCACGCCTTGCTGCAACTCGTCTTCCACCAGGAACGTCGGCAGCAGCCCGATGCCGATACCCGAGGCCACCGCCTGGATCAAGTGGGTGGTCAATTCGAACTGCGCCCCCCAGCGCATGGTGCGCACCGGCAGGCCGTGCGCTTCGAACCAGCGTTGCCACACCGCGGGGCGGGCCGCCACCTGAAGCAGGCTGTGCTGGGCCAGATCTGCCGGCTGGCGGATGGGGTGGCTGGCGGCCAGTTCGGGGCTGATTACCGGGATGACGTGTTCATCCATCAAGCGGTAAGACGCCAACCCGGGCCAGTCGCCGTCGCCCACGGCGATCACGGCGTCGATGCCGGCCAGGTCCAGGTCGAAGCGTGTGACCCGCGAATGCAGGTGGACCAGGATGCCGGGGTGCCGCGCATAGAAGCGGTTCAACCTGGGCATCAGCCATTTCGCGGTAAAGGTGGGCAGCGCAGCCAGATGGAAGGCGCCGCGTCCGGTCCGGTGTGAGATCGCCTGCAGCGACGCGCTGCGGATGCGTTGCAGGGCCGCTTCCAGTTCCTTCTGATACCGCATGCCGGCTTCGGTCAGCAGAATGCGCCGCTTCTCGCGTCGGAACAGCGCGACTTCCAGTAGATCCTCAAGGGCCTGCACTTGCCGGCTGACGGCGCTTTGCGTCAGCGCCAGCTCGGTCGCGGCGCGGGTGAAGCTGAGATGGCGGGCACTGGCTTCGAATGCCAGCAGCAGCGACATGGACGGGGTGAGACGGCGCGGGTTCATTCTGGAAAGGCATGATCGGAAGAGGTTCACTATAACGTGCCCCCCTGCTGCTTCCGATGTTTGTCCGGAAAGCCTGGGCAGAGGCCGATAGGGGTAGATCATTCAAAAAATGAATGATCTGCCTGAGTATTTTCCATTTTCACACTCCCGTTTCCTGACTGAAAATAGGATCAACGGACGGCAGACGCCTGCCGGGTCCCGGCAAGTTCAATGATGGAGGTAACGATGGATTTGGGTATCAAGGACAAGATCGCGCTGGTGCTGGGCGCAGGTGGCGGCCTGGGGGGCGCCATTGCTGCCTCGCTGGCGCAGGAAGGCGCGCGTGTCGTGGTGGCGGATCTGAACCTGGAGGCGGCCACCGCCACGGCGGACAGGATCAAGGCGGACGGCTTGACCGCCATTCCAATGCAATGGGACCTGCGCGCACTGGACGCGATCGACAGCCAGGTCGCATGGATCGAGTCCCAGGTGGGTCCGGTCGATATCCTGGTCAACAACACGGGCGGTCCGCCGCCGACGCCTTCGTCGGGCCAGACAGCGGACCTGTGGCGCGAGCACTTCGAAGGGATGGTGCTGTCCGTCATCAAGCTGACCGACCGCGTGCTGCCCGGCATGCGTGAACGGCAGTGGGGCAGGATCATCACCAGCACCTCGTCCGGCGTGATCGCGCCGATTCCCAACCTGGGCATTTCGAACGCGTTGCGCATGTCGCTGGTGGGGTGGTCCAAGACGCTGGCGCGCGAAGTCGGCAAGGACGGCATCACGTCGAACATCGTGCTGCCCGGCCGCATCGCCACCGCCCGCATTTCGTTCCTGGACGAGGCGCGCGCCAAGCGCGAAGGGCGCAGCGTGGAAGACGTCAGCCGCGAAAGCACCGGCAGCATTCCGGTGGGCCGCTACGGGGACCCGAAGGAATACGGCGACGCCGTGGCCTTCCTGGCCAGCGCGCGCGCAAGCTACATCACCGGATCGACGATCCGCGTGGACGGCGGCCTGATCGCCAGCATCTGATCGCAAGCCAAGACATTCAAGGACGTTGAAAATGAAACTGACTGCCGACGCCAAGGGCGTCTTCCCCATCGCGCCCACTCCGTTCTTCGATGACGGCGCGGTGGACCACGCGTCGATCGACCGCATGATGGACTTCTACCAGTCTTGCGGCGCGACCGGCCTGACGGTGCTGGGCCAATTGGGCGAAGCGCCGAAGCTGGATTTCGCGGAATCGCTGGACATCGCTTCGCAGGTGATCGGCAAGGCCGGTGGCATGCCCATCGTGGTGGGCGTGTCGGCGCCGGGGTTCGCCTCCATGCGCTCGCTGACGCGCGCCGTGATGGACCTGGGAGCCGCCGGCGTGATGATCGCGCCGCCGAACACGCTGCGCACCGACGACCAGATCGTCACCTACTACCACCAGGCGGTCGAGGCCATTGGCGACGACGTGCCGTTCGTGCTGCAGGACTACCCGTTGACGTTCTCGGTGCAGATGGCGCCGTCGGTCATCCGGCGCATCGTGACGGACCTGGCGTCGTGCGTGATGCTCAAGCACGAAGACTGGCCCGGGCTGGAAAAGATCTCGGCGCTGCGCCGCTTCGAGGCCGAAGGCGCGATGCGCCACATCTCGATCCTGTGCGGCAACAACGGTCTGTTCCTGGACTACGAAATGGCGCGCGGCGCAGACGGCGCCAACACCGGCTATTGCTTTCCCGACATGCTGTGCGACTTCGTCAAATGGGTGGGCGAGGGCAAACGCGAGGCCGCGCATGATCTGTTCGATGCGCACCTGCCGCTGCTGCGCTACGAGCAGCAACCGGGGGTGGGGCTGGCGGTGCGCAAGTACGTGATGATGCGCCGGGGCATCCTGTCCAGCGCCGCGCAGCGCCGCCCGGGCGCCGCCCTGACGCCCGCGGCGAAGGCCGAGGTGGACCATCTGCTGGCCCGCCTGGCCAAGCACGATCCGCGCGCCAAAGACCTGGTCTAGGCGTCTGCTGCGTTTTGCGCGTCTTTGGCGATTCGGCGAAAGGACTCGCCGAATTCCTCCAGGGCGATTTCCAGGCGCTGGGTATAGTCATCAAGGGCCGATGCGGCTGCGGCAGGATCGGCGCATAGCAGTTCCAGCGCAGCGCAAAGCGCGCTTAGCTGGGTGTCGTCCGTCATCTGGGCGGCGCCCTTGATGCGGTGGGCAAGCACGCCCAGCCCGGTCCAGTCCCGGTTCGCCTGCAACGTGCGGACTTGCAGGATGTCCTCGTTATTGACGGTGCTGAAGGCGTGCGCCAACTCATGGATGCGCGCAGGATCAGCAGACGTCAAGTCGACCAGCACGCGCAACCGTTGCGCGTGGCGCGCGGGTCGGGTGGGGAAGGGCGTGTCGCGGGGAAGGGATGTCTGGCTCATGCAAAGCCATTGTGCCGCATAGTGACTTTCGTACTCTTCCTATTTTTTTATTGAAGATACGACAGCACTATGTGCTGTATGCCGAAAAGTATTTCCCCTACGGCGCCCCCCCCCATGCGAGTCATCCTTCATATGCCATCACGATATATTCGCGTCATCGTTGCCGACGATCACCCCGCAGTGGCCCTGGGCATCAGTTACGAGCTAGGCCTGGATCCGGCAATCGACGTTATCGGATGCGCCAAGAATTCCACTAGCCTGATCGCCCAGCTTGACGCGCAGCCGTGCGATGTGGTGGTGTCCGACTACACCATGCCGGGCGGCAAGTATAGCGATGGGCTCGCCTTGTTTGCCTTGCTGCGGCGGCGGTATCCCGATCTGCGTATCGCGGTGCTGACCATGATCGATACTCCAACGCTGATCCGGGCCTTGCTGGGGCACGACAAGGTTTGTGTATTGAGCAAGTCTGATCCCACCAGCCACATCGTCAACGCAGTCCATGCCGTGTACCGGGGAAAGACCTACTACTCGCCCAAGATCCAAGGCATGATCGTCAATGAGTCGTCCACGATAGGAAGCCTGCAGCTGACCCGGCGCGAGGCCGAGATCGTCCGGTTGCTCTGTGCGGGGGCGACGGTGACCGAAATTGCGCAACAGTCCCACCGTAGCGTGCAGACGGTCAGCTCGCAAAAAAGAAACGCCATGAAAAAGCTGGGTATCGAACGCGACGCCGACCTGATCCTGTATGGCGCCGACGCCGCTAAAGCCTCTCAGGGTGAAGCCGGGCTTCAAGCGTTTACCGAGCCAGACCCGACCGCCTGACGCAGTACGTGAAACCCCTGCCTGCTTAGAAACCTACTGCCTGTCCGTCGCGGCGCGAGTCTGAGGCCGCCATATAACCGCCCTGCGGCAGACGGCAGATCAACTGGGCCGACCCGAACTCCAGGCTGTCTACAGGCGCCACCGCCACGTTGTGGCCGCGAGCGCGCAGCGCCTCCACCACGTCTGCCGGCAGGTGCGATTCCACATTGACGACCGGGCCCTTTTCCACGCGGAAGCGCGGCGCATCGCTCATGGCCTGCGGGTTTTGGCCGAACGCGGCCAGTCGCGTCACCATCTGCAGATGGCCCTGCGCCTGCATCGATCCGCCCATCACGCCGAACGACATCAGCGGTTGGCCGCCGCGCGTGACGAACGCAGGAATGATCGTGTGCATGGGCTTCTTGCGCGGCGCTACCTGGTTGGCGTGGCCCGGCGTGAGCACGAAATTCAAGCCACGGTTGTGCAAGCTGATGCCGGTGCCGGGCACGACCACGCCCGAGCCGAAGCCGTGATAGTTGGACTGGATGAAGGACACCATGGTGCCGTTGGCATCCGCGGCGGTCAGGTAGATCGTGCCGCCGGTGGCAGGCGTGCCCGCGGTGGGCACGCTGGCGCGGTCCATCGAGATCAGGCGCGCGCGCTCGGCCAGGTAGGCGCGGTCAAGCAGCGCGCGGGCGTCTGTGCGCATATGGCGCGGGTCCGCCACATGGTGGTGCAGGTCCGCGAACGCCAGCTTCATCGCTTCGATGCTGACGTGGTAGTAGTCGGCGCTGTCGCGGCCCATGCCTTCCAGATCGAACTGTTCAAGCATGCCGAGTGCCATCAGCGCGGAAATGCCCTGGCCGTTGGGCGGAATCTCATGCAGCTCGACGTCGCGGAACGATTGCGAGATGGGTGCGACCCATTCGGGGCGGTGCTCGGCCAGATCGGCGGCGCTCAGCGCGCCACCCGTCTGGCTGGCGAAGTCGGTGATCTTGCGGGCGAGTTCGCCGCGATAGAAGCTGTCGCCGCCGCTTTCGGCGATCTCGCGCAGGGTCTTGGCCTGGGCGGGAAAGCGCCACCATTCGCCGGCTTGCGGCGCGCGGCCTTGCGGCAGGAAGGCGTCGGCAAAACCGGGCTCGTGCGCCAGCTTGGGCGCTTGAGTGGCCCATTGGCGAGCAATGGTGGGCGATACGGCAAAACCCTCTTCGGCGTAGGCGATGGCGGGTTCGAACAGCTTGGCGAACGGCAGCTTGCCGAAGCGCTCGGACAAGGCCTTCCAGCCCGCTACCTGGCCGGGCACGGTGACGGTGCCCCAGCCGGTGCCGGGCATGGCGTCGCGGCCGTTGAAGTACTCGGGCGTCCATGCGGCCGGCGCACAACCGCTGGAGTTCAAGCCATGCAGGCGGCCGTCATGCCAGACCAGCGCGAACATGTCGCCGCCGATTCCGTTCATGACGGGTTCGACGACGGTCAGGGCGATCGCGGTGGCAATGGCGCTGTCAACGGCATTGCCACCGGCCAGCAGCATGCGTAGTCCCGCCTGCGCGGCCAGCGGCTGGCTGGTCGCGACCGCATTGGCGGCCAGGACCGGCATTTTTCGGGAAGCGTACGGAAAAGACCAATCGAAGGGGGAGGACATGGATGCTGGAACTCGTAGAAAGGATTACTGCGGGGTGATGCCGGCTTGGTCGATCAACTGCTTGGTGCGCGGGATTTCGGCCTTGATGAAGGCGGCGAACTCCTCGCGGCTGCCGCCGCGCGGTTCGGCGCCAGCTTCGGCGAGCTTACCGCGCAATGCGGGGTCGGCCAGCACCTTGTTCACGGCGCGGTTCAGTTTGTCGAGGATCGGCGCGGGCGTGCCTTCAGGCGCGACCAGACCGTACCACGGGGCGATGTCGTAGCCGGCATAGCCTTGTTCCGCGATGGTGGGGATGTCCGGGGCCAGCGACGAGCGCTGCGAATTCGACATGCCCAGGGCCAGCAACGAACCGCTCTTGACCTGGGGCAGGCCGGTCATGATGGTGTCGAAGTACATCGACACCTGGCCGGACAGCAGGGCCGGAATGGCTTCGCCCGCGCCCTTGTACGGCACGTGCAGGATATCGATGCCGGCGATGGACTTCAGCATTTCGCCCGCCATGTGCGAGGTGGTGCCGGTGCCGAACGAGGCATACGTCAGCTTGCCCGGGTTGGCGCGGGCGTACGCGACCATCTCAGGCAGCGTCTTGAAGGGCTGCTGCGGATTGGCCAACAGGATGTTCGGCGTATAGGCCACCATCGACACCAGCGCGAAGGCGTCCGGGTCATAGGCCAGGCGCTTCTGCAGGAAGCGGTTCGTGACGACGGCGGCGGGGCCACCCATCAGCAGCGTGTAGCCGTCCGGCGCCGAGCGCGCTACCGAGGCGCTGCCGATTGCGGCCGCGGCGCCCGGACGGGCTTCCACGACGAAGGGCTGGCCAAGTTCGGTGGCCAGCGCGGCGCCCAGCTGGCGCGAAATCAGGTCGGTCGCGGATCCGGCCTGGAAGGGCACGACGATGCGTACCGGATGTTGCGGCCAATCGGTGGCGGCGGCTGTCTGCGCGCCGGCCTGGGCCGCGAAGGCCACGGCGGCGGCGCCGGCCAGCGTCCGGATGAGATGAAATTTCATGGATTCCCCTTGATCGCGTATGGAAAACGAGTGCCGCCGGGCGGGTCTGATGCCCGTTCCAGCGCGTAGGGCGCACGACAGCGCCCGGCCAGGACGATTAAACGGGAAGGGGCCATTCCGGCCTATTGGTGTTTGCATCCATGGATCACTGGATCCAGTTTGTGTTATTTTTGCGTTTATCTATCATTGCGGCTTTCCAAGCCCTGGGGACGACGATGCTGCAATTTCAGAAGACAGCGATCAGCGCCGAAGACGAGGCGTACCTGCATTTGCAGCGCGAGATCCGGCTGGGCCGCTATGCGCCCGGCCAGCGCCTCGTGCCGGACGTGGTCGCCAGCGAAATCGGCACCAGCCGCATGCCTGTTCGGGGCGCCTTGCGCCGGCTGGCGTCTGAAGGCCTGGTGGAAATCCGCGCCAATCGCGGCGCGGTGGTGCGCGGCCTGAACCAGCAGGAAATGCTGGAAGTATTTGAGATGCGCTCGGTGCTGGAAGGCTTGGCGATGCGCAACGCCGTACTGCACATGAATGCCGAACACGTCCGCCGCTTGTCCAGCCTGCTGGACCAGCTGGAGCAGGGCTCCGGCGACTATCTGGACTGGACGACTGCGCACCGCGAATTCCACGAATACCTGTGCGCCTTCTGCCAGCAGCCGCGGCTGCTGCGCCAGATCTCCGAACTGCATTCCGTGGTGGAACCCTATATGCGCCTATGGGCGGCCCAGCCCGGCCGCGTGCTGCGCGTGCGCGAATCGCACCAGGAACTGATCGATGCGCTGCAAACGCGCGATCCGGACAAATGCGAGGCGGCGATGCGCCAGCACGTGCTGAATACGGTTCCCGCCCTGCAGGCATTCCTGGAGCAGGCGGCCTGACCGGGGCCGCTCCGTATCAGGCTTCGTTCAACTGGCTGTTCACGGATTTTTTCCGGCGAAACTTGAATTCGCTGGCAAGCACGCCAGCCACGATCAACGCGGCGCCCACCAGCGCCAGCGCCGGCAGCCGGTCGCCCGCCAGGCGCCCGACGATGCCGCCCCAGACCGGCTCGCCCGCGTAGATGACCGTGGCGCGGGTGGGCGATACTGATTTCTGCGCCCAGTTCATGGTCAGCTGGATAATCGCGCTGGCCAGCCCCAGCCCGATGGCGGCGCCGGCCCACAGCCATGAAAACTCGGGCACGCCTTCGCCCAGCATCGGCATCAGCGCAAACGATACCAGGCCAGCGGTCAACAACTGCACCGCGGTCACGCGGCGGCTGTCCACGCGCTTGGCGAACATGCCGATCAGGATGATCTCGGCGGCGATCGCCACCGCCCCGGCCAGGGTCGCGACCTCGCCGGGGCTGAAGTTGAGCGAACCCGCTTCGGGGCCTGCCAGCAGGATCAGTCCCGCGAAGGCCAGCGCCACGCCTATCCAGCTCATCAAGCCCGGCGGGCGCTTCAGGACCGCCCATTGCAGCAGCGGCACAATCGGCACGTACAGCGCCGTGATGAAGGCCGACTGGCTGCTGGTGATGGTGCGCAGGCCGTGCGTTTGCAGGTAGTACCCCAGGAACAATGCGCAGCCGATGGCGATGCCCGCGCCGATCTCGAATCGGGTGATGGCCATCATGTGCTTGCGGAACAGCAGCATCGTCACCAGGCCGGCAATGGTGAAACGCACGCCAACGAAGAACAGCGGTCCGCTATGCTGCATGGCGATATGGATAATGAGGAACGTGCTTCCCCACAGCATGGTGACCAGCACCAGGGCGATTTCCTGGCGCGTCAGGGCGAACATCGATTTGGGCTTCACGGCAGATATCAGGTGTCACTAATTTGAGCAATATACTGCACATTACTAATTCCGAGAGCGATGTCCTCACGCACGTCGGGGCCAATCTGAAGCGGCTGCGCAAGGCGGCGGACCTGAGCCAGACGGCGCTGGCCGACGCCTCGGGCATCAGCCGCCGCATGATCGCGGGGCTGGAGGCCGGCACGGCCAACATCAGCCTGTCCAGCCTGGACAAGCTGGCGCATGCGCTGGGGGTGGGCTTCGTGGATCTGGTCAGCGATCCTGCGCGCGAACGGCGCCGCATCGAGGCCCGCGCCTGGCGCGGCAAGCGGCCCGGCAGCCAGGCCGTGCTGCTGGGCGCAGCCCCGGCCAGCTGCGAGGCGCAGTTGTGGCTGTGGGTGCTGGCGCCGGGCGAGACTTACGTGGCTGAGCCCGATCCGCCGGGCTGGCACGAGATGGTCTACGTCATGGAAGGCACGCTGCGGCTGGAATTGTCGGGCGTGGTGCAGCAAGTGCAGACCAACGACTTCGCCATCTACAGTAGCGCCCAGCCGTATTCCTATCGCAATGACGGTGACGCGCCGCTGCGCTTCGTGCGCAATGTATTGAGATAGCGCGGTGCAGTACCGGCGCCCGGCGGGGCTCTCCCGGCCGCCCGTGGGTTTGCCGCAACGGCCCGATTTTTCCTCTGCCACGGGGGCAGGCCTCTCGGCTAGAATCGAGAATAATATTCATTCTTAAGTCGCTCGGTTGCATGGGCGTCAAGTCCCCCCATGTCAGACCAGGCTCCCGACCTCTCTCTCGAAGCGCTGTACAGCGACCACCACCCCTGGCTGGTGGGCATGCTGCGACGCAAGCTTGGCAATCGCGACAACGCCGCCGACCTGGCGCAGGATACTTTCCTGCGCGTGCTGGCCAACCGTAACGTCGAAGCCATCCTGCGTCCGCGCGAATACCTCGCCACCATCGCCCGCGGGCTGGTGACCGACGCCTACCGCCGCCAAGCCATCGAACGCGCCTATCTCGAAACCCTGGCCGCGCGGCCCGAACCGGTCGCCATCTCGCCCGAGGCGCGCGCCATCGTGCTGGAAACCGTGCTGGCCATCGACCGCATGCTGGACGAGCTGGGGCCGCGCACCCGCGCGATCTTCTTGTTGGTGCAGTTCGAGGAACTGACCTACGCCCAGGCCGGCGCCAAGTTGGGCGTGTCCGTGACCACCATCAAAAAGCACATGGTGCGCGCGCTGACGCAGTGCCTGCTGCTGGCCGCAGACTAGGGACTGCCTGCCGTGCTGCAACGGATTGATCCATGACGGTTTCCGCAGAAGCGCTGGAGGCAGCCGCGCGCTGGTACGTGGCCTTGCAGGACGTCGATGCCGACGAGGCGACGCGCGCCGGTTGGGGCCGTTGGCTGGACGCCGACGTCCGCCACCGCCAGGCCTGGGCGCGCATGCTGGACTTGCAAGAGCGGCTGGGCAGCGTGCCCGGCGACGTGTTGCTGCCCACCCTGCAAGCCGCCCGGCAGCAGCAGCGCCGGCGCCTGTTGGCCCTCGCCCTGCTGGCCGGGGGCGGCGCGGCGCTGGGCCTGTACAGCACACCGCCCTGGCGGGTGCTGACCGCGGGGCTGCGTACCGCCACCGGCGAGCGGCGCACGGTGACGCTGCCCGACGGCGGCATGCTCTATCTGAATACCGGTTCTGCCGTCGATGTCGACTACGGGTCCGAACGCCGGCTGCTGCGCCTGTACCAGGGCGAGGTGCTGGTGCAGACCGCGCCCGACAACGCCGGCCGCCGGCCGTTCGAGGTGCTGACACCGGACGGCAGCGTGCGCGCGCTGGGGACGCGCTTTTCGGTACGCCGCGACGAGGACGCCACCCGGGTCGCGGTCTTCCAGGACGCCGTGCTGCTGCAGCCCGCCGATCCGGGCGCTGCGCCTCTGCGCCTGTCGGCGGGCCAGCAAAGCCTGTTGACGGCGCGTGCCGCCGCGGCGCCCCAGCCCGTGCTTCAGTCGCAGGCGGCCTGGGTCGACGGCCGGCTGGTCGCCATCGACCAGCCACTGGGCGACTTCATCGCCGAGCTGGCGCGCTACCGCAGCGGCAGCCTGACCTGCGATCCGGCGGTGGCCCACCTGCGCCTGTCGGGCGCTTTCCGCCTGGCCGATACCGACGCCGTGCTGGAAAACGTGGCCGCCTCGCTGCCCGTGGCGCTGCGCACCCGCACCCGCTATTGGGTGCGTGTCGTACCGCGTTGATCCAAAAATATTTTCATCGCGGGGTTGCTCTTTCCCGTTCTCGTCCGGCCTACCAGATAGGGCCGCCTGGTCCAGGGTCTGCCAACCCTGCCTGGGACCTTGCGGCATGTTCCGTCCTGCCTATGAGAGCCGCCGTGTCCCGCAAGCCGCAAGCCGCCGATTTTCGTTCCGAACCCCGCTCGCAGTGCCGTTCTGAAGCCCACCCTGGGCGCCAGGCCGTTGCCGGTAAGACTCGCCGCCCGACGGGCGCCCTGGCCGCACCGCGCCTGTTGCCCGTCCTGCTTGCTGCCGCCGTGTGGTCCGCCTGGGCCGTCGGCCCCCTGGCGCCCGCCGCGCGGGCCCAGTCCGCGCCTGCGGCGCGTAGCTACGACATTCCCGCCGGTCCGCTAGACGTTACGCTGAGCCGCTACGCCGCCGCCGCCGACATCACCCTGTCGTTCAACGCCGACCAGACCCGTGGCCGCCAGTCCGCCGGCATCCGGGGCAGCTACGCCGTGGACGCCGGCCTGGCCTATCTGCTGGCCGGCAGCGGACTGGAAGCACGCCACCGTGGCGGTGGCAACTACGTGCTGCGCGAGGCGCCCGCCGCCGGCGTCGCCACGCTGCCCGCCGTCACCGTCACCGGCGAAACAGCCTTCAGCGCGGTGCCCGGCTACGCCGCCAGCCGCACGGCCACCGCCACCAAGACCGACACGCCGATCCTGGAAGTGCCGCAGTCCATCTCGGTGGTCGGCCGCGACGAAATGGAAGCGCGGGGCGCGCTGGATGTCATGGACGCCGTGCAATACACCCCGGGCGTATCCGGCAATACCTACGGCCCCGACAACCGCGGCTGGGAATACATCGACCTGCGCGGTTTCTCGACCTACTACGTGTCGTTCCGCGACGGCCTGGCGCAGACGCCGGCCGGCGTCACCCGGTACTCCACCGAACCCTACGGCCTGGAACGCATCGAAGTGCTGCGCGGTCCGTCGTCGATGACCTTCGGCCAGGGTGATGCGGGCGGCGTGCTCAATCGCATCAGCAAGCGGCCCACCGGCGAACGCATCCGCGAGGTGGCGGTGCAGTACGGCAGCTACGATCGCAAGCAGTTGGCCTTCGACCTGGGCGACGCCTTCGGCCAGGATGACACGCTCAGCTACCGGCTGGTGGGAGTGGGGCTGGACAGTGATGACCAGGACAAATACCCCAATGGCGACAAGATCAACCGCAAGCGCCTGTATCTGGCGCCTTCGTTGCGCTGGCAGCCCAGCGCGGCCACGTCGGTGACGTTGCTGGCCGAGTACATCAAGAACAAGACCGGCGAAGATCCCTACTATTTCGCCAAGGACTACAAGCTCACCGATGTGAAGATGGGCGACCCGGGCTTCAGCCGCATGCGCAGCGAGCAGGCATCGATCGGCTACCTGCTGGAACACCGCTTCAACGATGCCTGGACCTTCCGCCAGAACTTCCGCTATAGCCACCTGTCGATGGACCGGCGGGTGATCTGGACGGACGAAGTCAATGAAGACGTCACGGCGATATCCCGCGTTGCCCGCACCTGGGACGACCCGCTGAGCCAATCCGTGGTGGATACCCAGATGCAGGGCAATCTGCGGCTGTGGGGCACCGAGCACACCGTGCTGATGGGGTTCGACTGGAGCGAACAACGCGCCAAGGCCAACCGCTACATCGGCCCGGCGCCCGACCTGGACCTGCTCAACCCCATCTATGGCGTGCCCATCGCCACGCCCACCAATCCGCTGGCCGACTACCGCCAGACGATCCGCCAGGCCGGCCTGTATCTGCAAGACCAGATCAAGCTGGATGACCACTGGATCGTGACGCTGGGCGGGCGGCAGGACCGGGTCACCTCCACCACGAACGACCGCCTGCACAGCACCAGCCAAAAGCAAACGGACAACGCCTTCAGCGGCCGCGCCGGCCTGACCTACCTGGCGGACAACGGCCTGGCGCCTTACATCAGCTATTCGGAATCGTTCGTACCCAACAGCGGCGTGGACGCGGACAACAACGCCTTCAAGCCCAGCCGCGGCAAACAGGTGGAAGTGGGCGTCAAGTACCAGCCGGCGGGTTCGCGCAGCCTGTACACGCTGGCCGTGTTCGACCTGAACAAGACCAACATCGTCAGCTACAACCCCATCACCGACGAACAGCGCCAGACCGGCAAGCAGCGCGCCCGCGGCATCGAACTCGAAGCAAAGGGCGAACTGCTGCGCGGCCTGAACGTCGCCGCGTCCTACACCTATCTGGACATGGAGGTGCGCAGCAGCGGGGATCCTCTGGAGGTCGGCAAGATCCCGGTGGGGGTGCCCAAGCACACCGCGGCCCTGTGGCTGGACTACACCTTGGCCCAGGGCCTGGGTGCGGGCGCGGGGGTGCGCTATACCGGCCGGCGCCAGAACGACGAGCACAACACCTCCAGCGAGCCCGGCGTGGCCCTGGTCGACGCCGTGGTGCACTACGAGAACGGGCCGTGGCGCCTGGCGCTGAACGCCACCAACCTGTTCAACCGCGACTACTACTCGATCTGCTACATGGGCGAGTGCTACCGCGGCGCCGAGCGCACTCTGGTGATGACGGCGCGCTATCGCTGGTAGCTTAGAACTCGTATTTCAACGTTGCCACGACATTGCGTTCTTCGCCGTAGTAGCAGTAGTTGAGGCTGGCGCATGACGCCACGTAGGTCTTGTCCAGCAGGTTGTTGGCGGCCACGCGCACGCTCATCCCCTTGAGCGACGAGGACAGCCGGCCCAGGTCGTAGCGCACCGACAGGTCTACCAGCGTGTAGGCCGGCACCTTCAGTGTGTTGGCGCTGTCGGCCCAGCTTGTGCCCACGTAGCGCACGCCGGCGCCCACGCCCAGTCCGGAGTCGAACTGGTAGTCGCCCCACAGGGATGCCATGTGGCGCGGCGCCTGGTACGGCGTGTTGCCGGTCAGACCTTCGGTGGATTCGCGGTAGGTCATCGCGGTGAAGGTGTAGGCGGCCAGCATGGTGAAGTTGTCGGTCAGGCGCGCCTTGCCTTCCAGTTCGATCCCGCGCGACCGCACCTTGCCCGCCGGCGTGTAGTAGGTCTGCGCCAGCACGCGGTTGGCCACGTTGTCCTGCGTCAGGTCGAAGGCGGCCAGCGTCACCATGTTCTCGGTGCCGGGTGGCTGGAACTTCACGCCCGCTTCGTATTGCTTGCTTTGCGTGGGCGGCAGCAGGTTGCCTTGCTGGTCCGTGTAGGCGTTGGGGTTGAACGACTCGCTATAGCTGACGTAGGGCGACACGCCGTTGTCGAACAGGTACACCAGGCCCGCGCGCTTGGTGAACTTGGATCCGCTCCAGCTCTGCTTGGACGCATAGTCGCCAGTGCGGCTGGATTCGGTCGTGCGGACTTCGTCCTGGCGGCCGCTCAGGGTCAGGCGCCAGCGGTCATAGGCCAACTGGTCTTGCACGTAGAAGCCGGTCTGCTCCAGGCGGCGGTCGAAGAAGGTGCGGCTGGTGATCTGCACATTGCCATTGGCGTAGTCGGGATGGAAGGCGTTCAGGTTGGACGCCGAGCCGGAATCCCATCGACCGTCGGCGTGGCGGTTCTGGTAGTCCAGGCCCAGCAGCACGGTGTGCTTGACCGCGCCGGTCTCGAACTTGCCTTGCAGCTGATTGTCGATGGCGAACGCGTTGAGCGATTCATCGGCGCCCGAGTAATAGCGGTTCAACTCCGTGCCGTTGGCCCAGCCGTAGCCGTAGACCTGCTTGAGCGCGACGTCGGACGAGACATACCGCGCGTTCTGGCGGAACGTCCAGCGGTCGTTGAAGCGGTGGTCGAACTGATAGCTGAAGATGCGCTCGTTGCGCTTGAATTCGTTGTTGTCTGGATCGGAATCCACGAAATGGCGCGAGATGCGCTGGCCCGCATGGTCGTTGGTGATGCTGGCGTCCGCCGGCACGCCGCTGTGGAAGCCGCCGCTGGGGTCACGCTGCAGATAGGCTTGAAGCAGCAGGCTCGTGTCCGGCGTGAAGTTGAACATTACCTGCGGGGCGATCGCATAGCGCTCTTCGCGCGTATTGTCGAACTGGGTGTCGGTGGAGCGGCCCAGGCCGGTGACGCGATAGGCCACCTTTCCGTTGTCGTCCACGGGGCCGGCGACGTCGAAGCCGGCGCTCTTCTGGCCCTGGGTGCCATAGGACACCTCCACCGAGCGGTACGGATCGAACAGCGGGCGCTTGCTGGTCAGCTGTACCAGACCGCCGGGGGCGCTGCGGCCGAACAGTACGGAAGAGGGCCCGCGGAACACGTCGATGCGCTCGACGAAGTAGGGATCGATCTGGATCGAGCTGAAAGTGCCGGAATCGCTCAGCAGTTTCAGGCCGTCGTAGATGGTGTTGTCCGTGCTGTTTTCGATGAAGCCGCGCAGCGCCACATAGTCGTAGCGGTCGGCGGCGCCGACCAGGCCCGTGAAGGCGCCGGGCGTGTAGCGCAGCGCTTCCGTCACGCTGCGGGGCTTTTGTTCGTCGATCTGTTCGCGCGTCACGACCGACACCGACTGCGGCGTCTCGATCAGCGGCGTATCCGTCTTGGTAGCGCTGGAACTGGTCGAGGCCAGCAGGCCCGATGTCGGGTCCAGCGCGCCCGGCACGCTCTGGCCGCTGACGCGCACGGCAGGCAGCGTGGTCGTCCCGGGCACGGGCGCCGCCACCAGCACGTAGCCGCCCGCACTGCGCGCGGCAGTAAATCCGCTGCCGGCCAGCAGCACGCGGAAGCCCTCATCGACGCGGTAGCGTCCGTTCAGCCCGTTGGTGGTCAAGCCCTGGATGCGGCTGGCGTCCACGGAAATCGCCACGCCGGCCTGCTGCGCATAGCGGTTCAAGGCCGGAGCCAGTGGGCCGGCGGCAATGTCGAACGGGATCGCGGCATCGGTCTGCTGTTGGGCATGGGCGGGCAGGGCGGCGGCTGCGCCCAAGGTGGCCAGCAGCAGGCTGAAGGCCAGCGGGGTGTAGCGGAGATTCAAAGTCGGCAGGGGCATGGAAAGTTCCGTGTGCGTGAGTGTCCTGATTGCTATGACGCACCAGATCGGAAAAGCGGAACTCCGCCGCAAAAGAGAACGCTATCGGCCCGGCCCAGCCCGATCCACGATGACGACCCAGGGCGTCAACGTGCGCACCCGGATGGGGAAGCTGCTGGCCAGCAGCTGCAGGGCGCGGTCGGGATCGTCCAGCGGCAGGACGGCATTGACCTGCAGGCCGGCCAGCGCGTCGCGGTCTACGCGCAAGAGGCCGCTGCGGTAGCGGCCCAGTAGTTCAAGTACATCGGCCAGCGGCTTGTCCTGCACGACCAGGCGCCGGTATTTCCAGGCGTCTTCGACGGCGGCGGCGTCCAGCGGCTGCGGCGCGCCCACGCCTTGGGCGGTGATGCGCACCTGCTCGCCGGCCTGCACCTGCCGGGCATGGTCCGGGGCGGTGTTGTCGCGGGCGGTGGCCAGCACCTTGGACTCCAGCATGCTCAACACGGTCACGCCGGATTCCGCGCTGACGACAAAGCGGGTGCCCAGCGCACGCACGCTACCTTGCGTGGTGCGCACCACGAAGGGCCGCGCCGCGTCATGGGCGACTTCAACCAGGATATCGCCGCGCACCAATTCCACTTCGCGGCGCTGCGGGTCGAAATGCAGGTTGACCGCCGTGCCCGGCTCCAGGGTCACGCGGCTCTGGTCAGCCAGCACATGGGTCTGCCATTGGCCGGCGCCGCTGCGCATATCCGCCAACAGATAGGACGACGGACAGAAATGCAGGAACACGGCCAGCGGCGTGGCCAGTGCCGCCACCAGCGCCAGGGTGGCCGCCACGCGCCGGATGCGGCGCCGCCTGCCGCCTGCCCAGCCGGCTTTCAGGCCCGCATGCAAAGGCGTGGTCTGCCCGGCGGCATCGTCGCGCAATGCGCCCAGTTGCGTCAGCACGGCTTCCATTCGCCGCGCCGCGGCGTCGTGGCGCGGGTCTTGGCGCTTCCATGCATCGAAGCCTGCACGCAAGCGGTCACGGTCGGCCGGGCTGGCGTCGTCTTCGGTCAGGCGCATCAGCCATTGGGCCGCTTCGCGCGCGATGTCCTGGGAGCCGGTGGCGCTCATGCTTCCACCGCGTCGTGGCAATGCAGCAGCGCGGACACCAGGTATTTGCGCACCATGCGGTCGGTCACGCCCAGCTTGGCGGCAATCTCGGCATGCGTGTCGCCATCCAGGTAATGCAGCAAAAAGGCCTGGCGCGGACGTTCCGCCAGGCCTTCCAGGATGGCGCTGATCTGGGCCAACGCCTGCGACGTCATGAGGATCTGTTCGGGCGAGGGCGCGCCCGGGTGATCGGCCATCGCCAGGCTCAGCTCGGCCAGATAGGCATCTTCCACTTGGCGGCGGCGGGCCTGGTCAATGATGAGCCGGCTGGCGGTCACCGACAGGAAGGCGCGCGGTTCGCGCACCGCGGCCAGCGCGTCGCGCGATGCCAGGATGCGGGCAAAGGTGTCGTGCGCCATGTCCGCCGCATTGTGCGGGCAGCCCAGCTTTTTCTTCAGCCAAGCCAGCAGCCAGCCGCCGTGGTCGACGTACCAGGCGTGCAGCTCGGAATCGGGGCGGGAGGTTGCCGAAGGCATGAAGAACGCGCGGTGGCCGGAATGACGAAAGGCCACCCCTCGGGCAGCTTATGAATGAAAATCGATATCAATTATATTTGCTTCGCTGAAATTTGCGAGTCACGCGAAAGTGTCCGCTGACCGAACCGGAATTCCCAGCGGGCAGGGGTGGTATGCGTATTGGTAGCTTATAGCCAGGAGTAATATGTCGCCTCCGGCGGCTTTCTCCGCCGGCAAGAACAAGCCGATTCACGCCTCGCCCTTCCCACCCGTGTCGATAGCGGATTCTTTCCGCGCCTCCCCTGCGGTGTCTGTAAGCCCTGGCGCATGAACGGCCATAAGAAGACATCGAGGAGAAGCACTTGGACAAGCAAGAGTCGGGCGGCTGGTATTTCGGCTGGAACATCGTTGGCGCCGCCGCGGTACTCACCCTGTTGACGGTCGGCCTGCGCATGGGCATCGGGCCGTTCTTCCTGCCGATGGCGGACGGGCTGGGATTTTCGCGCAGCCTGCTATCGGGCATCGTTGCGATCGGCATGCTGTGCTATGGCCTGGCCATGCCGCTGGCTGGCTACCTGGTCAGCACGCGTGGCACCCGCTTCGTGCTGCTGACCGGCACCGCCATTGTCGTGGCGTCTTCCTTGTGGACGGTGTTCGCCCGGGGCCCCCTCGAATTCCTGCTGTCATTCGGCGTAGCGCTGTCCGTCGGGCTGGCGTTCACCAGCCCCGTGGCGCTGACCCCCGTCATCAGCCGCTGGTTCACCCGCCAGCGCGGCATGGCGCTGTTCTTCCTGTCGACCGGATCGATGGCAGGCATCGCCCTGATGACGCCCACGCTGACATTCGCGATCGAAGCCGTGGGCTGGCAGGAAACACTGCTGGCCTTTGCCGTGCTGTTCGCCTTGCTGACCGTGCCGGTCGCGCTCTTCATCATGCGCGACACGGCGCCGGAACACACTGACCTGCTGCCGCATCAGATCATCGACAACAAGTCGTCCGCCAAGCCCGCCGCCCGCAGTCCTGCGCCGAACGTGCGCGATGCCTTGCGCACGTTGCCGTTCTGGCAAGTGGCGCTGGGGTTGTTCGCCTGTGGCTACAGCATGAACCTGCTGGGCACGCACGGCATGCCGATGCTGATGGACCATGGCTTTGACGCCACCACGAGTTCGCTGGGCATCGGGCTGATTGGTCTGGTCGCCATCTTCAGCACCCTAGTGCTGGGCCGCATGTCGGACCAGGTCGAGCGCCGCAACATCCTGGCGGCGATCTATCTGGTGCGAGGGCTGGGGTTCTTTGCACTGGTCATGGTGGGCGCGCACTGGGAGCTTTATGCCGCAGCCACGATCGGCGGCATCGTCTGGGCGGGCAGCATCGCCTTGTCGTCGGCGATTCTTGCCGACGTCTACGGCATCCGTCTCGTCGGCGTGCTGTATGGCCTGACGTATCTAGGCCACCAGGTAGGCGGCATGATCAGTTCGTGGCTGGGCGGGTGGGCGTTCGATACATTCCACACGCATTGGGTCGCCTTCGGATCGGCTGGCGTGTTGCTGCTGCTGGCCGCGGCGATTTCGCTCCGGCTGCCGGGGCGCGGCCTTGCGCGCGCGCCAGCAGCCGTGGGACGCTGAATCAGCGGTCTTTCAGCAGCGAGACCAGTTCGGGCACGTAGCGGTCACCGCCGCCCTGCGTGACGGCCTGGTCGAAGGTGTGCTGCACGGCGGCGCCGATCTCGCGCACCGCGCCGGCTTCCGCCGCCATCGTGTTGTAGTAGGACAAGTCCTTCTGCGCGTTCGACATGAAAAAGCGCAGCGAAGACGGGTCCTGCTCCAGCAGGTACGGCTTGATGCGTTCCAGCGCCACGCCGCCGCCGCCGCCCTTGGCCAGCACATCGGCGAACACGGCAGGGTCGATATCCGAACGCAGTGCGCAGGCGGCCGCTTCCGACAACAAGGCCACCACGCCCAGCGACACGTAGTTGTGCAGCAGCTTCATGCGGTGGCCGGCACCGATCGGACCCGCATGCGTGATGTTCTCGGCAAAGCAGGCCAGGATCGGCTTGCACTCTTCAAACAAGGCCGCGTCGCCGCCCACCAGCAGGTTCAGCCGGCCTTCGGCGGCTTCCTTCGGCGTGCGCGTCATCGGCGCGTCCAGGAAGCGCCCGCCGGATTCCGTCACGGCCTGCGCCACCTTCACGGTGGACGAGGGGATGGCCGTCGAGCAATCGATGATCACGGTGCCGGGACGCAGGCCTTCCAGCACGCCGCCCTCGGACAGCAGCACGGCTTCCACCTGCGGACTGCCCGTCACGCACAGGATGATCACGTCCGACTGCGCAGCCAGCGCGGCGCCGCTGTCCACGCTGGTCGCGCCGGCGGCCTTCAACGTATCCAGGGGCTGATTGCCCGGGTGTTCAAGGACGGTCAGGGTGTGACCATGCTTGACCAGATTGCTTGCAATGCCGTGGCCCATGAGGCCGATTCCAACCATGCCGACTTTCGCCATCTTCCACTGCTCCTGCCATGTGTAGGGATTTGTTGTGCTGTAAATCTTACTCTCAGAATTCGGGCGGGGACCCCCATGGGGTGCCGGTTTGCGGTACTTTCATTCCTCCAATATCGGATTCCCGTGATTCAGGCTATGACAGATTCCATCCCCGAGGGTTTTGCGCGCTGGCGCCCCAGCAGTCCCTTCATGACGCACCTGGCCGATCTGGGCGCTTTGTACCGGCGCGATACGGACAGTGTGCTGGCGTTGCGGGTGGGCGAGGCGCACACGAACATGCACGGCATGGCGCATGGGGGGCTGTTGGCCACCTTGGCCGACAGCGCGTTGGGCCATACCATCGCGCAGCAAGCGCAAGTGTCCATCGTGACGGTACAGATGTCGGTGGAGTATCTGAATGCGGTGCAGCCGGGTGACTGGCTCGAGGCGCACGTGCAGATCGACAAGCAAGGCAAGCGCCTGATCTACGCCACGTGTCTGCTAAAAGCGGATGGCCGGCTGATGCTGAAAGCCAACGCCGTGTTCGCTGTTCGCCACGCGGCCGTGCCCGCCTCCGACGGCTGAGCCGCCGGCCGCGGGCGCCTTCACAGATACGGCGTGGCCAGCCAGATGATCTTGTTGCGCAGCCGCTTGGCAAACGGCGCCTGCGTCAGGTCTTCCAACGCCACGCGTTTGGCTTGGCCGATCAGCCCGTCAACCCGGTCGCCGATCCAGCGGGCAACCGTGGGGTCGTAGATCTCGGTGTCCAGCTCGAAATTCAGCCGCAGGCTGCGCGGGTCGAGGTTGGACGAGCCCACATACGCCCAGGCGTCATCCACCGTCATCAGCTTGGAATGGTCGAACGCGCCATGCGCGCGCCACACCCGGCAACCCGTGCGCACCACCTGGTCCAGCTGCGCCGACATGGCGTAGTCCACCAGCCGCAGGTTGTTCTTGCCCGGGATGACGATGTCCACATGGATGCCGCGCCGCGCGGCGGTCGCCAGGGCCCCGATCAGCGTCTGGTCGGGCAGGAAGTAGGGCGACTGGATGCGCACATGGCGTTGCGCCACCGCCAGCGCGCCCAGCAGCATATTGTGCGAACTGCCCAGCGCCCGGTCGGGGCCGGACGGCACACAACGCATCGGCACGTTGCCTGAGGGCGGCAAGGCGTGCGGGTCGAACCAGGGCTTGGCGGGCAGGGATTCGTGCGTCGTGAAGTTCCAGTCGTGCGCAAACACCGACATCAGCTGCGTCACGATCGGCCCTTCCACGCGGAAGTGCGTGTCGCGGTTGGTGGCGTCGCCCGCCAGTGCGCTGACAAAGGCCGCGCGCACGTTCATTCCGCCGGTGAAGCCCACGCGTCCGTCGATCACCAGTACCTTGCGATGGCTGCGCAGATTCGCGTAGGGCATGCGAAGCACGCCCAGTGGGTTCGTCATGAAGCGCGCCACCGGCACCCCGCCGCGCGCCAGCATGCGCACGATGGGCGGACGCGAATACTTGGAGCCGATGGCGTCGATCAGCACCCGCACCTCGACGCCGCGCTCGCGGGCTTCGATCAGCGCCTGCGCCAGCTCGCGCCCGATCGCGTCGTTGTCGAAGATATAGCTTTGCATCGCCACGGCGTGACGCGCGTCGCGGATGGCCTGCAGCATGGCCGGGTAAGTTTCGTCGCCACCGGCAAGCGGCCGCACCGCGTTGCCGCCCAACAGCCGGAAACGGCTGACGCGGTCGCCCAGCACTTTCAGGGACGCAAACTGCGGCCCCGAAATGGGCGCCACGTCCACGGGCAAGGTCTCGACCTGCTCGGCATCCACCACCATCGCTTCGTCGCGCTGCTGCGACAGCCGCGTCTTGCGGATCCGGTTGATGCCCGCCACGAAATAGAACAGGGCGCCGAACAACGGCGAGAACAACGCCACCCCGACCCAGCCGATGGCCGCCCGCACGTCCTGCTTGGTCATCGCGGCATGCACCGCCGCGCCCGTGCCCGCCACGATGCTGATGGCAAAAACCAGATGGGGCCAGTAATCGATCAAAATTGCGTGTATGCGATCCATAGCGACGGCGTAAAAGACGGCCTCCAAGTGGGAACCATGCGGAAGGATAGCAAGCTGTGACAGTCAGGCAAGTGAAATTAGGGGCAGGGCGTTTGACGGGCCAAAAAAGTGTGCTATAGTTCGGCCTCTTCGTTGTTGAGCTTCTTTCTGAAGCGCGGCGGCAGAAAAAAAAGCGCTGCGAAAGTGGCGCGCGAAAAGTAACACCAAGCAGTACCAGAGGTGGCTGTAGCTCAGTTGGTAGAGTCCTGGATTGTGATTCCAGTTGTCGTGGGTTCGAGCCCCATCAGCCACCCCAAAGAATTCCTTAGAAATCAGCCGCCTAGAGCGGCTTTTTTCTTTTGTGCGATCCGAATAATTCTAATAAATCGTACCAGGAACAATGAAGGCTGCGCTTCAACTCATTACGGCAGATGTGACCGCAACATGGGCTCAAGGTCGCTACCCAGAGGACCTAGTCCGAACTTCGGACTGCCGCTAGTCCGAATCCTGGACACATCGCTAGTCCAAAGTTCGGACACACAAAACACAACCTTCCAAAAGACAATCAAAGGGCGCGGATTGTTGTGCATTCACGTGCACAAGAAAAGACCGCATTTCCCCAACATACATTGAAAATCTGCTTGACCGTTGCGATTCACACCTGCAGAATAGGGCCTGTGTTGATAAGTTCTATCAATGCGTCTAGAAAAAGCCCGCCAGCGAAAGCAGCGGGCTTTTTTGCGTTCCTACCGATCACATCGGCGCATTGCACGACCCCCTGGGCTCGTCACTAGACCTTGTCCATCCCGCCTCGCGTCGCCATTGGCAACACGGCTCTCTGATCGGGGACGCAAAGGCACAAACGCAATATGAACTCATACCGGAAGACAGGCCACTGAATGGCCTGCCGTCTGGAGACGGCTGCGCGCAGCATTCGCAGCTGTCTTTCCTTGGCGGACAGTTCTATGGAGGAATGTCTTGAAACTCTCGCAACGATCAAACGCGGGCGATACGAACAGCGGCAAGGATGCGCCAGCGCAAACCTACACCATCCCCGCTGCGCCGGTCGAAATCGACGGCTTCGGAAATTTGTCACTCGACCGAGCTCTACGGGCGCGGTCCTACCTGGAATCGATCACCCAGCAAGCGGAATAGGCGTTTCCAAGGAGTGGGCATGCGCCCATGAAAAGTGATCGGTATCGCAATCTGACTTACCTGGAACCATTCACATGAAAAATCTTGCCCTGCGTTATGTGCAGGACCTGTGCGCCGAGTTCAACGCAACGCCGGGTTTCACCGCCGTGGTGGAGTCCTCTCCCGCACGGGCCGTCGCGCTTGACGCGCCACAGGTCCTTCTGGTGCAACTTGGCGCGGAATCGATCGAAGGTGCGGCGCCGCCCAGGGTGACCCGGCAGCGGGAAATCCAGCTCATTGTCCATACCCGCGGCGACGACCATCTGGCGCTTGCCGAGCAGGTATTCGAACAAGCGCATCCCGTCGTCATGGCCTACGCCGATCCGAGCATCGTGATGGTCGCCGAGTTCGGGACTGACGATGCCAAGTACGCCAATGGCGATCTGCGCCGCCAGGTGGTGACGAAGCGGTATCGCATTACGTATCAGACGGATGAACACACGCTGGGCCGTCCGGCCTAAGAGAAATTTCCCATGACGTCGAAAGGCGCATAGGGAGTATCGGGAACACCTGCGGGCCGAGAGGCTCGCTTTTTTTTTACCGCGCCAAGTTGCGCACACGCTGTTAAGTCAGCATCAACTGCAACTCAATAGGTCCCGCAAGGGCCTGACCCTAGAGGAAAACAAATGGCTAAATCGACCCGGAAAACGCTTCTGCTGGCGAAAATTCAAACGGCGCCTGGCGCGGATCCGATTCCGACCGGCGCCGCCGATGCGATGCTGGTCCGTAACCTGACGCCGACGCCCCTGTCGGCGGAATTCGTCGATCGGGAACTGCTGCGCCCGTACATGGGAAACGCTGGCCAGATCGCTACGACGCAATACTCCCAACTTGAATTCGAAGTGGAGCTCGCTGGTGCGGGAGAGGCGGGCAAGTCGCCCGCATGGGGCGCATGCCTGCGTGCGTGCGGCTTCTCGGAAACGGTCGCCGAAGGCATTGATGTCCGATACGCGCCGGTCTCCCAGAACTTCGAGCAGATCGGCTTGCACTATTACCTGGATGGCCTGTTCCACAAGATTCTGGACGCTCGCGGCACCGTTTCCATCGACATGACGGCCAAGGGCATTCCCGTACTGAAGTTCCGCTTCATCGGCGCCTATCAGCCGATCAAGGATTCGGCGATGCCGGCCGACGTGAATTTCGACGCGTTCATGATCCCCAAGGCCGTCAATAAACAGAACGTGCCCAGCTGGTCGTTGGGCGCGTACACGGGTTGCCTGCAGACGCTGTCGATCGATATGGCGAACGAACTGGTCTGGCGCGCGCTGATCAACTGCGAAGGCGCCGAAATCACCAACCGCAAGCCGACCGGCAAGATCTCCCTGGAGCTGCCGCCGATCGCGCAGCTGAACTGGCCGGCGATGGTGTTGTCCGGCCAGGGCGCGCCTCTGACGATTACCCACGGCACCGAGGCGGGCAACGTCGTCCAGCTCAACGTCAAGGACGCTCAACTGACGAACCCGGCCTACTCGGACCTGGACGGCGTCGCCATGCTGGACCTGGACATGAACGTGAACCCCGGCCAAACCGGCAACGACGAGTTGGAAATCGTGGTGCGTTGAGCGTCAGCTTGCGGCAACCGTTCAATCTTTACCTGTGGCGCCCGGAATTTTCCGGGCGTTTTGCTTTCTGGAGATCCCAATAATGGCTTTCATCGCAGCCAAGCGCCCCGTTGCGGCAACCAAAATCGACCTGACCGCCAATGACCAACATGGCAATGCCATCAATATTGAGTTTGTGGCCCAGTACCGCCGGCACATGCCCGACGACCTAGCCGACCTGAAGGATGGTATGGCGAATTCGGTGCGCGTCCAACAAGGGCTGGAACTGGTCGAGCGACCCGATGGTTCGCCGGTTCCGCCGTATGCATACACGAGCGATATGGCGTTCATCAAGGACAAGCTTGTCGGCTGGCTGGGCGTGAAGGACGGCGGCGGCGACGCCATCCCTTATTCGGAGCAGGCGCTGGAGAATGTGTTGTCCGATTGGCCGGAGTTGATCGGGCCGTTGTTCAAAGGGTTCTTCAGTGCCCATGAGGGCGCCCGGCAAAAAAACTGATTGAGGCGGCGTGCTACTGGGCTGGCGGCGCGCAGGCTTCGAAAGACGATTTCGACCTCGACGAGCAAGTGGTCGAGGCCCTGCGCGCGGCGGGAGCGCCGCCAGAGATTACTGCGTCAGCGTCAAAGCCGGGCGATACGGATGGCGATCATTTCGAAGTGTGGCCGGAGAACTGGGATGCACTCTCGGTTTTTCTGGCCTTGGGCAATGTGTGGTCATGGGTAACGCCCGGTATGGGGGAGCCTGTACGCGTCGGGATTCCCGCGACAGAGATCAAAGCGACTTTTTGGTTCACAGGAATCAAGAAGCGCGAGCGGCAGCGGATTTTTCAAGACATACGAGCCATGGAGCGGGCCGCGCTCGATGTGTTTTCGGCGAGAGCCTAAGCGACGAGAGTGGAGTAAGGAATGGCTGACAAGAACCTGGGGGTTCAATCAACGGGCGATGCGTCCGAACGGGTGCGCGCCTACGGCATGGGCGGAGCCGCCGCCGCCAAATATGCGGCGGTATCGGCGGGGGCAATGGAGGTGGCGGGGGCGGCCGCGGGCAAGGCGGAGGCCGCGAGCCTGGCAGCCGCCAGCGCCAGCCAGGCGTTGGGCCAAGCGGCTGTAGAAGGCGCGGCAAGCATGCTGGCGGCCAATCGCGTGGCTGTTGAGCGCGCTGGCGCCCTCATGGGGCTGGCCGCGGCGGCCAGGGATGCCGCCGCGGCGGAGCGTGAACTTTCGGCCGCGGCTGGCGCGTCTCGGAGTCCTCCACCGCAGGATCGGGGCGCGGGTCAGACCCGCGCGGTTCAACCTGCGGGTCCGAGCACCGATCTGTTGCAGCGTGCGAGCCAGGTCAAGGATACGCTTGACCTGACGATCCCGGCGGCAAGGACGGTGGGCGCCATTTTTGGGAGTTGGGCATTGCCGCTGTCCGGGGCGGCGGCAGGCGTTGGGGCGCTTAGCGCCGCCTACATGGGCGGGGCGGAAGAATCGCGGGAGTATGCGCGCACGCTGATCAAGACGGGCGATGCGGCGGGCTTGAGCGCCGAGCAGATGCAGGACATGGCGCGCCGCATCAGTAGCGTGGCGGGAACGCAAAGCCAGGCTGCGCAGGCCATCAACCTGCTTGCGCTGAACACCGCGGTCAGCTCGGACGGCATGGAGCGTGCGGCCCGGACCGCGGTGGTCTGGAACCAAGCGACCGGAACGGCGATCGCCGAGACGGTAGGAGCCTTCGGAGAAATCGCGAATGCGCCGCTGGCGGCCACGGTGAAACTCAACGAAGGCATGAACTTCCTGACCGCCAGCACCTACGAACAGATCCGGTCGTTGGTGGAACAGGGCAGGGTTGCGCAAGCTGCCGACATTGCACAGCAGGCGTATGCCGACGCGCTGATGGACCGCGCGCCAAAGCTGGAGCAGCAGTTGGGGGGCCTTGAACGCGCATGGAAAAGCATCAAGTCCACGGCTATGGGGGCTTGGGACGCCATGGCCAATTTGGGGCGCGACCAGACTCTGGAAGAGAAGATCCACACTCACGCGGCGGTCGTTCAGAACCTGGAAAACAAGTACCAAGCTTCTCTGACGCGGAACCGAGCGTCTGGAAATCTTTCCGCCAAGCTTGCCATGGCTCAAGATCTGCAAGCCGACCTTGAGAAACAGTACTACGCAACGCTTGCGGTGAAGTCCGAAGGCGCGGCCCGTAAGCAAGAGACGGATCAAGTCACCGCGCGCAACACTTACCTGTCGGCGAATAGCCGGATGACGGATGGCCAACAACGCATCAACGCAATCCAAGCGGAGAATGCTGAATTCCGTAAGGCGGTAGGGGACCTGGAAGAGGGAACGAAAGAGTACCAGGAGGTATATGCGGCGCATGAAACAGCACTCGCCCGCATCAACGCGAGATTCGATAGTCAAAGGAATGCCCCGAAGGGAACGCCGCGGCTACCTCCTCTACCGTCGCGCTCGACCCCCGCCCCTGTCGAGGGATCTTCTGGCACGTCTAATACCAAGCTCGAACCGCCCAGCGCTTTGGACGAGGCGAACTTGGCCATGTCTGACTTTGCGAAAGCCCGCGGTTCGCAAGCTGAGTCGCAGCTGATCGGCATCGGACTGACCGCGAATCAGCGCGTGGCACAAACCTCCCGTGCTCAGGTAGTGGATCGCTTTCAGCAGATCCGCAGCAGCTTTACAGCACGGACCATGCGCGAAGGGGGAGGGCTTGAAGCCCTGAATTCGACGGCCTACGCCGAGGGGATGGCTGCGATCGGCCGGGGGGGCGAACAGCAACTTGCCGACGAGGATGCACAGACCCAAAGGCGAATTGGCATGCAACAGGACTGGACGGTGGGCGCCAAGCAGGCCTACGGCGAGTGGGCGGAAAGCACCGGCAACCTCATGGAGCAAACCAAGGGCGTGGTGTCCTCAGCTTTTACGGGCATGACCAATATGGTCACGCAGTTTGTGATGACCGGCAAAGCCAGCTTTAGCGATTTTGCTCGGAGCATTCTTGCTGATATGGCGCAGATCGCGGTCAAACAGGCCGTTCTGCGGGTAGTGACATCCGCCGTGGGGTTGTTCGCCAACGCCAAAGGCGGAGTCTATTCGTCCCGCAGCTTGTCCGCCTATTCCAACGGCGTCTATGACAGCCCGCAGTTCTTCGAATTCGCAAAGGGGGCAGGGGTTTTCGGCGAAGCCGGGGCCGAAGCCATCATGCCTTTGAAACGTGGTCCCGACGGCAGTCTGGGCGTCAGGGCCGACGTTCCCCAATGGGCGCCGCAACCGACGACTACGGCGGGCGCGTCCGAAGTCAACGTCATTACGTCCATTCAGGTCATGGGCGACGGCAATGTGAACGAGACGAAGGACACCGGCAACAACGATTCCGCCCGGATGCTGGGCGACATGATCTCTAGCCAGACCAAGGCAATCATCGCCCGGGAGCTGCGTCCGGGCGGGCTGATCTACAACTTCGGAAATAGGGGGTAGCAATGGAAACGTTCAATTGGAGCTACCGGAAGAATCCGCGTGGGCAGATCACGCACCGGACGCTGAAAGCGCAATTCGGCGATGGCTATGCGCAAGAGGCCGAAGACGGCATCAATTCGCGCGTGGAGTCATGGCCGCTTGAATTCTTCGGCCGTGAAGACGAGGTTCGACCCATCAAGGAGTTCCTGGACAGGCACAAGGGCTGGAAGCGGTTCTATTGGACGCCGCCGCTGAGCCCGCGTGGAACGTTCAAGACAACAGGCGAGTACCAGGTCGTGCCGCTAGGGGGCGGATGGTTCACGCTGTCCGTCGTGTTCGAGAGTCGGCCGTAACGGAAAGAAGGGACTTGGAGTATGGGAATTATCACTGACATCAGCCGAGTGGTGCCAAGCGCGGCAGGAGACGTCGACGGTGTGGTGCTGTTTACTGGCGGACAGATCATTCAGAACCTGACGGTGTCGTCCGCGCTGCAAGACGTTGCCTTCAGCGTTGGCCTGAAACGTGGCACCGTCGTCTATTCATTGGTCAAGAAGCAGACGTTACGGGGTAACTCTTCCCTGCGCTTGCGGCTTCCACCCTTTCGATTGGACGCCAACGACCAGTTGCTGGCGTTCAGCGACGGTCCAGCGATCTGGACGGCATTGGGCGCGGAACTGAAGATCGCGCGAAGCACCACCCTGCGCATTTACGCGAGCCAAGGTGCGAATTACACAGCCATCATCGGCCCGGGCACGGGTTCGCCGCCCATCAGAGTGGCGGGGATTGTGGGCTGCGTGCAGGGGAGCAGCGATGCGATCGCGACGTTGGCCGTGTGGGACGGGGGAATCGTTCGGGAGATCATCCCGCCGACCGTCGTCCCGGGGTACGGATCCGTGCGCGCCGTCAATCTTCCAACTGTTTCACCCGGATTCTCGATTCGCGCGCGTTCCGATGCGCGAATGGTCTGGTTTTCCTACGGGGAGATTATTTCTTGAACAACACTACCTCGTTCGGGTTCGTGACTGGCCTTCGCGCGGCCGAAGCAGCGGTCATCGACCTTGATTTCAGATCCGGCGACCTTCCTTCTTCCGTCGTCGCCCCCACTCGCCCTGGCAACAGCGCCACATATTGCGATAGAGAGCGTATGCACATCGCTGAGCCGGATACCGCGCGTGTCGGCTTTTGCCACGACACGGGCATGTGGGGGCTGGTGCGCGATTACGCCAGCACGAACCGGGTGGCGTATAGCCAGTATTCTCCAAGCACTTGGGGGGCAAGCACCGCTGGCGCTGAAATCTCCGTGGCAGGCGCCGCCCCGTTCCTGCTGGACTCCGAATCCTTCGCGCTATGCCGGGCTGGCAGTGGGTACGTGTTCCCGGGAAGAGGGACGGTGTCGACCATCTATCCCGTCGACGGCTACAGTGTGGCCTCCATCTTCATACGGCCACTTTCGGCTGCCGCCCGGCCAAGATTGCTATTGCACAACGTGGCGTTCGGCGCGAATCAAACCGTGACCTATAACCCGGTATCGGACGCGGTGGAGGCAGACGCGACGAACGCGGCCGATACCTACATCGGGATGCAGAAGTACCCCAATGGCGTGAGACGAATTTTCGTCGCGGCGAAGGCGGTGGCCTCGACGGCAACGTATCCGCCCCTAATGTGGCCAACAGGAGCCAATGGAGGCGACTTCCTTTTTGGCGGGATGCAATTGGAGTGGTTGGGCTACCCGACCAGTTATATCCCCACGACTGGAACGGTCGTCACCCGCCTGGCCGACCGAGGGCTGGCCGCAGTCATCGACCCGGCCATACTGCACGCGACGCAGGGAACGCTGATTGCGGATGTATTCCATGGCCCATCGTTGGCTGCCGACGCGAACGGATTTGCGGGGTTGGAAAGCGACGACACCGGCACCACGAACACGGAGAACTACTCGCTGCTGGCCTGCAGTCCCGGGACTACAGCCGGCTTGGCCGACAGGCGGATCCGTGCCTACATCCGGAGCGCGGCGACGCCTCAACAGGCGCCGTTGGCTCCGGGGGCCGCTCCTAGCGGTGCCCGCGTCATCCTCGGATCGTCATGGGATTCTACGACGGGCGCGATGGTGTTGGCGGCGAACTATGACGGTTCTGTCAGCTACAGCAGTGCCGTTGCCCCCAAGCTGGACGTGACCAAGTTCAATCGCATGCAGCTAGGCGCGATGTATTCCAGCGCCAATCGAAATATGACGGGATTCATTCATCGTGTGCGGTACTTCCCGAGGGCGATGGCGGTGGCCGAACTGCGTCAGGAGGTGGGACTGTGAACCAGGTAAAAACTCCTCTACACCTGCACGCGGCATCCCGTAGGGAAATTGAAGACGCCTTGGTCCGAGTGGGGGTGCTGATCCAGGACCCTGGTGGTTACGTGGAGGCAAAGGCGCCGTTTGATTATGTTTTCCTGGGGCCGCAGCCCTACGAAACAGGCGACACCGAGCCTTCTGACAGCGGCGAAGATGCACCCGTTCTGGGTTGGTATCCGGGGGTATGGGCTGTGGTGTTCGGGCCGATGTCCGAAGCGCAGCTGGCGTTGTTGCCACTGCCTCCTGCCCAGCCCTTTCCGCCCATGGTCGCGTTGTGACCCCGAACTGCCGATTTAACCCACGCCCGCACGATGCGGGTTTTTTTTTGGATTTGAGAGATGACCCCAGCCTTGATGCAGGTCTTTGTATTCAATCCGCCTGAAATTGCACTAGGGGACGAACGTGATTATTGATGAAACGATTACTGGATTCAGCACAGCCGGCGTTGACTTCACTCTGGCGCCGCCGTCATATCTCCCAGCCAGCATTCTGGCGAGCGCTGCCGCTGCCGATACTGTCATCGAAATAGGCATCTGCACGTCGGCGGACCCGGCCACGTATCGCCGGATCTTGTCGCCGCGCATATTGCAGACAGGGCAGGCCGCGCGCGTTCGATTGCCGCCCATGCGCATGAATGCCGGTGTCGGTGCGCAGTTGGTGGCGAAGTCGGACAAGACTGTGAACTGGCTGGTCGCCAGTCAACGTTTTGGTGCGTCCAGCCGTGTCACTTCGCTTCGCACCGTCAATGTTCGCCCGAACGTTCGGACGGCGATTTACGCGCCGAACGCGGGGCAAAGACGTTGGCGAGTGCCGGGAATTGTCTGCTGCAATCCCACGGCCGCGTCTTCTCTGGTGACGCTGAGCATCAGCCGAGTAGAAGGGACGAGCACCGTCTATCGCGACATTGCGGGTCCCGAACTCGTTCCGCCGTATGGATCGCTGCGGCTCGCCATTCCCCAAGTGGTAGATGCCGACAACGGACCACTCTCCCTTTATGCGACCAGCGAAACCGCCAGCATCTGGCATTCCTACGGAATATTTCTCCCATGACGTCTGCAACTTTCGGGTCCATTTCAGAACTTGCACCCGCCATTTTTCCCGATTTCTCCGTGGACTTCTCGGATGGAAACGGCCCGGCCAACTTGATTGGACCGGATAAGGGAATCACCGGCCAGCGCACCTATTGCGATCAGGGACGCATGTACATCGCCGCCGATGGACAGCCCAGAATCGGCTTTGACCATGACCGGATGCGCTGGGGGTTGCGACGCGACGTCGGGTCCGAAAACCTGGTTTCGCGCTCTCAGTTCGAGATCAACCAGTGGTCGTTCACGGCGGTTGCAACGGAGCGCTGTTCGCACAATGTCGCCGATTTCCTGCTGCCCAGCGAGCGGTGTTCCATGATGGACTACCGCGGCGAGGCTAATAGCTACGTGCGCGCCACGATTGCTGCGTCGATCAATTACGTGGAGGGAAGCTGGTACACCGCGTCGGTCTTTTTCAAGAATCTGGATCAGGCCGGGGTCGATGTTCGCTTAAGGCAAGCCGCCGAACCGTTTGGAGGCTACCAGGACGCCACCTATCTTGCCGCGAGCGACTCGGTGGCGATGAGCTCGGGGAGCAGCGCGAATTCTATCGTGGGTCTGGAAAAATACCCTGACGGATGGCGACGCTTGACCATCACGTCGCTGTGCACTGCGGGCGGCAACCTTCGCGGCCCGTTGCTGTGGCCCGGCGGTACGCGACAAGGGCGGTTTCTCTTTGGCGGGTTCCAACTGGAGAAGCTGGGATTTTCGACGTCCTACATTCCGAAATCCACGGCCACGGCGATAAGAGGGAACGAGCGAGGCGTCTTCGCAGTGCTGCCTGGAGGAGTGTTGGTTGGCGCTAACTCGGGAACGATCTGGACTGACCACTGCATACAGACGCGCCTTCAAGGCAGCGCGGTAGGCATTGCGGGGTTCGACCGGGTGCCTGCTAGTGCACCCTACATGTCCGTAGCAGCGACATTCAGCATCGCCATGCCTGCTCAGCAGGTTGCCCGGCTCTATTTCATTGGCCGGGACGGCGTATCGGGCAATCCCGGGGCGCCCCAGAACTTCTCAGACGACCGCCGGGACACCTTCTGCGCCAGTTGGGACAACGAGGCAAAGTCGTTGGAGCTTTGCCATCTGTATGGCCACACCAGAACGGATCCAGTCGGGATACATCCGACCTTTCCAGGCATGGATCCTGCCATGTCCGCAGACCGCATGTGCCTGGGATCCATGCACAGTGCGACAGGATTCATCGCGACCGGCTGGATCTACGGCGTTCGCCTGTATCGCCGGAAGTTGACCCGAGACCAGATGATGGAGGAAGTCGGACTATGAGCACCATTCATAACCCTCGCGACGGCGTGCTGCTGGTGCGTTGCGCCAGTGACGAAGCGTTACTCCAGGCGGGCCGCCGCAATGGCCTCGTGACAAACCGCCCCATCGATAGCGCCGCCGAGTGGTCGGATGGCGTGCTGGTCTTGTCGGGACGCCCCGGCCTTCGTAGCACGGGGCGCTACCGCGATGCGGGCGAAGAGGGCAGGGAGGAAATCATGGAAACGTCCCCTCATCTGTACGCCATGATCGTCGGGGCTGACCTGCAGGATCTCCGTTATCAGGATTTCGACATCGTCCACGAGGCCGAAGGCTGGGACGTTCCGGGATGGGGTGACGCATGAAAATCTACGGAGACGTACAGCGCCTGGACTTGGGCGAACTGGTGGATCTTTTCGAAATTGACCTTACCCCGTTTGGAGGTGAACACCTGCGCTTCCATGGCTACCTGCAATTGCAGGTGATCAAGTGGCAGGGAAACGAGTATGGCCCCTGGCCGCTGCAGATCGAAGGTATTGAAACGAAGGGCGACGGACCATCCCCGACGCCTACGCTCTCGGTCGGCAATATCGGATCGGACAAGGACGGGAACCCGCTGCCCGGTGTGATCTCTGCCCTTTGCATGCAGTACCGGGATCTGAAGGGCGCACGGGTCACGATGCGCCGCACGCTCGGGAAGTACCTGGATGCAGACAATTTCCCGGAAGGAAATCCAGAGGCCGATCCGGCCCAGGAGTTGCCGCCGCAATCGTGGGAGATCGAGCTCAAGCAATCGGAAAATTCGCAAAGCGTGAGTTTTGAACTTGCCACGGTCATGAACGCGGACGGCGTGCGATTACCCGGCCTGATCGTCCAGACCAGCGTCTGCCAGTGGACGCGAATCGGCGGCTATCGCGGTTCGTACTGCGCATATGCCGGACAGGCGATGTTCGACCGCGACAACCAACCGACCACGGACCCCGCCGCCGACCGTTGCCCCGGTTTGCTCTCATCGTGCCGACTTCGGCTGGAGGCGACCAACGGCGGGTTTGCGGGCGGCAACATGAATTTCCTGGCCTTTCCGGCCGCGGATCGATTGAGGGGATGACGATGAAAAGAACAACGGTTGCCGCCATTCAGCGCCACGCCATGGACCGCTATCCGCAGGAGTGCTGCGGGGTGGTGATCCGTCGCGCAGACACCCTGGCCGAGACATATCTGCCTGCGGAGAACGAACTGGGCCCGGAAGAGGCGTTGAAGGCTTTCGAGATCGGCGGTGCGTTCATGGCAAGCGCCGAAGACCAGGGAACGCTGATGGCCATCATCCACTCCCATCCCGATGGCCCAGACGAAGCGAGCGAAGCAGACCAGGCCGCGTGCAATGTCAGCGGGCTGACCTGGTACATCCAGCCTCTCCATCGTGGCGACGATGGGGAGTTGCGTTGCACCAACCTGATCGGCATCGCCCCGGCATCGCAAGATGCGCCCCTGGTGGGCCGCCAGTTCGCCCATGGAGTCCTGGATTGCTACGAACTGATCCGGGATTGGTTCAGGCGGACGCGCGGCGTAGAACTTGCCCAGCACGAACGCGAAAACGAATGGTGGCGAAAGACGCCTGAAAAAGATCTGTACATCAGCAACCTGGCTGGCGACGGCTGGCGGGTGCTGGGCGACGGGGAGCCGCTGAAGGCCGGCGACATGATCGTCATGCAGGTGGCTTCCGTCGTGCCCAATCACGCAGCGGTCTACCTGGGCGACGAACCCTTGCCCGACTACCAGGAGCCTTACATGCGCCGTGATCGGATCTTGCACCACTTGTACGGGCGCCCCTCGGCCGTCGATGTCTATGGCGGCATGTGGAAGCACTGCACGCGCGTGATCGCGCGGCACCAGAGTCAGGAGTAAGACGTGGAAAACATGAATGAGACCGAAGTCCGTACGATCTTGCTGTACGGCCCGCTGCGCGCCCGGTTCGGCCGCGAATTCCGTCTGGCTGTCAGCAATATGCGCGAGGCCATTCATGCGCTAAGCGCGCTGGTTCCCGGGTTCCGCCAATTCATGGTGCAGGCGGCGGCAAGCAAGCAGGAGTTCGCGTGCCTGCATGGTCAACGCCGTATCGGCGAGGAGCGCCTTGGGGAGTGGCTGGATAGCGAAGAACCCATCCGGATCGCCATGGTGGTCAAAGGGAACAAGCGAGGCGGATTGTTTCAGATCGTGCTGGGTGCTGTGCTTATTGTGGCCGCGACGATAGCGAGTGGGGGCGCTGTTGCCGCGGCCTTCGCCTCTAAAGGATTGATTGGCGCGGCTGCCTGGATGGGCGCATCGATGATGCTCGGCGGAGTGCTTCAGGCTATTTCCCCGCAGCCCCAAGGATTATCCGCCAGCGATAGCCCGGAGAACGGCGCCTCCTACGCGTTCAACGGCCCCGTGAACATGATCGCGCAGGGCAACCCGATTCCGATCGCGTACAGCGATCCCGACGGTTTTGTGTGGATGGGGTCCGCCACCTTGTCGCAGGGCATCTATTCCGAGGATCAAGTCTAATGAATGTTCACCAATCCAATGACCTGGGCGTGGCCGAAACCGATGTCGCGCTTCAGCACTCGGCCCGCGCGGTTCGGGGCTACAAAGGCAAGGGCGGCGGCGGCGGACGTATCGCAAAGGAAGCGCCCGACAGCCTGCATTCCACGCAATACGCGCGCATCCTGGATGCGGTCAACATCGGCCCCATGGGGGAGATCGCCTCCACGCCGGAATGCGTTCTGCGTAATGTGTTCCTGGATGGAACCCCCATCATCGGCGAAGACGGTTCAGAGAACTTTCCGGGAGTGGAAGTCCATGTCCGCTATGGCACGCAGACACAAGATCCGATTCCGGGCTTCCCGGGCGCCGAAAACACCATCGCCGTAGGGACGCAGCTTAAGACGACGAAGAGTTGGACGCAACTGATCACGAACACCGGCATCGACGCAGTGCGCGTCACCTTGTCGACCGACCGCCTGACTGAGCAGAACACGAAGAACGGCGACCTGAACGGATACTTCATCGACTACGTCATTGAGGTCATGAGCGCGGGCAGTTCGTGGGAGCCCGTGGTGACGGCGGCGATGCGCGGCAAGACGACCCAGCGATACACCCGTACCCATCGTATCGACCTGCCGCCCGATACGGGGCCTTGGACCGTGCGAGTGCGTCGGATTTCAGAGGACGCTACGGGCGGCGCTATCCAGTCGAACTTGTTCGTCGATGCCTATACGGAAGTGGTCGATACCAAACTGCGCTATCCCATGGTCGCGATGGTGGGGTACAAGATCCCCGCGTCCTTGTTCAACTCCATTCCTTCCCGGGCGGTGCGCGGCAAGGGCCGCGAGATCCGCGTGCCCAGCAACTATGACGCCCGCACTCGCGTATACGCCGGGGTGTGGGACGGGACGTTCAAGCTGTCTGTTTGCGCCAATCCGGCCTGGGTGCTGCTGGATATCCTGACCAACGACATATTCGGTCTGGGAAAGCGCATTAATGTGGGGATGGTCGACCGTTGGACGCTCTACCAGATCGCGCAGTATTGCGATGAGCTGGTGCCAGACGGCCTGGGCGGCATGGAGCCTCGTTTCCGGTGCATCGGCCAGATCATGAAGCGGGAAGACGCCCACAAGCTGATCCAAGATATCGCCAGCATATTCCACGGGATGACCTATGCGCTGAACGGCACAGTGACCGCGCGCGCCGACATGCCGGGCAACCCGGTCTATACCTACAGCCGCGCAAACATCATCGGCGAGTTCGAGTTCGCGGGGACCGCCCGCAAAACCAACTACAACGTGATGCGCGTCTCGTACACGAATCAGGACGATTTTGGCCGGCAGAAGGTCGAAGTGGCCGAGGACACCGAGAGCATTGCCCGTATCGGCCTGCGCGACGCCGAAACCACCGCGTTCATGTGCTGCAGTCGCAGCCAGGCCAACCGCATGGCGCGGTGGGCGATCATGACGAGCCAGGCGCAGGACCGTCTGGTCAAATTCCGCGTAGGCCTGGACTACGCCCTGGTCAAGCCCGGCGAGGTCATCTACGTTGCCGACAATATCCTGGCCGGTGCGATGATATCGGGACGCTTCCGCAGGGTGATCAGCGCAAGCGTGATGGTGCTTGACCGGACGGCCCGAGTGAAACCGGGCGATACCCTTCTGGCCAACATGCCCGACGGCAGTTGCGAAGAGCGGCGCGTGAATGCGGTGGAAGTGAGCGACGACGAAGTCAGGTTGACGGTAGCCCCGTTCTCCGATGCGCCGCTTGATGAGGGGATCTGGTGTGTTCAGGCCGATGACCTGAAGCCCTTTCAGTTCCGCATACAGGACGTGGCGCTGACGGGCCCGATGGAAGCGCAGATTTCTGCGATCCTGGAGATTCCCGGAAAGCATGCGTCGGTGGACTACGGTACGAAGCTGGACTTTCCCGACAACAGCGTAGTGCCCTCGCTGATGATGGCCGCGCCCACGGATGTGCGCCTGAGCAGTTCGACAAGTGTGGATCAGAGCATTGCCCAGCACGTCATGCGTGTTGAATGGAAAGGCAGCAAGGAGGCCCGAAGCTACAGCGTGCAATGGCGACGCGACAATTCGGATTGGATTTCGCTTCCCGACACGGGGGCGGAATCCATCGAAGTGCCGGGCATCCGTGCCGGTCGCTATCAGGCTCGGGTGCAAGCGCTCAGTGCGCTGGACGTCCGCAGTACCTGGGTGTTATCGGACATGGCGCAATTGTCCGGAAATCTTGAAGCGCCGCCGGCCGTCGCCTATCTGACTGCCTCCAACAATCAGCTCTACGGTATTACGGTCAAATGGGGTTTCCGCGACAGCAGGAGCCCAATCCGTCGCGCGGAGCTGTGGTTCTCGCCAAACAACAGTTTTCAGGACGCCTCGCGCCTGTCTGAAATCTCATATCCGGGGGACTCGTTTTCGATCGCGGGCTTGCCTGCGGGAACGCAGTACTGGTTCTGGATCCGGCTGGTGGACTCTACGGGGGAGGCGGGCGAATTCTATCCTGCGACCAGCGTTGCCGGCGTGTACGGCGTGACGAATACCGATGCTAAGGACTATCTCGACGCTATCAAGGAAGAGGTGTTGTCTTCTGAGCTTGGGCAGCAGATGTTCGAGGACATTGGGAGAATCTCGAGCGGGCTAAGCGGTCTAGGTGAGGTGGTGGGAGAACAAGGGCAGACGTTGACCGATCATGCCCAGCAACTGATCCGGCAAGGGGAAGACCTTCGCCTGGAGGCCGCCGCCCGCGTGGCCGCCAATGCGGTGCTGGCGGAAAACCTGGCAACCGAGGCTCAGTCGCTGCAGCAAGGACTCTTGGCAGAGGAGCGTGCCCGTCAGCAGGCCCTGGCCGCAGAGACGACAGCGCGCCAGACCGGGCTGTTGACCGAAGCGCAAGCTCGGCAAGACGGCATAGCGGCGCTATCGAGCGAGTTGCAGCAAGAAGTGCACGACCGTTTGGCGTCTGTGGACGCCACCGAGCAGTCGATCAATGCGCAAATTGCGACGTTGCATGCGGAGATTGCCGATATTCAAGGAATTCTGCCCTGGGATGCATCCCGGGCCTACGAGCCGGGCAATATCGTGTCTTGGGACGGACGCCTGTACAGCGCCAATTTGGCCAACACCGGGGTGGAGCCCAGTGACGAAGCAACCTGGGAAAAGATCGGCGACTACTCCAGCTTGGCTGCTGTAGTCGGAGACTTGGGGGCGCGCGTTTCCACCGCGGAAGTCGTGCAGGCGGGGCAAGCCACGAAGTTGAGCAGCCTGGAGACCGCGCAAGGTAAGCAGGGCAGCAAAGTCACCGGCCTGGAACGGACCTCCGTTGAGCAGGGACAGCGCCTGTCCTCGGTGGAAACCCAGGCCACGGATAGCGCCAGCAAAATCCAGACGCTGGATACCACGACCGCAAACCTCGCCCGCCGTGCGACCACGTTGGAAACGCAGTCGGCCGCGAGCGCGGGCAAGATATCTCTGCTAGAGGAATCCTCGGCGGACCACGCCTTGCGCATGGGCGAACTGCGCGCGACGGCTGCAGACCAGGACGGCGCCATTACCAACCTGGAGCGCGTGTCGGCATCCAGCGCCAGCAGCATGCGACGGCTGGCGGTGCGCCAGGGCGATCTGCAATCGTCCATTGAACAGGTCGATGCCGTTGCGGCGGGGCTGGCTCAACGGGCTACTACGCTGGAAACGAACCAGGGGCTGCATGGCAGCAAAATCGGAGTGCTGGAATCCGCCACCAGTGAATTGGCGAATCGTACGACGACCCTGGAAACGACGCAGGGGCAGCAGGCCAGTAAGATCACCAGCGTTGAGCAGACGCAGGGCAATCAAGCCCAGCGTCTCGCATCCATGGAGACCACTCAGGGACAGCAGTCGGGCAAGATTTCTTCGCTGGAGGAAACGACGGCGGACTATGCGCTGCGCATGGGAGAGTTGCGGGCAACCGCGGCCGATCAGGACGGTGCGATCACCAACCTGGAACGCGTATCCGCGACCAGCGCCAGCAGCCTGCGTCGGATGGACGTGCGTCAGGGCGATCTGCAGTCGTCTATTGAGCGTATCGAGGTGGTGAGTGCTGGGCTGGCTCAGCGCGCCGACACGCTGGAGACCGTCCAAGGTCAGCATGGAAGCAAAGTCGGTGTGCTGGAACAGACGACGCTGGATCAGGGAAAACGTCTAGGTACGGTGGAAACCACGCAGGGGCAGCAGACCAGCAAGATCACCAGCATCGAGCAAACGCAAGGAGGGCATGCCCAGCGGCTGTCGACGGTGGAGACCACGCAGGGCCAGCAAGGCGGAAAGATCTCGACCTTGGAGCAGACCTCAAACAGCCTCGCTCAACGTACGGGTACGCTGGAGACTAATTCCCAGGCATTGAGCGCCCAGGTGCGGACGCTTGAAGAGGCCAGCGAGGATACCGCCCTTCGCTTGATGGAGGTCAGGGCGACGGCAGCGGATACGGACTCTGCGGTCAGCGAGCTGGTCCAAGCCACCAAAGAGAACGCCAGAACGTCGCTGCGCATCAGCGCGCGGACTGACCAGAACAGCGCCGGCATCATCGAAGAGCGAGAGGCGCGCGCCACCGAGAACTCCGCTTTGGCAAGCCGTTTGGTGATGCTGGAGGCCCAGACGACGGAAACGTTCGATGCGGAAAGGTCCTGGAGCTTCGACGCGGGGCAAGAGGGTTGGACGGCTTTCAATGCACCGAACGCGGCAGTGTCGTGGATTGCTCAATCGCCATACTACCTTCGTGCCGAACCTCTCGTGGGCACGGCGATCGGCCGTCTTGACCGCATCCTGGCTCCGGCTGAACGATACAACCCGAAGGTTAATCCCGTGGTCCGCGTCAGGGTTCGATTCCCGAACGGTTGCCCCAGCGGGATGTTCCAGATCTATGTCGCGGTCAATGGCAGTACTAGCACCGGCACGAATGCCCAGCTGCGCATGGTTAGCAAGACGCTTACTGGATGGCAGACGGTGGATTTCGACCTGATGGCAATCAACGACATCGTTTCGGGTGCCACCGATATCAGCCGCATCATCCTGGGCGATACCCGCACGGCGTCCAACGGCGTATTCGAGGTGGATTTCGTGGGGGTGGGAAGGTATGGCGCGCCGGTCAGCCGTGCGGTGTTTCAACAGAAGACAGATGTTCTTGCTGCCGAGAATGAGGTCCGTGCGAAAGATATCCAACGGATGGAAACGGCGCTTGGAAAAACCACGACTGGTGCCTACACCACCGTCGAAACCGTGCACAAACTCGATGGGGCGGTGTCGACGAATTGGACAGTGCGCGTCCAACAGAACAGCAACGGGCAGAAGTACCTGGCCGGCATTGGAGTGGGGATCGAAAGCGCGGGCGGAAGCAGTCCTGTGCAGTCCACGATCGCCATGGTGGCCGACCGGTTTGTGCTGATGTCACAGGTGGGAGCGGTGCCTGAAGCGGTGTTCTCGGTGGACAATGGTCAAGCTTTTCTGCGTTCGGCATTTATTCAGGACGGCACCATTACGGCCGCCAAAATTCAGGATGCCGCGATCACCAACGCGAAGATAGCCAATGGGTCCGTCGACAACGCGAAGATAGTGAATGCAGCGATCGACAATGCGAAGATCCTGAATGGCGCGATTTCCACAGCTAAGATCGGCGAGGCACAGATTGATACGCTTCGCTTGGCCTCCGGTGCCGTGGTGACCGGCCAGATTATGCCGTTCAACATCACCTACGGACGAACGAGCGGTACGGATTACGTGTCTATTGGCGTGCATCTTCCCTTCGGCGGTACACCGATGATTTTCTGGGATGCGACGACCGGTGAGTGGGATTCGGAATATCCCCGAAACACCACAAATATCTTGGTTCGGACGAGTCACTACGGAGTCATCTATAACGAATTGCCCAATGCGGGCGTTCGATTGCCGAATCTTCATTATTGGCGGCACCAGGGCTTCTATATCGGTACGTCGCTGCCTGCCAATTCCACGTTTGTCGTGGATTTCGTTGGGGCCCGTCCTGGTGACCGGACTGTTAACTGGGCTGGCCGTGCAGCCGTCCTTGTTTTCCAGAGGTAAGCATGAACGATAAAAACGAGTTGTACCCTGCGGGGGGCTCCCAAGGCTCATCAACTTCAGAGAGGGAAATGTTCTTCTTTTTTCGTCCGGAGTCAGGTGTGGTGACCTCCTCCACGCAATGTCATGAGCGCGATGCCCAGGTGATCGCAGAGCACTCCGGTTCAGGCTATGCGCGAGGCCAGGCGCGGCCCGGGCTGGATTTCTTTGAGTCAGGTGAAGTCAAAGCTAGGGTTAAGCTGCCAATCGTGGTTGATGGGCTAACCCTTCGCAATGTCCCCTTTCCATCGGTCCTGACCGTTGGGGGATTCGATCATGACGTGAACGAAGGCGTGGTGGAGCTAGATCTTGGCACTGGGAAAACGACCATAGCCATGCTTTTTGAACCCTATCTCAACTGGGAGGTTGTCCTTGAAAATCAAACACCGTAATTGCTATAGGGCGAGTCGTTCCGTCGAATACCCGCCTATTCCCGAGCAATTGGATGCGCTCTTGAAACTTGCGCTTCATCTGAGTGGTCAGCGAGATGACCTGCCGACCGGGGTGCAGGAATGGATCGCCAAATGCCAAGAGATAAAGCGCAAATATCCCAAACCCGATCCAGACAACCAGCCCGCCTAGCGCGGGCTTTTTTACGCCCAAATAGGAGGGCGATCATGAACGAATCACTAAGCACGGCCAGCGCGTCTGGCCTGGTCTTGGGCGCGGGCTTGCTAAGCGTCCTTTTCGACCGCGACCCAAGCGTCGTGATATGCGCTTTTTTTGGCGCCGTGGTGTTTGTGCTGTCAGCGAAGGAATCCACCCGCCTTGAACGGATCCTGTACCTCGTCGTGTCGTTCTGCGTCGGGGTGATCGGCGCCGACTTCGGCACGCGGGTGCTGGCTGACCTGCTGCCGGGCAGCTATTCCGTCCCGACCAGCATTTCAGCGCTGGTGATCAGCACTGTCGCCGTCCGGCTTTTGCAGTTCGGCATCCGCCGCGTCACCAACCCGGAATTCCCAAGGATCGGAGGGCCGAATCCATGACCGTGGGGTTCATCGTATTCATCTTGAACGGCACGGCATGCGCGATCACGTGCCTCAGTATTCTGATGTACCGACGTGAGGGAGCCCGTTTTCGCCTGGGCGCCAGCGCTGTGGCCTATGCGCTTGTGCTGGCCACCGGCGCGGTAACAATCCGCACGCTGTACGGGACCTACGGCGGTCCCGTTGACCCGTCCGAATTGCTCATCAATGGGGTGCTTTGCGTATCGATGTTGGCGAGCCGGGGGAACGTGACGGTGCTGATATCTCCACGAAGGATGTTCGGGAGGGCGAGATTTTGGACCTGACTCTCTTGCTTCGAGGAACGATCGTTCCTGCGCTGGACTTGCTGCCTGCCAAGATGGATACGCCCGCCGCGCGCATCTTGCTGCTGGCGATTGGCCTGCAGGAAAGCCGATTCCAGCATCGTCGTCAGATCGGCGGGCCCGCGCGGGGATTGTGGCAATTCGAGCGCGGCGGAGGCGTTCGCGGCGTGCTGACCCATCCGGCAAGCCGTGATCATGCCTATCGGATTTGCTACGCCCGCAGTGTCGCGCCTGTTGCCGCCACGGTGCATGCCGCGATTGAGTTCGACGACGAGCTGGCGGCCGTATTCGCCAGGCTGCTGATGTGGACCGATGCGTGGCGTCTGCCGGATGCGGGCGATGTGCAGGGCGGGTGGGATTTTTATATTCGCACCTGGCGTCCGGGAAAGCCGCATCCCGGGACCTGGCCGGCGCTTTACGCGCATGCCGATGCCGTCGTGGGAGGTCTCGATGTGGCCGCCGCTTAAACGTGTCCAGGGCTGGTTGATGGTGCTGGCGCTCGCCCTGACAACGTTGGCCGGCGTGTTCTACAGGGGCCGCGCAAATGGAAAGGCGGTGGAACGTCAGGAGCGCGACGCGCAGCTCCGCAGGCAGGCCTCGGCGGCCAGAAAGGAGGTTCGCGATGTGCAAAGAGAGACGGCGCACCTGGATGATGGTGCTATTGCCGATGAGCTTAAGCGTGAGTGGGTGCGTGGCGCCGGCGGCAAGGGTGGGCGTTGAGTTCTGCGAACATGCCAGGCCGGTGCATTTTGATACTCCAGGGCAAGTGGACGCGACGCCGGCGCCCGTGCGCCGTCAAGTGTTGGAGATCAACGAAACCTGGCGGCGGCTATGCCGATGAGCAGGCGTCTTGCCGCCTAAGCCCGCCGCAATGATCTTGTCTTAGCGCGCAACCAGGCGCTGATCCACGCCGTTGCGCAGATCGTAGGGGGACCAAAGAATGCGGCCGACGATACGGATCTCGCGTCCGTCTTGCTCATGCAGCGGGAAGTCCGCGTGAGCGGGATTCAAAGAGCGCGCGAGCCACGTGCCGTCACGGTGGCGGACTACGCACTTCACGATCATCTTGCCGCCATGGTTGATGGCGTAGATGGTCCGGGGATGGATCTGGTTCAGGTCGGTGATCGCGTCCTCGTAAAAGAGCATCGGGCCGCAGTGGCGGATGACGGGCTCCATGCTGTCGCCATCGGCGTACACGATCCGCATGCGGTCGACAGGCAAACCGAAGGACTGCAGAAATGATCGGCGCAACAACAGTTCGCCGATTTCGGTCTCGTGATAGTTTTCGATGCCGAGTCTGCCCGCCGCCAAGCGCACATCCAGTTCGGGAATCGGCGTGAACTCTTGGTCGTTGGCCGAGTAGCCCGCGTTCGGGACATGGCCGACGTCGACATCGGTGCTGATGCGCAATGCGTGCAGCGGCGACGGTTCGAAGGTCGTCTTGCCGCCGGCCTCCCAAGGCATGGGTTCGCGCAATCGCATCGGGAACGGATCTTCTACACCGTCGATGTCCATGACGCCACCGCGCTGCGCCGACGTGTAGACCGGGTCGGCCACGGCGTATGTCGCGCGCACGCCCATTTGCCCAAGCGCAAGCAGCAAGGCGCCTTCCAGGCGCTTGATCTGATCGCCGGGTAAGGAACGCAACAAGGACTCCGGCACTGACGGAAAGGGCCATTCGGCGCCTGGCTTGGCTCGCGCGGCAGAAGGCGGAAATTCTTGTGGGGTGGGAGGGTGGTCCTGTCCGGTTTCCAGATAAGCCAGCGAAACGCCCAAGGCCTCCGCAAGCAGCCGCCCATGACGCGTATTGCCGCCACCTTCGATCTTCTTGATGGCGACCTGAGAGATCCCAACCCGTTTGGCGAGTTCGGTCTGCGAAAGCTTCAGGCGCTCTCGGCGATCTTTGACTCGGGAGGCGAAAGTGGCGGGGTTCATGGGCGCATCCTATAACCACGGTTGTATGTGGTCAAAGAACCTAAGTTATTGACTAATCTATAACTAGGGTTATAAACTGAGTTATGGACACGCGCAACCCAGCTCGCGTCCCAAGAAGTAACCATCCACATTGCCGGCTTGCTGCACCTTCGGACGAAAAGATGAATAAGGGACTGGAGACGACCGCCTTGGCTGCCCGTGCGGCGCGCCAAGTGGGACATACGCAAATCGCCAACGAGCTGCTGGAAGCGATTACCCGGCATCCTTTCAAGCAGACCGCGCTGCGCGTGCTGCTGGCGCTAGTTCGCAAGACGGTCGGCTTCAACAAGCAAGAGGATGACCTGTCCGCGTCGCAATTGGGGGCGTTGCTGGGAACCATGAGACGGCAGCACATCACCTCGGTACTGAACGAGCTCGCGGCGATGCGCGTCATACACAAGCGGCCAGGGCGCTACGGCTCGGTCGTAGGAATCAATAAAGACTATTCGCAATGGCTGGCGCGTCCGGATTGCGGGCGGGCAAATGAAGACCGGTCGATGGGGGCCCCGAGATCAGCCGAAGCGGGCGGGGTTGCCCTGCAGGACGCCGAACTTGCCTTGTGGCCATCAGACCATAGCGGCCTGGCGTCCGCCGTCAGTACGCTGCCGTTGATGGATGGATCGGAGCATGCCGCGCGGGTAGATCAAGTTGCGCAATGGAGCGCCGCTTTTCCTGACGTCGATGTGGCGGCCGAGTTGCGGCGGATGCGGGTCTGGCTGGATGCCAACAAGGCTTTGCGCAAGACGAGTCGAGGAATCGACCGGTTCATTGTCAGCTGGCTGGGGCGCGCGCAACGCGACACGGCCAAGCCCCAGTACGTTCGCCCCAACCGGGAAGGGAATCCGCAAAGAGGACAGATTCATGGAAATTTCAATGAGCAAGACTACCGTGCCGGGATTTCGGAAGATGGCCGGTTTTAGTCTCGAAACTCACGTGCGGCAGTGCAGCGTCCACGGTGAGTATCAGGCGCTGCAAACCCCGGTGGGGCTGTCTGAGTGTCCGCAATGCAACGCCCGCCGCCAGCAGGCCGCGCTGTTGCGGCAAGAGGCCCAGGCCTTCGAGCTTGCCCAACTGCGGCGTGCGGCGATTCCCGAACGGTTCTCGGATCGCCATATCGACACGTTCCATGCCACGAACCCGCGCGCTCAGGCTGCGCAAGACCTGGTGCGCACCTACGCCAGCGAATTTGCCGATGTCCGCAGGACTGGCCGCGGCATCATTTTGTGCGGCGGTGTCGGCACGGGCAAGACGCATTTGGCCGTTGGGGTGATCCGCCACGTGACGGCGGCGGGATTCACCGCGTTGTACGCGGTGCTGTTGGATTCCTTCCGCTCGATCAAAGACACGTATCGCAAGGATTCTTCGGTGACGGAGACTGCCGCCATGGCTCGCCTGACCGCGCCAGACCTGCTGGTGTTGGACGAGATAGGCGTCCAGCACGGCACTGACACCGAACGCATGCTGATGTTCAGCATTCTCAACGAGCGATACAACCAGATGAAGCCCACGATCTTGATCAGCAATCTGGCTCGGGAGCCGTTGGAGAAATACCTGGGCGAACGCGCATTCGACCGCATGCGGGAGGGCGGCGGCCGCATGGTCGTCTTCGATTGGGAAAGCTACCGGGGGACTCAGGCGTGAATGGCACCTTGTCTTACTTCAATGTGATAGCCGATGCGGAGTTTGGCCGCGAGACAGACACTCTTTTGGGGAATAGAACGATGTCAGCATCAAGCACGATTCATCCGCAGGCCGAGCCTCGCACGCCGTTGGAACCGGAGCCGCTATTCAGTTCGGCACACGCCGCGCTGATGTTCGCGTACAACCATCACAACCAGATCTATGACCGGCCGCTACTGGCGCGCCTCGCGCAGCGGACGTCGCCGGGAAAAAGCAAGGGGCTGGGGGGCGTGGACGGCGCTGCGCAGGCGGGCATTATCCTGGCTGCGGTGCAGAAACTTCCCCGGCTGTATCAGGCAATCGTTGTAGCGCGCTTTTCCCCGCGCACCGATCAGTGCAAGTGCTGCCACGGGGCGGTAGACCGGCAAGAATGGATGGCTGCCATTCGCGAAATTTCCGATGCGGCTGCCAGCGATGCGCTGTCGGCGCACCCCACAGCACGGATACTGCGTGACGCCATCGTCGCCCGCTATTTCGGTAAGGACTTGCTGTTGGCCGACGCCGCGAATCGCGCGGGCGTCAGTGTGTCGACCGCGACGAACCATAACGGCAAAATCAAGTTGTGGCTCCACGGCACGCGAACGACCAAGGAGAAAGATGGCGGCCGGGGGCCGGGCAGCAAGGGGGTGGAGGCGCTGGCCATGGAGTACATCTCGGACGTTCTGACCGCCAAAGGCTTATGCCCGTGAAGGGCTGCGCCTTGCGGCTAATGAGGGAAAGTGCGCGGGGGGATTGAGCGCGCGCCTCGACATGACATCAGGGGGGCTGTGCATGGCCTAGTTCATATCTTTAAATATGGCTCTATGGTTATGGGCCAAGAAAGCGCACGATATTGCTTTCCAACTCACCTATCAGGACCCCACCATGACCTCACGCCTTGATTACGCCAATGCCTCCCCCGACGGTTACAAAGCCTTTGGCGGCGTCTATGTCTACCTGCAGAAATGCGGGCTTCCCAAAACGCTGATCGACCTGGTCTATTTGCGGGTATCCCAGATCAATGGCTGCGCCTATTGCATCGACATGCATTCCCGTGACCTCATCAAGTCCGGACTGACCGTCGACAAGCTGGTGCTGGTGCCGGTCTGGCACGAGGCGGGCGCCGTCTTCAGCAGCCGCGAGCGCGCTGCGCTGGCCTGGGCGGAAACCGTCACGCGCGTTTCCGAAACCGGCGTTCCCGACGAAGACTATGCCGCGGCCGCCGCCGAGTTCAGCGACAAGGAGCTTGCCGACCTGACCTACGCGATCGGGCTGATGAACGCGTTCAACCGCCTGGGCGTCTCGTTCCGTGCCACGCCGGCTGCGACCGCTGCCGCAGGCAAGGCGTAATTCCACTCGCCGAGGCCAGGCTGTTGTTTTTTTGATCCGCGCCGAGCGAGTTCTGGTGGTTGATCCGCCTTCGGGATGCTAGAACGTATCTGATAAAAAAGCGGGCCGGATGGTATCGGGCTGCGATATCCCGATACGGAACATCAGGAGGCCGTTTGCGCAAGCCCAGGATCACCTTGCTTCAACTCGTTGTCGGCCTCTCGGTGTTCAGCGCTACCGTGGCCTTCGCCAATGCGCTGTTCGCGGCCTACAACGTGCAGAAGGAACAACTGGTCGCCACGACCATGGAGGCAAACCGCGCGTACGCGGTCAAGCTCGCCGAGGTGGTGGACCTGTACATCGGCTCGATCCAGCAGCAGCTCAAAGCCAGTGCCAGCCGGGTCGCCGGGATGCTGGAGACCCCGGCGGCGATGCGCGAAGAGGTCGTGCGCGTGGCGGAGCAGTCCGACGGGATCATCGCTGCGGCCATTGTGGATGCCAAAGGCGACATGCTGGCCTATGCGTCGATGCTGCCCGGGGCCGAGACGCAAGGCCGCACGAGCGCCGGCGTGGACCTGCGCGGCGCGTCGCAGGCAAGCAATGTGACGCCTCCCTATCTGTCGTCGCAGGGGCTATGGACCGTGGCGCTGACCGAACCCGTCAAGAACGCCCAGGGGAAGTACCTGGGGTTTGTCGGGGCCGCGATCTACCTGCAGCACAACACGGAACTGGACAAGCTGCTTCAAGAGCATTTCTACCGCGATGGCTCGTATGTCTTTGTGGTGGGGGCGGATGGCAGGATCCTCTATCACCGCGAACATCGCTGGATCGGCACCGAGCAGAAGAACAACCGGGTTGTGCAGGCCCTGCAGCGTGGCGAGGCCGGGGCGATGCCCGTGACCAACAGCGTGGGCGTGGAGATGCTGGCCGGTTATGCGCGCATGCAGCTGGGCGGCTGGGGCGTGGTGGTGCAGCGGCCGGTGGCGGCGACGCTTGCGCCGCTGCATGGCCTGATGTGGCGAATCTTCGAATACTCGATCCCAGCGGCACTGATCATGCTGTTGGCGGTGTCGGCAATGGGGTATTGGATCGCCAAGCCGTTGTCGGTGCTGGCGCGTGCGATGAAGTCCGGAGACGACACGCAGGCGGCTCCGTTGATCCAGTCGGTGAAGGCCAATTACTTTGAGGCCGAACAGTTGCGCGAAGCCGTGGGCTTCACGATGGCGCAGCACGAAAGTCAGATCGGCAAGTTGAACGCCGAGACCATGACAGACCCCATGACGCAGTTGCTGAACCGCCGTGGTGTCGCAAGCGAGATCGCCCGGCTGATGGCATCCCGTCAGCCCTTTGCGGTTCTGGCGCTGGACCTGGACCATTTCAAGCAGGTCAACGATACCTTTGGCCATGCGGCCGGCGACCAAGTGTTGATGGCGCTGGCGGACATCATGCGTGGCAGCGTCCGGGCGGAGGATGCCTGTTGCCGCGTGGGCGGCGAGGAGTTCCTGGTGCTGATGCCGGGCGCATCGGCTGACGCGGCAAGCGCCGTCGCCCAAAGGATCCGCGAGGCCACCCATGCGCACGCGATGCCGGGCGGCGTGGGCCATGTCACCGTCTCGATCGGAGCCGCCCGCTGGCCGGACGACGGGAATGACCCGGACACGGTCTTGAAGCGTGCGGATCAGGCCTTGTATCAGGCCAAGACGTCCGGGCGGGACAAGGTGGTGGCCTGGGCGGGCTAAGAGGCGCGAAGGTCCGCGTCCAAATCCACGGCGCGCAGCGGCGTGGTTCGATCCTCCGTCGCACTGGCGCATAACGCGCTGGCATTCACGATGGCGATACGGCCATCAACCGTGCCCACCGCCAGCCTGTCGCCGGCTGCGTCCAGCGCGAAGACAAGGGTGGGCAGCCCGTCCATGCGCACCCTGGCGTCCAGCCGCAACGCGCCTGTCTGCGCGTCGATCAGCTGCAAGCTGCCATCCAGGAAGGCCGCCGCGATCAGGCCGGCCTCTGGCATAGGGACGATGGCGCTGGCCGATGCGCGGGTAGGCAGGCGCCACAACTCGCGGTCGCGATCCAGCGGCTTGCGGTAGAGGAATCCCGTGTACTCGTTGCCAACCTGTGGCGAGTAGTGTTTCCCGGACACGATCACGCCGGCGCCCTGCGCGTCGTCGACGTAGCAGCCGCAGAGTTCCATCGCATGGCTGGCCGGCGTGCGGTCCGCTTTCAGCAAGGGCCAAAGGCGGCGCACGCTGCCATCGGGCTGGACGATGCACAGATACTTGTGTTCGTGCGAGCTGGCCGGCGTGCCCTGCAGCATGAATAAGCAGGGGGCGTCGCGTATGCCGATGTAATGGTTGAAGCAATCGTAGTGGCCCAGGTCCAGCCGGCGTTCCACACCGGTCGCCACGTCCAGCAGGACATCCTGCGCCCGCGTGCCTGCAAGATGAAAGCGGTTCTGGCGCCCCAGCAGCGCGCCTTGCGGCGTGCTGGAAAAGGTGAGTTCGCCGTCGTAGGCGCGAGTCAGATGCAGGCCGTCTTCCGCCAGGGCGTACAGCCGGGAATCCTGCCGGCCGAAAGTACCCGGATGATCTGACGTCTGCACGACATGCACGAGCAGGCCGGGGCACGGGAGGAGTTCGGCGCCGTGGCCGGGGCCGGCGTACGCGGCAAGGCGTTCGCCGTCGCTTCGGTAGATCTCAAGTTGACATGCGTCGTGCACGACAGCGATGCGGTGGTCGTCGAGCCAGGCGATGTCTTTGATGGCGCCCCGTTCGGTCCAGGCGTCCAGCCCGAACCATTCCATGAGGCGTGCCTGCGGCGTGCGTGAATCGGGCGCCGGCTCAATGCGCGGGGCGATGGCTGCGGCATCAAGCTCCAGGTCTACGGGATAACGCGCGGCGGCGGCGGTGCCAGGCGCGTCTGCGCAGACGACGAACAAGGTGTCGAATGCCGCGTCGGGGTCATCGTCCGGCGCGCCCCACTCTTCGTCCCAAGGGCGCACCCAGGCTTCGATCTTGTCCCCGGTGACGTCAAAACGGCAGCGCATGACTTCAGGGACATTGTTGAACAGGCGCCTGCCGCGTGGCCTTTGCCAGTCCCAGACCACCAGATCGCCTTCGAACAGGTAACCACCGTCATAGCTGCCGGCCCCGATCACGACGGACGTGCCGGCGGGATGAAAGCCCACATCGTTGATGGGAAACGCCAGATCGTCGAACGCGGCGAAAGGGACAAGGCTGTCGCGCCGGTAAAGCGCAACGCGGTAGCGCAGTGTCCGGCCCCCGTAGGCGGCGCGGGCGCGCGGGTTGGCCAGCAAGGGAAATTCCGAGGCGACGGCCACCACGTCTTCGTCCGCGTTGAAGAACACGCCGGTGATTTTTCCGCTGCCGCGCAGCGTGGGATCCATGATGGTGGTCATTGCAAGCACTTACGAAGATTCGATGCCTGGCACGCCTTGCCGGATGTCCGCGAAAACGCCGTGGGTATTCCACTGGCACGCGCCCGATCCGTATAGCGGCCCAGCCGGCGGTATTGCCCGACGTTGTCCGCGCCCTGCAGCACATCCAGGCCGTAAAGGTATTCCGGCAGGTAGCCCGACACGAGTTGCCGGTAATCCAGCGGCAGGCCCGGCACGATGCGCCGGGCCATCTGGAACACGATAGTGGTGCAGTTGGCGGTCAGCGTGTGATAGAAACGCGGCGTTTCCCGCAGCCGGTTGGCGCTGTCCACATACGCCATGAATAGCGACCGCGCGGCCTCCAACGGCATGTTGACGCGGTACAGGTAGCCGTCTTCGCCACGCACATTCGTGCGTACGCGCAGGCTGTCTTCCTCGGTGGAGGCAATGACGCTCAGTTCGTACTGTTTGAAGAAGCCGCCGACCTCTGAAAACTTGTCGCCTTGCTTGCGCCGGATCTCCACCGAGAACACCACGTAGCGCTCGTGGCCGAATCCGAAAGACACCAGGGCATGGGCGATGGCGGGGCGGTTCCAGTAAGAAAGCGCCACATCCACGGACTGCAGTTCGTCCAACGCGTAATGCCGCGTTTCCCAGCGGGGCGTGAAGTCGGTGCGGGATCGCCACGCGAAGTTGCGCACGTTGTGCAGGGTGACGCGGTTGCCGTCGACCTCGCCGTGCGTCTGCCGCGCCACTTCCGGAATCCAGTCGCGGTCATTGGACGGCCGGATGGTGTGCCACCACACCAGCAACGCCACGACCGCCGCGGCGAATCCGTAGGCAGCAGGCTGCCAGGCCGGCCAGGCCAGCGCGGAGATGGCGGCAAGCGCCAAGGCCAGCCAGCCTATCGTCAGCGCAGCGCGTGCGGCGCGAGGCAAGGGCGCGCGTATCCATAGCGCGAGTGCGCCCCAGGCGGCAACCAGCGCGATGGCGATGCCAATCAGAAGGGAAGCAGCCATGGGGTTCCGGCGCGCTCCAGAGAGGGCTCAGCGGTCGGCGACCGTTGTCAGCAAGTCTGAATCGTACATGGCCGCGGGCGAGATGATCGGCTCATCCCAGGGGATGTCGCGGCCGTAGCGTTCCTGCATCTTGGCCTGCACGGCGGGCGAGCTCAAATCAAAGCCCTTCAGCGGCGCAAGCGCTCCGATTTCCAGGCCCAGCGTGCGCTGGTAGATCTTCCAGACAAGTTCCGAACAATAGATCCGGTCGTCCGACCAGGCGAACACCAGGTCATAAGGCTTGCCCACATAGGCGGCGCCCGCGGCTGCCAGCTGTTCGCGCAAGGCGGGCGTCAGCGTCGAGGCGTCACGCAGGCGCTTGACGACGTAGTGGCCGCGTTCCCCTTGCGCCGCCCATTGGTCCAACGGCGTGTAGCTGACGCGGGCAGCCGCCTCCAGCACGTAGGGGCGGCCCTGCCGCGTCACGATCATGCCCATGTGGCTGTAGGGGGAGTGGGTGGCTTGCTGGATGGCCAGGCTTTGCGCTGACCGGGATTGCTGGAATACCAGGTCGCCGGTCTGCACATCGGGGGCGGCCACGGCGGCCAGGGAAAGCAAGGACAGCGCTGCCAGGACGGCGGCGCGTGACCAGGCAGACAGTGTCATGAACGCGCCCGGCTGGCGGCCGGCGGTTCTTTTTTGCTACGCGGTTTAGGCGCAGGCTTCGGGGTTTCGGTCGGAGCGTCGAACTCCTGCTTGTTGCGCTCACCACGTGGGGTATTTTCCGGATGGGGTTTGGGAAAAGCCCAGGGCTTCGTTTTCTGATCCATTGCATGTACTCCTTGCACAGGCGGAACAGTAGCATTAGCCGTGGCCGTGAGTAAGTGAGGGTTGACGTCAATATTCATCACATCGTGATTTTTAAGTAAAAATTTCGGGGATTGGACCGCACGGGCGGCCGGAATGTTCCCCGCTTGCGGTGATTGCCCTTTCGGTTCCCGCAAGCCTCGCAACCGCGTGACGCGGCGGCGCATGTTATCGCGGATCCGGCGTGGCGGCGCGGCGCGCTTTGCCGTTCAGGGGGTTGCGCCCTGCCAATTGCGGTCGAATTGCAGGCGCACCTGGCGCGCCCAATCGTCGATCGCCGTGCGCACGTCGTCTGCCGTGGGCTTGCGGTCCGGCGGAAGATTGCTGCCGGTGACGGTGCCCAGCGACGCGATCAGCAACTCGTTCGTGTTGGCGTCGCGCACCGAAGCCTCGATGAGCAGCCGCGCCGATTCATCGCGGTAGCCGGCGGCCTTGGCGGTCTGCCCGATCACGTAGCCGATCGGAATGTACTCCATCGCCCGGGGATCGCGGTCGTTCTTGAACGTGCCCGTGATCGCCGCGCGGATACGCAGCGCATGGGGCGCGGGAGCATTCAGCAATTGATAGCCTGCTTCCGAAAATTCGCGTCGTACTGCCTCGTTCATGTAGGCCAGCACGCGCTCGCGCAACGCCGCGTTGCCCTTGAATTCCAGGTCGTCCGGGCGGTCGCCGGCAATGTAGGTCATCGGTTCGAGGATGAGCTTTTTCTCATACACGCTGCCGATCGGCGGGCCCGGGCGGGTCCAGATGCGGCCGGCGCTCCAGCTCGGGTCGGGCTGAAGCTGCGTCTGATCCTCGCCCAGCGAGGTGGAGTAGTCCTGCGCGCGCGGCAGGTTGGTACAGCCCGCCAGGGCGATGGCGACGCAGCCGGCGGCCAAGGTCAATCGAGAGATCATGATCGTTCCTTTCCAGGCAGTGGCGGCATCCGTGCCGACGCTTTTCCGATTATCTGCCTGTTCACGCCCACCGGCGCAGGAATCTGCGGCGGCGGATGCCGCGCAGTTTGGGTAAACCCTCTCGGGAAATGGAGCTCATCCTTTTTTCCGTGACGACGGCGCGTTCGCGCAGGCGGCGCCAGGACTACGATGGAAGGCGTGCACATAGGGAGGGAACTATGGACACCGCCAAGGAATGGTATGCCGCAGTCAAGGAATGGCAGCGCGCCCGCGACGAGCTCACCGCAGCGATCGCCGCGATCAAATGGCCCAACCCCACGCAGGGGTGCCTGGAAAGCTACGACCTCGCGTACGCGCGTGAAACCGAGGCGCGCGATCGCATGAATCAGGCCTATGAGCGCGTCCGACGGTAGAGGGACGATTGCCGGCCTGCCGGGACGGCTCCCCTGGCTCCATAAAACAGAATTCAGATGGCCCTGTGCATGGGGCCACGAAGGCGGTATGTTGTGTTTTTCTCTGCCTCCATAGCGCCCCGTCATGTATCTGCCGACCGCTTTCCGTGAAGACGATCTTGCCGTCCAGCACGACTTCATCCGCGCCCATCCGCTGGGCGTCATCATGACCAGCGGGGAGGGCGGGCTGATGGCCAACCACATCCCCTGTCTGCTCTACCCCGAAGGCCCGCACGGCGTGCTGCGGCTGCACGTGGCGCGCGCCAACCCGCAGATGGCGCAATTGTCGGCGGGCCAGGAATGCCTGGTGGCGTTCCACGGGGCGCAGGCCTACATCACGCCGTCCTGGTACGCCACGAAGGCGGAAACCCACAAAGTGGTGCCGACGTGGAATTTCGTGGCGGTGCACGTCTGGGGCACCCCGGTGATCCAGGATGACCCGGCATGGTTGCGCGCCCAGCTTGAAGCCCTGACGGACAGCCAGGAAAAGGCGCGCACGCAACCCTGGAGCGTAGATCAGGCGCCGTCCGATTTCATTGCCGCGCAGATGCGCGCCATCATCGGCGTCGAAATCCCGATCTCGCGCATCGAAGGCAAATGGAAGGTCAGCCAGAACCGCACGGCGGCCGACCGGCAAGGGGTGGCCGAGGGCCTGGCCAGCGAGGGCGGCAACGCCGTCATGGCAGGACTGGTGGCGCGGCGGGGCGGGCTGGCCTGAAGGCGGCGACGCCCAGCCCGGCGGCAAAGCAGACGATGGCGGCCGCTTGCAACAAGGCGGCCGTCGCCAGGAAGCCCACCATCGATTGCCCCGTCCCGTCCAGTACGGCGCGCAGCAGGCCGAAGAGCGCCGGGGCGAAGGCGTAGGCGCCTTGCGACAGCGCGACGATCAAGGGCACCACGCGCATCGTGTCCTCGCGCGCGAATTCCGTTTGCGCGATCAGAGGCGGCAACGATGTGGCGTTGCCGATGCCCGATCCGAACAACACCACGCCGAGCCATATCGCCCAGCCATGGTCTGGGGCCAGCATCAGCGTGAGCGATCCGCAGATCTGGATGGCGTAGGCCAGGCAGGCCACTTTGCGGCGGTCTGCGCCGGCGGGCATCAGCCATCCCACCAGCGTGCGGCCTGCTATGGCGGCCGCGGTGGCCACGCCCATCGCCACGCCCGCCATCTGGGCGCCCAGCAGCGGCGCCAGCAGCGACAACAGATGCGCGATCAACCCGATCTGCGCGAACAGCCCCAGCGCCATGCCGCCGGACAGCGTCAGGAAGGCGCGATCGCGCCATAGGTTTCCCACGCGGGGCAGGGCGGTCGCCGCCACCGATGCCGGCGCTGCCGCACCGTCGCCGTCGGCCAATTGCCCCAGTTGCTGCGGCGTGACGGCGAACACCTTGCGGGACAGCACCGCGATCACGCCCACCATCACGACCCCCACCCACAGCGCGGCCTGCGCGAAGCCGGCCTGCGCGATCAGGAACACCCACAGCGGCGAAAACACGATGCCGCCCACGCTGGCGCCGTTATAGGCCATGCCCAGCGCGGCGGGCCGCCGCCGCACGAACCACGGTGCGATCAGCGCGTTGACCGCCGCCGCGCCCAAGGCCACCCAACCCATGCCGCTCACCACTGCCGCGGCGTACAACTGCCACGGCGCTTGGGCCACGGCCCAGCCCGCGACGCCCAGCGCCAGCAGCACGGCCCCACCAAACGTGGTTTGCGGGACGCCTGCGCGGCGATACAGGCGGGGCAGGTTGGCGACCACCACCGTGCCCGCCAGAAAGTGCAGGGTGACGGCGCCGGACACCAGTGCAACGCTCCAGCCGGTGCGTTGCACCACGGCATGCAGGAACACGGGCGGGCCGTAAAAGCCGACGCCCCAGCCAAAGATGGCCAGCGTGAATGTGGCGGCAAGGACTTTCCAGCCGAAGAAGGATTGGGCAGTGGGCATGGGATTTGGGACGAGTCCGGTGTCTTATCGGGATGAGTCGCAGTATGCTTAGGTCTTGCACACAACACTTTGGTCTGCAGCGAATCATGGAATCCGAGTTCGCCGACATCAATCTCTCCGGGGTCGCCGGCGCTATCGCCGACCCGGCCCGCGCGCGCATGCTCTGCCTGCTGCTGGATGGCCGTGCCCGCACGGCGACTGAACTGGCCGCGGCCGCCGACATCGGCGCCTCCACGGCCAGCAGCCATTTCCAGCGGCTGCGCGAGCAAGGGCTGGTCGATATGGCCGTGCAGGGCAAGCATCGCTACTTCCGGCTGGCCAACAGCGAGGTCGCGCATGCACTGGAGGCCCTGCTTGTCGTGGCGGGCGCCGAACGTGTGCCGTTCAAACCCAATACGCCCTCCGCGCTGCGCGAGGCCCGGACCTGCTACGACCACATGGCCGGCACGCTTGCCGTTCGTATCCATGACGCCATGCTGGCGCGCCAATGGCTGGTGGCCGATGGCCGCGACTACGCGTTGACCCCGCTGGGCGAAGCGTCGCTGGCGCAAATCGGCGTGGACGCCGCGCAGGCGCGGCAGCGCCGCCGGCGTTTCGCGTGCGCTTGCCTGGACTGGAGCGAGCGCCGTTCGCATCTGGGGGGCGCGCTGGGCGCGGCCTTGCTGGACGCGCTGGTGCAGCGCGGCTGGATCACCAAAGACCTGGATTCGCGCGCGCTGGCGGTCACGCGCAAGGGCGCGCAGCAGTTTCCGGCCTTCTTCGGCAAGGCCGACGCGCAGGCGGCCGGCGGCTGGCAGGAGGGCACGCATGCCGCGGCATAGCCTCAAATCGTCCCCGCTGCGCCATCAAGGTTCCGTCTTGTAGACGGCACTTCGAACACATTCATTCCCAGCCGCGAATGCGGCTTTTTTTTCGTTCATCAACGCTCGTTAATCAACCCTGTACAGGAGGTGGCCTTGCCTACGTTGGCACTGCACGCATTCCGTTCCTTCTCGCGTTTCGTGACGGAACTTCGCATCGACGTCAATCATGCTCCGCAAGACGTGGAGAAAGAACTCGATGCCATACACGATCGGATGCATCGCCCTTTGGATCGCTTGCACGGACTGCCGGAGGTCAAGACCGACATCCCTGGCATCGTGCTTCGCTATCGCGAAGCCGACGGCGAGTACTACGTGTATGTGGTGGATGTGCGGCGGGACCGGGTGGCGGGCTATACGGTGTTCAACCGGCTGATCGAAGTGGGCAGGCGGGCCGATCCGTACGTGCGCGCCCCGCACTCCAAATATGCCGCCGCCTATCAAGGCATGGGCCTGGCTACCGCGGTGTACCGGTGGGGGCTGGATGCGGGGCTGTGCATCTTCAGCGGCGCCCGCCAATCCACCGGTGCGCACCGGCTCTGGATGGGGCTGGCGCGGCATTACGAGCTGGGTCACGTCGATCTGCGGCGCAAACAATTGCGCTATCTCGGGGCTGACGTACGGTCCGAGGTCCTGGAGGACCTGCATACCCGGATGTTCCTGCTTGGTCGGGGCTGGACCTTGCCCGAATACATGCAGGCAACAGGCATGACTCCGTCCGAAGATGCGCTTTCGCAACAGGACCTAGGGAAAGCCCCGTAAATCAGCGGCAAGGCGGTACGGCGCGTTCGCCGCGCCGGGCCGCAGGCCGCATCAGGCTTGCCGTTGCGGCCGGTCAGCCGTCGGTTTTCTTGCTATTCGAGAATCGGGGACGCACTTGTTGTGCTGCAACAATGTTTCTAGTTTCTGCCTGGGTTACAAAACATATCCGAACTGTCATGGACAGGCGCGGTATGCTCGATCGCAGAAAGAGGGCATCCGAAGTGCATCAAAACAACTTGATCTACAAGGGATACCGGCTGACGGCCAAGGTGTCCCGGGGCGCGGACACTGAGATTCCGGCGCTGCCCAGCGGCCCCGTATTCGTCGCATCGGTAATGGTGGTTCAGGCAGGCGCCGTGCTGGAAGGCGGCGACGAATACCCGGTTCCCCGTTTCGCCGAAGGCGGCTTCGTCTTCAGTCCGCGAGAGGCCGTGCACGCGGCCATATTGCATGGCCGCGAGATCGTCGACGGCCTGACGAACATGCCGTCCTAGCCGGAAAAGACTTCCCGCCAGTCCCGCGTCTTGGCCAGCGTCTGCACGGTTGCGGACTGTTCCAGGATGGTCACGGCCTTCTTGAATTCCTCTGCCGACGCGCCGTCTTCCAGGATGACCATGCGCGAATTGCGCGCATCCGCCATCTTCACGTCCGACATCTTGCCGTGGGTCTGGTAGACCTGCGTCCAATCCATCTTCTTGCCGGCCTTGAGCGCGATCGGTTCGATGTAGGTCAGCGCCGTGCTGCCCGCGGCGCGGACGGCGAACGCGAAATCAGCCGTATGCCCGCTGCTGCCCTTGGCGCGCGCGCCCTTGACCATGCGGTTGGGGCCCACGCCTTCAGCCAGCGCGCGGCCGACCTGGGCGCGAAAGCGCAACTGGCTGAATCGGGGCATCCACTTGGCGCATTGGAACGACAGGGCCATGGCCAGTTTCACCGCGTCCCACAAGGCTTCCTGCAGCTGTTCATTGGGGCCCGAGGCGACGATGGCGCCGTCACGGTCGAAGTGCGCCAGGCTCACGCCAGGCGTTTCGTTCAGCAGGTCGATGCGCTTGGCCCCCACGTCGATGCCGTAGCTGGACGCGTGCATCGAGGTCTCACAGGCGTCGGTCAGGTAGAACGACGTGTCGTCAGGGTGCGCGATGAAGAAGGCGGCGTGCTGGCCGTCCAGCCCCAGGGTCATGGGGGACACCGCGCGAATGGCGTGTTCACCGGCCGGCAGGACGGTCCAGCCGGAGGCTTCCAGAAAATTGCTCATAGGATCAGTTCGATTTGGCGGCCTTTGAGGGGATGCGCAAATCCGCCGGCAAGCGTCAGGTTCGCCCGCGGCAGGAAGTACTGCATCAGCGCGCCGATATTGTGCAGGGCGGGCACGATGGGTTCGGCATAGCCTTCGCCTTCGTCCACCCAGATATGTTCATGGCTGCGGTCCGCAAGCGGCTTGCGGTACTGCGGCCGGCCCACGCCCACCAGGCTGGTGTGGAAGGAGTCATCCGTATCCACGCCGAACACCCGGTGCGGGCCGACGAAAAGACTGGCACAGAACGCTTCCGTCAGGAAGATCGTGGCCTGGCCGTGCACCGCAGTGCGCGCCCCGCGGTAGATCACGCGGAAAATCACGTCGTCGCGCACTTCGCCCTTGACCTTGCACGCGCTGGCGAACTCCATCCACTGGATGTTGTTGGCGGCGGGCTTCGGGATCCAGGAGATCGGTTTTACGGTTTCCTTGGGTTCGGCAAGGATCTCTTGCACCTCATCAACGGTGATTAACGGTTCGAACTTGTTGGCCATGGAACTGATCTAGGGTCTTGGAATTGCGCTTCGGATGCGCTGCGCCGCTCGCCAAGGGCGCAGGGAACTCATGCGCGCAACAGGGCGAGGGGGCGTAATCTTACAAGATGAAGACGGTGCGGACCCTTTAGCTGTATATCCATACAGCTAAAGGGTCCGCGCGTGAAAATGGGTCAGTGGCGGATCAGAGCGAGCTGGCTGCGAACGTGTCGCATTGCTTGATGTTGCCGCTTTCCAGTCCGCGCTTGAACCAGCGCACGCGCTGGGCAGAGGAACCGTGCGTGAAGGAGTCCGGCACGGCATAACCCTGGGCCTGCTTTTGCAGCCGGTCGTCGCCGATGGCGGTGGCCGCGGCCAGCGCTTCTTCGACGTCGCCGCCTTCCAGGATGTTGCGCGCGGCGTTGGCGCGTTGCGCCCACAGGCCGGCAAAGCAGTCGGCCTGCAGTTCCACTCGCACCGACAGCGCGTTGGCTTGCGCCGGATTGCGGCGGCGCAGCTGGTCGACCTGGTCCGAAATGCCCAGCAGATGCTGCACGTGGTGTCCCACTTCATGCGCAATCACATAGGCCTGGGCGAAGTCGCCCGGCGCCTTGAACTTGTTCTGCAATTCATCGAAGAAGGCCAGGTCGATATAGACCTTGCTGTCGCCGGGGCAGTAGAAGGGGCCCATCGCGGATTGGCCCGTGCCGCAGGCCGTGGGTGTTGCGCCGCGGAACAGCACGAGCTTGGGCGCGACGTACTGGCGATTCAAATCCTTCTGGAAGATCGCGCTCCAGGTGTCTTCGGTTTCGCCCAGCACCTTGGCCACGAAGCGCGCCTGCGGGTCGTCGACGGGCGGCCGGGTGGCCGGCGCCTGCTGCTGCGTCTGGGGCGGCCCTTCGGCCATTTGCAGGACCACGTTGGGGTCCACGCCAAAGTACATGGCCACCAAGGCAAGTACTATCGTACCGATGCCGATGGTTCCACGGCCGCCGATACGTGGACCACTGGCACGTCGGTCTTCCACATTGTCGCTTTCACGCGAGTCATCGAGGCGCATACTGTTTCTCCGGGCGGGTCGGCGTTCCCGCCATTTTGCATCGCCGCGCCATGTTGGGCGGCATTCAAGAGTGTTAGGATAATCCCATGGCCTTGTATTTATCTATTCATCCTGCGAATCCTCAACCTCGCCTGCTCAAGCAGGCAGCCCAATGGCTGAACGATGGAGGCCTTGTGGCCGTACCCACCGACTCCAGCTACGCCGTCGTCGCGCGTCTGGACGACAAGGACGCCGCGGACGGCCTGCGCCGGTTACGCGGCCTGGACGAAAGACACCATCTGACACTGTTGTGCCGCGACCTGGCTGAAATCGGCCACTTCGCCCGCGTGGACAACAAGCAATACCGCTTGTTGAAGGCCGCGACGCCCGGCCCCTGGACCTTCATCCTGGAAGCCACCAAGGAAGTGCCGCGGCGCGTGTCGCACCCGTCGCGCAAGACGATCGGCATCCGCGTGCCGGATCATGCGGTCATGCTGGGCCTGCTCGAGCAAGTGGGGGCGCCGTTGCTTTCCACCACGCTGATCCCCAAAGACGATACGCAAGCGCTGAACGACGCCGAAGACATCCGCGAACGCTACGACCACGATCTGGCCGCCATCATCGACGCGGGCGCCTGCCCGCAATCGCCGACCACGGTGATCGACCTGACCAGCGATGATCCGGTGGTCGTGCGCGTAGGCCGTGGCGACCCGGCCACGCTTGGCCTTGCCTGAATCAATCCCCCACCGTAGTGCCTTGCGTGCCGGCCCCTGCCGGCACGCGGCTCATCTACAATCCGGCTCGCCATGAACGACATCATCCAAACCATTGCGGTCTACGCGATCCCGGTCATCTTCGCCATCACCTTGCACGAAGCCGCGCACGGCTACGTGGCACGGATGTTCGGTGACCCGACGGCCTACCAGGCCGGCCGCGTCAGCCTGAATCCGATGCGCCACATCGATCCCGTCGGGACCCTGCTGGTGCCCGTCGTCATCCTGCTGGCATCCAAGCTGCTGGGCAGCCCGGGCATGCTGTTCGGCTGGGCCAAACCCGTGCCGGTGGATTTCGGCCGCTTGCGCCGTCCCAAGCGCGACATGTTGTGGGTGGCGCTGGCCGGCCCCGCGGCCAACCTGCTGATGGCGATTCTCTGGGCGTTTTCGCTGCGCCTGATGCTGGAATCCGGCATGCAGGAGTCTTTCTGGTTCCAGATGGGCGTGGCCGGCGTGAACATCAACCTGGTGCTGATGGCGCTGAACCTGCTGCCGATCCTGCCGCTGGATGGGGGACGCATCCTGTTCAGCCTGCTGCCCAACCGCCTGGCCTGGCAATACTCGAAAATCGAGCCCTACGGCTTGATGATCGTCATCGTCCTTCTGGTCACCGATGTGCTTTGGCTTCTGATGCGTCCGGTGTACGAATTTGGAACGACTATCGTTCAGTGGTTTCTGTAGGATTTCGGCCAATTTCCGTTAAACTCAGCGGTTTCATTGATTCTGGCCCTGAGGCATCCTGCCGTGGGGCGTTGGAGCCCTACATTTATGGCATCCCCTGCAACCGCCGCAGGCGTTAATTTCCAGGGCAGCTTGGTGGCCCTGGTCACTCCCATGCAGCCCGATGGCAGCCTGGATTACGCTGCCTACCGGTCATTGATCGACTGGCACGTCCAGGAAGGAACCGACGCGCTGGTGGTGGTGGGCACCACCGGGGAGTCACCCACGGTCTCGATGGAAGAGCACGCGGAATTGATCCGCGTCGCAGTTGAACATGCCGCCGGCCGCATCCCGGTCATTGCTGGCGTGGGCGCCAACTCCACCGACGAAGCCATCCACCTGACGCGCCATGCCAAGGCAGTCGGCGCGCAGGCCGGCCTGTCGGTCGTTCCCTATTACAACAAGCCTTCGCAAGAGGGCCTGTATCGCCACTTCCGCACCATCGCGGAAGCCGTCGATCTGCCGACGATCCTGTACAACGTGCCGGGCCGCACCGTTGCCGACATGAGCAACGACACGGTTCTGCGCCTGGCGCAGGTCCCCGGCATCATCGGCATCAAGGACGCCACCGGCGACATCGCCCGCGGCGGCCTCCTGCTGCGCGAAGCGCCGGCAAGTTTCCAGGTGTTCAGCGGGGATGATCCCACGGCTGCCGCCCTGATCCTGCTGGGTGCGCGTGGCAACATCTCCGTGACCGCCAACGTGGCCCCCAAGCTCATGCGTGACCTCTGCGCCGCCGCGCTGGCCGGCGATGTGCCGAAGGTTCGTGAACTTAACGCGTACCTGGCGCGTCTGAACAAGGCTTTGTTCGTTGAAGCCAATCCCATCCCCGTCAAGTGGGCGTTGGCCGAAATGGGCCGTAGCGCACTGGGCTACCGGCTTCCGCTGGTTGAACTGGGCACGCAGAACCACGAAGTCGTGCGTCGCGCGCTCCAGGAAACGGGTCTGCTCTAAATATCGTGAGGATACGTATGAACAAGCGTCATGCCGGTTTGTCGGCATTGATGTCTGTGGTGTTGTTGGCCGGCTGCAGCGAGGTCAACCAATTCCTGGGCAATGAAGAATCCGTCAACTACAAGAGCGCCGTCACCCAGCGGGGAGAGCCTCTGAGCATCCCGCCGGATCTGACTCAGGCCAACAGCGATCCGCGTTACCGCGCGCCCGCTTCGGGCTCGACGACGTACTCGCAGTTCCAGCAACAGGGCCAGGCGCAAGCCAGCGCCCCGAAGACCAGCAACGTGCTTCCCGGCCGCCAGGACATGCGTGTCGAGCGTGACGGCGACCTGCGCTGGCTGGTCGTGGACCGTGCTCCCGAAGACGTCTTCCCGCGTCTCGTGGACTTCTGGACCGAGAACGGCTTCACCGTGGCCAGCAACAACCCCAGCGCCGGCCTGATTGAAACCGACTGGGCGGAAAACCGCGCCAAGATCCCGGAAAGCTGGCTGCGCCAGGCTCTGGGCGCGGTGCTGGAATCGGCTTGGGATAGCGGCGAACGCGAGAAATTCCGTACCCGCGTCGAGCGCGTCAATGGCCATACCGAGGTCTATGTCAGCCATCGCCAGATGCTCGAAAAGCGCGTCGGCTCCGACGGCGGCCAGGTGCAGTGGCAGAACGGCAAGGAAGATCCGGGCCTGAACGCCGCCATGCTCGCCCGCATGATGGTCTACCTGGGTTCGGACGTGGACAACGCCCGCAAGCTGGTGCAGCAGGCGGAAGCCGCGCCGCAGAAGCCGGCGGTGCAGGAAGATGTCCGTGCACAAGGCGCATCGCTGCTGGTGGCCGAATCTTTTGACCGCGCATGGCGCCGCGTTGGCGTGGCGCTGGACGGCGGCGGCTTTGCGGTGGACGACCGCGACCGCTCTGCTGGCGACTACTTCGTGCGCTACGTCGATACCGACACGGGCGAAAAGAACGAGCAGCCGGGCTTCTTCGGCCGCATGTTCTCGGGCGACAAGAAGGCCGAGGCGCCGCAATACCGTATCCACCTGGCCGCCACGGGCGACCAGACCACGGTGACGGTGCTGGATTCCACGGGCGCCCGCGACAACAGCGCGACGGCCCAGCGCCTGCTGAGCGTCTTGAAAGACAAGATGTAAAGTGCGCCGAACCGGTGCCTGGTCGCCGGTTTGATGCAAAGGCCCCCGCAAGGGGGCCTTTTTCATGGGTCCGCCGTGGCTTCACGACGGGCTCTCCGCGGGCGGGCTGCTGGCGGGCCTATCGCTTTGGAAGTAGCAGGGAATAGGCAGGCGTAAAAAAGCCCCGGCAGTGTCGCTGCCGGGGCTTTTTCACGTCTTCAGAGCGGGGGTTCGTCTCTGTTTTATTAAGACGCCGGAGTGGTCGAGCCGCCCGGGGTATTCGAACCGCCGCCAGGCGTGGTGCTGGGTGCGGGCGCCGGAGCCGGCGACGTGGCCGGAGGCGTGGACGAGGGAGCAGGCGTGCTTGCGCCCGGAGTGGGGTTGGTCGCGGGCGCCGGGGCATCTTCCTTCTTGTTGCAAGCGCTGAGCGACACTGCCAGCACCGAGGCAATAATCAAGGTTTTGCTCATCATTTTTGGACTCCTGTAGATGACGACTCTTGAAACCCCCTTAGGGGAAACCAGAATCCAGGCTACAGGAAGCTGAAGGCCGATCGCGTGTGAAAGTTAAAAAGGTCGCATCCCAACGGCAACAAACCTTTCAGCTAGGTGTTATGTCTTTCCTTATGTGACTGCGAGCACAGACCTGATTGCGTTCTGTGCAAGTCAGATACGCGTACGTGTCCGGATACTACGCCGGCACATAGCGGATCCACCCCGAATCCAACCAGTCCGCCAGGCAAGAACGGGCGTCGTCGGACAGTTTCGCGCAGGCCGGGTCGGCGCAATCCAGGCTGCGGGCATCGGCCAGCGTGCGCAGTGCGGCCTCGACGGGTGTCATCGCGGTTTCGCCGTTGATGAACAGCTGCTTGCCGCGATACAGCATGCGGCTGCGGCGATCCAGCACCAGGCGGCCGGAGGTGGGCCAGTCTTCTTCCAGGTCCACATCCATGCCCTCGGGGGCGTCGAACACGCTGAGATTGTGCGGTTCGGTCAGCCAGCAGCCCAAAAAGCGCGAGGCCAGCGCATCGTCGAAGCGCAGCTTTTCAACGGTCTCGAGCGTGGCAGCCACCAGGTCGTCAGGCAGTGCAGCCGGCGTGTCGACGGCCGGCTGGCCCGGGTCGCGATAGACGGCGGACAGCTTGGGACCGGGCAGGGCCGGTTCACCGTAAGGCCCGCCCAGCAGGCCGACGCGGGCCATCACCTGGTCGGCGGCGGCTTCCAGCAAACCACGCGCAAGCGTGGCCTGCGTGGGGGCGCGGAACCCGATCGAGATGGTCATGCAGCCGTCGCCCATGGCGATGCCGTCGTGGGCCGCCTGCGGCGGCAGATACAGCATGTCGCCGGGGACCAGCACCGACTTTTCTTCCGGCTGGAAGTTGCTGAGGATCTTCAGCGGCAGGCCGGGTTCCAGGGACAGGTCTTTTTGGCGGCCGTAGCGCCATTCGCGTTCGCCGGCGGCTTGCAGCAGGAACACGTCGTAGCTATCGAAGTGGGGGCCCACGCCGCCGCCATGGCTGGCGATGCTGATCATCACGTCGTCCAGGCGGGCGTCGGGAATGAAGCGGAACAGCCCCATCAGTTCAGATGCCGCGTCGCTCAGCAGGTCCACGCTTTGAATCAGCAGCGTCCAATCGCCTTCGTTGTCTTTGGGCAAGCGCGCGAACGGGCCGTTTTCCATCTGCCATTCGCCATTCTCGCGCCAGATCAGGCGCGATTCGACGTCGTCGCGGCGGGCGAGCTTCTTGATGGCCGCGATCGTCAGCGGCGGCTTGAAGCCGGGGATGGCCTGGCGGATCAGCAGCGGCTTGCGCTGCCAGTAGCGGCGCATGAAGTCGTTGGGGCTTTGGTTGCCCAGCAGCGGCAGGCGTTGGTCGAGGTTCATTGAAGGTGCTTCTTAAGACGGTAGAGGGCATCCAGCGCTTCGCGCGGGGTAAGACTGTCGGGGTCGATGGCGGCCAGCGATTCGCGCAAGGCGTCCAGCGCCTCGATCGCGTCCGAGCGCTCGGTCTCGGCGTAGGCTTGCGCGTCGGCATCCGCCGCAGCCGAGAACAGGCCTAACTGCGGGGTGGGCGCACCCTGCGCTTCAAGGCGTTCGAGTTCGCGCGTGGCCTGGCGGATCACTGCTGCCGGCACGCCGGCGCGCTGCGCCACCTGGATCCCGTAGCTGCGGCTGGCGGGGCCTTCGCGCACTTCGTGCAGGAAGACGATGCCGCTGGCCGATTCCGCCGCGGCCAGATGCACGTTGGCGGACGCGGGCTGTTCGGCCGGCAGGCGGGTCAGTTCGAAGTAGTGGGTGGCGAACAGCGTCAGTGCGCGGTTGTGCGCCAACAGACGGCAGGCGATGGCCCACGCCAGCGCCAGGCCGTCGTAAGTGGACGTGCCGCGGCCGATCTCGTCCATCAGCACCAGGCTGTTAGGCGTGCTGGCCGACAGGATGGCGGCCGCCTCGGTCATTTCCATCATGAAGGTCGAGCGTCCACCCGCCAGATCGTCGGCGGCGCCGATGCGGGTGAAGATGCGGTCGATCTTGCCGATGCGGGCGCGCGTGGCGGGCACGAAGCTGCCGATGCGCGCCAGCAGCACGATCAGCGCCACCTGCCGCATGTAGGTCGATTTACCGCCCATGTTCGGGCCGGTGATCAACAGCATGCGGCGCGCCGGGTCCAGGCGGCAACCGTTGGGCGTGAAGCGCTCGATGGCATGCTCCACCACCGGGTGGCGGCCGGCTTCGATATCGATATCGGCCTGCTCGGACAAGTCGGGCGCCATCCAGTCGTGGCGGCGCGCGTGGTCAGCCAAGGCAGACAGCGTGTCCAGTTCGGCCAGCGCGGCCGCGCAGTCCGACAGGGGGCGCACGTGTTCAGCCAGCACGTCCAGCAGTTGCTCGAACAGCCACTTTTCGCGGGCCAGCGAGCGGTCCTGCGCGGACAGCACCTTGTCTTCCCACGTCTTGAGTTCAGGCGTGATGTAGCGCTCGGCATTCTTCAGCGTCTGGCGGCGGCGGTAATCTTCCGGCACCTTGGCCGTCTGGCCCTTGGAGACTTCGATGTAGAAGCCATGCACGCGGTTGAATTCCACGCGCAGGTTGTTGATGCCCGTGCGCTCGCGCTCCCGGGCTTCCAGCTGAATCAGGAAGTCGCCGCCGTCGGCCGCCAGGCCGCGCAGTTCGTCCAGTTCCGCATCGAACCCGGTGGCCAGCACGCCGCCGTCGCGGATGGCCACGGCGGGCTCCGGCGCAATGGCGCGCACGAGCAATGCAGCTAGCGCCGGGTCCACGGACAGGTGCGAGATCAGGTCACCCAGGCGTGGGGAGTCGGCCATGGGTTCGACCAGGTCGCGCAAGGCGGGCAGGGATTCCAGCGCATCGCGCAGGCTGGCCAGCTCACGCGGGCGCACCGAGCGCAGCGCCAGGCGTGCGGCGATGCGTTCGATGTCGGGGAAGGGGTTCAGCGCCGCGCGCAGCGCTTCCAGCAGGCCTGCCGAACCGAACGTCTGCTCGACGTCCATGCGGCCTGCCAGCAGCGCGGAGATGGCTTGCTGGCGCGCCAGTACCTGCTCGTTTTCGCGCAGCGGATGGTGTAGCCACCGGCGCAGCAGCCGGCTGCCCATGGGCGTGCGGCAGCCATCCAGCAGCGAGAACAGCGTAGGCGAATCTTCGCCCGAGAGCGTTTGCGTCAGTTCCAGGTTGCGGCGGGTCACCGGGTCCAGCAACACGTACTGGCCTGGGCGCTCGGCCGACAGGCTTTGCACGTGGGCCAGCGCCTGCGACTGGGTGCGCGCCGCATAGCGCAGCAGCGCGCCGGCCGCGCAGACGCCAGCGGGCATGTCTTCGATGTCGAAGCCGGCCAGCGTATCCGTCTTGAAATGCGCCAGCAGGTGTGCGCGCGCGCCGTCGCTTTCGAAGTGCCAGTCTGGCACGCGGGCGCGGGCGCCTTCGAACGGGAAATCGAAGTCGGCGCTGTCGGCGCAGATGATTTCCGCCGGGGCGATGCGGTGCAATTCGGATTCCAGCTGCGCCGGCGCACATTCGGTCACGCGGAATTCGCCGCTGGCCAGGTTCAGCCAGGCCAAGCCGGCGCGCGGGGCGCGGGCGTTGCCGGTGACGAACACCGCGGCCAGCGCGCGGTCAGCCTTGGCCGGCAGCAGAGCGTCGTCGGTCAGGGTGCCCGGCGTGACGATGCGCACGATGCGGCGTTCAACCGGCCCCTTGGACGCGGCCGGATCGCCGATCTGTTCGCAGATGGCAATGGACTCGCCCATCGCGACCAGGCGCGCCAGGTATTGCTCCATGGCGTGCACGGGCAGTCCGGCCATCGGGATGGGGATGCCGTTGGACGAGCCGCGCTTGGTCAGCGTCAGGTTGAGAAGACGCGCGCCGCGCTCCGCGTCTTCATAGAACATTTCATAGAAGTCGCCCATGCGGTAGAAGAGCAGCAAGGGACCAGCCTCCGCTTTCAGGCGGAGGTACTGCTGCATCATTGGGGTGTGGCCCGCGTGGGCGTCGGCGGCGGTGTTTTGTGTTGCTGAATTCATGCCCGTGATTGTATCGGGCCGGAGCGGGGGGCAGGGAGAAGGGCGTGGGACTTGTTTGTCCGGGCGCATCGGACGTTGCGGCGGCGCCGTCCCGCTAGCCTAACTTGCCCCCGCACGATGCCGGCGTCACAATCTTGCGACGTGGCACTGTGACTGCCGCGGGAGCCGCTGATGCAGGAATACCCTTTTGCCGACCCCTTGGATGCGACCGAGCGCGTCGTCATTTCAGGCGGTGGGCACCAAGCCGAATTCGCGCCCGGTGGCGGTGGACGTCTGACCCGCTTGTCGACTGGCGCATTGGATTGGATCGTACCGCTGACGCCAACCCAATGGCCGGCGGGCAAATGGCCGCGGGCAGGGTCCTACCCGTTGGCGCCGTACTCCAACCGCATCCGCGATGGCGTGTTCACCTTCAATGGCGCGCGGCACGCGCTGCAATCCGTGGCGGGCCGCCCGAATGCGATACATGGTGCCGGCCTGTTCCAGGCGTGGCAGGTACGGAACCTTGCGGCAGACAGCATTGATCTGGTGCTGAGCCAGCCGGCCGGCGTGCTGGGATGGCCCTGGCCGTTCGAATGCGTGCAGCGCTACCGGCTGGACGCGCGTGGGTTGAGCTTGTCTTTGAGCATCACCAACCAGGGCGAGACGCCCATGCCTTTCGGTCTGGGCATCCATCCGTACTTCACCGCCGAGCGGGTCACCCTGAATGCGCGGCGGGTGTGGCCGGCCGATGCCGACGGCATACCGACGGGCAGCCGGGTCAAGCATGTGCGCGAGTTGCGCCGGTCGGCCGAAGGGTGCGATACCTATCTGTCGCAATGGGAAGGGCGCGCCACCCTGCACTGGGCGGACGGGCGTGAATTGGCGTTGCACGCGGATCCCGCGTTTGCGCATCTTGTGGTCTATACCGCGCCGGGCTCGGACTTTCTGTGCGTGGAGCCGGTCACCAATGTGGCGGATGCCTTCAACCGGGCTGCCGACGGCGATACGCGCACGGGCATGCGAACGTTGGAGCCGGGAGCCCGGTTCAGCGCCACCTGTTTGCTGGGCCTGACCCTGCCGCGCGGCCAGCGCTGAACCCTGCTGCCTCAGAACGCAGTGCTTGGAAAGCGCCGGTACCTCCGGCGATAATCCGGGCAAATCCAACCCAGGAGTTCCTACGTGAAAAAGCTCAGCACCGAACAATTGCAGGCCGCAGCCGAGACGTTGCGCCGGGTGCAAGAGAAGCTGGCCCGCTCGGGCAGCCTGCCGCTTGAGCCCACCATCTATGCCAGCGCGAAGGGTTTCCGGCGCAATGTGCCCGACTACCTCTGGAGCTGGTTGTCGGGCCTGCTGGCGCCGCACAAGAGCCTGGCGTCTTGGATGGACACGCATCAGGCCGGCTGGCGCGACGGCAAGACGCCAGCCGCGGTGGTCTACGCGCGCACGGAAAAGGGCTGGTTCGATTGGCTGATCACGGAACTCGACACCGAGATCAATGATCCGCACGCCCGCGCCAAGCGGGAAGGGCGCGGCTAGCCTACCCTTCAGCCTTGAGTACGCCCGGCGCGTATCCGCGCGTACAGGTGGACGGCGGTTTCCAATACCGCTGCCGTCAGCAGAGCCGCCAGCATGGAGCTGAAGACCAGCGAGTCCCATAGACGGGGAGGGCCGACGCGGAACTGGATGGTGTCGAACACCATGCCCGCAGCCACGCCGGCGACGATGACGGCCTTCCAGCCCTGTAGCGGAGCCAGCCGAAGCATCAACAAGGTAAACGCGACCATTCCCCACAGGAGCGGCTCTAGCGTTTGATCGATCAAATGGGCAAGCAGGGGAAGCTCCCGGTAATTTTCGTGCGGAACAGTCCGCCCGCGTTTTTACCGCTTTCTGGCCTGAATGGCGAGGGGCCCCGCCCGGGAACGGGCGGAGCCCCTGGGATGCCCCGCAAAAGGCCCGGTTCAGAACCCTTCCAGCACCACCTTGCCCTGCGCCTTGCCGCTTTCGATGAACGCGTGGGCGCGGCGCAGGTTGGCGGCGTTGATCGTGCCGTAGTGCTCGCCCAGCGTCGTGCGCAGGGTGCCGTTGTCGATCAGGCGGGCCGCCTGGTTCAGCAGTTCGTGCTGGGCGATCATGTCGGGCGTGTTGTGCAGGGGGCGCGCGAACATGAATTCCCAATGCAGCGACGCGGATTTGCCTTTCAGCAAGCGGACGTCGATGGCGGCCGGGTCGTCGATCAGCGCGATCTTGCCCTGCGGGGCGATTGCTGCCGCCATCTGCGGAAAGTGCTTGTCGGTCTGGTTCAGGCCGGCAATGTAGCTGACCTGATCGAAACCGATGCGCTTGAGCTCTTCGGTCAGGGGTTTGCTGTGGTCGATGACATGGTGAGCGCCCAGCTCGCGCACCCAGGCTTGCGTTTCGGGCCGCGAGGCGGTGCCGATCACCGTCAGGCCGGTCAACTGGCGCGCCAACTGCACCAGGATCGACCCCACGCCGCCGGCCGCGCCGATGACAAGCAGGGTGCGCTGGCTGGGCGCGGCGTTGTCCAGCACGCGCAGGCGGTCGAACAGCAATTCCCAGGCGGTGATGGTCGTCAACGGCAGGGCCGCGGCCTGGGCGAAGTCCAGGGTGTCGGGCATGCGGCCGACGATGCGCTCGTCGACCACATGGCGTTCGCTATTGGCGCCCGGCCGGTTCAGTGCGCCGGCATACCAGACACGGTCGCCGGGCTTGAACAGGCTGGTCTTGGCGCCCACGGCGCGCACGATGCCGGCGGCGTCCCAACCGATGACCTCGGCTTGGCCGTCCTTGGGCGCGCGGTTGGCGCGGATTTTCACGTCTACCGGGTTGACGGAAATGGCGTGCACGTCGACGAGCAGGTCGTGGTCGCCGGGCACGGGTTCGTCAAGCGTGATGTCTTGAAGGGCGTCGGCGTGGTCGGCGGGCAGGTTCTTGAAATAGGCGATGGCTTTCATGGGGCGGCTCGGTGTGGGGTAAGGGCGGAAATCACAGGATGGAGCGGACGACGCCGCCGTCGACGCGCAGTGCGGCGCCGTTGGTGGCCGAGGCTTGCGTAGAGCAGGTGTAGACGACCATGTTGGCTACCTCTTCCACCGTGGCCAGGCGGCGCAGCAGCGACGTCGGGCGGTGCTGGGCGATGAAGTCGCGTTCCATGTCGTCCTGGGACACGCCTTGTTCCTTGGCCATTTCCGCGAAGAAGTCGGCCACCCCTTCCGAGCGTGTTGGGCCGGGCAGCACCGCGTTGACCGTGACGCCGGTGCCGGCGGTCAGTTCGGCCAACCCGCGCGACACGCCTAGCAGGGCTGTCTTGCTGACGCCGTAGTGGATCATTTCAGCGGGGATCTGCACGCCGGATTCGCTCGAGATGAAGATGATTCGGCCCCAGTTCGCGGCCATCATGCGCGGCAGGTAGTAGCGCGACAGGCGGATGCCGCTCATGACGTTGGTATCCATCATGGTCTGCCAGTCGTCGTCGGTGATTTCGGTGAAGGACTTGGGCGCGAAGAAGCCGGCGTTGTTGACGAGGATGTCCACATCGGGATGGGCGGCGCAAACCGAGGCCGCGCCATCGGCCGTGGCCAGGTCTGCCTGCACGGTGCTCACGTGGGCAGTGGGGAATTTCCGGGTGATGGCTTGGGCAGCGAGGGCCAGCTTGTCGGCATTGCGGCCGTGCAGGACGACTTCGGCGCCAGCTTCGGCCAATCCAAGGGCGATGGCCAGCCCGATGCCGCCAGAAGATCCGGTGACCAGGGCTTTCTTGCCGTTCAGTTCGATTTTCATACGGTGACTCCAAAGATGTCGGGGAACAGGGCCATGATTACCCAGTCCGCAGCGATGAAAAACCGGCTAGCATCCGACTCAGTTTCAATATTTTTTTGAAAATGAGGCGATCATGGTCCGGTTCGAGGACTTGAGGATCTTTGTGGCGGCGGCTGACCACGGCAGCTTTTCCGCCGCTGCGCGTGAACTGGACTTGACGCCGGCCGTAGCCAGCGCCGCGCTCAAACGGCTGGAGTTGACGCTTGAGACGCGCCTGTTCGTGCGCTCTACGCGCAGCCTGCGGCTGACGAGCGATGGGGAGCGCTACCTGGAGTACGCCCGGTCGGCGATCTCCACGCTGGAAGCCGGCAAGAACGCGATGGCTCGCGACAAGACCGCGATTTCGGGAACCTTGTCGGTTTCCATCCCCTCGGACCTGGGGCGCAATGTGCTGTTGCCCTGGCTGGACGATTTTCAGCACCAGCATCCGCGCGTCAGCTTCCAGGTGCGCATCAGCGACCGGCTGGCGGATCTGTACCGCCAGCCGGTCGACATCGCCATCCGCTACGGCACGCCGAATGATTCGGCGCTGGTGGCCCTGCCGCTGGCCGAGCACAACCGTCGCGTCGTGTGCGCATCGCCCGCTTATCTGGCGCGCCATGGCGTGCCGCAGGCGCCCGCCGATTTGCGCCGCCACAATTGCCTGTCGTTCGTGCTGGGCGAAACCTTGCATGACCGTTGGACCTTTGAACGCGAGGGCACCAGCACGACGGTGCCGGTCAAGGGCGACCGCGTAGGCGACGACGGCGACCTGGTGCGGCGTTGGGCGTTGGCCGGGCACGGCGTGGCCTATAAGTCACGCTACGACGTGCTGTCCGATCTGCGCGCGGGCAGGCTGGTTGAACTGCTGCCAGACTACGTCACCGAGCCATCACCCTTGTACCTGCTGTGCGTGCATCGCATGCTGCTGTCGCCCGCCGTCAAACGCATGCGCGAATTCCTGCAGGAACGCTTCAGGCTCTTCGACGCGGGCTAGGCGCAGCTTCGTTCAATGCGCGGCGCGATGGTGCGCGCCGCCCGCCTGCTTGTTCGCTGCGCGCGTGCGGGCCGCTTTCTTCGCGGCGGCTGACCGTCCCGCCGCACCCTTGGTGGCGGCCGCTTTCTTGGCGGCTGCCGAGCGGTCCGCTGCCGTGCGCCGGCTGGCCGTCTGGGTAGCTTGGCGGGACAGCGCGGCGCGCGACGCGGGCTTGGTGCTTTCCTTTTTCAATGCGGTGGTGGTGGCGCGGGCGCGCGTGGCGGACTTGGCGTGCCCATCTTTGGCCGCGCGGGTGTCCTGTTCAGCCTTGCGCTTGGTTGCCGCGCTGGCGTCCTTCGAAGCCGGCAACTTCACGCCGGCGCGGCGCGCCTCGGACAGTCCGATCGCGATGGCCTGCCTGGTGGACCGCACGCCGTGCTTGCCCTCACGGACGTGGTCGATTTCTTCGCGCACGAATTCTCCGGCCTGCGTCGATGCCGACTTGCCTTGGCGTTTGTCGCGCTTGGCGCGTTCCAGGGTTTTTCGTTCAGGCATGGTTGTCTCCTTGCTGGGTTGCGGGAGCGGATTCCGTCGCCTGTCGAGACCGGGCGACGGAACTCGTAACACCACTCTATCGCTGCAGAGGTATCCTGTGTGTTCGAATGGATTGCCGGTCGTAAGCGCCGGAAAGGCGCTCGGGCCGACGATTGAAACTCACATCGTTAGCGGAGACGAGCTATGTCGAACCATGTCTACAAGCAAATCGAACTGGTGGGCTCTTCCACCAAGTCCACCGATGACGCAATCGCCAAAGCCATCGAGCGCGCCTCAGAGACGCTGCGCAACCTGGATTGGTTCGAAGTGACCGAAGTGCGAGGCCACATCAAGGACGGCAAGGTGGCGCATTGGCAGGTCGGGTTGAAGATCGGCATGCGGCTGGAAGGCAATGAGTGATGCACGTGCTGCGTCTTTTTTGAGCAGCCCTTCCAAGTGATTGTCGGATAAGGACTTTTCAGGCTTGTTATCCGACTGTTCATAGGCTTGTCCACATTCGATGGGGACAAGCCTGTCTGCTTATCCCCATCGCTTGGCAAGGGTTGAGGTCGCGCCGCTTTACGCGCCTGGCTGAGCGTTTCTTGCCCGCTCGCTCCAAGTCCTTGCTGCATAAGGGGATTTGGCGAGTACCCGCACACTGTCCTCAGGCTTATCCACATTTGGCGGGGACAACCCGGGCTGCAAATCCCGCATCTGGGCCTTTCTTGACCACCCCTTGCAGGGCATTGATATTACAAGGGATTTCGGACCTGCCCTCAAGCTGTCCTCATGCTTTTCCACAGAATGCTGGGACAAATCCACATGCGGTCCTGGTGCCAGTAAAGGCCTGGACAGGCATCCAGCCTTTTCGTGGATAAATTCGCGAAAACTCATCCAAAAGGATGATTGGGCATTGTTTGACCACCCCCTGCAAGTGCTTGGCAGGACAGGGGATTTCCGGTCTACCCCAAAGCTGTCCTCAACGTTCTCCACAGTTGGCGGGGATAAGTATCGAGCCGGCGTCATGCCGCAGGGCGGCGACGCCGGCGACGCGATAGCTCACGCCGCTTCTTTTGGTCGGCCTTTGCGATGTTGTTGGCGACGAATAGGCCGAAGCCGACCACGGCGGCGAAGTAGCCAAACATGACGACGGTTCCGAATTCCATTCAACCCTCCTTGCCGCCAGACGCCGCGGCGTCGGGGGTAGCAATAGCTAGCCAGCGCCAGCGTCAGCAACAGCACCACTATCAGTGCGACCAATTTCAAATACCACGCCCATGCCGCACAAGGCCAGCAGCCACATCATTGCCAATGGGCTGAGAATCAAGAGCGGGATGAACATCGCTTCTCCAGCGAAACGCAGGGCAAGTCACGGGACATCAGCATGATAGTCAGCCGGTGTCTGGAGTACCTGAGGAAGAGTGACGAATCCGTCCTATAAAAAAAGCCCCCCGACGCATCGGGGGGCTTGATCGCCCGGAGGTAGATCGGGCGATCGGCGCCGGCCGGGCCGTGGCCCTGGCCGGCAGCGGCGGCGATCAGCTGTTCAGCTTCTTGACCCAATCCACATAGCGGTCAATCCAGCCTTGCAGGAATTTGCGCGTGCCTTCGTTGGTGATGGTGAACTGGTCGTCGACCAAGCCTTCCGAATATTGTAGGAAGACTTCGGGCGTGGTCAGCGCATTGGCGCCTTCGGCGGCCAGGATGTTGCGCAGGTGCTGCTGCATCATCGCGGTGCCCGCGGCGCTGGGCGATGCGCCCACGATGCCAACGGCCTTGCCGGGCCACGAATTCTGGCCCCATGGGCGCGAGCCCCAGTCAATCGCGTTCTTGATGGCGGCGGGCAACGAACGGTTGTGTTCGGGCGAGACGAACAAGATGCCTTGCGCGTCGGCGATCTGCTGCTTGAGCTTGGCGGCCGGCGCGGGCAGATTGTTCTCGTTGTCCTGGTTGTAGAGCGGGATGTCGCCCAGGCTCACGTACTCGAACTTGAAATCGGCGGGAACCAGCTTTTCAAGCGCACGGGCCAGCCGCAGATTGATGGAGGCGGCGCGCAGGCTTCCGACGAAAACAGCAATCTTGTAGGTGCTCATGAGGCGTGTGCTCCAACGGGAAATGGAATGCCCAGTGTAGACCTGGACAGCAGCCCGCTCAATGCCGATTCCGAATATCGTTATCGCACGCAGGCCAGTCGAGTGTGGCGGCGCGCCGTGGCAACTTTATGTCATCAGGCTGACGTGCGCGGACACCACGCGCCAGCCTGCGGGCGTGCGCATCCAGGTCTGGCTTTGGCGGCCGATGCGCTCGCTGCCGTCGCGCTGGAATTCCAGGTTGGCGGTGGCGAAGTCGGTGCCGTAGGTGGTGATGGCCGTGCGCAGCACGCGGCGGGCAAGGCCCTGCGGCGAGCGCCCGGCGCGGAATGCGCGGATCGCGTCGTAGCCGTACAGGTTTTCGCCTGCGCCGTAGCGCAAGGTGTGCGGGCTATCCCAGAACAGGGTGTCCAGCACGTCCACCTGGTTGTTGACCAGGGCGGTCTCGTAGCGCTCGAACGCCGCTGTCACTTCCGCCACGACGTCGGGCAGGTTGATTTCCATGCGTCTTCTCCATATGCACCGTTCTGGTGCGAGTTCTAGGGTAATCACCAATATGGTGTCTGGTGCGGTGCGTCAATTGTCCGTGCTGGCGTCCGCAACTCCATTCGCCCAGGGGGATTGTTGCGCCGCAAGGCTGGCATGCCGCTTGCTAGGGTTAACACTGCATTCGCATGACATAACACGCTGCACCGCTGCCCAGGAGTTCCGCCATGTCCAGTTCCCCCCTTTCCGCCCCGGTGACCATGCTGGTTACCCGGCACATCGCGCCCGAGCGCTATAGCGATTTCCTGTCCTGGATGCGCCAGGGCGAAATCCTCGCGGCGGGGTTTCCGGGCTTTCTCGGGTCGGGCGTGCTGCAACCGCCCGAAGGCGGCGACCAGTATCAGATAGTGTTGCGCTTCACCGATGCGGCCAGCCTGAACCGCTGGGAAAAATCCTTGCCGCGCCGGATGTGGCTGGAACGCGGGGCAACGCTGGTGCGGGCTAGCCACGAGCACCGGGTCAGCGGCACCGAGGGCTGGTTCGCGCCCAAGGCCGCCAGCGCGCCGCCGCGCTGGAAGCAGGCCGTCAGCATCTGGCTGGCCTACTTTCCGGTCCTGCTGGTGTTCTCGATACTGGTCAGCGAGCACTTGAGCATCCTGCCGATATTCTGGCGCGTGTTGATCACCAGCGTGATCCTGACGCCCATCATGGTGTTTGTCTGCATCCCCGTCATCACGCGCGTGCTGCAGCGCTGGCTGCGGGCGGGTTGAAGACCGTCCTGGACCGCGCCTAGGCCGCCTTGGCGCGGCGCGTGGAATACAGACGGTGCAGCGTGATCTTGCGCACGGCCGTCTGGCTATCCTGGATATGGGATTGCAGCAGCCGGGCGGCGTCGGGCGCATCGCGCGCCAGCAGCGCGCGCAGGATTGCGCCATGTTCTTCGTAGGTCTTGCCGACGCGGTCGGGCAAGGTGAAATCCAGCCGCCGCACGATGCGGATGCGTTCGGTGGCGGCGCGGTGCACGCGCGATATCTCGGGATTGCCCGCCGCGGCCACCAGGTCGATGTGAAAGCGTTCATCCAGGTCGGCCAGCCACTCGCCGTCGCTGGAACGTTCGCTGTCGTCCACCAGCCAGATGTCGGCCAGCGCATGCAACGCACGCAGGGGGTCCGGCACCTGGCCTGGGGTGCACAGCGCGTGCACGGCCGCGATTTCCAGCACGCTGCGCAACTCATAGAAGTGGTCCAGCGTATTGAAGTCCAGCGGCTTGACCAGCCAGCCATTGCGCTGCCGTACCTCAAGATAGCCTTCGCGTTCCAGCCGGAACAGCGCTTCACGCACGGGCGTGCGGCTGACTTGCAAGCGGTCCGCGATCTCGGTTTCCGTGAAGCGGTCGCCCGGGGCAAGCCGGAAATCCAGGATGTCCCGTTTCAGCGACCCGTAGGCCGTGTCGGCCAGCGTGCGCGGCATGTCGATGGCGGTGAAAGCGGTTTCCATAGCGTTGCCTTGAAAGGGATCGGGAAAGGGGAAGTTCAGGGCGTACGGACCCGGGACACGCCGGCCTGCTCCAGCGCGTAGGCGGCGCCAAGACAGTCGGCTTCGCGCCAGGGGGCGCCGATCAATTGCACGCCCAGCGGCAGATGCCCGTCCTGCTCGGTTTCGGGCCAGGTGGGCGCCGTGCAGACCGGCAGGCCGATGCAAGAAATCGGTTGCGTCAAAAGACCCATGCTGGCGCGTGCCGGCAAAGACTTGCCCGCCAGCGTCAACCAGTCGGTGCCGACTTTGGTGGCGGAAACGGGCGTGGCGGGCGCGATCAGCACGTCATATTGGTCGAACAAGGCCAGCGCTTGGCGATAGACGCGATGACGCACACGCTGCGCCTGCTGTACCCAGGCGGCGGGCACCAGGCTGCCCGCGACCAGGCGGTCGCGAGAATGCGGTTCGTAATAGTCGTAGTGCGTGACGAGCCGGCGGCGATGCAGCGCACCGCCTTCGGCCGCGGTGATGATGAAGGCGGCGGCGCGAGCCTGCGCTGCGCCGGGCAGTTCGACGACGGCGGTGGCGTCCAGCGCGCGGGCTGCGATCTCGACGGCGCGACGCGCCTGCGGGCCGGCCCATTCCGCGAAGTACCCGCCCAGCACCGCGACGCGCAGGTCGCGCGCACTGGCGCGTAGGCCAGGCAGGACGGGATCGACGGCGTATTGCGCGCAGGCCGCGTCATCGGCGTCCGGGCCTTGCAAGGCATCGTAGGCGGCAGCCAGATCGCTGGCGCTGGCGGCGAAAGGCCCCAGATGGTCCAGGCTGCCCACAAAGGGGAAGGACCCCGTGCGCGACAAGCGGCCCAAGGTGGGCTTCAGGCCGAAAATGCCGCAAAGCGAAGCCGGCACGCGGATAGACCCGTTGGTGTCCGATCCCAACGTCAGCGGCACCAGACCGCCCGCCACGGCGGCGGCGCTGCCGCCGGACGAGCCGCCCGCGATGCGGGTGGTGTCGTGCGGGTTGCGGCATGCGCCGTAATGGGTGTTCTCGGTGGTGAAACCGTAGGCGTGTTCATCCATGTTCAGCGCGCCGACCAGCACCGCGCCAGCCTCGCGCATGCGGGTCACCAACCGCGCATCCTGGCGGGCCGGCGCGTTGGAGGCGTTGACCCGTCCGCCGGCCAGCGTGACTTCGTCGGCGATGTCGAACAGGTTCTTTACCGCGTAGGGCACGCCTGCCAGCGGCGGTAACGGTTCGCCGCGGGCGCGTCGCGCGTCGATAGCCGCCGCCTCTTGCCGCGCGCGGCTTTCCGTGACTGCGGTAAAGCAGTTGTAGCGGGGATCGTGCTCGCGGATGCGCGCGATCGTCGCGTCCAGCACGGCCACGGCGCTGCGCTCGCCGCTGGCGACCTGGCGGGCGATGTCTGCGGCGGGGCCGGTCACGGGCGGAACACCGAAGCCGATTCCAGCTCGACGGGCAGCGCTTCGTCCACGAAGCTGGCCGCAATGTCGTGGATGCGCGAGAACTGCTGCACGACCTCGGCCGTAGTGGCTTCGCGCAAGGCATACCCCGACAACGCCAAGGCGCTGCGCACGTATTGATCGATGGTTTCCTGGGTCATGGCGGACTCTCCCGGTGGACTGGATGGTGACGGGCTTGCTTACTTGCGCACTTCGCGCTGGAAGATTTCCAGGCTGAGTTTCTTCATCTGGATGAAGCTGGGTTCGGACAGCGTTTCCACGGTGCGGGGGCGGGCGTCGGCGTAGTCCAGGATTTCGGCCACGCGCGTGGGCCGCTTGGTCAGGAGCAGGATCTGGTCGGCCAGGTACACGGCTTCTTCCAGGTCATGCGAGACCAGCAGCATGGTGGTGCCGGTCTGCATGAAGACTTCCTGCAGCTTTTCGCGGATGAACAGCGTCATCTCGAAATCCAGCGCCGAGAACGGCTCGTCCAGAAACAGCACTTCGGGGCCGGGAGCCAGCGCGCGCATGATGGAGGCCGTCTGCTGCTGGCCACCCGACAATTCATAGGGGTAGCGCTTCAAGTCGAACTTGACGTCGAAAGACGCCACCAGTTCTTCCACGCGGGCGTCCACCTCGGCCTTGCTGCGGCCTTCCAGGCGCAGCGGATAGGCGATGTTGTCGATCGTGCGCAGCCACGGGAACATGGCTTCGCGGTAGTTCTGGAAGACGTAGCCGATCTTGGTCTGCGCCAGTGACTTGCCGTCGAACAGGATCTCGCCGGCGTCGATGGGGATCAGCCCCGCGATCATGTTGATCAGCGTGGACTTGCCGCAGCCGTTGGGGCCGAATACCGAGACGATCTTGCCTTTGGGGATGTCCAGGTTGAAGTCTTCGTACAGCGGCCAGCCCGCGAAGTATTTGGTCAGGCCGCGAATGGTGATGTGCGTGCCGAGCGGGCCGGGCGCGAACGGTGCTGCGGCAGGCGCGGGGGCGATGATGGGGTTGATGACGGTGGACATTTATCGGCCGCTCCAGTGGACTACGCGCTTTTCCAGCATGAGAAAAAGAATGTTCAGCACATAGCCCAGGGCGCCGGCCGCCAGGATCGACGCGTACATCTCGCGCACGTTCAGTACCTGCTGGGCATTGATGATGCGGTTGCCCAGCCCGCTGTCCGAGCCGATGAACATTTCCGCCACGATCACGATCACCAGCGCCATCGACACGCCGCTGCGCAGGCCGACGAACGTGGGCTGCAGGCTTTCCCAGATCAGCACGTCCTTGAAGATCTGCCACCGCGACGCGCCCATCACGCGCGCCGCCATCACGCGCTGCTTGCGCGCATTGATGACGCCGTAGGCGCTGTTGAACAGGATGACCAGCACGGCCGCGAAAGCGGCGATGGCGATCTTGTTCATGTCTGTCACGCCGAAGATCATCAGGAACAGCGGGATCAGCGCGGACGACGGGGTGGACCGGAAGAAATCCACCAGGAATTCAACGCTGCGATAGGCCTTTTCATTGCTGCCCAGCAGCACGCCCAAGGGCACGCCGATGACGCCGGCAATGATGAAGGCCTGCAGCGTGCGGTTCAAGGACGACAGGAAGTCCCACAGCAGTGGGCCCCCCGCCAGGCCCTTGACCAACGCCACGACCGTGGCGCTGGGCGTGGGCAAGAGCACGGGGCTGACCAGTTGCAGGCGTACAACCAGGTCCCACACCACGAACAGCGCCAGCGGGCCGATCAGCGGCAAGAAACGGGTTCCGTTGAACCTGGCGGGCGGCTTCTTCGCCGTGGCGGCGCCGCTTGCGGTGGTTGCGGTCATGGATCAGCCCTTGTAAAGCATGGTCGATACGTCGACCTTCTGCGCGAAGATTCCCTTGTCGGTGAAGAGGTCGAAGAATTTCTGGAAGTACTGGATGTCGCCGGGCGTGAACTCGTTGTAGAGCGTGTAGGCGGCCAGCGGCACGGCTTCGGTCATCGGGCCTTCGATGGCGGTGTAGCCCTTCATGAAGGGACGCGCCTCTTCGGGCTTGGTACGGATCAGTTCGATGCCGCGCGCATAGGCGGCGATGAATTTCTTGCTTTCTTCAGGATGCTTTTTCAGGAAGGCGGTGGTCAGCGAGGCCGATCCGCCAAACCACGGCGCCATCGGGTCGCCCAGTACGTATTTGGCGATGACGCCGGTTTCCAGCACCCGGGTGGTGCCGTTCAAGCGACCCACCGTGCCCGTGGGCTCCAGCGTGTAGCAAGCATCCAACTGGCCGGCGGCAACCGCGGCGACGTGCTGGCTGATCGCCAACTCGACCACGGTTGCCCCGGTTGCGCCGGCGCGCTCCAGTACTGCTTTGGCCAGCGTGGCGTTCTGGATGCCGGGTCCAGATCCGACCTTTTTCCCCTTGAGGTCTGC
>Ga0160439_1000059_pt1 | contig 109116 bp, 88 predicted proteins | sample HID1975M_E0MG_FD_108201 | JGI IMG/M metagenome (GOLD analysis project Ga0160439, IMG submission 108201) | Enriched soil microbial communities from UW Madison campus, WI, USA - HID1975M_E0 MG | ecosystem: Environmental > Terrestrial > Soil > Unclassified | place: USA: Madison, Wisconsin...
GAAGTTCGACCTCAACGACATGCGCGACCAGCTCGAGCAGATGCAGAACATGGGCGGCATCGGCAGCCTGATGGAGAAGCTGCCGGGCCTGGGCCAGGTGCCCGAGCACCTCAAGCAGCAGGTGCAGCAGAGCAGGGAAGTGCCGCGCATGATCGCCATCATCGGCTCGATGACAAAGAAGGAGCGGCGCAACCCGGCCCTGCTCAACGGCTCGCGCCGCGCGCGCATCGCCGCCGGCTCGGGCACGCATCCATCCGACGTCAACAAGCTGATGAAGCAGTACCAGCAGATGGAAAAGATGATGGGCAAGATGGCCCGCGGCGGCATGAAGGGCATGATGCGCGGGCTGCAGGGCATGATGGGCGGGCGCGGCGGGATGCCGTTCCGCTGATCGCGCCTCGGCGCGTGGTTTCGGGATGGGCGCCGGAATGTCGTCCCAAGCGCGGCATCGAAGCGTCACCTCGAATGCGGTATCCGGCCCGAATGTCCGGGCGCCGCATCACCCTGAGCAGCAACACCATAAGAAGTGTCATCCCGAGCGCAGCGAGGGATATTGTTTCCGGCGCCGTCTGAGCCAAGATCCCTCGCTGCGCTCGGGATGACAGATTCAAGAATCCTGCCGACATGAACTCCGCCTACCTCGACGGCCAACCCGCCACCGCCGACGACCTGCGCGCGCTGGCGCTGGCCAACTACGGCCATTTCACCTCGATGCAGGTGCGCGGGCGCGCGGTGCGCGGCCTCGACCTGCACCTGCATCGGCTGAAGTCGGGAACCCGCGAACTGTTCGATGCGACGCTGGACGAAACGCGCATCCGCGCCGCCGTCCTCGCCGCGCTCGACGGCGAAGGCGTCGACGACGCCAGCGTGCGCGTCACCGTCTATGCGCGCGCGTTCGATCACGTGCATCCCGAGCGCCCGCAGCCGGTCGACGTGCTGGTCTCGCTGTCGCCGCCGCGCGAGGCCGATCCCAGGCCCGTCTGGGTCAAGACCTATCCCTTCCAGCGCCCGCTGCCGCAGGTGAAGCACGTCGGCACCTTCCCGCTGTTCCAGCACCGGCGGCAGGCGCGCCGCGACGGTTACGACGACGCGCTGTTCGTCGACGCCAAGGGCCGGATCAGCGAGGGCTCGATCTGGAACATCGGCTTCTGGGACGGCCAGCAGGTCGTCTGGCCGCAGGCCGAGGCGCTGCGCGGCACGGAGGAGCGGCTGCTGCAGGCCGGGCTGGTCGAAGTCGGCGTCGCGCAGCGGCACCTGCCGGTCGAGGCGCGGGCGCTGGGTGGCCTCAAGGCGGCGTTCGCGGCCAATGCCACCGGCGTCTGGCCGATCTCGGGTATCGACGATACGGCGCTGCGGCCCGATCCGGCCCTGATGGAGCGTCTGATGGCCGCGCTGGCCGCAACGCCTCGCCAACCCCTGTAGGAGCGGCTTCAGCCGCGACCGGATCTGGCGGGGGGAGGGGGGGCGCCTGAAGGCGCTCCTACGGCCGGAAAATGACCTATAATGTCCGGCTTACCTCGCCATCCTGGCGACTGGGCAACACCGAGAACGCACCATGGTCAAGATCCGCCTCACCCGCGGCGGCGCGAAGAAGCGCCCCTTCTACCACATCATCGTCACCGACTCGCGCAGCGCGCGCGACGGCCGCAACATCGAGCGCGTGGGTTACTACAACCCGGTCGCGCAGGGCGCCGAGCAGCGCATCGTGCTGGACACCGCGCGCGTCGACCACTGGGTCTCGCAGGGCGCGCAGCTGACCGACAAGGTCCGCAACCTGTATCGCGAAGCGGCCAAGGCCGCCGCCCCGGCCGCCTGACGCCCGGGCCGCGCGACCGCGCGGCCAACGCAGCCATGAACGACCCGACGCGCCGCATCCTGATGGGCAGGATCCACGGCGCGTTCGGCGTGCGCGGCGAACTCAAGCTCGAATCCTTCAGCGATCCGCCGGATGCGATCTTCCGCTACCGGCCGTGGACGTTGCGCACCGCGCAGGGCGTCGAGCGCGAGCTCGAGCTCGAGGGCGCGCGCGGCCGCAGCACAGCCAAGGGCATCGTGATGAGCCTGCCGGGCGTCGAGGACCGCGACGCCGCGGAAGCGCTGAAAGGCAGCGAGATCCACGTGCCGCGTTCCGCGCTGCCGCCGCCGAAGCCTGGCCAGTACTACTGGGTCGACCTCGAAGGCCTGCGCGTGGTGAACACCGAGGGCGCGGACTTCGGCACGGTCTCGCACCTGTTCTCCACCGGCGCCAACGACGTGCTGGTGGCGCGGGGCGATCGCGAGCGGATGGTTCCGTTCCTCGAGCCCGACTACATCGTGTCGGTCGATTTCGATGCCGGGTGCATCACCGTGGACTGGGACGCGGACTTCTGAAGTCGGCTCCGGTCGCGGAGGCCAAGTGCTTGAACGTTGTCCCGAGTCCTTCGGCTTCGCTCCGGGCAGGCTCCGCGACGAATCTCCGGCTTTCCCGGCTTCGGATACCGGATCCCTCGCTGCGCCCGGGATGACAAGTCTTTAGGCTATTCCCGATTCCCGATTCCCGATTCCCGATTCCCGATTCCCGGCTCTCCATGCGCATCGACCTCATCAGCCTGTTCCCCGAATTCGTCGCCCAGTGCGCCGGCTTCGGCGTGGTCGGGCGCGCGCAGGAGCGTGGGCTGCTGTCGATCCACGGCTGGAACCCGCGCGACCATGCCGAGGGCAACTACCGCCGGGTCGACGACCGTCCGTTCGGCGGCGGGCCGGGCATGGTGATGCTGATCGACCCGCTGCGCGCGGCGATCCGCGCCGCGCGCGCCACCGACCCGGCGCCGGCGAAGGTCATCTACCTCAGTCCGCAGGGCCGCCCGCTGACCCAGGCCGTCGTCCGTGAGCTGGCGACCCGGGAGCGGATGATCCTGCTCTGCGGCCGCTACGAGGGCATCGACGAGCGGCTGGTCGCGGCCGAGGTCGACGAGGAACTGTCGATCGGCGACTACGTGCTGTCCGGCGGCGAACTGGCCGCCGCCGTGGTCGTGGACGCCGTCGCCCGGCTGCAGGAGGGCGCCCTGAACGACGCCGAATCCGCCGCCCAGGACAGCTTCGAGGCCGACGGCCTGCTGGACTGCCCGCACTACACCCGGCCGGTGGAGCACGAGCTGGGGGCCGTCCCCGAGGTGCTGCTGTCGGGCAACCACGCCGAAATCGCCCGCTGGCGCCGCCGCCAGTCGCTGCTGCGCACCCGCCAGCGGCGCCCGGACCTGCTGGCCGGGGCCGGGCTGACCGCTGCCGAGCGGGACTGGCTGGATGGACAGGCCGAAGGCGACCCCCCGGGCGAAGGCTGAGCCTTGGCGCTGGAACGGGATTTCCGGCTATAATGCGCGGCTGACCTGCCATGGGCAGGCGGCCAATGCCAAGAGCGTGCGTCCACGTGCACCACGCCTACAACGACTCCAACAGGCTCCATCGAGATACCGCCATGACCACCAAGCCGTCCCTGAACACCCTGCTGCAGCAGTTCGAGACCGAACAGGCGCAGCGCAAGCTTCCCGACTTCGGCCCCGGCGACACCGTCGTCGTCAACGTCAAGGTCAAGGAAGGCAACCGCGAGCGCGTCCAGGCCTACGAGGGCGTGGTCATCGGCAAGAAGAACGCCGGCCTCAACTCCGCCTTCACCGTGCGCAAGATCTCGCACGGCTACGGCGTCGAGCGCGTGTTCCAGACCCACAGCGCCACCATCGACTCGGTCGAAGTGAAGCGCCGCGGCAAGGTCCGCGCCGGCAAGCTGTATTACCTGCGCGGCCTGGAAGGCAAGAAGGCCCGCATCAAGGAAGACCTGGCGGGCAATGCCAAGGCGCGCGCGCTGGCCGCTGCCGAGGCCGCCGGAAAGGCCGAGTAAGCCAAACGCCTGGCGCGGCGCTTTCCCGGCGCCGCAACCGGACGGCCGCCGCAGGGCGGCCGTTCGCGTTTCAGGCCTCGCCACGCAAAGGGTCGGCGGGCGGCTCCGGCTCCGGGCAACAGTCGGCGACGGGCGAGGGTGGCTGCGCCGGCACCTCTGCCGGCAGCGCGACTTCGCGCGAATCGCCGGCCAGCATCGTCGCCTCGCGCCAGTTGCCCCAGCGGTAGTAGGCGACCGACATCGCCATCGCGCACAGCGCGCTGGCCGGGAAGCTCCACCAGATCGCGTCCGCGCCGAGCGTGGGTTGCAGCAGCTTCGCGAACGGGATGCGGATGCCCCACAGCGCGATCCCCAGGATCAGCAGCGGCGGCAGCACCGCGCCGGTCGAGCGCACCACGCCCGACACCACGAAGGTCACGCCGAAGAACAGGAACGACCACACCGCGATGTGGTTGAGGTGGCGCGCGTTCTCCAGCGCCGCGCTGGCTTCGGGCAGGAACAGCGCGAGCGTGTGCCGGTCGAACGCGATGATCGGCAGGATCAGCGCGCCGGTCAGCAGGAAGTTGAACAACACGCCGGTGCGCGCGGTGGCATCGACGCGATCCCAGCGGCCGGCGCCGACGTTCTGCGCCGCCATCGACGAGCAGGCCGCGCCGATTGCCATCGCAGGCATCTGCACGTAGGTCCACAGCTGCAGAGCCGCGCCATAGGCCGAGGTCATGTCCACGCCGTAGGCGTTGACCATGCTGATCATCATGATCATCGCCAGCGAGATCACGATCATCTGCAGCCCCATCGGCACGCCCTTGACCACCAGCGCGCGCAGGATCGTCGGGTCGGGACGGTAGTAGGCGCGCTCGTGGCGGCTGATCCACAGCGGGTGGCGGCGGTGCCGTAGCCACAGCAGCAGTGCGCCCAGCCCCAGGCCGTTGGCGACGAAGGTCGCCATCGCCGATCCGGCGATGCCCATCTCCGGGAACGGGCCGAGGCCGAAGATCAGCAGCGGGTTGAAGACGATGTCCAGGGCCACCGCCAGCAACAGGAAGGCGAACGGCGTGCGCGTGTCGCCTGCGCCGCGCAGGATCGCCGACAGGAACGCGAACATGTACAGGAACGGCACCGCCATGAAAATGATGCGCAGGTAGGCTTCGGCCAGCGGCAGGGCCTCGTCCGGCGTATCCATCCAGCCCAGGATCGCGCGCGACAGCGGCATGCCCGCCAGCGCGATCGCGATCGAGACGCAGAGGAAGAAGGTGGCGCTGGTGCCGATCACGCGCCGCGCGCGCGGCATGTCCTTCGCGCCCATCGCCTGCGCGACCAGGATGGTCGCGGCCATGCCGACACCGAACACCGCGCCGATCAGGAAGAACATGATGTTGTTGGCGTTCGCGGTCGCGGTCAGCGCCTGTTCGCCGAGGAAGCGCCCGACCCAGACCGCGTTGACCGAGCCGTTGAGCGACTGCAGCACGTTACCCGCCATGATTGGCAGGGCGAACACGAACAGGGTGGGGGCGATGGGGCCTTGGGTGAGGTCGCGTCCGGTCGTTCCTGACATCGCGGCATCTTGCCAGAGTCTTCGTGCATGGCCCGCTACAATCGGCCGCCGTGGAGACCATGCACGAAGACACCGCGCATACCGTCCGCCTCGACCTGTGGCTGTGGGCGGCGCGCTTCTACCGGACCCGCGCCCTGGCCAAGCAGGCGATCGAGACCGGCAAGGTCGAGGTCGGCGGCCAGCGCGCCAAGCCCGCGCGCGGCCTCCGCGTCGGCGATGGCTTGCGCCTCGAACGCGCGGGCGAGGTGTTCGAGGTCGAAGTGCGCGGGCTGTCCGACGCGCGCGGGCCGGCGACCGTCGCGCAAGCCCTGTACGCAGAGTCCGAGGACTCCCGCGCGCGGCGCGAGGCCGCCCGCGAACTGGCGCGCGCCGGGCGCACCGGCTACCGGCCGCCCGAAACGAAACCGGACAAGCGTGCGCGGCGGCTGATCCGGGCGCTGGGCGACATCGACGCGACTTGATCGAAAGTTGGTCTGACGCCCGAACCGTCATCCCGGGCGCAGCGAGGGGCCTGCTTCATGCCAGCAGCAACCGAGGAAAACGCAGATCCCTCGCTGCGCTCGGGATGACATCGGTTGTGGCTTCCGCCGTTGCTCCGGTGCAAGAACAGGAACGCGAATACGGAAACGCCGGCACGGGGCCGGCGTTTCCACAACGTGCGGCATCGCGCCGGTCAGGCGAGGTCGAAGCGATCCAGGTTCATCACCTTGGTCCACGCCGCGACGAAGTCGTTGGCGAACTTCTCCTTCGCATCGGCGCTGGCGTAGACCTCGGCCAGGGCGCGCAGCACCGAGTTCGAGCCGAACACGAGGTCGACGCGGGAGCCCGTCCATTTCACCTGTCCGCTCTTGCGGTCGCGGCCCTCGAACAGGTCGGTCGCGTCCGACGTCGGCTTCCACTCGGTGCCCATGTCGAGCAGGTTGCGGAAGAAGTCGTTGCTCAGCGTGCCCGGCTTGTCGGTGAACACGCCGTGTGCGGAGCCGCCGTGGTTGGCGCCGAGCACGCGCAGGCCGCCGACCAGCGCGGTCATTTCCGGCACGGTCAGGGTGAGCAACTGCGCGCGATCGATCAGCAGGTGTTCGGCGGGGACCGCGGAACGGCCCTTGAGGTAGTTGCGGAAGCCGTCGGCGAACGGTTCCAGCACGGCGAAGGATTCGACGTCGGTCTGGTCCTGGCGCGCGTCGGTGCGGCCCGGCGAGAACGGTACCGTCACTTCGACGCCGGCCGCCTTCGCCGCCTGCTCCACGCCCACGCCGCCGGCCAGCACGACCAGGTCGGCCAGCGACACCTGCTTGCCGCCGGCCGCATCGAGGTTGAACTCCATCTGGATGCGCTGCAGCGCCTTGAGCACCTTTGCCAGTTGCTCGGGCTGGTTGACGTCCCAGTCCTTCTGCGGGGCGAGGCGGATGCGCGCGCCGTTGGCGCCGCCGCGCTTGTCGCCGCCGCGGAAGGTCGAGGCCGAGGCCCAGGCGGTCGAGACCAGTTCGGCGACCGACAGGCCGGACGCGGCGATCTTCGCCTTCAGCGCATCGACGTCGGAAGCCTCGACCAGCGGATGGTCGACCGCCGGGACCGGGTCCTGCCAGATCAGCTCTTCCTTCGGCACTTCCGGACCGAGATAGCGCACGCGCGGGCCCATGTCACGGTGGGTCAGCTTGTACCAGGCGCGCGCGAAGGCCTCGGCGAAGGCCTGCGGGTTCTCGAGGAAGCGCTTCGAGATCGGCCCGTAGATCGGGTCGAAGCGCAGCGACAGGTCGGTGGTGAGCATCTTCGGCCGCTGTTTCTTCGACGGGTCGTGCGCGTGCGGCACGTCATCCGGCGCGTCCTTGGCCACCCACTGGTGCGCGCCCGCCGGCGATTTCTCCAGTTCGTACTCGAAACCGAACAGGTTCTCGAAGAACTTGTTGCTCCACAGCGTCGGCGTCTGCGTCCAGGTGACCTCGATGCCCGAGGTGATGGCGTCGCCGCCCTTGCCGCTGCCGAAACTGTTGTGCCAGCCAAGGCCCTGCGCCTCGAGGCCGGCGGCTTCCGGTTCGGAGCCGACGTTGTCGGCCGGTCCGGCGCCGTGGGTCTTGCCGAAGGTGTGGCCGCCGGCGATCAGTGCGACGGTCTCCTCGTCGTTCATGGCCATGCGGCCGAAGGTGTCGCGGATGTCCTTCGCCGCCAGCAGCGGATCGGGATTGCCGTCCGGGCCCTCCGGGTTCACGTAGATCAGGCCCATCTGCACCGCAGCCAGCGGGTTCTCGAGGTTGCGCGAGTGGACGTCGCCGTCGGCATCGTCGTCGGAGACCAGCACGGCATGGTCGCCGCCCTTCTCGACGCCCTCGGAGCCGTGCGCGTAGCGCACGTCGCCACCCAGCCAGGTGGTTTCGCGGCCCCAGTACACGTCAAGGTCGGGTTCCCATACGTCTTCGCGGCCGGCGCCGAAGCCGAAGGTGCGGAAACCCATCGTCTCCAGCGCGACGTTGCCGGTGAGGATGATCAGGTCGGCCCAGGAGATGGCCTGGCCGTACTTCTGCTTGATCGGCCACAGCAGGCGGCGCGCCTTGTCGAGGCTGACGTTGTCGGGCCAGCTGTTGAGCGGTGCGAAGCGCTGCTGGCCGCGACCGCCGCCGCCGCGGCCGTCGCCGATGCGATAGGTGCCCGCGGCGTGCCAGGCCATGCGGATGAACAGGCCGCCGTAGTGGCCGAAGTCGGCCGGCCACCAGTCCTGGGAATCGGTCATCAGTGCGCGCAGGTCCTTCTTCAGCTCGTGGTAGTCGAGCTTCCTGAACGCTTCCGCGTAGTCGAAGTCGGGGTCGAGCGGGTTGGACCGGTTCGAATGCTGGTTGAGCAGGTCGAGGCGCAGCTGGTTCGGCCACCAGTCGCGGTTGGTGGTGCCGCCGCCGGCGGTCTGGTGGAACGGGCACTTGGCTTCGGACGACATGGCTGGGGGCTCCCTGGCTGGTGGGTGTTGGATGGCCACCTTACCCGGCGGTCATGAATAGATGAAATCGAATTATGTGAAAGCCTGCATAGTCACCAACTATCGAAATCGCATCCTGATGCATTGCATCAATCGCCGTGATGCACGAACCGTCATACGGAAGTGCCGGCGGCATGGCCCGACGCCCAGGCCCACTGGAAGTTGTAGCCGCCGAGCCAGCCGGTGACATCGACCACCTCGCCGATGAAGTACAGGTCCGGGACGCGTTTGGACATCATCGTGCCGGACGAGAGTTCGTGGGTGTCGACGCCGCCCAGCGTGACTTCCGCGGTGCGGTAGCCCTCGGTGCCGCTGGCCACCAGCGGCCACGCCTGCAGCGTATCGGCGACCTGTTGCAGCTGTGCGGGCGTGTACTGCTTCATCGGCCGGCTCGGCAGCCAGACCTCGCACAGGCGCTGCGCGAAGCGGCGCGGGAGGGCGTCGGGCAGCACGCTGCGCAGTTCGGCCGCGCCGCGCTCGCGCTGCTGCGCCGCCAGCCACGACCGGATGTCGCGGTCGGGCAGCAGGTCCAGCCGCAGGTCATCGCCCGGCTGCCAGTAGGACGAGACCTGCAGGATCGCAGGGCCGCTGATGCCGCGATGGGTGACGAGCATGCGGTTGCGGAAACCCGCGCCGTTGCAGCGCGCCTCGACCTCGAAGGCGACGCCGGACAGGTCCTGCAGCCGCTCCTGGTGCTTGCCGCTCAGGGTCAGCGGCACCAGCCCCGCGCGCGTGGCCAGCACCGCGTGCCCGAATTGCCGCGCGAGCTCGTAGCCGAAGCCCGATGCGCCCATGCTCGGGATCGACAGTCCGCCGGTGGCGACCACCAGCGATGCGCATTCGATCGTGCCGAGGCTGGTGCGCAGGCGGAAGCCGCCGCCGTCGACGCGCTCGATCTTCTCCACCGCGCAGTGCGTGCGCACGCCGGCGCCGACCGCGGCGGCTTCGTCGAGCAGCATGCGCACGATCTGCTTCGCCGACTCGTCGCAGAACAGCTGGCCGAGTTCCTTCTCGTGCCAGGCGATGCGATGGGCGTCGACCATCGCGATGAAGTCCGCGGGCGTGTAGCGGGCCAGCGCCGACTTGCAGAAATGCGGGTTCGCCGACAGGTACTGCGCGGGCGTGGTGCCGGTGTTGGTGAAGTTGCAGCGCCCGCCGCCGGACATCAGGATCTTCTTGCCGACCTTGTTGGCGTGGTCGAGCACGACCACGCGGCGTCCGCGCGCGCCGGCGGCGATCGCGCACATCAGGCCCGCGGCGCCGGCGCCGATGACCACGACGTCGTGGTCACCGCCGATGGCGCCTGTGCCCGCTGTCGTGTGGTGGCGGGAATGCGTGTTCATGAGGCGACCGCCCAACGCCTGCCAGGCACCTGCAGGAGCGCCTTCAGGCGCGACCGCCTCCAGCGCGCGATGGATTCGACTGGCGCAGCGGAAAACCGGTCGCGCCTGAAGGCGCTCCTACAGGCGCATGGTCGGCAAGTCGGTGCGCGGCTAGCGGGATTGCTTCAGCGCTTGCCGCCCAGCAGCCCGCCGCCGATCTTCAGCAGGTCGCCGAGCCCCAGCTGGCCATCGCCGTCCTGGTCCAGCACCGCCCCGAGCAGGCCGCCGCCGATGCCGCCCTGCTGGCGCACCTGCTGCTGCTCCTGGCCGAGGATCGAGCCGAGCAGCTGCGCGGTCGGATCCTGCTGCTGCGCCGGCGCGCCGGCGCCCTTGTTCTGGAACATCTGCTTGGCCAGGAACGCCAGCACGATCGGCGCGAGGATCTTCATCAGCTGGCCGGCCTTGTCGCTGCCAAGGCCGGTGGCCTGGCCGAGGCTGGCCTCGGCGCGCGGCTGCTGGCCGCCGAAGACGTGGCCGAGGATGCCGGCGCCGTTGGTCTGGCGCGACGGCGTGCCGCCGCCGCCGAGCACCGCGCCGAGGATGTTGCCGAGATCGGCGCCGGCGAAGTCGTTCTGCAGTGCGCCGAACAGCGCCTGCGCGCCCTGCGGCTGGCTGGCGTTCTTGCCCAGCGCACCCAGCAGCAGGGGCAGTGCCGCACTGACGGCGCCCGCTGCCTGCGCCTGGCCGACGCCGAGCTGGCTGGAAATCTGCTGCAGCGGCGCACCGCTGAGCTGTTCGAACAACTGGTCGGTCAACGAGCTTGCCATGGCGTGTCCCTTTTCCGGTGGGCGGGCGGTGTGGACGGTTACTGTAGCGCCCGCCGGGGCGGGACGCTTGCCTACTGCATGATGTCGAAGTCGCCCGCGAGCACGCGCTCCAGCCGTCCGCTGCGCCATCCGCGGCGGGTATCGCGCACCAGCGGCGACGGCTCGTCGCGATAGCGGCGGCAGATGGGTTGGGTCGCGGCGGCCGCCGGTATCGGGGCGGCCACGCCGCCCGGGCCGGCCGGCTCCACCGCCACCTGCATCGACAGGCGCTGCGTCGCGCCGCGCCCGTCGTCGAACTCCAGCACGTGCATGCCGGCTTCCTCTCCGAGCAGGCGGAAGGCGCCGAAGCCGGAGATCGACAACCGTGCGCGACAGCGTTTTGCGTCCTGCTCGACGATCTCGACCTGCATGCCGCGGCGCTCGGCCCAGGCCAGGTACATGCCCAGCAGCCGCTGCCACCAGTGCCGGGTGTCGGCCGCGTGGCGCGCGAGTTCGCCGTCGCTGGCGGACAGCGACACGATGGCGTCCTGCGGGGATCCCTGCGCTAGGTCGTCGATCGCGATCTCCAGCAGGAACAGCAGTTGCGCCAGGCGCGCCGCCAGCGTGCGGTCGCCGCCGCCGCGCAGGCGTTCGCGCATGCGCGCGGCGCCGGCGAGCGCGCTTTCGATGCGGTCGCGCCGTTCGATGCGGTCGAGCACGGCGAAACGGCCCGTGTCCGACCAGAACGCGCCGTCGTTCATCGCCGCGAAATCCGCATCGCGGGCGGCGGTCCAGGCGTCGTCCGCGACCTGCGCCGACAGCGATTCGACATGGCCTTCGAGCGCGGCCAGCGGAATCGCGGCATCCTGCGCCGCATACAGCAGCGCGCGCAGGTCCGCCGGCGCGGAGGCGGGCGGGGTGGGCGCGGCTTCGGCGCCGACGGGCGCATCGGGGTCGATGAACTCCACGTCGAGCCGGTCGCCCGCGCCGCGCACGAACAGGAACTGGCCGCCTTCCGGCGCACGATGCTCGACGATGCTGCGCGCCAGCGGCGCCAGCAGGTGGTCCTCGATCGCGCGACGCAGCGGCCGTGCGCCCAGGTCCGGGGTGAAGCCGCGGTCGAGCAGGAATTCGATCGCCGACGGCTCCCATTCCACCGCCCAGTCGCGGTTGCGCAGGCCGCGGCGTTCCAGCGCGCGCGCCAGTTCCTTGTGCAGGATGCCGCGCATCGCCGTGCGATCGAGCGGGCGGAACAGCACCACGCGGTCGAGCCGGTTGATGAACTCGCGGCGGAAGGTCTCGAACAGCGCCTTCTCCACCGCGCTGCGCGAATAGCCGCCGGCGCTGGCGGTGAAGCCCGGTCCGGCGCCACGGGCGATGGTCGAACCGACGTTGCTGGTGAGGATGATGATGCTGTGGCGGAAGTCCGCGGTATTGCCGTGCTGGTCGCCGAGCCGGCCATCGTCGAACACCTGCAGGAACAGGTCCCAGACGTTCGGGTGCGCCTTCTCGAACTCGTCGAGCAGCACCACCGAGAACGGCTGTTCGCGGATGCGCGAGACCAGCGAACGCGCGCCGTCCTCGGTGCGCCCGCCGGCGATCAGGCGCCAGGCCGAATCGGGCGCCTGGTACTCGCTCATGTCGAGCCGCAGCAGGCGCTCGTCGCTGCCGAACAGCAGTTCGCCCAGCGCCTTCGCCAGTTCGGTCTTGCCGGTGCCGGTGGGGCCGGCGAACAGGAACACGCCGATCGGGCGGCGGCTGTCGGTGAGCCCGGCCTTGAGCATCGCGATGCGGTCGACGAGGCATTCGATGGCTTCGTCCTGCCCGACCACGCGCCTGCGGAACACTTCGCGCAGGCGGTCGAGCGGCAGACGCTGGCGCTGGTCGATGACTTCCATCGGCATGCCGCTGCGGTGGCCCACCGCGACCAGCAGTGCGTTGCCGTCGATCGGCAGCGCCGGCGGTTCCTGCTGCAGCGCGAGCGACAGCGTGTCGTCGAGCAGTCTCAGGCTGCGCCCGGGTTCGTGCTGGTCGGGGAAGTACTGCGCGGCGATCCGCAGCGCCTCCGGCAGCGTGCCGGCGTCGACCACGTCGCGACCGCAGCGTTCCGCGGCGGCGCGCGCCCACTGGGCGGCGACGTCGGCCAGCGCCGCACCGTCGGCGGGCGCCAGCGCGTGCGCCTCGAACAGGCGCGCCGCCCCGGGGCGCGCCAGCACCAGCTTCGCGTGCTGCTGCGGCGTGATCTCGCCGACCAGCAGCAGTTCGCCGCGCTCGATCGCGGGAAGCACGAGATCGAGGATGCCGCGCGGATCGTTCGAATGGCTGCCCTTGTGCAGCAGGTCGAAGAAGTCCGGCACGCGCCACAGCGCCTGCCGGCGATGCAGCACGGCGAGCATCTCGCGCAGGCGGCCTTCCAGTTCGCCGATGTACTTCTGGCCAGCGAGCACGTCCGCGGCGGAGGCCTCGAACAGCAGCCAGCCTTCGCCGTGCAGCCGCGCGCAGAGCAGGTCGAGCAGGGTGGACTTGCCCACGCCGGGCTCGCCGACCAGCAGCAGCGGGCGCGGCGCCGGCGCATCGAGCAGGCCGTGCAGTTCGTCGACCGCGCCGTGCAGCGCGTCGTACCCGAACCGGGGCGACGACGACGCCCGCAGGCCGAGCCGGCCGATGCCGCCCAATACGCGGCGCTCGCGGTGCGCGGCGAGCGCGGACGCGACCACGGCGATCGACGGCTGCAGCACCGGCTCCTGGAAACGCTCGAGCGTGGTCTTCAGTTCCTCGAGCTGCGCCTCGTCGGCCTGCGCGGGGGCCACCGGCCGCGCGTCGCCCGCGGGCACCGTGGACGCCCAGCGCAGGTAGCGGCGGAAGTCATCACGGAACCCGCCGTAGTCCCACCACCATTCGCGCGCGGCCATGGCCACGTCCGGCAGCGTGGCGGCGTCCGGCAGCGTCTGCAGGTAATCGAGCACGAAATGCAGCGCATAGGCGCCCAGCTGCGGCGCGGCCGCCGCGACCTTGCGCGGATCGACGTCGCCGCGTCGCCGCAGCGCGGCGCCCGCCATCGACGGCAGCACGTAACCCTGGCCGGCCAGGCATTCGAGCACGCGTTCCGCGCCGAAGGCCTCGCCGGCGAGCAGGGCCACGCCGTCGTTGAATGCCGGGCGCTGGAGCAGGTCGGCCGGGCGCTGGATGGCGTCGTCGTTGGCCTCGATTTCGCGCTTGAGGGCCTGCAGCCGGTCCTCGTGGGAGCCCTGGTCCACGGGCGGCGCGTCCTCGCCGGCCGCATCCCCGGTCGCGACCGCGGGCGCGGATCCGCCGGTGCGCCGGCGGCGCGACCACACAAGCATTCCCAACGCCCCGGCGATCGCGCCGACGGCGAAGACAAAGAACTCCATGCACGGCCTCCGTCTGTCGTTGGCGCAAGTCTAGACGGGGTTCCGGCTCAGGACAGCGCCTTCAGCCGGTAAAGCGCCTCCAGCGCCTGCTTCGGCGTGAGCTCGTCCGGGTCGATCGAGGCCAGCGCCTCCAGCGCCGCGGACGAGGTCGCGAACAGGCCGAACTGCTGCGGCTGGTCGATCCGTTCGGCCGACATCGGCGCCGTCGCCGTACCGTCGTGGCTGCGCTGCTCGAGTTCGGCCAGGCGCCCGCGGGCGTCGCGGATCACCGCCTTCGGCAGGCCCGCCAGCGCTGCGACCTGCAGGCCGAAGCTGCGGTTGGCCGGCCCGTCCTTCACCGCGTGCATGAACACCAGCGTCTCGCCGCCCTGGCCGTCGTGGTGCTCGACCGCGTCCAGGTGCACGTTGGCGATGCCGCTGCCGGGCTCGGCGAGCGCGGTCAGCTCGAAGTAGTGCGTCGCGAACAGGGTGTAGCTGCGGTTGCTCGCCGCCAGGTGCCGCGCGCTGGCCTCGGCCAGGGCGAGGCCGTCGTAGGTCGAGGTGCCGCGTCCGATCTCGTCCATCAGCACCAGCGACTGCTCGCTGGCGTGGTGCAGGATATAGCTGGTCTCGGCCATCTCGACCATGAAGGTCGACTGGCCCCTGGCGAGGTCGTCGCCGGCGCCGATGCGGGTGAGGATGCGGTCGATCGGGCCGATCTCCGCCTTCGCCGCGGGCACGAAGCTGCCGATGTGCGCGAGCAGCACGATCAGCGCGTTCTGGCGCATGTAGGTGCTCTTGCCGCCCATGTTCGGGCCGGTGATGACCAGCATGCGGCGGTCCTCGCCGAGCACGAGGTCGTTGGGCTCGAACGGCTCGTCGCGCACCGCTTCCACCACCGGATGGCGGCCACGTTCGATGCGGATGCCCGGTTCGGGCGACAGGGCAGGGCGCGACCAGTCCAGCGCCTGCGCACGCTCGGCGAACGCGGCCAGCACGTCGAGTTCGCTGAGCGCGGCGGCGCACTGCCTGAGCGGTTCGAGCCGCGCGTTGAGCGCGTCGAGCAGGTGTTCGTACAGCAGGCGCTCGCGGGCGAGGGCGCGCTCGCGCGCGGACAGCACCTTGTCCTCGAACTGCTTGAGCTCCTCGGTGATGTAGCGCTCGGCGCCGGTCAGCGTCTGCCGGCGCGTGTAGTGCGCGGGCGCCTTCGCCGACTGGCCCTTGCTGATCTCGATGAAGTAGCCGTGGACGCGGTTGTAGCCGACCTTCAGTGTCGGGATGCCGGTCGCTTCCTTCTCGCGCGCTTCGAGATCGACGAGGAAGCGGTCGGCGTTGCTGCTGAGCTGGCGCAGTTCGTCGAGCTCGGCGTCGTAGCCGTCGGCGAAGACGCCGCCGTCGCGGGCCAGCACCGGCGGCTGTTCCACCAGCGCCTCGGACAGCAGCACGGCCTCGGCGGCATGTTCGCCCAGGGCGTCGGACAGCTCGCGCAGGCGCGGCGAATCCAGCGGCGCCAGCACTTCGCGCAGTCCCGGCAGCATCGCCAGGCCGTCGCGCAGCGTGGACAGGTCGCGCGGGCGCGCCGAGCGCAGCGCGATGCGCGAGAGGATGCGCTCGAGGTCGCCGAGCGCGCGGAAGCGTTCGCGCAACGCCTCGTCGCCGCGGCCGTCGATCAGCGTCGCCACCGCATCGTGGCGCATCGCGACGGTGTCGCGCTCGCGCAGCGGCCGGTGCAGCCAGCGCCGCAGCAGGCGCCCGCCCATCGGCGAGACGGTGCTGTCGAGCACGCCGAGCAGGGTGTGGCGCGTGTCGCCGTCGACGCGGGTATCGAGTTCGAGGTGGCGGCGGGTGGCGGCGTTCATCGCGATCGCGCCGTCGCCGCTCTCCACCGCGATCGAGGTCAGGTGCGGCAGGCGTTGCTTCTGCGTCTCCTCGACGTAGCCGAGCAGGGCGCCCGCGGCGGCGATCGCCAGCGGCCGGTCTTCGATGCCGAAGCCGGTCAGGTCGTGCAGGCCGAAGAACTGCAGCAGCTGGCGGCGCCCGGAGTCGGGGTCGAACAGCCAGGGCGCGCGCCGGCGCAGGCCGCTGCGTTCGAGCGCCGCGGCCGGCCAGCCGTCCTCGTCCGGAAGCAGCACTTCGGCCGGGTCCAGGCGCGACAGTTCGGCTTCCAGCTGCTCGTCGCCCGCCACCTCGTTGACCAGGAAGCGGCCGCCGGCGAGATCCGCCCAGGCCAGGCCGTAACCGGCCTTGCCGCGCGCGACGGCCAGCAACAGCGTGTCGCGGCGCTCGTTGAGCAGGGCCTCGTCGGTCACCGTGCCCGGCGTGACGATCCGCACCACCTTGCGCTCGACCAGGCCCTTGGCCAGCGCCGGATCACCGATCTGCTCGCAGATCGCCACCGACTCGCCCAGCGCCACCAGCCGCGCCAGGTAACCCTCGGCCGAATGGTGCGGCACCCCGGCCATCGGGATCGGCTGCCCGGCCGACGCGCCGCGCTGGGTCAGGGTGATGTCGAGCAGCCGCGCCGCCTTGCGCGCGTCGTCGTGGAACAACTCGTAGAAATCGCCCATCCGGAAAAACAGCAGGACGTCCGGATGCTCCGCCTTGGCAGCGAAGTATTGCTTCATCAATGGGGTATGGCTGGGCGACGACATGGCGGGACGGTGGCGGGGGGCGCACAGTTTGCCTGAGGCCGGCCCGGATGCCGCGGGCGCCATCTCCGGGACATGCGCAACCGCACGGAACTGTGTTAGCTTTTCGTTGCCACAGTGTAAAACAAGTGATTCACCGAGCAGCCGTCCCGTCCCCCACGCAGGACCGGCTGCAAGGAATGCGTGCCCATGGTCGCCGTGGCGATCGCGGGTTCCGTACGGACTTCATCGATTTCCTTTCCACTCGGTTCAGGGGGACGCCATGGCCGCAAGCCAACCGCAACGCACGCTGCTCGCAACCGCCGTTTTCGCCGCACTCGCGGGTCTGGCAATGTCCGCCCATGCGCAGGACGCTCCCTCCGGCGACGACGCCGAGGAAACCAGGACGCTCGCCACCCTGACCGTGACCGCGCAAAAGCGCGAGGAAGCGCTGCAGGACGTGCCGATCTCGGTCACCGCGCTCGACGAAAGGCTGCTGCAGGACACCGGCGTCCGCGACATCAAGGACATGCAGATCCTGGTGCCCGGCCTGACCGTGACCAGCACCCAGAACGACGCGATCACCACCGCGCGCATCCGCGGCATCGGCACGGTCGGCGACAACGTCGGCCTGGAGTCGTCGGTGGGCGTGGTCATCGACGGGGTCTACCGTCCGCGCAACAGCGTCGGCTTCGGCGACCTCGGCCAGATCGAGCGCATCGAGGTGCTGAAGGGGCCGCAGGGCACGGTGTTCGGCAAGAACACCTCGGCCGGCGTCATCAACGTCATCACCCGGCGCCCGAGCTACACCCAGAGCGCCGAGGCCGAGGTCACCGCCGGCAACTACGGTGCGCTCGGCGTGTCCGGCAGCTACAACGACAGCTTCAGCGACAGCGCCGCCTTCAGCATCTTCGCCGCCAAGCGCAAGCGCGACGGCTGGATGGACGTGGTCACCGGCAACGGCCCGCGCGCCGAGGACGAGGACTACGACCAGAACTTCCACACCGTCCGCGGCAAGCTGCTGTTCGAGCCCAGCGACTCGCTCGACATCCTGCTGTCGGCCGACTACACCAGCCGCGAGGAGAACTGCTGCACCGCGGTGCAGACCACGGTCGGCGCGACCGCGGCGATCCTCAACGCGCTGGCCGGCGGCCAGGCGGTCGCGGCGCCGGGCGACGATCCGTTCGACCGTGTCGCCTACAGCAACCGCCCGACCACCCAGGACATCAAGGACAAGGGCGTTTCGGCCGAGGTCAACTGGGACATGGACGCGCTTGGCGGCGCCACCCTGACCTCGATCACCGCCTCGCGCGAATGGCAGGCGATCAACGGCCTCGACTACGACTTCAGCACCGCCGACCTGATCTACCGCAACGCCAGCGAGGACGAGTCGTTCACCGGCTTCGAGACCTTCAGCCAGGAGTTGCGCCTGACCGGCGCCACCGACCGGATCGACTGGATGGTCGGCGTGTTCTATTCCGACGAGGACCTCACGCGCAACGAAAGCTACCGCGTCGGCGCCCACTACGAACCCTACGTGTCGACCCTGGTGTACCAGCTGGTCGGGCAGAACCTGGCCGCCGCCGGCGTCCCGCTCGACAACCCGTTGAACATCCCGCCGGCGGCGTTCCTGTCGCAGGTCGGCGGCACGACCTACGGCGCCGGCTTCAGCGGGCTCGGCGCGCTCGACCGCTACCAGCAGAACGCGAAGAGCCTGGCGCTGTTCACCAACAACACCTGGCACGCGACCGACGCGCTCGACCTGACCCTGGGCCTGCGCTACACGCGCGAGGAGAAGGAGCTCAGCTCGAGCTACAGCAATCCCAACGGCAGCCTGGCCTGCACCGGCGCGCTGACCGACCAGAATCCGCTCAACCCGAACCGCTACGCCCGCCTGCGTGCGGCGCTGGCCTCGCGCAGCACGGCCTTCGCCGGCCTGCCGGCGGCGGTGCAGGACGCGGTCATGGCCTCGGCCGGCCCGCAGATCGCAGGCTACATGTGCCTGCCCTGGGCCAATGCGCTGCACAACGGCCGCTCGACGTTCCAGGAAAGCGATGAGAAGGAGTGGTCGGGCACGCTGAAGGCGGCCTACCGCTGGAACGAGCACGTCATGACCTACGCGTCGGCGGCGCGCGGCTACAAGGGTGGCGGCTTCAACCTCGACCGGGTGCAGTCGGCCGACGGCAATTCGGCCAGCGGCGCCGGCATCACCCCGGTCGCCGACACCTCGTTCCCCGGCGAGTTCGCCGACAGCTACGAACTCGGTGCCAAGACCACCTGGGCCGGCGGCTCGCTGCTGCTCAACGCGACGCTGTTCCACCAGGAGTACGAGGACTTCCAGCTCAACAGCTTCCTCGGCACCAGCTTCGTCGTGCGTTCGATCCCGAAGGTGACCTCGAAGGGCCTCGACGCCGAGATCCTGTGGCAGCCGCAGGCGGTGCAGGGCCTGATGCTGCAGGGCGGCCTGATGTACGCCGACACCAAGTTCGGCGACGACATTCCCGGTGGCGATTTCATCGAGCGCAGCCCGCTGAGCACGTCGGGCGCGCTGTACAAGCTGCCGGGCGCGACCATGCCGTTCGCGCCCGAGTGGTCGGGCTCGATGGCCGTGACCTACGAGTGGGACTTCAGCAACAGCCTGATCGGCCGCTTCAACATCGGCGCGAAGTACATGGGCGACTACAACACCGGCTCCGACCTCGACGTCGAGAAGGAACAGTCGTCCTACACGGTGGTCAACGCCCGCTTCGGTTTCGGCGCCAGCGACAACCGCTGGATGGTGGAGCTGTGGGGCACCAACATCACCGACACCGAGTACGTGCAGGTCGGTTTCGACGGCCCGCTGCAGGCGCTGTTCCCGGATCCGGGCAATCCGCTCAACACCTTCAATGCATTCCCGGCCGCTCCGCGGATGTACGGCGTGACCTTCCGCGTCCGCTACTGAGCCGGTCCCGCGTCTTCGGCCCGCGCGTCCACGGATGCGCGGGCTTTTTTTCGCCCGCGCGCCGGCGACTGCGGCCGGATTGGGTTAAAAAGGACAGCCCGTCCCCCGCTGCGCCTCCATGCCCACCGAGATCCCGACCGACGACGACCTGCACCGCCTGGCGACCGAAACCGGCGCCCGCCTGCGCGCCTCGCACCACATGCTGGTGACCGCCGAAAGCTGCACCGGCGGCTGGATCGCCAAGACCGTCACCGACGTCGCCGGCTCCTCGGACTGGTTCGACTGCGGCATGGTCGTGTACAGCTACGAGGCCAAGCAGGCGATGCTCGGCGTGCAGCCGCAGACGCTGGAAACGCACGGCGCGGTCAGCCGCGAGACGGCGATCGAGATGGTGTCGGGCGCGCTGGTGCATTCGGGCGCCAGCGTCGCGGTGGCGGTGACCGGCATCGCCGGGCCAGGTGGCGGCAGCGAGGACAAGCCGGTGGGCACGGTGTGGGTGGCGTGGAAGCGCCGCGGGGGCTATGCACGCGCGGCGGTGTTCCACTTCGACGGCGACCGCGATGCCGTGCGCCGGCAGACGGTGGCCGCCGCGCTGGGGGGAATCGGGGAATTGCCGGCCGCTTCAAGGGATCCCTCGGGGCCGTAGTCGGCGTCGGGGCAGCCGCGGTCGCGAATCCGCTTGCGCGGCGTTCAAGTTAGTAGTATTACTACTAACCATGAAGCTCACCGACACCCAGCAGGCCATCCTCGGGCTGATCGCCGAACGCATCGAGGCCGAGGGCGTGCCGCCTTCGCAGGCCGAGATCGCCCGCGCCTTCGGCTTCAGCGGCGTGCGTGCCGCGCAGTACCACCTGGAGGCACTGGAAGCCGCCGGCGCGATCGAGCGAGTGCCGGGCCGGGCGCGCGGCATCCGCGTGCTGCAGCCGGTGCCGGCCCCGCAGCAGGTCCTCGACCTGCCGGCCGGCAACGACGATGCGCTGCACCTGCCGGTGCTGGGGCAGGTCGCCGCCGGCCTGCCGATCGGCGCCGACATCGGCAGCGAGCAGGTGGTGCTGATGGACCGCGCGCTGTTCTCGCCCGCGCCCGACTACCTGCTCAAGGTCAAGGGCGACTCGATGATCGACGAGGGCATCTTCGAGGGCGACCTGATCGGCGTGCACCGCACCAGCGACGCCCGCAGCGGCCAGATCGTCGTCGCCCGCGTGGACGACGCGATCACCGTCAAGCTGCTGAAGATCGGCAGGGATCGCATCCGCCTGCTGCCTCGCAACCCCGACTACGCGCCGATCGAGGTGCAGCCCGACCAGGACTTCGCCATCGAGGGCCTGTACTGCGGCCTGGTGAGGCCCAACCGGTGACGGCCCGTGCGAGGCAGCGGCCCGCCGCATGCGGGATTTCCCGACACGACGCCCGGCCGTTTCCCGCTGAACGACCGGCCGCGGCGCGACTAGTTTCGGACCTGCGCGCTTGCGTCGCAGCCTGTGCGATGGGCGCCTGCAAGGATGCACCCAACCCGAATTCACCATGACAAGGACCACCACGATGGACGAGAACAAGAAGCGCGCGCTGTCCGCAGCCCTGAGCCAGATCGAGAAGCAGTTCGGCAAGGGTTCGGTCATGCGCATGGGCGACGGCAGCGTCGAGCCGGCCGAGGTCATCGGCACCGGTTCGCTGATGCTGGACATGGCGCTGGGCATCGGCGGCCTGCCCAAGGGGCGCGTGGTCGAAATCTATGGCCCCGAATCCTCGGGCAAGACCACGCTCACCCTGCAGACCATTGCCGAATGCCAGAAGGCCGGCGGCACCGCCGCGTTCATCGATGCCGAGCACGCGCTCGACCCGGGCTATGCGCAGAAGCTGGGCGTCAACATCGACGACCTGCTGGTCTCGCAGCCCGACACCGGCGAGCAGGCGCTGGAGATCGCCGACATGCTGGTGCGTTCCAACGCGGTCGACGTGGTGGTGGTCGACTCGGTCGCCGCGCTCACGCCGCGCGCCGAGATCGAGGGCGAGATGGGCGACCAGCTTCCCGGCCTGCAGGCGCGCCTGATGAGCCAGGCCCTGCGCAAGCTGACCGGCAACATCAAGCGCAGCAACTGCATGGTGATCTTCATCAACCAGCTGCGCATGAAGATCGGCATCATGATGCCCGGCCAGAGCCCGGAAACCACCACCGGTGGCAATGCGCTCAAGTTCTACGCCTCGGTGCGCCTGGACATCCGCCGCATCGGCGCGATCAAGAAGGGCGACGAGATCATCGGCAACCAGACCCGCATCAAGGTGGTCAAGAACAAGATGGCACCGCCGTTCAAGCAGGTCATCACCGAGATCCTGTACGGCGAGGGCATCAGCCGCGAGGGCGAGCTGATCGACTTGGGCGTGGACGCCAAGCTCGTCGAGAAAGCCGGCGCGTGGTACAGCTACGGCAGCGAGCGCATCGGCCAGGGCAAGGAGAACGCCCGCAACTACCTCAAGGAAAACCCGGACGTCGCCGTGAGGCTGGAGGCGGAGCTGCGCGAGAAATTCAAGCCGGCGGAGGCGAAGCGCGATGGCGACGATGCCCCCGGTGCCGACGACTGATCGTCGGAGTGGTCTTCGCGGCCAGGGATGGCCTTTACTTCGGCGGCCCTCCCCGGGGACGGGGAGGGCTGTCTTGCATCGGGGAACGAGGTTCGGATGATTACCCCGCGGCATGAGGCTTCATGTCGAAGCCAACCCGGGCCCTTCGGCTGTGTTCAATCCCGGATCCGCGAAGAACCTGCTTTCGCGAGCGTGACGAGGGATACCTGCTGTCCGGCGGCTACGAAGGTCCGAAAAAGCATGAGCGGCAGGTTCAGGAGGCAGTGACATGATTCTCGGATTGCGGACAGCCATCTACCCCGTGGGAGACCTCGCGGCCGGCAAGCAGTGGTATGCCCGGGTGCTGGGGCAGGCACCGTATTTCGATGAGCCGTTCTACGTGGGGTTCAACGTGGGCGGATTCGAGCTGGGGCTGTTGCCGGATGGACAGTCCGGGACGGCCGGGGCACAGGCGCTATGGGGTGTTCCGGATGCCTAGGTGGCGTATGCGCGCCTGGTCGAACTCGGTGCGGCGCCGCTGGAGCCGGTCAAGGACGTAGGCGGGGGTATCCGGGTCGCGGCGGTGGTCGACCCGTTCGGCAACCGCTTCGGGATCATCGAGAATCCGCATTTCGACGCTTCCGCGGTCGGATGAGCCCGTCGGCGCGGTCGCGTGCAATCCTCGAAGGTGCAACATGAAAACCTCGTCAATGCTGGTCCGCGGTGCCGTATCCGTTCTGTTCTTCCTTCTTGCCGGTGCGGTTTTCGCACAGGAGGCGCGCGTGTCGAAGGTTGCGAAAGGCGAATTCACGGTGGCGATCGAGCCGCTGGAACTCGAGGGTGCCGGCGCGAACGACGGACGCGGGCGCATGGGCATCGGCAAGCAGATCACCGGCGACCTGGTGGCGACGACGCGCGGGCAGATGCTGACGGCGATGACCGACGTGCAGGGATCCGCAGCGTACGTCGCCATCGAGGAAGTCACCGGCGTGCTCGACGGACGACAGGGTTCATTCGTCCTGCACCACCGGGGCGTGATGGATCGCGGGGCACAGAGCCTGTCGGTGGCCGTGGTGCCGGATTCCGGCACGGGTGGGCTGGCGGGAATCGCGGGCGAGTTCAGGATTCTCATCGAAAGCGGCAAGCACTTCTACGAGTTCGCGTATTCGCTGCCGGACAAGGATTGAAGGCACGCACGGCGGGAACAGGCCATGGCAACCGACGTTGATTTCATCGAGTACGTGCTGGAGCAGGCGGCGTTCGGCATCCGGCTGACTCACAAGCGGATGTTCGGCGAGTACGCGCTGTACCTGGACGACAAGGTCGTGGCGTTCGCCTGCGACAACAGCCTGTTCCTGAAGCCGACGGAGGCGGGCAGGGCCGTATTGCCGACGGTGACGTTGGGCAAGCCGTATCCCGAGGCGAAGGATTACTACGTGATCGACGAGTTCATCGACGACACGGCGCTGTTGCGACAGTTGATGGCGGCGACGGCCGACGCACTGCCGGCGCCGAAGCCGAAGGCGCCGCGACCGGCGAAGATTGTCCGCACCGCGAAACCGGCGAAGAAGACGGCCGCATCGAAAGCGGTGGCGAAGCAGGCCAGGACGAAAAAGACCGCGACCAAGGACACGCCGGCCTTGAAGCCGCGTCGCCCGAAGGGCGTCCAGTCGTAGCCGGGAGTGGGGACGCGATGGAACTGTCCGCGATCCGCGCCGACATCACTACGCTACGGGTCGATGCCATCGTCAACGCCGCGAACACGTCGTTGCTCGGCGGCGGTGGCGTCGACGGCGCAATCCACCACGCGGCGGGGCCGGAACTGCTGGCCGAGTGCCGCATGCTCGGCGGCTGCGCGACGGGCGAAGCCAGGGCGACGCGGGGCTACCGCTTGCCGGCGAGGCACGTGATCCATGCCGTCGGGCCGGTCTGGCAGGGCGGCGGCCGCGGCGAACCTGCGCTGCTGGCATCGTGCTACCGCCATGCCTCGCGACTTGCGGAAGCGCTCGGCGCTCGCAGCATCGCGTTTCCCGCGATCAGCACCGGTGTCTACGGCTATCCACTGGACGCCGCCACGCGGATCGCCGTGGAAACGATGCTCGGGCATACGCCCTCGTTGCTGGACCAGGTCGTGTTCTGCTGCTTCTCCGAGGGACACCTGGCCGCCTATCGGGCCGAGCTGGCGAAACATGGCGTCGGTTGAAGACCGGGCGATGTCGCCGACGCGCCGCCGGATACTGTCCTGCGCGGGCGCGATGGTGGCCGTGGCCGCGTTGCCGGCCGTTGCCGGGAAAACAGACGGAGGTTCCATGTACGGTTTGATCGGAAGTTTCAAGGCGACGGCGGGACGGCGCGACGCGCTGCTCGCGATCCTGCTCGAGAACGTCGGCGATATGCCCGGCTGCCTGGCCTACGTGGTCGCGGAAGACCCCGGTGACCCGGACGGCATCTGGATCACCGAGGTCTGGGACAGCGCCGGCAGCCACAAGGCCTCGCTGGAGATTCCCGCGGTCAAGGACGCTATCGCGCGCGCGATGCCGCTGATCGCAGGCTTCGGCCAGCGCACCGAAACCCGGCCGGTCGGCGGCCATGGCCTGCAGGCCGGCGCATGAGCGACGGGCCGCGCGCGCGCCGGCAGCGTCCACAGCCCACTGCCACGCAGCGGGCGCTGGGTCTGCTGACCCGCCGCGAGCACTCGCGCCGCGAACTGACCCGCAAGCTCACCGCGCGCGGCGTGGAGGCCGGCGAGGCCGAAGCCGCCGTGGAGCGGCTGGCGGGCGAAGGCTGGCAGGACGACGCGCGTTTCGCCGAGTCGCTGGTGCGCAGCCGCGCCGGCAGCGGCTACGGGCCGCTGCACGTGCGCGCCGAGCTGGGAACGCACGGGCTGGACCGCGACGCCATCGCTGCCGCCATGGATGCCTTCGAGGGAGACTGGACCGAAGTGGCCCGCGATCTCGTCCGCCGCCGCTTCGGCGAATCGGGGCCGCGCGACCTGGCGCAACGGCGCAAGGCGGCGGAGTTGCTGATGCGGCGCGGCTTCGACGGCGACCGCATCCGGGCCGCGACCCGCTTCGATCCGGACGATCCGGAAGGCTAGGGCGCTCGTCCGTTGGCCCCAGCCCTCCCCCGCAGGCGGGGGAGGGAGCAAGAGCACGCGGCGTTTCAGCTCCCTCCCCGCCTGCGGGGGAGGGCTGGGGTGGGGGCCGCCGAAGCCCACCATCAACCCGGCACCGTCGGAACCGGCGACTGAAACCGGCCGGTTTGCTAATCTCGCGGTTTCGCCGGGCTGCCTGCTCTGGCCGCAGGCCTCATCTGGAGTGTCGCGGGACGGATCGGGTCCACCCGCCAGCCCCACGCCAGCCTCCGATGACCACGCCAAACCCCTACACGACCGCGCGCATCCGCAGCGACTTCCTCGATTTCTTCCGCGGCAAGGGCCACGAGATCGTTCCCTCGGCCCCGCTCGTGCCGGCGAACGACCCGACCCTGCTGTTCACCAACTCGGGCATGGTCCAGTTCAAGGACGTGTTCCTCGGCGCCGAGAAGCGCGCCAACCCGCGCGCGGCCGACGTGCAGCGCTGCCTGCGCGCCGGCGGCAAGCACAACGACCTCGATTCGGTCGGCTACACCGCGCGCCACCACACCTTCTTCGAGATGCTGGGCAACTGGTCGTTCGGCGACTACTTCAAGAAGGACGCCATCGCCTGGGCCTGGGAGCTGCTGACCGAAGTCTGGAAGCTGCCCAGGGACCGCCTGCTGGTCACCGTCTACCAGACCGACGACGAGGCCTACGCGCTGTGGCACGAGATGATCGGCATCCCCGCCGAGCGCATCGTCCGCATCGGCGACAACAAGGGCGCGCCGTTCGCCTCCGACAACTTCTGGCAGATGGCCGACACCGGCCCCTGCGGCCCCTGCACCGAGATCTTCTACGACCACGGCCCGGATCATTTCGGCGGCCCGCCGGGCTCGCCCGACGAGGACGGCGACCGCTACATCGAGATATGGAATCTCGTGTTCATGCAGTTCGACAAGCAGCCCGACGGCACGCTGCAGCCGCTGCCGGCGCCTTGCGTGGACACCGGCATGGGCCTGGAGCGCCTCGCGGCCGTGCTCCAGCACGTGCACAGCAACTACGAGATCGACCTGTTCCAGGCGCTGATCCGCAAGGCCGGCGAACTCACCGGCACCGCCGACCTGGAGAACAAGTCGCTGCGCGTGGTCGCCGACCACATCCGCGCCTGCAGTTTCCTGATCGTCGACGGCGTGCTGCCGTCGAACGAGGGCCGCGGCTACGTGCTGCGCAGGATCATCCGCCGCGCCCTGCGCCACGGCTGGATGCTCGGCACGCGCGAACCGTTCTTCCACAAGCTGGTCGGCACGCTGTCGTCGCTGATGGGTGAGGCTTACCCGGAACTGCCGGCCAAGGCCGAGTTCGTCGAGCGCGCGCTGCTGGCCGAGGAGGAGCGCTTCGCCGAAACGCTCGACGCCGGGATGAAGATATTCGACGACGTCGCGGCGAGATCGGGCGGCAAGGCCATTCCCGGCGCCGACGCCTTCCGCCTCTACGACACCTACGGCTTCCCGCTCGACCTCACCCAGGACATCGCGCGCGAGCGCGGCATCACCGTCGACACCGCCGGCTTCGACGCGGCGATGGAGAAGCAGCGCGAGACCGCGCGCGCGGCCGGCAAGTTCGGCGGCGGCGTGACGTTGCCGGCGGATCTCGTCGCACAGCTCCAGCCCACCGAGTTCCTTGGCTACGACGAACTGCAGGCCGGTGGACTGGTCGTGCTGGCATTGCTGAAGGACGGCCGCCCGGTCGATGCGATCGAGGCCGGCGACGAAGCGATCGTGATCCTCGACAGGACGCCGTTCTACGGCGAATCCGGCGGCCAGGTCGGCGATACCGGCGAACTGGACGAGCAGGGCGTGCGTTTCCGCGTGACCGACACGCAGAAGCTGGCCGGGCAGTTCCACGGCCACGTCGGCCGGCTCGAGGCCGGCACGCTCAGGCGCGGCGACCACCTGCTCGGCGCGGTCGACGCCGCGCGCCGCGGCAGCATCGTGCTCAACCACAGCGCCACCCACCTGCTGCACGGCGCCCTGCGCGACCTGCTGGGCACCCACGTGGCGCAGAAGGGCTCGCTGGTCGCGCCCGACCGCCTGCGCTTCGACTTCTCGCATTTCCAGCCGGTGGGCGGCGACGAACTGGCCGAGATCGAGCGCCGGGTCAACGTCGAGGTGCGCGCCAACCATCCGGTCGTGACCCGGCAGATGGGCATGCAGGAGGCGATGGACGCCGGCGCCATCGCCCTGTTCGGCGAGAAGTACGGCGAGCGCGTGCGGGTGGTGGCGATGGGCGATTCGGTCGAGCTGTGCGGCGGTACCCACGTCGGCCGCACCGGCGAGATCGGCCTGTTCAAGCTGGTGTCCGAGGGCGGCGTGTCGGCCGGCGTGCGCCGGGTGGAGGCCCTGACCGGGCAGGCGGCGCTGGACCACGTCGTGGCCGAGGAACGGCGCCTGCGCGAGGCCGCGGGCCTGCTCGGCGGGACGACGCTCGACGTGGCTGATAAACTCCGGGGACTGCTCGACCGCCAGAAGCGGCTGGAGCGGGAAGTGGAGACCCACAAGGCCAAGGCCGCCAGCGGCGCGACCGCGGACCTGGCGGGGCAGGCCGTCGACATCGGCGGCATCAAGGTATTGGCAGCGCGTCTGGAAGGACTGGACGCCAAGGCGCTGCGCGACGCGATGGATCGCCTCAGGCAACAGCTCGGGGACGCGGCGATCGTGCTCGCGGGCGCCAGCGACGGCAAGGCCGCGCTGGTGGCCGGCGTATCGGGTGCCGCGAACGGGCGCGTCAAGGCGGGGGATCTCGTTGCCTTCGTGGCCGGTCGGATCGGCGGCAAGGGCGGGGGGCGGCCGGACATGGCGCAGGGCGGCGGCACGGACGGGCCGGAACTCCGGCAGGTCCTGGCCGAGGTCCCGGGCTGGGTTTCCGGAAAGCTGAGCCCGGCCTGACCGGGCGGAAGCCGGCCGTTTGCACCATGACCTGTGTCGGTTGACCGGACGTCCGGTCCCCGACATGCTTCACGTTTATGAATTCGAAACACCATCTCGAGCACGGTTTCAAGGCGTTCGGTGGCGTTCCGGCAGCGGGCCCATGGCCCACGGAGAAGTTCTGATGTTGATTTTGACCCGCCGCGTCGGCGAGACCCTGATGATCGGCGATTCGGTCACCGTCACCGTCCTCGGCGTCAAGGGCAACCAGGTGCGCATCGGCATCACTGCGCCGAAGGATGTTGCCGTCCACCGCGAGGAAATCTACCAGCGCATCCGGCGCGGCGACGAAGCCGAGCCGGCGCGCGGTTCCGGCACCGACGGCGACTGATTTGCCGCATCGGTGACGACTCCGGTATCCTTCGCGGCTTGTCGCGGCGCGGTGCGTCTGCCTCACGCGATTCCCGGAGACTTGCCCGAGAGGCCGAAGGGGCTCCCCTGCTAAGGGAGTATGGGGTCAAAAGCTCCATCGAGGGTTCGAATCCCTCAGTCTCCGCCAGTTCTGCAATGCTTTTTCCGCCGGCGCCACGTTGACTGGGCAAAGGCGGATTCGGCATAATTCCGCTTCTGCCGCGCGCCCGTAGCTCAGCTGGATAGAGCACCAGGCTACGAACTTGGGGGTCGGAGGTTCGAATCCTTCCGGGCGCGCCATTATTGAAGGAAGCCAACCTCCGGGTTGGCTTTTTTCATGGGCGCCCGCCGGGTTCCGGGCGCGGCGGCAATCCGGCGATGCGTCGAGCGGTATTTCGCAAGTGGCGTTGCTCCGCTGCTTCCGGACGCGCGCCTGTCGCATGCGGCACGCATATCGCGCTCGATTGCCGTCACGGGTAAAAGGCAACGCGGGTCCGGAACCGGATTGACCGGCTGCCCGCATCGTTGACTGTTCATGCATCGGATCGCCTGATGGCGCGGACGGATGCTTGTATCCTTGGTCGGCTGCGGCAGAAGCGGCGGCAGACAGGATTTCATCGCCAGATCCGGAGTCACTGCATGACCCGCCTGCTGCCCCGTTCGCCGCTTCAAGCCGCCATCGCCTGTGCCTGGCTGGCCCTGCCTTCATTCGCGCTCGCGGCCACCTATACCATCGGTCCTTCGGGTCGCCAGTACACGCAGCTGTCGACACTGGTCAGCAGCGTCGACCTCGAACCCGGCGATGTCGTGCTGGTCGACGGCAGCGCGACCTACGGCGGCAACATCGTCGTCGGCAGCAACGACAGCGGCGCGGCCGGCAATCCGGTCACGTTCCGCTGGAACCGCGCGGTCGGTTCGACCCGGCCGGTCCTGAGCGGCGGCTCGCACACCATCAAGTTCCAGCAGTCCAACCACGTGGTGTTCGAAGGCTTCGACGTGCGCGGCGGATCGTCGTCGTGCCTGTTCAGTGAGGCCCACGACGTTACCGTGCGCGACACCATCATCCGCGACTGCCCGTCGCACGGCATCCTCGGCGCCGACAACAACTCCGGTTCGTTCACGCTGGAATACAGCGAGGTGTACAACGCCGGCTCGGGCACGAACCGGCATCCGATCTACATGCAGTCCGACGAAGTGGCCTACCCGGGCTCGGTGTTCCTGATGCGCTACAACTATGTGCACGACGGCAACGGCGGCAACCTGCTGAAGAACCGCCACGAGCGCGCGCTGATCTACTACAACTGGTTCGAGAACTCCGCCTACCAGGAACTGGAGCTGATCGGCCCCGATTGCGAGACCCAGCAGCCGGGCTGGTCGGCGAACCTGCGGCGCGAGGACGTCGACGTGGTCGGCAACGTGATCGTGCACAGCGCCGGCTGGCGCAACGCGATTCGCGCCGGCGGCGACCTCAACGGCCGCAGCCAGGGGCGGCTGCGCATGGTCAACAACACCATCATCTTCAACCGCGCCGGCATCGCCAACGCGGTGCTGGTGCAGCTGGGGCTGGAATCGCTGGAGATGCACAACAACGTGGTCTTCCAGACCGGTTCGGGCGCTGCGCCGAACATCCTGCGCGTGCACGAGGCGTCGGAAGTGGAAACGCCTTACTGCGGCCCGGGCAGCCGCGAACCGTGGTCGGGCGGGCGCAAGGTGGCCGGTTCGAACAACTGGGTGCAGAACTCGGCGACGCTGGTGCCGGGCGAATGGACCGGCACGCTGCGCGGCGCCGACCCCGCGCTGACCGACATTGGCCGGTTCCAGCTGCGCCCGATGGCGAACAGTCCGCTGGTATCAGCCGGCAATCCGCAGCCGCCGACGCCGTCGTCGTTCCCGTTCCCGTCGCCGCTGCCGTTGCCGCAGTTCGATCCGCCGCCGCGGGCGAAGCTGGCGATCGGCGCGCAGGTCGCGCGTGTGCCCGGTGCGCGGATTGAAATCGGCGCGCTTGAGAGCGTGGGCGGCGGCATGCGCCAGCGCCGGAACGGCTCGGCGCCACTGGCGCCGCGGGGCGCGTCGGCTTCGGTGTCGGATGCGGAGGCGCCACGTGGAGCGGCTGACGGTAGCGCGCGTGCGCAGGCGACAGGAAATGGCGACGCTGCCGCAGCGGTGTCGGAAGCGGCCACACGCACGCCCATCGGCTCGCGGCAGCATGCGCGGCGCGCGGACGTTCGGATCACTCCACCGGTCGAGATGCTGTGGAGGCATTGGGTCAGGTGGATCGACGGCCTGCAGGGGCGCCGTGCCGAGGATCCGTAGCCGGCCTCGCGGCGGCACCGGCGCAGATGGCGGGGAACGCCCGCCATGCCGCGGACCGTGCCGGTGTCGATCGCGTGTTGCCAGGCTCGCGTCGCGCTGAGACGATGTGGTCGTGATGGATTCCGTTTCCGATCCGGATTCGCCGGCATGGCTTGAGTTGACGCAGGTCTTCTCGCAGCGCGTGCCGGACATGGACGGAATCCTCGCTGCACGCGCGGATTCCACCGTGATCGTGGCGGTGTTCGATCTCGACGACTGGCAGGATTTCCTCGCGCAGGCGGCGGCGATGATCGATGCGGAGGAATCCGCGCGCGCCGCGCGCCAGCGCAATCCGGCCAACCGGGATGCGCTCGTCCTGACCTACGCCCTGCATCGCCTGCTGCTGTCGCGACTGCTCGGCTGCCCTCCTGATCGCGTGGCCATCCATCGCGATGCGAAGGGCTGTCCGCGCCTGTCCGCGGACGGGCTGTACACCAGCCTGAGCCACGCGGGCCGGCGCGTCGCCTTCGCGGCGACGGCCGTCGGCCCGGTGGGGGTCGACCTCGAGCCGGCCGATCGGTCGCAGGACATGCCGGAACTGGCCGGGCGCGTCGCCCATCCCGACGAATTGCGGCAACTGGTGCGACTGCCGGAGGAGGTGCACGGGCCGGCACTGCTGCAACTCTGGGTGCGCAAGGAAGCCTTGCTCAAGGCGGCCGGCATCGGCCTGGAATGCGAAATGGAGACCTTCACCGCGCCGGAGGTGGTGGCCTTGCCGCTGCCGGGCACGCGATTTCCCGGCCAGTCGGCGTCGGTGCGGATGCTCGTTGTCGGTGACGATTGGGTAAGCGCAATTGCCTGTCCGGCAGGCTGCGAGGTCATCCTTGTGGGGGTGAATGCATCCGGAAATCCCGCCTGATTGGCCTGCGTATACGAAGGAATCCGTAATACAGGTACGGGTTGGTGGTGTTCCACGCGAGCAGGGGGCGAATGATGGGCGGCGCGGCGTACTGGGAGTCCATGCTGGCGGGGGCACCGGAATCGATCGAGATCCCGGTGGACGCGGCGCGCTCCGGGCAGCCGGCAGTCCTGGCGCACGTCGATACCCGCGTGGAGGGCAGTCATCTCCAGGACCTGCGTGCGACCGCAGCCAGGCATGGCATCGACGTCGCGGACGCGCTGCTGACGGCGTGGCTCGTGCTGGTCCTGCGCCTGTCCGGCCAGGCGGACATCGTGCTGCTTCGCATGCAGGCGAGCGCGCCTGCGCTGCCACTGCGGTTCCAGCTGCCCGAGGCCCTGGATGTCGGCGGCTGTCTGCGCCTGGTGGCGGCGCAGTCGCAAGGTGCGCGTGCCAACGCCAGTGCGTTCGTTGCCGATTCCGCCCGTCGATGGCAGATCGCGTTCGCGGAAGAGGGGTCCGCTGATCCGGACGTGCCGGGCCGCGAACTGACCTTGCGCGTCGCGGACAGGGGCGGGCACGTGGACGTGCGCCTGGCATATGACGCCGGGCTTTTCAGCGCAGCCACGGCGCAGCGCTTTCTCGACTGCTGGCGCAACCTGCTGTCGGCGGTGGCCGCCGAAGATGCGGGCGATATCGCCCGCATCGCGATGCTCGACGCCGGGGAGCGCCGCCGGCTGCTGGAGCAGTGGAATGATACCGGCGTGGCGTATCCGACCGACGTCTGCCTGCATGCGTTGATCGAGGCGCAGGTTGCGAGAACGCCCGAGGCGATCGCGGTGGTCGCTGAAGACCGGACCCTTGCATTTGCCGAACTCAATGCGGAGGCCAACAGGCTTGCGCACCATCTGCGTTCCATGGGCGTACAGCCGGACGATCGGGTCGGCATTTGCATCGAGCGTGGATGGCGGATGGTCGTGGGCCTGCTGGCGATCCTCAAGTCCAGCGGTGCCTACGTGCCGCTGGATCCCTCGTATCCGTCCGACCGGCTTGCGCACATGCTCGGCGACAGCGCGCCGAAGGTGCTGCTGACCGAGCGCAAGCTGCGGCCGGTGCTGGAGGAACTGCAGGCGGCATGCCCGCTGCTGGAACTGGACGACCCGTCGCCGGCCTGGGATGCGTGTCCGGATGCGAATCCCGATGTTGCATCGGTTGGCCTTGGCGCGGGCCACCTGGCCTACATGATCTACACCTCGGGTTCGACCGGCCTGCCCAAGGGAGCGATGAACGAGCATCGCGGCATCGTCAATCGATTGCTGTGGATGCAGGACGAATACCGGCTCGACGCCAGTGATGCGGTCCTGCAGAAAACGCCGTTCAGCTTCGATGTTTCGGTATGGGAATTCTTCTGGCCACTGCTGGCCGGCGCCCGGCTGGTGATGGCCAGGCCCGACGGCCACAAGGATCCCGCGTACCTGTCGGCGCTGATCCGCGAACAGCGGATCACGACGATGCATTTCGTGCCTTCGATGCTGCATGCCTTCCTCGAGGAGCGCAGCGCACCGGAATGCGCGGCGGCGCTGCGTCGGGTGATGTGCAGCGGCGAGGCGCTGCCGGCGTCGGCGGTGGCCCGCTTCCATGCGCTGCTGCCGGGCGTCGAACTGCACAATCTTTACGGGCCGACCGAAGCCGCCGTCGATGTCACCGCGTGGCACTGCGAGCCGGGCGACGACCGGCTGATCGTGCCGATCGGACGACCGATCGCGAACACGCGCATGTACGTGCTCGATCCGCACCTGGAGCCGGTTCCCCAGGGAGTCACCGGCGAGCTGTACATCGCCGGCGTGCAGGTCGGCCGCGGCTACCTCAATCGGGACGAACTCACCGCCGAGCGGTTTCTCGTCGATCCCTTCGTCGCCGGCGACCACGCCCGCATGTACCGCACGGGCGATCTTGGCCGCTGGCTCCCGGACGGAAGCATCGAGTATCTCGGGCGCAACGACTTCCAGGTCAAGATCCGTGGTTTCCGCATCGAGCTTGGCGAGATCGAGGCCCGCCTGCTCGAGCACGGTTCGGTCGGCGCGGCGGTGGTGCTGGCGCGTCCGGACCGGTCCGGCGACCTGCAGCTTGTCGCGTACTACGTGCCGGCGAACGGGCAGGGCGCGGTCAGCGTCGAGGCGTTCCGCCAGCATCTGGGCGATCGCCTGCCGGAACACATGATCCCGGCGTGGTTCGTACGGCTGGACGCCTTGCCGGTGACTCCCAACGGCAAGCTCGACCGGCGCGCGCTGCCCGAGCCGGGAACTGCCCGCCCCCAACTGGCGGTCCACTACGAGCCGCCGGTAGGCGAGACCGAGCGCAGGGTGTGCGAATCGTTCACGGCGATCCTCGGCATCGAAGGCATCGGTCGGAACGACAACTTCTTCGATCTGGGCGGGAATTCGCTGCTGGCGATGCGCCTGCTCGAACACGTGCGGTCGCACGTCGTCAGCGAGGATGCGACCCCGTCCGCCGTGCCCGCGACGATGTTCTTCCGCCATCCCACGCCTGCGGGGCTGGCTTCGTCGCTGCAGGGACAGGCCTCGGGCGTCCTTGACCCGGCCCGGCTCGGCCGCGGGCGCAGCGCCGATGGCGTTCGCGAGCCGATCGCGATCATCGCCATGGCCGGTCGCTTCCCCGGCGCGAACGATGTCGAGACCTTCTGGCAGAACCTGCTCGATGGCCGCGATACGATCACCAAGTTCACGTTGGACCAGCTCGATCCATCGATTCCGGCCAGCGAACGCAACGACCCTGCCTACATCGCCGCGCGCGGCATCATCGACGGGCTGGAGCAGTTCGATGCGGCGTTCTTCGGCATCGGTCCGCGTGAAGCCGAGCTGATGGATCCACAGCAGCGCATCTTCCTGGAACTGTGCTGGGAATGCCTCGAGCGCGGCGGCTACGCCCCCGACTCCACGTCCGGCCCGATCGGCGTGTTCGCGGGCATGAACAACGCCACCTACTTCCAGCACCACCTCGCGCATCGTCCCGACCTGATCGAGAAGCTTGGCGCGTTCCAGGTGATGGTGAACAACGAGAAGGATTTCGTCGCCACGCGCGTGGCGCACAAGCTCAACCTCACCGGACCGGCAGTCAGCACGCATACCGCGTGCTCGACCTCGCTGGTCGCGATCTGCCAGGCGGTGGACAGCCTGCGCGCAGGACAATGCGACATGGCGCTGGCCGGCGCCGCGTCGGCGACCTGTCCGCCGAACAGCGGCTATCGCTACATCGAGGGCGCGATGCTGTCGCCGGATGGCCATACCCGCGCGTTCGACAAGGATGCGGGAGGCACGGTATTCGGCGACGGCGCCGCGGTGGTACTGCTCAAGAGATTGTCCGACGCGCTTGCCGACGGCGATGCGATCCACGCGCTGATCCGCGGCGCGGCCATCAACAACGACGGTGGACGGAAGGCGAGCTTCACCGCGCCCAGCAGTGACGGGCAGGCCGCGGTGATCGCGATGGCGCAGGCCGATGCCGGCGTGTCCCCGCGCGAGATCGGCTATGTCGAGGCGCATGGGACGGCGACGCCGCTTGGCGATCCCATCGAGATCGAAGGCCTGACCAAGGCGTTCCGTGCCGGAACCGACGAGACCGGCTTTTGCCGGGTCGGTTCGGTGAAGAGCAATATCGGCCATCTGGTCATTGCAGCCGGGGCTGCGGGTGTCATCAAGACCGCCTGCGCCCTACGCGAGGAGTGCATTCCGGCGACCGCGCATTTCAGGACGCCGAACCCGACCATCGACTTCGCCAGTACGCCGTTCACGGTCAGCGGTACGTCGAGCGACTGGAAGCGCATGCCGGATGCCCCGAGGCTGGCGGGCGTGAGCTCGTTCGGCGTCGGCGGCACTAATGCGCACGTGGTGATGCAGGAAGCGCCGCTGCTGCCCGCGTCGGACGCCGCGGAGGGGCCGCAACTCCTCGTGCTGTCGGCGCGCACGCCGGTGGCGCTGGGCCGCATGGCGCAGCAGCTGGCCGACCACCTGGATGCCAATGGCGACGTGAACCTGGCCGATGCGTCGTGGACGCTGGCGGTCGGGCGCAAGGAATTCGCGCATCGTGTCGCGGTGGTGGCCGATGACGCGGGCCATGCCGCAGTACAGCTGCGCAGCCCGGAAACGGCGGCGGCAATCGCCCGCAGCCGGCCCGCCCATGCAAGCGGCGTGGTGTTCCTGTTTCCCGGCCAGGGCTCGCAGTATGCCGGGATGGGGCGTGCGCTGTACGCTGCCGAGCAGCATTTCCGCGAGGCGTTCGATGCCTGCGCCGATGGCTTGCGTGACGAACTCGGCTTCGATCTGCGGGAGGTGGTCTTCGGCGACGATGCCGATGCCTTGCTGCCGACATCGGTGATGCAGCCGGCAATCTTCTCGATCGAGTATTCGCTGGCGCGGCTGTGGATGAGCCTGGGCGTGATGCCGGCAGCGATGCTCGGCCACAGCATCGGCGAATTCGCAGCGGCGACCCTGGCGGGAGTGTTCTCGCTGGAAGACGCATTGAAGCTGGTCGCGCGTCGCGGTCGGCTGATGCAGGCGCAGCCGGCCGGCAGCATGCTCTCGGTGCGCATGCCTGCCGATGCGCTGCTGCCGCGCCTGCCCGCGCAGCTGTCGCTTGCCGCAGAGAATGCTCCGGGCGCCTGCGTGGTGTCCGGTCCCTCGAACGAGGTGGCGGCGTTCCAGTCGATCCTGGAGGGCGAGGATATCGCCTGCCGTGCGCTGCACACTTCGCATGCCTTCCATTCGGCGATGATGGATCCGGTGGTGGCCCGGTTCCGTGCCGAAGTGGCCGCCGTCGAGCGCCATGCGCCGCAGCTGCCTGTGCTCTCGACCGCAACCGCCAGATGGCTCGATGCCGACAGCGCGACCTCGCCGGACTACTGGGCGCAGCACCTGCGCCAGCCTGTCCGTTTCTCGGCCGCGCTGCTGGAGGCGCTGGAGTTGCCGGCGCGGGTGCTGCTTGAGGTCGGTACCCGCACCACGCTGTCCGCGCTGTCGCGCCAGCATCCGCAGCTGGCGAAGGCGCAGAAGGCCGCGGTGTCGTCGCTGGCCGACGAGCCAGCGGGCGAGCTGTCGAGGTTCCGACAAGCGGCCGGCCAGCTGTGGGCGCATGGCGTTGCGATCGACCTGCCGGGCCTCGACCACCGCACGCGCCGCCAGCGCGTGTGCCTGCCGACGTATGCCTTCGAGCGACAGCGCTACTGGATCGAGGCCATGGCCGCGCCGTCGGCCACCGTCCTGCCGCATCCGGCCAGCAATACGCACGCGGCGGATGTGGCCGGACTGCATCTCGTCGAAAGCGGTTCCGGGGCGGGGGCGGGCGCCGGTGGCAGCCGCGAAGAACTTCTGGTGGCGCGGCTGAGGGCGGTCTTCGAGGATGCCGCGGGCCTGGAAGTGCAGGATGCGGACATGAATTTCATCGAGGCCGGGCTCGACAGCCTGATGCTGACGCAGATCGCGCTTCAACTGCAGAAGGCCTTCGGCGTGAAGGTGACCTTCCGCCAGTTGATGGGCGACTGCGCGACGCTGTCCTCCCTCGCCGCGATGCTGGCGCCCCAGGTGGCGGACGAACCGGCGGCGCCAGCCATGGTGCAGGCTCCGGACGCGGTCGCGCCCATCGCGCCGGCCGGCGCGATGGGCGATCGCGACGTTCCGTCCGTGCAGGACGTGGACGGCAGCATCCAGGGGCTGCTCGACCGCCAGCTGCAGCTGATGTCGCAGCAGCTGGCGCTGCTGGCGAAGGCCGGGACGTTCGATGCTGCCGCATTGCGCGAGGTGATCCGGCAGCAACATGGACTGATGGCGCGGCAGTTGGCACTTGTCTCCGGCGAAGCCATCGTATCGTCGGAACCGTCCACCGCGCTGGATGCGGCGGCGGTGTCGACGTCCGGTGGCGGAACGGGGCGGGAGCGAGCCGCGGAAGGCGCGCTCATGGACATCCGCAACCCGGTGGTGCCAGGGGCCAGACTCGGGCGCACGCCCGAAGGAGATCCGGCCTGGTACGTGGCCGATCCGCAGCGGCCCGGGGCCTATCTGAAGGTGGCTGGATGAGTCGCGCGTTGCAGGAAGCCGAAGTTTCGATGGAGGCAGTGGATTACGACCCGTTCGCCGGAGGCGAACTCCAGTGCGTCGTCGCCAGCACCGAGCCGCAGCGCGAGATATGGTTGGCCGACCAACTGGGTCGGGATGCCTCACTCTCGTTCAACCTGTCGGTTTCGTTGCGCCTGTTCGGCAAGCTCGATCGACGCGCGCTTGCGGCCGCGCTGCAGTCGCTGGTGGATCGCCACGAATCGTTGCGCGCGGTGCTCGACCCGCAGGGAGAGCGCCTTTGCATCCGCAAGCCGCTGCCGTTCGTGCTGGCGGAAACCGACGTGTCCCGACTGGAGGGCGATGCGCGCAGGCAGGCAATCGATGCGCGCGTTCGACAGTCGGTGGAGGTGCCGTTCGACGTCGCCGGCGACATGCTCTTCCGCGCGGAATTGCTGTGCATCTCCGATGCGGAACATCAACTGGTGCTCAGCGCACACCACGTCGCCTGCGACGGCTGGTCGTGGTGGGTCATCGTGCGCGAGCTCGGCGCGCTCTATGCGCACCACACCGGGGGCGTCGCGCCGCCGCTGCCGCCGGCGCAGGCCTACAGCACATATGCGATCGTCGAAGCGAACGCATTGGATCCGCGCCAGCAGCAGGAGGACGAAGCGTTCTGGCTCGGACGCTTTGCCGACGAAGTGCCAGTGCTGGAGCTGCCCACGGACCACCCGCGCCCGGCCTACCGCAGCTTCGCGTCGGCGCGCGTCGATCACGTGCTGGACGCAGAACTGGCTGCCGGACTGCGGCGGCTGGGCGCACGGCGTGGCGCCAGCCTGTTCGCCACGCTGCTCGCGGGATTCTCGACGCTGCTCGGCCGGCTGGCAGGGCAGGACAAGGTCGTGATCGGGATTCCCGCGGCCGGGCAGGCCGCGGGCGGCCATGAAACCCTCGTCGGCCACTGCGTGAACACGCTGCCGCTGCGCTTCGACCTCGATGCGGAACGCAGCTTCGACGCTTCCCTCGACGCGGCCCAGGATGTGCTTCTCGACGCGCTTGAACACCAGCGCTATACCTTCGGCACGCTGCTTAGGAAGCTGCCGATCGCGCGAGACCCGGGGCGCATGCCACTGGTCAGCGTGCTGTTCAACATCGACCAGGCGCTGGAAAGCGAATCGCGGGCATTTCCCGGCCTGGAGCTGGAGTTCTTCGACAATCCGCGGCGGTTCGACACCTTCGAACTGTTCGTCAATGCTGCACAGGTGCACGGCGCACTGCGCCTGGAGTGCCAGTACAACCGCGACCTGTTCGACGAGGCCACGGTGCGTCGCTGGCTGGCGGCCTACGAAAGCCTGTTGCGCGCGGCGTTGGACGATGCGGGAATGGCGAGTTCACGCCTGCCGCTGGTCGATGCCGGAAGCTTCGCCGAACTGGCGGCGCTGCAGCCGGCACCGGTGCCGTTCGATCGCGACTGCCGCATGCACGAGCACTTCGAGCGGCAGCACGACCTGACGCCGGAACGCATCGCCGTGCGGGTCGGCGACGTCGAACTGACCTACGCGCAGCTGGAGGCGCGAGCCAACCGTATCGCGCACCTGCTGCGCGCGAACGGCGTGCGCAACGGAACCCTGGTCGGCCTGTCGCTCGACCGTGATGCCGACATGCTGGCGGCCTTGCTGGGCGTGCTCAAGGCGGGTGCCGGCTACGTGCCGCTCGATCCGGGCTTCCCGGCGGAGCGCCTGGCCTACATGGCCGGCGACGCGAACCTCTCGGCGCTCGTGACCCAGCGACGCCATGCCGGCCAGTTCGACCTCGAGGGTCGGCCGCTGCTCGCGCTGGACGAATTGGCGGACGTGCTCGACGCGCAGTCCGGTATGCGCATCGGTCGCGACGACGGCGCGGCGCAGCCGGAATCGTCGGCATACGTCATCTATACCTCCGGTTCGACAGGCAAGCCCAAGGGCGTGCAGGTACAGCATCGTGCGGTGTCGAATTTCCTGGCCGGGATGCGGGCCGAGCCAGGCATCGGTGCGGAAGACCGGCTCCTGGCGGTGACCACGCTGTCGTTCGACATCGCGGTGCTCGAACTGATGCTGCCGCTGTGCGTCGGCGCGCAGGTTGTGATCGCAGACCGTGAAACGGCCACGGATGCCGAGGCCTTGAGCCTGCTGCTGCGCGAGAGCGGCGCCACGATGATGCAGGCGACCCCTGCGACCTGGCGGCTGTTGCTGGAAACTGATTGGCAAGGCGGCGAGGGGTTCTCGGTCCTGTGCGGCGGCGAACCGATGGCACCCGACCTGGCGCGGCACCTGCTGCAGCGCTGCGGTGCGCTGTGGAACCTGTACGGTCCGACCGAGACCACGGTGTGGTCGACCTGCACGCGCATCGAGCCTGGCGCCGACGGCGCGCCGGATATCCACATCGGCCATCCCATCGCCAACACGCAGGTATGGATCGTCGACGAACACGGCGGCCTGTGTCCGCGCGGAGTCCCTGGCGAGATCTGCATCGGCGGCGAAGGCGTCACGCTCGGCTACCTCGACCGGCCGGAACTGACCGCCGATCGCTTCGTGCCCGATCGCTACGATCCGGGCGCGCGCGAAGGCGCCCGTGTTTACCGCACCGGCGATCGCGGTCGTTGGCGACCCGACGGGCAGCTCGAGCATCAGGGGCGGCTCGACTTCCAGGTGAAGGTGCGTGGCTACCGGATCGAACTGGGCGAGATCGAAGCGATCCTCGCATCGCATCCGGCCGTCGCACAGACGGTGGTGATGGCGCGCGAAGATCGGCCCGGCGACGTTCGCCTGGTCGCCTATTCGGTGCCGCACGCTGGCCAGACCCTTGACGAGTCCGCGATGGCGGCACACCTGCGCGGCCAGCTGCCCGACTACATGATCCCGCAGCACCTGGTGCTGCTGCCGTCGATCCCGCTGCTGCCGAACGGGAAGATCGATCGCAAGCGCCTTCCCGCGCCGGAAGCTCGCCGGATCGTCGAAGCAGCCCCCAGGGACCGTTCGCCGGCGGAGCGTTATCTGGCCGAAGTCTGGTCGTCGGTGCTGGGGACCGAGGTGGGACCGGACGACAATTTCTTCGACGTTGGCGGGCATTCGATGCTTGCGGCGAAGATGGCCGGTCGCGTGCAGCGCGAGTGCGGTGTACGTTTGAACCTGCTGGTGCTGGCGTCTTCCACCCTCGGGCAGCTTGCGGAGGTACTGTCGCAGGACGGCAGGTTCGCGACAGACGCTGCCGGTGATGCGACATCGGGTTCCGGCGATGCGGCCGGCAGCGAAGTCGCCGGGCAGGACGATGTCCGATCGCGCGCGAAAGACCGGCCTGATGCGGTGCCTCTGCGCGCGGAGGATGGCGAAGTACCGCGGTGCGAGGCCTTCCATTTCGGTCCGGCAGGGCGGCGCCTGTTCGGCATTTACCACGCGCCGCGGGGCAAGGTGCGCGGTTGCGTTCTGCTGTGTCCGCCGCTGCTGCACGAGCATCAACGCAGCTACCGCTTCTTTGCCGGGGTCGCCGACGAGCTGGCGGCCGCGGGCTTGGCGTGTCTGCGTTTTGACTATTTCGGCACGGGGGACTCTCCCGGGGCGAGTGACGAATTCCGTCCGGCCGAGGCTGGCCGGGACATCGTGCATGCAGCGGAGGTGTTGCGGCAGCGGGCAGGCGATGCGCCGCTGGCGGTCATGGGCATCCGCGCTTCGGCGATCCTCGCGCGCACCGAAGCGAAGGGGCTCCACGCGTCGATGCTCTGGCTCTGGCAGCCGGTGTTCGACGCGGAGTCTTATCTGCAGGGGCTCGCATCGCTCGATGCTGAGGAACGTGCGTCGTCGGCGCGCTATTCGTTTTCCCGCAAGGGGCCGCCGGCAGACCCGAATGAGCTGGTGGGCTTCGCCCTGGCGTCGACGTTCCGGGAAGAACTGCTCGCACTGGCGGAGGCGCCGATTGAAGACGAGCCGCAGGTCGTCGTGGTCGATGCGGCCGGCGCCGATTCGGTCGGGTCGGGGGGCAAATCCATCGTCCTGCCTGCCCCGGTCGCGGACTGGGTCGGTCAGGTGGAACTGCACGGCTTGATTCCGCTGCGTGCGGCGGCGGATGCGATCGATAGGCTCGCGGCCATGCTGCTGGATGGGGACTGAAATGGAAGAAGAGGTACTCGCCTTCGGCGACGATGGCGACTTCGGCATCCTGACGAGCGCGCGGTCGCCCTCGCGGCGTACGGTCGTGGTGCTGTTCAACGCCGGCCTGATCCACAGGCCGGGACCGCTCAGGCTGCACGTGGACCTGGCGCGGCGCCTCGCCGCATCGGGGTTCGACGTGTTCCGCTTCGATCTCCCGGGCGTCGGCGATGCCGGCATGAAGGGCAGCGCGACCACGACCGTTGCGCGGGCGTTCGACGCCCTCGCGGCGCGAACGGGCGCGGGCACGTTCCTGATCGGAGGCATCTGCAGTGCGGCCGACCTCGGCTGGCGCATGGTGACGCTGGACGATCGGATCCGGGGCCTGATCCTGATCGATCCCATGGCCGTCAGGGGGCGCTGGTATCGCGTTGGCCGGCTGCAGTTGCTGGCGCGTGGCCCGATGGGTGGCCTGGTGGCGAAGCTGGCGAACCGGTTCCGGCGAAGCATGTCCGGGGAGGCGCCCGTCCCTTCTGCGGAGGACTATCGCGACTGGCCCTCCGCCGAGGAGTTCCGGGAGCGGCTTGCGCAGGCGCTTGCGCGCGGCGTGCAGGTGTTCGGCTTCTATACCGGCGGCGTGACCGACTACCTGCTGCATCCACGCCAGATCGACGCTACCTATGGTCCGCTGCGCGGGCGCGATGGCCTGCGCCTGGAGTTCCACCCGGAGCTGGACCACATCCTGTTTGCCGCCCGGGACCGGCGCCGCGTGGTGGAAACGATCGCTGGCTGGGCGGAGGGGGCGGCCCCGGGCCATGTGGTCGGGGCCTGAGCTGGCCCGTTGTCCTGTGGCGCTGCCGTCTTGCGTAACTTCTGGGAGACCGGTGGCGTTTCCCGGCCGACATCGAGGCGGAGCGCTTGGGCTATCCGGCAAACTCCAAAAACAGGGGACAGGCGGCAGATCCGACAGGGGCACGCCGTCAGGAGTGAAGTAGATGATTTCCGCGTTTTCCAGTCGGGCCAACCGTACGGTCCGCGTGCTTTGGCTCCTCGAACTGTTGGTCATGCTGCTTGCGGTCACTGCAGCGGTATGGCTGAGGTTCGTGGACGATCCGGTGAGTCGCGGCATGTTCGTCGAGAGCGCCCCGGTGCGGACCCTGTTCGTTGCACTGTTCGTGACCGGCGCAATGGCCGCGTTCGGCCTGTACCAGCCGCATGTCCGGCACAACCGCATCGACCTGATGCTGCGTATCGCGCTGGCGTTCGCCTTCGGCGGAGTCGCTCTGCTGGTGATGTATTACCTGGTGCCGCAGACCTATATCGGCCGCGGCGTGCTCATGATCTCGCTGGCGCTTGGTTTCGTTGCGATTTGCACGTTGCGGCTGCTGGTCTACAGCCTGCTTGGCGTGGAAGCATTCAAGCGCCGGGTCCTGATCATCGGTGCCGGCAACAATGCCGACCTGATCAATCGCCGGCTGCGGCGTCGCAGCGACCGCAAGGCATTTTCCATCATCGGCTTCCTGCCGATCGAAGGGCAGGCCCAGGTCGTCGATAGTGCCTTGCTGGTGAGATCGAACGAACCGCTTCTGGAGCTGGCGCGTCGGCTCAATGCGCACGAAATCGTGGTCGCCCCCGACGAGCGCCGCGGAGGCTTGCCGATGGAGCAGATGCTGCAGTGCGCGCAGCATGGCATCTCGGTCGTCGACCTGCCGATGTTCTTCGAGCGAGAGGCCGGCCTGATCAAGCTGGAGGTCGCGGACCCGTCCACGCTCGTTTTCACCGGCGGATTCGACCACTCGATGCCACGGCGCCTGAGCAAGCGCCTCTTCGACGTTTCCGCCGCGATCGTCCTGCTCTTGATCGCATGGCCTGCAATGTTGCTGGTCGCGGCCTGCGTCTGGCTGGAGTCAGGCTCGCCCGTCCTGTACCGACAAACGCGGGTGGGAGAAGGCGGGCGTACCTTCAATCTCGCGAAGTTCCGCAGCATGCGCACCGATGCGGAAAAGGATGGCGTCGCCCGCTGGGCAAGCAGCAACGATGATCGCACGACGCGCGTCGGGCGCTTCATCCGCGCGACACGACTCGATGAGCTTCCGCAGCTGTTCAACGTGCTTGCAGGCGACATGAGCTTCGTCGGTCCTCGTCCCGAACGGCCGCAGTTCGTCGACCAGCTCAACGAGGAGATCCGCTACTACAGCGTGCGCCACTCGGTGAAGCCGGGGCTGACGGGCTGGGCGCAGCTACGGTATCCCTATGGTGCCTCGGTGCAGGACGCACGCGAAAAGCTGAAATTCGACCTGTTCTACGTCAAGAACCACGGGCTGATCTTCGATTTCATGATCCTGTTGCAGACCGTCGAGGTTGTCCTGTTCAGGCGTGGGGCGAGATAAACCGCGCGGTGTCCGAAGTTGCCGTTCCGGCGCGAAACCAGCTCGGCAAGCTGCGGGCCTGCCGGGCCGCTGGATCTTCTGGCCGAAGGCCCATTTGCGCGCAACTCCCGGCCGCGCTGGCGCGATCGAAGGTGGTATCCGGTCCTGCCGCGGTGCTGGACATCGAGAACGGCTGGCGAACAACGGGGTGGCTGCGCACCGGGTACAGGCGCTGGATCAGATGTGCGGCAGCGCCGACAGGACGAGGTAGGCGATCAGGCAGACCAGTACGAGCAGCAGCCAGCGGTGGCTGCCGGGAGTCGTCAGCGGTTCGGGCGGCGTCCGCCTCGGTTGCAGCGGAGGTGCGGCGGGGTCGCGACGGGGTGGTGGGGGCTGCTTCGGCGTGGAGGCGTCGCCCATCCCGCCGGGAAGGCGGCCGTGCTGCTCGTGGAACTGGATCGCCATCCGGTAGAGCGGCAGCAGCGTCGCGAGGCGGCCGGTGGCCTCGTCGTTCGGGTCTTGCGACGCGCGCCTGTCCGGATGCAGTTCGGCGACGCGCTTGCGATAGGCGTGCTTCAACTGCTCGAGGGAGCAATCCGGCTCAAGGTCGAGCAGTGAATACAGTTGCGAGAAATCCACTCCCATGCTCCGACTGTGCCATCGTCGCGGGCATCGTGGCCAGCCCCTTCGCTGTATCACATCCTACCAGTATCGGCCGTGGATCCGGGCGAGGCGCGATGCCCCCGGGACGGGCGCCGCGCAGGGCGCTTGCGCTGCGTTTCCCCGACCGATCAAGGCGGGTACACTCGGTTGCATCGACTTGGGCCCGGGGGCCTTTTCGGGGATGAGGGTCGGGGTGGCCCTCTTCCTGCCGATGTGTGGCGCATGGCGCATATCGGCCCGCAATGGGCGGCAGCGCGAGGGCCGGCGAATGGGGATGCATGATGGGGATGCATGATGACGGGGTGGACGGCGTGCGCCGTACCCCGTTGTATCTGGATGCACCTGATACCGCGGCGTCGCTGCGGGTCGTGCTGGTGACGCCTCCGGTCGTGCCGGCATGGTTGGCGACGTTCGTCGCGGAAGCGAGTGCAAGCGCTTTCGTTGATCTCGAGGTTGTCCCGTCCAATAGTGTTTCCCCGCCGCGTCGCGGACGATTGTCGTTCGACCTGGGCCTGTTCCTCAGCCTCGAGCGGATCGTGTTCCGGTGGTTGGGACGTGTAATCGGACGCAGGGTGGTCGGCCCGCTCTCGCGGTTGGCGCTGGGCGGTTCACGTCAAAGTGATCCAGGGTCAATTCCGGCACTTCTGGCGCGGCTGGAGGCATCGAGCCCCGATCTCGTGCTGCTGCATGGTGCGGAGGAGCATGCAGAAGAACTGGCTGGTCTGGCGCGATATGGCTGCTGGATCCTGGACCCGGACCTTACCGATCCCGGGTACGCAGGGCTGCCGCTGTTGGCACCGATCATCCAGGGCGACAAGGCCACCGGCATGTCGCTGTATCTCGTGCCGAAGGAGGTGGAAGGACATCCGGCCGACGCCGTGGTGACGTCGTACGGTGCGACCAGCGCCATGTCCTTCAGCCAGCAGCGTGACCTCGCGCTTGCCAAGTTGCCCGCGCTGCTGTTGCGGGTCCTGCGACGGCAGCACGACGGGCGTGCGGGTAGCGCGGGGACAGTCCAGTCGTTGCGGATGACGCCGCCGTCATTTTCCCTGCAGCCCAATGCCGGGGTGCGCTCGTTCGCGGTCGCGATACGGCAATTCCTGGATTGGCGTGGGCGACGGATACGCGCGCGCCTGCCGTGGTTCCTGCTGCTGCCCGGCGCGGACTCGGCACTGGACCCGGCCGTTCCGCGTATCGCAGCGCACACGAGCCTCGTGGCCCCGGGGAAGGATTATTGGGCGGATCCGTTTCCGCTGTCGCTGGACGGCCGGCGCCTGCTGTTCGTCGAGGAGTTCGTCGACGCGCAGAACAAGGGAATCATCGTCTGCCTTGAACTGCTCGAGGATGGTACGGCGACACGCCTCGGGGTGGTACTCGACGAGGACGCGCACTTGTCCTATCCGCAGGTCTTCGAATGGGAAGGCAAGTGGTACATGACGGTCGAGTCATGCGAGGCGAATCGCGTCAGTCTTTACGCCGCCGAGGAGTTTCCGCTGCGATGGCGCCGCGTCTCGGATCTTGTCGAAGGACGGGAATGCGTCGACCCGACGCTCCATCACCACGACGGCGTCTGGTACCTGTTCGGCAACATCTCGGAAAGCGGCGGCGGTCTTTCCGATGAATTGTTCCTGTTCACCGCGGACAGGCTGGACGGCCCCTATCGGCCGCATCCGGACAATCCGATCCTGTCGGATGCGCGGATGTCGCGACCGGCCGGCCGACTGTTCACCCACAACGGGAAACTGGTCAGGCCGGCGCAATGCTGCGTCCCGATCTACGGAGCGGCGGTCGTGTTCAACGAAGTGCTCGAGTTGTCGCCGCTGCGCTATCGCGAACGACCGATGTCGCGATTGGAGCCAGATGCCCTGCCCGGGCTCGATGGCTGCCATACCTACAACGTTTCGCAGGGATTCGAGGTGCTCGACGCACACGGCCAGCCGCCGCCCGAGGTCTCGAGGATGGCCCTGGTCGGACCGGTCGGGCAATAGCGCGGCGGCGCTCCTGCCGCTCCCCTGCCTGCTATCGGGCCTGGATCCGGCGGTCTTCGTCGGCGGGCGCCAGCAGGGAGCGCAGGAACGACAGCGAGCGGCGGATGAACACGACGGCCGCGGGCGTGATCGTGACGCGTCCGCTATCGATGGCTGGTGCTGTGGCCGCGGCCGGCGAGGTGGTCGAGGGCGTCGCGACGCCGGCCCTTGCGGAGGAACTGGACTGTGGCGGGGCACCGGCAGGCAAGCGGGTTGCCCGGCCGGTCGTCGTCGGAGTCACCACGCCCGGAGGGAGTTTTCCGCCGGTTTGCCTGGCTTGTGTCGGCGGCGGCGAAGTGCCGCCAGGCAGCGCGGTCGTGGGGATATGGATGATGTAGGCGTCGATGTTCTCGCCGCTCACGCCCCAGTTGCTGTTGTAGATGATGCGCGTGAAGTCACGGCTCACCGAGGCATGGGGTTCGGCCCAGTAGCCGCCGCCGGCGGCGCGCGTGTAGGCCAGCGGGTAGACGCGGGAATTGGCCTTCAGTTCGACTGCGAAGATCTTGTTCGTGTACCACGGCCACTCGCCATTGCGCGAGGCGGATGTGCCATAGGTGCTGATGACCGCCCAGCCGGGCTTGCTCATTCCCTTGCCGGAGACGTGCAGCGCGGTGGCGGATCCGTTCGAATAGGTCGGGAACATCACCGTGCGCGGGCACAGCGGCGCGCTGCTGGCGGACGCGGCGACGGCGGGGCAGGCGTCGATATCAACGAAGAACACGTCGCCCTTGTCGCTCTGGTAATCGATCGAAACGAAGTAGTCCTGGCCATTGGGACCGAGCGCCAGATCGGAATGCTCGCTCTTGTTGAGCAGCTTCTTCTTGGTGGTGAAATCGGGCGACCATGCCCAGGTGCCGGTCGAGTCGGAAGAGGTCACGAACCAGCGACCGGACGCCGACATGCTCGAGTGATCGGGCCGGCTGCTGCTCTGCATGCTGCCGACGAGGCGACCCTGCTGCAGGTCCCATACCAGATAGCCGAGCAGGCCGAAGTTCGAGTTCTCGACCTGGAAGCCCCAGTAGCGGCCGTCGGCGGACGGGGAACCCTCGGACTTGGTCCAGATGTGGCTCGCGGATGAACCCCACGAGGGCAGCTTGCCGGCGAAGTCCGCAGCCACGGAATAGGCATTGGTGCGAACGTCGAGCTTGAGCAGCTTGGTGCCGCCATTGGTCGGCAGGTAATACAGCGCGTTGGGGTCGGTGGGATGCCATTGCGGCTCGGCGTCGCCGGCCATGTGGTACTGCGCCGGCGTCGACGGGTTGACCGCCCGCGGAGACAGCTTGCGCACGTGCGCAAGAGTATTGGCGTTGTACAGATGCCACCAGCCGTCGTTCGAATAGACGATGAAATAGGTATTGTCGGCGTTGAAGGCCTGGCGGCGGGAATAATCGTTGCGTGCGAAAGTGGTTGGCGGCTCGGCCTCATGGGAGGTGGCGCGCACCACGCAGGTTCCGAAGTTCGGCTCCCGGTACACCGTACCCTTGGCCGGCTTGGACATTGTTTGCATGGTCGGATTGACCCGACCCTCGGTCAGGGTGAATCCACTGGAATAGAAGGAACTGCAGGGCCCGAGCGACTGCGCGTTGGCGCTGCCGGGCACGACGGCCAGCAAAATTGCGGAAAAAGCAGACAGCCCGATCGCGAAAATGCCGCGGGCTGGGAGGAATCGGGTCGTTATCATTTAAGACGGCTCCTGTTGGCCGCTGGTTATGCTTTGGGAAATACCCGGACCCCCTGTAATGTCCGGATTCCAGTGTAAACCACGTTTTTGCAGCGGCAGGGTATTGGGTCACGGATCGCAGGAGCAGGCCCTGATTCGGTTTAGACCGAGTTCATGCGGTTGGCGAGGGGGCGGCCTGTTGCTAAAGTGTGAAGAACGGCACATTCGCGGACTGGGGAGGACGCGCTGGGTCGTGGGGGAAGGGGTGATCCGTGAGGAGCTGGAAGGGCTTGCCTCCGGGGACCTTTCGGGATCCGCAAGGTTGCACATGGGGGAGTTGCGTGGCGCGAAGGAACCTGCGAGGCCGGGAGGCCCGTGCCGGTAACTGTGGGTTGTGTATTCCTGGGGGCGCTGGATTGTGTCGGAGGTAGGGGGGCGCGACGGCGCCGGGGGGGACCGCCGCTTTCCCCTGACCGATGCCCAGGCGGAGAAGTGGTTGGGGAGTCGGTACAGTCCCCAGGCAGCCCAGGCATTTGTCGAGTCCTTCGAACTGGTCTTCGACGGAGATCTGAACGCGAGCCGGCTGCGGTCGGCCCTGGAGCAGGTCGCCTCGCGGCACCAGGTGCTGGCGGTGCGGTTCGAGACCGATGGCTGCACGCAGGTATACGAGCCAGAGCATCGGCTTCGGGTTGCCTTTCGCGACCTGTCGGGTGAGCGCGACCCCGAGGCGATCTACCTCGGCGCATGCGAACGCGATCGTACCCTGCCATTCGATCCCACCGTGGCACCGCTCGTGCGCGCATGCCTCTACCGGCTCGGTCCCGGGAGCCACCGGCTGTTCATGGCCGCCCACCACCTGGTCATCGACGGCTGGTCGTTGCGTATCCTGCTCCAGGAAATCGCGTCCTTCTACAACGCCACGACACCCGAAAAACTGGCGCGCGTCCGATCCCCGGACTCCTGGGTGGACTTCGTGCGTTCCGAACGTGCGCTGAGGGACGGTCCGAAGGGAAAGAGAAGCCTCGACTACTGGCTGTCCGAGTACACGGACCTGCCGGAAGCCATGCGGCTGCCGACCGATCGTGCGCGCGCCTCGCGCATCGATTTCAGTGCCTCCAGCTTCAAGATCGACGTGGATGAAGCGCTATGGAAGTCCTTGCGCCAGGCCGCGCGCGAAAATTCGGTGACACGATTCTCGTGCCTGCTGGCTTGCTACTTCGCCTTGCTGCACAGGCTGACCGGGCAGACGGATCTGGTATGCGGCATTCCGTTTTCAGGCGCTGCCAGGGGCAGTGGCGCGCGGCTCATCGGCGATACCGACAATACCTTGCCGTTGCGCGTACGCGTTGATCCCGAGGCGTCGCTGCAGGCGCTGGCCAGGCACGTCAACGACAAGATGCGCCAGGCGGCGGATCACCAGGACGTTTCCCTCGGCAGCATCGTCGAGGCGCTGCCATTGCAACGCGAGGCAGGCAGGATGCTGCTCGTGGAATCCATCTTCACTCTTGCACCTTCGATGGGGAGGATGGTGTTCGATGGCGTCGCCACGAGGCTGCGTCCGATGCCGCGTCTGGCGACCGCCTGGGAGTTGGTGTTCTACTGGCTGGATGGGCCGGGGGGCGTCTCGCTGGATGTGCAGTACCAGTCCGAGCTGTATGACGAATCCACCGTCCGTGCATGGGTCGGCCTCTATCTCTCCTTGGTCGGGGCAATGGCCGGAGGCGACCCCACTGCCATCGACGATCTTGCGTTGTCCGATGCGCGCCAGCCAGGCGCCCATGTGCTGGCCAACGACACGCCGCCCGAGCTGGGCGATGTTCCTTCCGTACCGGAATTGCTGCGGCCGGCCTTTCTGGCGCATGCCACGCGCGTTGCCGCCGAATGCGGGGATGAATCCATCGACTACGCCACGCTGGAGCGCAGGAGCCGGTACGTTGCGGGTGCCTTGCTCGATCATGGTGTCGGCAAGGGCGACCTGATCGGCGTCGGAGTGCCGCGATCGATCGGCATGTTGGTGGCGGTGCTCGCGGTCCTGCGGGCCGGAGCGGCTTACGTCCCGCTTGATCCCGGCTTCCCGGTGCAGCGCCTGCAGCGGATGGCGGATCACTCCGGTCTGTCGCGCATCATCGCCGATGAACACTCGAACCTGCCGGCCCCGTTGTTGGATGGACGCGATCGCTGGTCGTTGGGTGATCTGGAGGAAAGGGGCGCCGCCGTCGAGCGGTTGCCGGAAGTCGGTCCGGACGACCTGGCCTATGTGTTGTATACCTCCGGTTCGACGGGGGAGCCCAAGGGCGTACGGATCCTCCACCGAAACCTGGTGAACTTCCTCTGTTCGATGCGCGAATCACCGGGGTTTTCGCACGACGACGCAATTTGTGCGGCGACTACGCTGTCGTTCGATATCGCCGCCCTCGAGCTGTACCTGCCGCTGTTGTGCGGGGGGCGCGTGGTGATCGCCGACGAGGACGAACATCGCGATCCGGAGGCACTGCGCCGCCTGATCGAGAAGCGCGGCTGCACGGTGTTCCAGACCACGCCGTCGACGATGGCATTGTTCCAGGAGGCGGGCCGCAGCGGCACGCTCGCCGCATTGCGCCTGTTGGTCGGCGGTGAAGCGCTGGCCTTGTCGCTGGCAACGAAGCTGGCGAAACAGGCGCGCGAGTTGTGGAACATGTACGGACCGACCGAGACCACGGTGTGGTCCAGCGTGCAGAAGCTCGCACCGGATGCCGCGGCCGTGTCGCTCGGACAGCCGATCGCACGCACGCGCCTGTACGTGCTCGATGCCCGGGGCCGTCCGGCCCTGCCACACGCGCTGGGCGAGATATGGATCGGCGGCGCGGGCGTGGCCGATGGCTACCTGCATCGCCCCGACCTGACCGCGGAGCGCTTCGTGCCGGACCCCTTCGCGGCCGATGGCAGCTGCATGTACCGCACCGGAGACCTGGGGCGCCTGCACGATGGATGCCTGTACTTCCATGGTCGCGTCGACGAACAGATCAAGCTGCGCGGCTACCGTATCGAACCGGGGGACATCGAGGCGGTGGTGGCGCAAGAGGTGAATGAGTGCGTGGCGGTGGTGCGGCGCCTGGACAGCGGCGACGATGCGCTGGTGCTCTACGTGGCCGGCGAGGGGCCGGCGGGCGAACTGGCGTCCCGGCTTCGCGCAAAGCTGAAACGCAGCCTGCCGGCGTACATGCGCCCACAGTTCGTGGAGGTACTCGAATGCCTGCCGAAAACACCGAACGGCAAGATTGACCGGCGGGCGCTTCCCGAGCCATCGCGCGAGGTTTCGACCGCCGTCGGCCGGCACGCGCCCCGAACCGGGGTCGAAGCCGAGCTTTGCGCGCTGTGGCAGCGCCTGCTGGGAACGGAGGTGGTGGGCGTCGACGACGACTTCTTCGAACTTGGTGGGTCGTCGCTGCTGGCCGTGCGGATGTTCGCCGAGATGCATCGCAGGTACGGCGTCGACCTGCCGCTGGCGACGCTGATCGAGCGGCCCACGGTTGCTGCACTCGCCGAAGCGCTGTCTGCTGCGACATTGCCGACGCCGGGGGAGGGCGGGGTTGGCGTGCCGGATCGCTGGCGCTCCCTGCAACGGATGCAGGTCGGCGCCGGCGGCGTCCCGCTGTTCCTGTTCCATGCGGTGGGCGGGAACGTGTTGAACTACCTGCCCTTGCTGGAGGCGCTTGGCCCGGCGCAGCCGGTCTACGGCCTCCAGTCCCGCGGGTTGGACGGTTGCGAGGCGCCACTGGACAGCGTTCCGGCGATGGCGGATGCCTACGCGGCCGATATCGCAAGTGTGCAGCCCAGCGGTCCGGTGCTCCTGGCGGGAGGATCGATGGGCGGTGTCATTGCGCTGGAGGTCGCGCGCAGGCTGCGTGCGCAGGGCCGGGAGGTTGCAATGCTCGCGATGTTCGACACCCATGCGCCGGGATCGGACTACGGTGGCCCGCCGTGGCGTTCGCTCGCAGCCGCGCACAGGACCATGGCGAGCCTAGGGAGCGTCGATTGGCCCGACGTGCTGCGGCGCCTGCGTGCCAGGGTCTTCGACGCGCCGCTCGCGGCATTGCGGCGGGTGTTCGATCCTGCCGCGCCGGAGTCGCTGGCGCAGCGCCTGCGCAGGATCGAGCGCGCCAACCACCACGCCCTGGCAGATCACCGGCAGGTGCCATACGATGGCGACATGCAGTTGTTCAGGGCAGCGCTTCCTCCAGGTGTTCGCGACGGTACCCTGGGCTGGCGGGTCTGGGTCGGGGGCGTGATCGGCGTCCATGAACTGCCTGGCAACCACCATGATTTCATTTCCGGTCCAGAGCTGGGCCGTCAGTTGCGGCGCCACATCGACCTTGCCGTCGGTCGAGACCGGTGACACCTTCCGCCTGCGTTTTGCGTTCTGGGAAGGATGGCGATTCTCCACATCCCCATGCGCCCTGACGGGCGTGCCGCCGCAGCACGTCCGGCGTTGGCTGCATGAACCGGTCGCCAGAAGCCCCTGCGGGACAGCCCGCGGCGTCCGCCCGCGCGAAGGTGGGCGTGGGTACGCATTACCTGCGCTATTCCACCGCCAGCGTACTGGTGATGTTGGCCGGGCTGATTTCGTTCCCGCTGCTCACCAGGCTCCTGGACAACACCCAGTACGGCATCCTCGGTTACTACGAAACCTGGCTGATGATCGGCGTGGCGGTGGCGAAGCTGGGCGCCCAGCACGCCATCCTGCGGTTCTATCCGTACCACGACGAGGCGAACGGCCTGCCGGGTTTCGCCACCAACATGTTCTTGCTGCCGTTGCTGGTGTCGTGCGGCATCTGGGCGGTCGGGATCACGGTTTTCGCCTGCCTGGACTGGTTCGGTGGCGCGGATTTCTCGCCGGTGCTGTGGATGGCGGTGCTGATGGTGCCGCTGCAGGTGTTCGTCAGCCTCGTGCAGATGCTCCTGCGGGCAGGCGAGCATTCCGGCCTGCTGGTGGTCACGCGGGTCGCCTGGCGCTGGATGGAACTGGTGCTGATGGTCGGCGCGGTGGCCTTCCTCGAGCGCAGCGCCGTGGCTGCGTACGGCGGCAAGATGCTGGCGGCCGCGATCGTGGTGGTGTTCTACGTGTACTGGGTGCGACGCAACCTGGCGTTCTCGCGGCGGCTTGACTGGTCGCAGATGGGCCTGACGCTGCGCTACGGCCTGCCGCTGGTGGTGAACGAGATCGCCACGGTGCTCCTGATCTCGATCGGACGATTGATGCTCAAGGGCATGACCGGGGAGTTCGCGTCGGTCGGCATCTTCACCATCGGCTATTCGCTGGCGCTGCAGGTGAGCATGCTGATGAGCGCCGCGCTGTCGGAATCTTTCCTGCCCGTGGCGAACCGCAACTGGGAAACCGGCGGCGCCGGGGCGGTGAGGGCGCTCAAGTCCAAGGTCCTGTTTCCGATGACCTACGCGTCTATCGGTATAGCGGTCGCCATCGCCTGTGTCGGCAGCGAGGCAGTGCAGGCGATCAGCGGTGCCGACAAGGCGGCGTCCGGGCCCGTGTTCGCGTGGATCGGAGCGCTGTATGCACTGTATCCGCTGCTGGAGATCGGTGGATACGGGCTGCTGTTGCACAAGCGCTCGGCGACCGTGCTGTGGCTGACGCTGGGCGCGACGGCGCTCAACGTGTTGCTCAACCTGTGGCTGATTCCCGGACATGGGCACATGGGCGCCACCTGGGCTGCCGTGGCCAGCTTTGCGGTGCTGGGCATGGCGCTCTACGGCTTCTGCCCGCGCGAACTGCGGTATCGGCCGGACGGACGCGCGCTGGCGCTTGCGCTGGGGGCGGCGACGGCATTCGCGCTGGTGGTCGAAGTCGGCGATCTGTTCGGCCTGGCATCGCCCTGGGCGCGCCTGTTCGTGGCCGGGGGGCTGTGGCTGTTGCTTTACGTCGCTCCCGTATTGGCGCTGGACGGACGTTTGCGGCATCTTCTGCGCCATTGGAAGAAGCGGAACGATCCATGATCCCGGGTGCGGAAAACATCGAAGGCTGCGGGTACGGCGTCAGGCTCGGGACCCGGCAGGGGTGATGTGGATCCTGTCGCCATTGTCGTGGCTGTTGGCGAGCGTGGCGCTTCTCGTGTTCGGCGCGCTGCCGTCGCCGCGCCGGAAGTGGCTGTTGCGGGCCGGTGGCGCCGGCATACTGGTGTCGGTCGCGGCGATGACGCCATTCATCGCGAATCGGCTGGTGGGGTGGCTCGAAGTCATGCCCGCGCAGTCGGAATCGTGCGTGGCGCAAGCGCCGGGGGTCGCGGTGGTGCTGGCCGGAGGGGTCGATCGCTTCACGGGATCGGAAGACGAGTTCTCCGTGCTCAGCATCGCCAGTCGCCGGCGGGCCGAGAAGGCGATGCGCTGGTGGCACGAGCAACCCGGGCGGATGCTGGTCGTCGCAGGCGGCAGTCCCGGCCGGCGCAGCGTGCCCGAGGCCCTGCTCATGGCCGGCTATCTGCGGCAGATGGGCTTGCCTGCCGATGCGATCCTGACCGAGACCCTCTCAGGCGACACGTGGCAGAACGCGCGCAATGTGGCGGCGATGCGGCCTGAACTGCCGCGCGAGGTGGTGCTGGTGACCTCGGCCATGCACATGCGGCGCGCGCACTATTCGATGCGGCAGGCGGGGTTCAGCGTCTGCCCGCTGGCGACCGACTGGCGTTACGTACCCTTCCAGCGGTTCCGGTACCTGATCCCCGATAGCGGAGGCCTCGAGAAGTCCGAAGCGGCACTGCATGAACTCGTTGGGTTGGCCGTCTACCGCCTGCGCCATCGCGACTGAAAGGGCGTATCAGGGCGTCGTGCCGGTATCATCCGTATCCCGCGCCTGTCCGCGGCCGCCGTAGCGGCCGGGCGAGATGCGGGCGGCCAGCGGAAAACGCGTGCCGATCCGCTGCGGGGCAGGCGGCTGCTTCCGTCCTTCTCCGGCCTGGCTTTCGGTCGCGGACTTCCGCTTGAGCGCGAAGTAATGCTCCATCAGTCCACAAAGCGCCCAGAAGTTGGCCATCACCGCACCCTCGAAGAACGGGCTGCCGTAGACGTTGCCGAGCCCTGTCGAGATGACCACGAGGATGAATCCCAGCGACAACGCCTTTGCCTCGGCATCGCTGCCGGGTACCGAACGGGTGAAACCCATTCCCATCCGCAGCAGCCGCCACAGCAGGTAAAGCAGGGCCAGCAGGCCCAACGGCCCGCATTCGGCCAGCATCAGGAAGTAGATGCTGTGCGCGTCGTACCCGGCATAGCGCGGGACGTAGTTGCCGATATGCTGCTTGAAGCGATTCAGCCCGACTCCGAGCGGATGCCCGCTCCACATCTGTATCGCACCGCCCCAGATCTCGAAGCGGCTGGCAGTGCTGACGTCCAGCTGTTCCTCGCCAACCGAGTCCTGCTGTTCGGTTTCCGCCACGCGCTGGGTCACGCTCTCGGGGAGCAGGCCGATTGCGGGGACCATCAGCAGCGCCATGGCCGCGGCGAGCACCACGTTCCGGCGCATGAGCAACAGCGCGAAGCCGACCAGCGCGATCAGGTAGGACTGACGCGAATAGGTGGCCATGATTGCGATCGCCATGATCGCGCAGCCGCCGATCGCGGCCAGCCGCCAGAACTTCTGCTTGCGGAAGAACAATGCCATGGCGATGAACATCGGCAGGAACATGGCATAGAACACGCCGGCGCGGTTGGCCGTGGTGTAGTCGACGCCGAACGGACCCGATGCGCGCCGGGACTCGTTGTAGTTGCCGAAGCCGTAGTCAAGGCCTTCCCTGATCGCTTCCAGCCCGGCGACGGCGGCCACGATCATCAGGAAGATGATCAGCTGGCGCGTGCCCTTGATGTCCTGTCCGCAGCGCCGGTAGACGAAGTACATCAGCGGGTAGAACAGCAGGTTCTTGAGGTACGTGAAGTCCTCCATGAAGTCTCGCGGCATGGTCGCCTGCGCGATCACGAAGCCGATGATGAGCGCGGCGAACAGAATCAGCAGCGCGTTGGTGATGTGACCCTTCGGGTCGATTGGTCGATACCGGCTGCCGCCGGCGAGCAGCGCGGCTACCAACACGATGAAGATGATGTTGGCCAGGTTCAGCCCGGGAATGCCCGTCTCGACCGACAGGTGGAGCATGTTCGGCATGTACAGCAGCGACAATGCCAGCAGCAGCCTCATCCACATGGTCAGGTCGGTCCCGGGAGGTGGGCGTCGTCGTCGAGGAAGCGCTTGGCCCACAGTTCCAGGCACAGCACCTGCCACAGCGCCTCGCTGCGGTCGATATTGCGTGCCAGATGGTCGTGCAGCAATGATTGCGCCGCTTCGGGGCGGATGAGCCCGCGTTCGCGGAACGCGCGGCTGGCAAGGGTATCGGCGGCCAGTGTGCGCAGGGGGCCACGGAACCAGTCCGCGAGCGGGATCGCGAATCCCTGCTTGGGCTTGCGGATCGCGCGCGGCGGCAGCCATTTTTCGGCCACCACGCGCAGCAGGTGCTTGCCGCGGCCACGGTGGACGCGAAGGTGCTGCGGCAGGCTCAGGGCGAACTGTACGAGGTCCGGCTGGAGGAAGGGGGAGCGCCCCTCGAGAGAGGCGGCCATCGCCATGCGGTCGAGCTTCACGAGGATGTCGTCGGGCAGGTAGCTCTGCAGGTCGATCGCCACCGCCCGGTCGAGGGGCGCGTCGCCGGCGCCCAGATCGGCGCCCGGCTCCATGAGTGCAGGCAGGCGGAAGTGGTCCGCGCCGCCTGCCTGCGGGCGAAGTTCACGCGCGATGTCCGCGCGCATCATCGCCACGCCGCTGAGGTAGCGCGTCTCGAATGGCAGCCGCAGGCGCTCGCCTACGCGCGAGAGCCGTTCTCCGAGTGGATTGGGCGCAATGCCGCCCGCGATCCGCAGCAAGGCCGCGACGGGCGCGCGCAATCGGCCGAGGCGTTCGAGCTTGAGCAGCTTGAGGTAGCGGTCGTAGCCGCCGAACATTTCGTCGCCGCCGTCTCCGGTCAGCACCATCTTCACGTGGCTGCGGGCGAGTTCGGATACCAGGAAGGTCGGCACCGCCGAGGAGTCGGCGAACGGCTCGTCGAAGTGCCACACGAGCCTGTGCAGGAGATCGACCGCGTCGGGCTCCACCACCAGTTCGTGGTGGTCGGTGCCGAGGTGTCGTGCGACGTTGCGGGCGTCGTCGAGTTCGCTGTAGGCCGCTTCCTTGAAGCCGATGGTGAAGGTCTTGACCGGGCGATCCATGTGCCGCGCCATCAGCGCGACCACCGTGCTCGAGTCGAGTCCGCCACTGAGGAATGCGCCGAACGGCACGTCCGAGACCAGCCGGCTGGCGACCGCGCGGTCGAGCAGTTCCTCCAGCCGTTCGGCGGCTTCGTCCCCGTCGAGCGTGGTCTTGGGTGCGAGGGATGGCCTCCAGTATCGATGCAGGTCGACCCGCCCATCGCGATAGCGCAGGACGTGCGCGGGCGGCAGCTTGCGGACGCCGGCGAACACGCTGTGCGGACTGGGGACGTAGCCGTAGGCCAGGTAGGCGCGCAGCGCGTCGTCGTCGAGCCCGCGTGGGCAATCGGGCGATTGCAGCAGTGACTTGAGCTCGGAGCCGAACAACAGGCGCCGTTCGTCGTGCGCATAGTAGAGCGGCTTCTCGCCGAGGCGGTCGCGCGCGAGGATCAGCTCGTCGTTGCGACGGTCCCAGATCGCCACGGCGAACATGCCGTCAAGCTTGCCGAAGATCGACTCTCCGTCGCGCAGGTAGCCCTGCAGGATGACCTCGGTGTCGCTGTGGCTGGAGAATTCGTGCCCGTCACGTTCCAGCCCGGAGCGCAATTCGCGGTAGTTGTAGATCTCGCCGTTGAAGACGATGCAGACGCGGCCGCCTGCGCCGTACATCGGCTGGTGGCCGCCGCCAACGTCGATGATCGACAGGCGGCGCATGCCCAGCAACGCGCGCTCGTCGTGGTGCAGGCCTTCATCGTCGGGGCCGCGGTGGTGGATGACCGCAGTCATGCGCCGGCCGAGCGACGGCTCGGGGACCGGTTGGCCATGGGCGACCACGAGGCCGGCAATGCCGCACATCGTCAGGCGCTCCGGCTGGCGACCGTGGTGCCGTGGGGCAGCCCGGGGGCGCCCGTATACAGCGCCAGCAGGCGGTCGAGGACGTGTTCCAGGCTCGCGTTCGCGCGGACCGTGGTGCGCGCGGCCTCGCCCATCGAGGCGCGTGCCGGGCCGTCGAGCGCGGCCGCGGCCGCCAGGCAGCGCGCCAATCCTTCGCGGTCCCCCGGATCGAACAGCCAGCCGTTGTCGCCGTCGTGGATGAAGTCCTCGTTGCCACTGATTCGGCTTGCGATCATCGGAAGGCCCGAGGCCATCGATTCGAGCAGGGTGTTCGACAGGCCCTCGATCCGCGAGCAGAGGACGCCGATGTTGCCGTCGGCGAGCACGGATTCGATGTCGTCGCGGTGGCCGGCGAAATCCACCCTTCCGGCGATGCCGAGTCGCCGGGCGGATTCCTTCAGGTGGCTTTCCAGCCTCCCCGCGCCCGCCAGCAGGAGCGTTGCTTCGGGATGTACGGGAGCAATGTCGGCGAATGCCGCGAGCAGCGTGTCCAGGCCTTTCTCGGCTTCGAGCCTTCCGACGAATACGAAGCGCGTCGCCGCCGCGGGGTCTCGTGAGACCTGGCTGAAGCGGGTGGTATCCACCGCATTGGGCAGCGCCACGATGCGTTCGGAGGGGATGCCGCGCGACTCCAGCGTGCCTGCGATGCGGCGGCTGATCGCCTGCCAGGTGCCGGTGTGGCGCAGCATCCGCCGGGCAAGCCGGTCGACGAGGCCCGCGCGCGGCGAGAGCGTGCCTTTCTCCAGCTCCCACCAGCCCGATACCTTGGTCAACACGCGCTTGTCCAGCCACTGTCCCATCAGCGCGCAGATCGCGGCCATGCGGTGGGCGATGTGCACGTGCCAGGCGTCGTAACGGTCGCGCCGGGAGTACAGAAAGGCGGCGGTGCGCAGCCACAGCATCGGGCTGGCCAGCAGCGGCAGGCGCAGGACCGGAAGCCTGCACACGATGGTGCCATCGAAGCGGGAGATCCTGTCGGTGGGGGCCCACGGCAGGCGCGGGACCAGGATGGTCACGCCGTGGCCGCGTTTGCGCAGGCCGCGCGCCAGCGTGCGCACCTGGGCTTCGGCGCCGCCGCCGCGCAGCGCAGGGTAGGCGGCTTCCATCACCATCAGCACCCGCAGGCGGCGCGCGTCAGTGGCCATCCATGTACTTCCGCATCCAGAGTTCGAGCACCAGCAACTGCCAGATGGCGCCTGAATGGTCCCAGCCGCCTGCTAGGTGCATCCTGAGGAGCTGCGCGACGAACTCCGGTTCCACCCAGCCGCGCTGGCGCGTGCGCTCGTCGAGCAGAACCTCGCGCACCAGGTCCTGCGTGGCGCTGTCGCTCTTGAGCCATACCGCGGTGGGGAGCCCGAAACCCTGCTTGCGCTTGCGCAGGATGTCCTCGGGAAGGATGCCGTGCATCGCCTTCTTGAACAGGTGGCGCTTGTTCAGCCCGCGGACTTTCTGTCGTGCCGGCAACCGCCCACAGTACTCCACGAGCACCGGATCGAGGTAGGGGAAACGTACCGATACGCCGTGGTGCTTGCAGGCGCCGTGGACTTTGACCAGGTCGTTCTGCGCGATCGCCATCATCAGGTCGAGGCGCATGATGCGGTGCAGGGGTTCGCAGCCGTGATCGGTGCCGTACACGTCACGCATGAACTCGAGCGAAGCGTCATGGTCGACGTGGGTACGGAAATCCGGCGTCAGCAGTTCAGTGTAGTAGTCAGACGCGAACGAGTCGTCGGTGTAGAAACGATCGGGATTGGGCTGCGATCCGCGCCGGGTGAAGTTCCGGACGCGGTTGAGCAGGTGGTTGTCGCCTTGGCCGACGGCGTCGCCGATTGCGCGCGCGGCCGCCTTCAGCGGCGAGGGCAGGCGATAGAACGCTTCCAGCACCTTGTCCTTGGCGTAGCGCTGGTTGCCGCCGAAGATCTCGTCGCCGCCGTCGCCGCCCAGCATGACGGAGAAGCCTTCCGCATGGCCGAGTTCGGCGCAGGCCAGCGTCGGGATCGCCGAGGTGTTGCCGAACGGCTGGTCGTAGGCGTCGATGACGGCGTCAAGCAGGCCCAGCGCCCGTGTCCTGTCGACGTAGGCCAGGTGCGGCTTGGCGCCGCAGGCCTCGCCGGCCTTGCGCGCGAAATCCAGTTCGTCGTAGCCGGACTCGTGGAAGCCGATCGAGCAGGTGTGCACCTGCGGGCCGGCCTGGCGGGCGAGGATCGTGACGATGCTGCTGCTGTCCGTGCCGCCGCTGAGGAAGCAGCCCCAGTCTCCCTCCGTGTCCGGCCGGAAGGCCTGGACCGTGTCGATGATCTGCTCGCGCAAGTTGGCGGCGAGGACGTCGTCGCTTCCGTCCAGGTCGGCGGGATACGCCGGCAGGTAGTAACGGCTTGCGCCGTGGCCTTCCGCGTCGAGGGTCAGGCTCGTGCCGGGCTCGATCCGGCGGATGTCGCGGCAGATCGTGGAGGGTGCCGGGATGTAGGCGAAGTTGAGATAGTGATAGACGGCGACGAGGTCTACTTCGCGGCGCACGGACGGCGCGCCGAGGAGCAGGCGCAAGTCGGTGGCAATGGCGAAGTTGCCGCCGCGCTGGTACCAGTAGAGCGGCAGCGAGCCGAAGTGGTCGGTCGAGGCCACGATCCTGCCGCTGGCCGGTTGCCAGGCGGCATGGGCGAAGCGGCCGCGCCATTCGCGCAGGGGGCGGTCACCGGTGCCGGCGGCATCGGGCATGCCTTCGACGAGGTCCGCCAGCGCCAGCCAGCGCTCCCCGGTCCCGGAAGTGCCGGTATGCACGCTGCCGCGCGTGGCGAGCACGATGGCCTCGTCGGCCGTGCTCCGGCAATCGAATCCCGGAAGTTGCCGCAGCCAGGAGGCCGCCTCGGTGCCGCCCGCGAGGATGAAATCGCCACGAATCGACGCGGCGGCGTTCATGCCTGCCCGCCCGTGTTCCCGACATTGGCCACATGGGCCGGACGCGGGTCGTGCGCGCCTTGCTCCGAGAGGCAGCGCTCGTAGGTCGCGCACGTGGCGGCGACGAGACCCTCGATCGAGTAGTGTTCCCGCACGTGGCGCTCGGCTCTTTCGGCGAGCCGCTCGCGCAATGCGGGCTCCGCGCACATGCGCTGCAGTTGTCCCGCGAGCGCCGACGCGTCACCTCCAGGGAATACCAGGCCGGTCTCGCCATCGGACACGAGTTCGGGGTTTCCCCCGACATCGGACGCGATCACCGGGCAACCGACGGACATTGCTTCCATTAACACGTTGGACAAGCCTTCGAACGAAGAGGGGAGGACGAGGAAGCCGGCGGCCTGCATCAGCGCCGCGGTATCGCTTCGTTCGCCGAGAAAACGTATATCGGCACCAAGCCCGGACGCGTCGCGCATCGCTTCGAGCTCCGCCCGCAGCGGGCCATTGCCTGCGAGCGCGATCCAGGGGCGCGAGGATTGCGGAATGGCAGCCAGTGCCGCCAGCAGGCACGGCAGGTTCTTTTCCTTGACCAGGCGACCGACGAACAGGCCGAAGATTCGCCCCTGCGGTGCGCCGATTTCCCTGCGCAATGCCTCGGCGTGGCCCGGTGTCTGCCGCTGCAGCGGCCGCATGCCGTTCGGGATGACGCTGAACCGCTCCGGAGGCAGGCCGGCGCGCCGTGCCGCGGCGGCGGCGCCTGCGCGTGCATTCGCGATCACCGCCACGCTGCGGGACAGTACGAAGCGCTTGAGCAGCCAGAACAGCGACGATTGGTCCAGGTAAAGCCCCCTGACCGACGCAACCAGCGGCGTTTGCACGCGCGCGGCACGGGAGGCCATCAGCGTCCAGAGTTCCGCGGTCAGCGAGAAGGCGTGTACCAGGTCGTAGCGGTTGCGGCGCAGCAGCGCTGCATATGTCAGCAGGAAGCGCAGGTCGAGGCGCCCGCGCTTGGGGACATGGTGGACGACGATCCCCTGCGCCCGCAGTTCTTCCACCAGGAACGAGGGATTGCGGAAGAACACCAGTTCCGGCTGCCATTGCGTGCGGTCGATCCCGGAGAGCAGGTAGGTGATCTGGCGCTGGCTGCCGCCGACTTCCATCTCGTCCGTCGCCACGAGAAGTTTCCTAGGGGGCATGCGCGATCGCCTCCATGTAGTCCTGCAGTCGCCGCGCTTCCTTGTGGACGTCGAACTCGCGCTCGATCTTGCCACGGGCGCGCACCGTGATCGCATCGCGCAGCGCATCATCGTCCAGCATGCGCCGCATGGCGTCGGCCAGGGCGCGAGGCTGTCTTTCCTCGACGACCAGGCCCTCCACTTCGTTCTCGACAAGTTCCGGAATTCCGGATACACGCGTCGTGACCACGGGGCAGCCGGTGGCCATGGCCTCCATCAGAGCCACGGGAATGCCGTCGCGATTGCCGTCGGGGGCAACTTCCGACGGCAGTACGAACAGCGCGGCTTCCGACATCCAGCGGCGCACGACGTCCTGCGGCTGGGCACCGGCGAACTCGACGCGGTCGCCGACGCCGCCGTCCACGGCGAGCCGGCGCAACCCGGCCTCGAGCGGGCCGGAACCGACCAGCCTGCACTGGAAGTCGATGCCGTCTTCCGCAAGCAGCGCCAGCGCCTCGATCAGCGTGGCGAAGCCCTTGATCGGGTCCAGGCGGCCGACCGCAAGGATCTGGCGGCCATCGCGCCCGGCGGGTTGCCATGGATTGGCCGTCAGGTCGACGCCGCAATGGACCACCTTGAGCCTGCTGTCTGCGAGCGGTGTTTCGCGCCGCAGCCATTCCACGTTGAACCGGGAGATCGTGACCGCCAGCGCGGCGTCTTCGATCTTGCGCGCGATCAGCTGCCGCTCCACGAAGATGTCGTGGGCGTGGCAGGTGAATCCGAACGGCCGCCGCAGTACGCGTGACAGGGTCCACGCCGCGGTCGAGGGATAGGTGGCCCAATGCGAATGGATCACCTGGGGGGCGAAATCGCGCATCCAGGCCGCGTGCTCCAGTGCGCGCAGCCAGGTGACCAGCGACTTGGCCAGCACCACGGGCGTGCGCCAAGCATCGGCGAAGATCGACGCCAGCGTCGAGAACGTACCGGCCGGGTTCATCAGCAGGGCACGGGCGGCGCCGGCCAGCGCGTGCAGGGCCGAGCGCGGCTGGCGCACGCGGTCCATCAGGGCCATGGCGTCGGTCTGCACCAGCGTTTCGGAGGGTGCCTTGAGCGAAAGGATGCGGACGTCCACGCCGTTCCCGATCAGCGCATGGATCTCGCGCACGATGAAGGTCTCCGACCAGCAGGGGAACAGCGAGACGATGTAGACGACGCGGCGCAGGGGGGGACGAGCATTCATCTGGCCGCGTCTTTCAGTCGGGTGGTCTGCCACAGGTGGGATCGGGGATTCCTGATGTAGTCGAACAGGGCGAGCATCGCGCTGGCGTTCAGGCTCAGGAAGGCGACGCCGAAGCGTACCAGTGGCAATGACGCCAGTCCGGGCCATCCGCGTCCGGCGGCGGCGATGGCGTAGCAGGCCAGTTGCGCGGCGAACAGCAACGGATAGAGCAGGCCGCCGCGGGCGGCCAGGACGGCGTTGGCCAGGAAGGCGATGCCGAGCAGCCAGGGCGCGAGCAGGCGCAGCCACTTGTGTCCCCACAGGCGCAGCGCCAGGGGGTGCGCCCCCGGAACGAGAAGCAATGGCTGCAGGTGCAGCAACTGGAAGTTTCCAGCGAGCGTGCGACGCTTGCGCCTTTCTTCGTCGACCGGGTTCTCCGGCGTACGGTCGTAGGCGCGGGCATCGGCGACGAAGACGGTGCGATAGCCGGCCGCGGCGATGCCGAGCGGTATCCACATGTCGTCCAGGACGATGCCGCCAGGCACGTGTGGAACCAGCGTGCGACGTGCCGCGTACAGCGCGCCGGTGGCGCCAACCAGTGAGCCGCTCGCGCTTTCGAGCCTGCGGATCGCCTTTTCGTAGCGCCAGTACGCGTCCACCCCGCGGCCGTAGTCGTCCGTGGTTTCGAGCACCAGTTCCCCGCTGGCAGCGCCGACCGAGGGATCGGCGAGAGCGTCCACGAGCGCGCGCGCGGCTCCGGCGGCGATACGCTGGCGCACGTCGGTGAACATGACGACCTCCGCATCCAGCATCGGCACGACCTGGCCGATGCATGCGGACTTGCCGCGACGCTCTTCGAAGGCGAAAACACGGACGCGGCTGCCTGCTTCACGGGCAATGTGTTCGCTGTCGTCGGTGCATCCGTCGCAGACCACGTTGATGCGCAGGCGCTCGGCCGGGTAGTCCAGCGATTGCAGGTTCTCCAGCTTCCGGGGCAACTCCCGGGCGCCATTGTGGACGACCAGCAGTACGTCGATCCAGGGCGACGCGTTGCCTGCGTGCACCGGACGAGGCCTGATCTTCGCCAGCAGGGCCATCGTCGCGGGATAGCCAGCATATGCAAATGCGACCAGGGCCAGGGACAGCCAGAAGACGACGATCATGCGCGCCCCCTGAGCAACGCCAGCGCACGCGTCCGCGCCCGCTCATAGCCAACGTCGCCCAACAGTCGCTTTGCGGTGGCCAGTGCACCGTAACGCAGTCGTTCGCGGCCGATGGCAACGGGGGCGCGTGCGACCCAGCGATCGAACGTGCGCTCGGTCGTGGCGATGGTCATCGCCATTCGCGGGATCGGTTGGCGGCGAGCGGGACCGCTGTCCCTGAACAAGCCGGGCCGGGATGACAGCACGTGAGCGTAACCGCATTCGCGCGCAATGCCGGCTAGACCCGGGGGCATGCGTCCGCCTGGTGGGGCCAGCAGCGTCACCGGGCGACCGATCCGCTGCTCGATTTCCTCGCGTGCCGCGCGCAGGGTACGCCGCAGTTGAAGTCCATCCATGTGGGTCAGGTAGACATGGTCGTAGCCGTGCGACTGGATAGACATGCCCGCATCGGCCATTTCCCGCAGCCGGCTCCAACCGAGAAAGCCGGGCTTTCCCACGTTGGCGGGATTGACGAAGAAGTCGGCGACGAGGCCGTGTCTGCGCAGTGCCGGGAAGGCATGCGTATAGTTGCTGTCGTGGCCGTCGTCGAATGTGACCAGCACCCGGGCATCGCGCTTTCCGTCGCCACCGAGGTGCCGGGCCGCGCTGGTTCCACCCGGTCCGCCGGCGATACGCTGCATCTGCCGCTCGAACGCATCGGCATCCAGCGTGTAGTGCGGATCCTGCCCCGGCGGGGTTTCTCCACGGCGCAAGGCGTGGTACATGAGGACCACTACGGACGAGCGGTCCTCGCTGGCGGCGGTGGCGTTCATGGAGACCGACTTCAGCGGAAGTAGGTGACCGACAGCACCACGATGTTCTCGACGTAGTCCTGGCTGTCGATGGAGCTGTTGCGTTCGCGGCGGCGGAAGTCGAGCTGCGTGCCCCAATGCTGGCTGAAGCGCATGGTGACGCCTGCGCCCAGGATGGTGTCGGCGTCGTCTCGGTCGATGTTGACGAACCGCCGGTCATAGCGCTGTGCGACACCGGTCAGGGTCACTCTCGGAGTGAGCAGGTAGCGGGCCGTCGCGCTGATGCCGTGGTTGTCGGCGTCGAAGCCGGCGTCGCGGAGGTAGCGCAACTGCTCGTAGTACGGTTGCACCAGGACGCCGAGGCGTTCGCCGGTGAACTCGTAGCCGAGGTTCACGCGCCTTTGCTTGAATGTGTCCGGAATGATCTGCAGGTTCGGATCGCCGGGTTCACCGATGATCGGGCCGCCGGGAGTGCCGGGGTCGGTCGGCTGGCCCGGTGCGCCAACGCGCTGGATGAGATCCTGTGATGCGTCGCCGAACTGGTAGGCCAGGTTGGCGCTGACCATGCTGCGCGGCGCGGCCTGCCAGCCCAGATAGCCGCGGAACAGGCTGCTGGAGGTGCTGTCGACGCCCTCCGGCTTCAGGTGAGAGTAGCCGGCGTCGACGCTCAGCTCGAGCTTGGCCAGCTGGCTGCGATAGGTAACGTAGCCGTCGTAGCGCTTATAGTTGTAGAGTTCGGAGATCGTGTCGTAATCAGTCTGGCTGGCCTCGATGTTGAAGGCCACCAGGTCGGTTTCGTTGAGCAGGCGCAACAGCCGTGCGGCGACGTTGTAGCGGTCGTTGTTGAACGTTTCGGTTTCTTCGGCCCAACTGTTGGTGTAGCGCAGGTCGAGCAGGCCATGCGTGACTTCGTTGAACCTCGCCGTGAACGTCGGCCCCGCCTCGAACACGTTGATCTGCTGCTGGTTCCCTGGCGTGAAGGCGGCCAGGGAATTGACCGATTGCTCGCTGAGCGTGTCGCGCGCGAAGAACGTGATGCGATCGGGGAGGATGGTCCATTCGAGGTTCCCGGTGAACTCTCCCCGCGTATCGTTCTCGTAGGTGTCGTCGAGATAGTTGAGGTATTGCACGTCGCCGCGAAACGTGGCGGTCACGGTCGAGCTGTCGTGGCTGAAATCGAATCGAAGCTGCGGGGACAGGACGTTCTCTGCGGTTTCGTCCGTCGCCTGCAGGGTGATGTTGTCGCTGTGCAGGTAGCGCAGGCTGAGATCGTACTCCAGGCGCGCGGCCTGAGCGCCGTAGGCTGGCAGCAGCATTGCGAGTGCGCAGGCTGTCGCGGTGCGCGACAACCTGGGGCCGGCATTTGAATGGCGTCGATGGTTCATGGAACTCCCCTCAGACCCCCTCGTTGAAGACAACTCCAGCGAACTTCTTCGGATCGAAGTTGGCCGCCGCCTGTGCGATTGCAGCTGGTGTATCGCGGCCGTAGCCCGCGACGAGGACGATCACGTCCGCCAGATCGGCGAGGATGCGCGCGTCGGCCGCACCGCGCACTGGCGGCGCGTCCAGGATCAGCCGGCAGTTGGGGCGGCTGCTGCGCAGTGAATCGAGCAGTAACCGCATCCGGTATGACGAGAAGTATTCGGCGCCGGTTTCCCGGGAACTGCCGGCTGGCAGCAACTGCATGCGCGGGATGCCCGTGTCGTAGATCACCTGCTCCGGCTTCAGTTCGCTGTTCTCCAGGTATTCCACGAGGCCGCCGCCCGAGGCGGACAGCTTCATCGTCGAATCCTGTATCGGGTTGCGCAGGTCGCAGTCCACCAGGAGTGCACTCTTGGTCTCGTCGAACGCCATCACCACGGCAAGGTTGCGCGCGACGAAGCTGCCGCCGGAGCCGCGGCTCACGGAGGCGACAAGGGTGACGAAACTTCCGTCCGCGATCGAGAGCAGCTTGGTGCGCAACTCGCGGAATGCATCGACCTCGCGCCGCGCCGAATTGGTGCGATAGATCGTCGAGCGGTCTTCGAGCTGCGGGGGGGTGAGGGCCGTGCCCGTCTCGATTTGCGCGATCGCCCGCTTGCCGGCAGAGGCATTGGCATCGCGCTGGTCCAGTTCCTTTTGGGGGATGATCGCGCGATTCATAGGACGCCGGTCAGTTTCATGGTGAAGGTCAGTACATAGGCCAGTGGCACGACGAGGAACAGTGTTGTCGCCAGCATGTAGCGGCGCACGGTCCGGCGTCGGACGCTCCCGGTCATGTAAGTGGGCAGCGTGCTGAGTACGGGCAACCCGGATTCGCGTTCGACCTGGTCGGCCGAGCGCGCGCGGGGGTCGAGCTTGACCAGCGCGAAGAGCAGGCCCAACGCGGTGGCGATCGCGAGGATGACGCCGGCGACCGCGACGTGCATCAACCGCAATCCACTGGGAAGCAGCGGCATCGACGCCGGCTCCTGGATGCGGAAGCTCAGGCCGCGGCGCTCCGAGTCCAGGCTCATCGAGACGCGTGCGTTCTCGCGGCGCCGGAGCAGGTCCTGGTACAGGTCGCGGTTGACTTCGTAGTCGCGCGTCAGTTCCGCCAGCTTGCTCTCGGAAGCGGCGATCCGGCCGCTGCGGTCCATCTCGCCGGCCAGCATGCTTTCGGCCGTACTGATGCGGGCCGCCGCCGCCGCGCTGCGGCGACGGACCTCGGAGTACCGGCTCCGGAGTTCACCGTACAGCGGGTTCATCATGGCGGAACCGTCGACCTGCGCGCCGTCCGCGATGCGCGGCCTTGCCTCTTCCCGCCGCAACTCTTCCTCGGTGTCCCGGATCTGGTGCTGCACCCGCACGACGTCCGGGTGCAGGTCGGTGAACTGCAGCAATAGCCGGTCGCGCTCGGCCTGCAGTTCCAGCAGGCGTGCGCGGTACTGGCTGGCCCGGGTCTGCACGAGCGTGACTTCGCTTTCGCCGGAAAGCTGCGACTGCAGCGCCGACTCCTGCGAGCGCAGGTCGATCAGTTCCATGCGTGCGGATTCGACGATGCGGCGCAGTTCGCCGATGCGGGCGTTGACGTCCGCCTCCGTGCCGGGCCGCGCGTCCGGGTTGTCGGTCCTGAATCGCTCGAGGTCGGCTTCGGCGAGAACAAGCTTGCTGTGGTACTGCTTGGCCTGTTCTTCGATGAAGTTGTAGGCCTCGCTGCTTTCGCGTTCCTTGGTCGAGAGGCTTTCCTCGATGACCAGTTCGGCAAAGCGCTTGGTGACGTCGTACGCGCGCTGCGCGTTCGAGTCGCTGTAGGAGATCTCGATGAGATTCGCACGCGGGTTGCTGACGGCAGTGCGGCTGATGATCTTTTCGATCAGCTTTTCCTGTTCCAGCGCGGAGGGATTGTCCTCCATCCAGCCGCCGGTCACGAGGATCTCGCCCATGACCCGGCGGCTGAAGGCGACTTCCCGCAGGATGCTGGCGCGGTCGACCACGCTGGTAGCGACGGCGCGTCCTTCCATCAGGGGCGCGATGATATTGCGTTCCTCCACCAGGATCGTGGTCGAGGAGACGTACTTCTTGGGTAGCAGCAGGCCGGCCAACAGCGCCAACAGGCAGACCGCCATGAAGATGCCGGCCAGAAGCACCGTGCGGCGCTTGAACTCGTTGACGGCTACGGGAAGCAGGCTGGGGAGCGAGCGTGGTTCCTCATTGCCTCCCCAGACAGCAATGGCATTGCTCACAGGACGCGTTCCGGGACCGTGATGATGTCGCCGGGGGCGACGGTGAAGTTCGTGGACAGGTCGCCGCGGTTGAGCAACTGGTCCAGACGCACTGCGTATCCGCTCGTCACGCCGTCTGCGCGGCGGTAAAGCGTGGAGCGGTCGGGTGCGGCGAACTCGGTGGTCCCGCCCGCGGCCAGCACGGCGTCGAGCACGGTCATGCCCGGGCGGTATGGGATCGACACCGGCTGACGCACCGCTCCGGTCACGCGCACGCGCGAAAGGTATTCGTGGCTGCGCAGGTCGGTGAGGATGACGGCAACCTGCGGATCGCGCACATAGGCGGCAAGTTTGCCCTGTATGTCCGCCGCGACGTCGGTCGCGCTCCGGCCGCCCGCATCCACGTCGCCGATCAGCGGCATGGAAATACGGCCATCGGGGCGGACCGGCACCGTGATGCCGAGCTCGGGATTGCGCCAGACGGTGACCTGGAGGATGTCGTCGACACCGATGGCGTATTCGCTGACCGCCGCCTGCGAAGGTGCAGGGGGGGCGTCATGGACGACGTTTCCGCTGCTGGCGCAGGCGGCCAGCAGCAAGACGAGGAGTGCGACGAGCGCCTGCCTGATGAGTGGACGCATGGGAGGTTCCCCTTTGGTTTCCGTTAACAGCTAAAGACGTAAAAAGGCCGGAGGAGCGGTCACCGGGAAGCGCCGGCAGGTTCCCGGCTCAGGCGCCGTGATAAGCCCGGTACCACTCCACGAACCGCGCCACGCCGGTCTCGATCGGCGTGGACGGCTGGTAGCCGGTGTCCCGTCGCAGCGCCTCGACGTCCGCTTCGGTATCGGGCACGTCGCCCGGCTGCATCGGCAGCAGGTTTTTCTCGGCCTTGCGGCCTAGGCAGTCCTCGAGGACCTCGATGTAGCGCAGCAACTGCACCGGCTGGTGGTTGCCGATGTTGTAGACGCGGTAGGGCGCGCTCGAGGAGCCGGGATTGGGCTGCAGCGGGTCGTAGCCGGGATCGGGGCCGGGGACGCGGTCGAGGGTGCGGATCACGCCTTCGACGATGTCGTCGACGTAGGTGAAGTCGCGGCTGTGGTGGCCGTGGTTGAACACGTCGATCGGCCGGCCTTCGAGGATGTTCTTCGTGAACAGGAACAGCGCCATGTCCGGCCGGCCCCAGGGGCCGTAGACGGTGAAGAAGCGCAGGCCGGTGGTCGGCAGGCCGAACAGGTGGCTGTAGGTGTGCGCCATCAGCTCATTGGCCTTCTTGGTCGCCGCGTACAGGCTGACCGGGTGGTCGACGCTGTCCTCCACCGCGAACGGCAGTTTGCGGTTGGCGCCGTAGACCGAGCTCGACGAGGCGTAGACCAGGTGCTCGACGCCACCGTGGCGGCAGGCCTCGAGGATGTTGGTGAAGCCGACGATGTTGCTGTCGATGTAGGCGTGCGGATTCTCCAGCGAGTAGCGCACGCCTGCCTGCGCGGCGAGGTTGACCACGCGCTGCGGGCGGAAGTTGGCGAACGCGCGCTCCAGCGTCCCGCGGTCCTCCAGCGCGCCCTTCACGAACGAGAACCCCGGCACCGGCAGCAGGCGATCCAGGCGTGCCTGCTTCAGCGTCGGGTCGTAGTAGTTGTTGAGGTTGTCGAAGCCCAGCACCTCGTCGCCGCGTTCGGTCAGGCGATGGCTGAGGTGGGAGCCGATGAAGCCGGCGGCGCCGGTGACGAGGATGCGCATGGCGTCTTCCTGCGGTGTGGTCAGAGGCAGCCGTCGACGCGGTCGCGCGGCAGCGCGCGCTTCACGTCGAACAGGACCGCGTCCGGCTTGCCGAATGCGCGCACGCCGTCGGCGCCCAGGGCGATGAACTCGCGGTGGGAGACGGCGAGGATGACCGCGTCGTAGTGCCCGGCCTGCGGCTCGGCGACCGGCGAGATGCGGTATTCGTGGCTGGCCTGCGCCGGCGACACCCACGGGTCGTGCACGTCGACGTCGACGCTGTAGGTGCGCAGTTCGTCGATGATGTCGGTGACGCGGGTGTTGCGCAGGTCCGGGCAGTTCTCCTTGAACGCCAGGCCGAGGATCAGCACCTTCGCGCCCGAGGTCTGCAGCCCGCGCTGCTGCATCAGCTTGACCACGCGCTGGGCGACGTGGCCGCCCATGGAGTCGTTGATGCGGCGGCCGGCGAGGATCACCTCGGGGTGGTAGCCGATCTGCTGCGCCTTGTGGGTCAGGTAGTACGGGTCGACGCCGATGCAGTGGCCGCCGACCAGGCCCGGGCGGAACGGCAGGAAGTTCCACTTGGTGCCGGCGGCTTCCAGTACCTCGTGGGTGTCGATGCCCAGGCGCCCGAAGATCAGCGCCAGTTCGTTGATCAGGGCGATGTTGACGTCGCGCTGGGTGTTCTCGATGACCTTCGCCGCTTCCGCGACGCGGATGCTGGAGGCCTTGTGGGTGCCGGCGGTGATGATGCTGGCGTACAGCGCGTCAACGAAATCGGCCGCCCTGGGCGTGGAGCCGGAGGTCACCTTCAGGATCGTCTCCAGCCGGTGCTCCTTGTCGCCCGGGTTGATGCGCTCGGGGCTGTAGCCGGCGCTGAAGTCCTCGTTGAACGCCAGGCCCGACTCGCGCTCGATGATCGGCACGCAGATCTCTTCGGTGGCGCCGGGGTAGACCGTCGACTCGAAGATCGCCACGCCGCCGCGCGCGATCGCCCTGCCCACGGTACGGCTCGCGGACTCCAGCGGACGCAGGTCGGGGCGCTTGTAGTCGTCGATCGGCGTGGGGACGGTGACGATGAAGACGTTGCAGTCCTTCAGGTCGGCCGGGTCGGCCGAGCAGGTGAGCCGGGTCGAGGCCTTCAGCTCCTCCTCCGACATCTCCAGCGTATGGTCGTGGTGGCGGTGCAGTTCATCGACGCGCGCGGCGTCGATGTCGAAGCCGACGGTCGGATACTTGCGGCCGAACGCGGCGGCCAGCGGCAGCCCCACGTAACCGAGCCCGATAATGGCGATGCGGATGTCGTTGCGGTCGGGCAGGGGTGCGGTCATCCGGGTCAATGTCGATTGAGTGGTCGGGAGGGGATTCTAGCGGACGGCGACAGCGCGCCTCTTGCCCGCGAACGGAACGGCGGCTTTGCGACGCATGTGACATTGCCAAACGTGGGATGCGCCGAAGACAGGCCATGGGACGCCGTGGCACGGTTGGGGGATAATCCGCGCTCGCGAACCACTGGCGTACCTCCATGCGCGTCCTCGTCTTCGGCGGCACCGGTTACATCGGCAGTCATTCCTGCGTGGAACTCGCCGCGCGCGGGCACGACCTGGTGGTCGCCGACAATCTCTCGAACAGCTCGCCGCGCGTGCTGGAGCGGCTGCAGGCGATCATCGGCGCCCCGGTGGAATTCCGGAACGTCGACCTGCGCGATGCGGCGGCGACGCGCGAGCTGCTAGCTGGCGGCGGTTTCGATGCGGTGATCCATTTCGCCGCGCTGAAAGCGGTGGGCGAGTCCTGCGAGCGTCCGCTGGACTACTTCGACAACAACATCTCCGGCACGCTGCACCTGCTGCAGGCGATGCAGGACGCAGGCGTGAAGCGACTGGTGTTCAGCTCGTCCGCCACCGTCTACGGCGACCCGGACGCGGTGCCGGTGACCGAGGATGCGCTGCTGCGCGTCACCAATCCCTACGGCCGCACCAAGCTGGTCATGGAGCAGCTGATCGGCGACCTGTGCGCGGCCGACCCGGGTTTCCAGGCGGGCATCCTGCGCTATTTCAACCCCGTCGGCGCACATGCCTCCGGCCTGATCGGCGAGGATCCATCGGGCATCCCGAACAACCTCATGCCCTACATCTGCCAGGTGGCGGTCGGCAGGCGCGCGCAGCTGAGCGTGTTCGGCGGCGACTGGCCGACGGTCGATGGCACCGGCGTGCGCGACTACATCCACGTCGTCGACCTGGCGCGCGCGCATGCCGACGCGTTGGATGCGCTGGAGCGCACCGGCAAGGGTTTCACCGTCAACCTCGGCACCGGAGCCGGCGTGAGCGTGCTGCAGCTGGTGCAGGCCTTCGAGCGCGCCTCGGGGCGGTCGGTGCCGTACGAGATCGTGCCGCGCCGCGCTGGCGACGTGGCCGAGGTCTACGCCGATCCCGCGCTTGCGCACGAACTGCTGGGCTGGCGCGCCGAATACGACATCGACGCGATGTGCCGCGACGCCTGGCGCTGGCAGTCGATGAATCCGGAGGGTTATGCCGACGTGGGCCAGGCAGCCGTCCGCAATCCCGGCCTGTAGGAGCGCCTTCAGGCGCGACGCTTTACGCACCGGGACGGCGTCCACAAAAAAGCATCGCGGCTGAAGCCGCTCCTACGGCCGCGAGGCGCGGCCTCAGGCGACGAGCCAGTCGGCCACCGCCGCCGGCTGGCGCATCCAGGCGTAATGGTCGGGCCGCGTCCCGGCGCCGTCGGCATCGAGACATACGGCCTGCGCCTCGCTCGCGGGCAGCTTCGACAGCAGGAAGTCGAGCGACGAACGCGGCGCCAGCCAGTCGTCCGCCAGCAGCAGGGCCCGCACCGGCTGCGCAAGCCGGGCCATGCCGGCCTCGAGGTCCCGCGCGAGGCCGGCCGCGGCATAGCGCCCGCTGATCGCCGTGCGCGCCCAGTCCTGGATCACGCCCGCGGCCTCGTTGCCGCCGAAGCCGATGCGGCGCCCGGGCAGCGCGCCGTTGACCCGGGCGAGCCACGGCAGGAACCGGTACGCGAACGGCAGCCAGGCCTTGTGCGGCATCGGGAACGCGCGCCAGTAGGGGGCGCCGCTGGCGACCAGCCACAGCGCGTCGGCTGTGCCCGGTGCCAGCGCGAGGCGGCAGCAGGCCAGCTGTCCGCCCAGGCTGTGCCCGCCGACGATCCGCTCCACGCCGCCCGGCAGCAGGCGGTTGAGCACCGCCTTGCTGGCGGGAATGTCCTGCACCAGCAGCTCGCGATAGCCCCAGTCCCGTCCGCCGCCGGCGCGCAGGCTGCTGGAGCCGCTGCCGCGCCATTCGTGCAGGAACACTGCCACCCCGCGCGCCGCCAGCGCGTCGGCGAAGGGCAGGTAGTGCCGCGCCGCGACGCCGAGCGCAGGCAGCCACAGCAGTGCCCGCCGCGGTTCGGGTGGAATGCGCGCGAACACGCGCCAGGCGTGGCCGTCGCTGCTCGCGGCCTCGAACTCGTGCGCCGCGATCGCCAGGCTCATGCCGTCCGCGCCGCGCCGAAGTGGTCGAGCACGCGCACCTCGCCGCGGCCCGGCCGATAGCCCTGCCGCAGTGCCCGGCCGACATAGTCCACGGCGGCGGCTGCCGCCTGCGCCATCGGCAGTCCGAGGCACAGGTTCGCCGCGACCGCCGAGGCCAGGGTGCAGCCGGTGCCGTGGCCTTCGAGCGGCAGGCGGGCGTGGACGAAGCTGGCATCGGCCGTCGCATCCCGGTAGCGATCGACGACCTGTCCGCCTTCGTCGAGGTGCCCGCCCTTGAGCAGGACCGCCTTCGCGCCCAGCGCGAGCAGGGCCTCCAGCGCACGCTCCGCGTCCGCGGCGCCTTCGATCCGCCGGCCGGTGAGCAGCTCCGCCTCGGGGATGTTGGGCGTCAGCAGGTCGGCGCGCGGGATCAGGCGCGTGCGCAGCGCGTCCAGCGCATCGTCCTCCAGCAGCTTGGCGCCGGAGGTCGCCACCATCACCGGATCGAGGACGAGGAAGCGTGGCGCGTGCGCCTGCAGCGCATCGGCGACCGCGTGGATGACGGCGGCGTTGGCCAGCATCCCCAGCTTGACCGCGCCGATGTCGAAGTCGTCGAAGCAGGCGTCGATCTGTGCGCGCAGGAAGTCCACCGGCGGCACGTGCACGGCGGTCACGCCGCGCGTGTGCTGCGCGGTCAGTGCGGCGATCGCCGACAGGCCGTGCACGCCATGGGCGGCGAAGGTCCTGAGGTCGGCCTGGATGCCGGCGCCGCCGCCGGAATCGGAGCCGGCGATGGTCAGTGCGGATGAGGGACCGCGTTTGGCCAATGCCCTGTCGGCATCGGCCGCGGGCCCGAATGCCCGGCCATGGATGGCCGGGCCGGGGCGTCCGGAGTTAGTCATGTCGCGCCAAGGATGGCATCTTGATGTTCCGCGATCCTGAGGGCGGCATTCTGCCGGATTCGCGGAGGGTCGGCCGCTTCTCCATGCTTCGTCATCCCGGCACAAGCCGGGAACCGGCTTTTCACGACGCAGCGCTCCGACCCGACGAACCCCCTGGATCCCGGTTTGCGCCGGGATGACGAAGCCATGGCCCGGCGAAGCCTCCGTCAACGCGACACGTGCTGCCCGACGATCGATTCGGCCATCTTCAGCGCGCGCTCGAAGTTCGAGGCGAAATGCAGTTCGCCCGGGCCGTCCTCCAGCCCCATCTTCGCGATCACCCGCTTCGGCTGCTCCTGCAGTCCGGACACGACCAGCACGATGCCCTTGCGGTGGCAGCGCCCGGCCAGCTTCTTCAGCGCGTGCACGCCGCTGGCGTCGATCACCGGCACCAGCCGCATGCGCAGGATCAGCACCTTCGGCGGCTCGAAGAACTGGTCGAGCAGGTTGTCCAGGCGGTTGGCCGCGCCGAAGAACAGCGGCCCGCCGATCTGGTAGGCCTCGACGCCCGCGGGCAGCTTCGCGCGCTGGTCGAGGTCGGCGTCGCGCGCGGGATCGCCGGCCTGGAGGTCGTCGTCGCCGCTCTCATCGAACACGGTGCGCACGCCGGAGCTCACTTCCACCGCCTCGGCCATGCGGAACATGAAGACGAACGCGGCGAGCACGATGCCGGCCTGGATCGCGATGGTCAGGTCGAGCAGCACCGTGAGGAAGAAGGTCAGCAGCAGCACGAGGCGATCGCCCCACGGCGCCGACAGCGTGTTGCGGAAGTTCTCCGCCTCGCTCATGTTCCAGGCCACCACCAGCAGCACCGCCGCCAGCGCCGCCAGCGGCACGTAGCGCATCAGCGGCGCCAGCAGCAGCATGAACAGCAGCAGGTAGCCGGCGTGCAGGATGCCGGCGACAGGCGTGCGTCCGCCGGAGCGGATGTTGGTGGCGGTGCGCGCGATCGCGCCGGTCGCCGGCAGCCCGCCGAACAGCGCCGAGCCGACGTTGGCCAGACCCTGCGCGAGCAGTTCGCCGTTGGAGCGGTGGCGGCCGCCGGTCATGCCGTCGGCGACCACCGCCGACAGCAGCGACTCCACGCCCGCGAGGAAGGCGATGGTGAACGCGCTCGGCAGCAGCTCGAAGGTGCGCTCGAAGGGAATGCGCGGGAAGTCGAAGCTCGGCAGCGAGGAGGGCAGGTCGCCGAAGCGCGTGCCGATGGTCTCGGCCGGCAGCGCGAACAGGACGGTCGCCAGCGTGCAGGCCAGCAGCGCGAGCAGGAAGCCCGGCCACTTCGGCCGCCAGCGGCGCAGGCCGACGATCACCGCCAGTCCGAGCACGGTCATCGCCAGCGCCGCCGGCTGGGTCGTGGCGAAGTGCTTGCCGTAGGCGGTCCAGCGTTCGAAGAATTCCGCCGGAACCTCGTCCATGCGCAGGCCCAGCGCATCCTTTACCTGGCTGGAGAAGATGCTCACCGCGATGCCGGCGGTGAAGCCGGTGATCACCGGCTGCGGCATGTACTTCATCAGCGTGCCCAGCCGCAGCAGCCCGGCCGCGATCAGCATCAGTCCCGCGAGCAGGGTGCACAGGATCAGGCCGCCGTAGCCGAACTTCTGGATCACCACGAACACGACCGGGATGAAGGCCGCGGTCGGCCCGCCGATCTGCACGCGCGAGCCGCCGAACGCGGAGATCAGGAAGCCGGCGACGATCGCGGTGTGCAGGCCCTTCTCCGGCGTGGTGCCGGACGCGATCGCGAGCGCCATCGCCAGCGGCAGCGCGACGATCGCGACGGTGAGGCCGGCGATCGCGTCGGCCTTGAACGTCTGCAGGCCGTAGCCCTCCCGAAGCACGGTGAACAGCTTCGGTTCGAACATGCGCAGGTACTGGCGGCGATCGAAGGTGGACATCGGCTCAGGCTGCCGGCGGTTCCTTCAGGCGCACGCCGCGGCCGCGGCCCTGGCTGGGCTGGTCGTTGCCGATCAGTTCGACGCCTGCGGCATCGAGTGCGTCGACGACCTTCGTCAGGGTCCCGACCACGCCGCGCACGGTGCCGTCGCTGGCCTCCATGCGCTGGATCGTCGGCAGCGAGACGCCGGCCAGTTCGGCCAGCCTGCGCTGGTCGATGCCGAGCAGGGCGCGCGCGGCGCGCAGCTGGGGGGCAGTGATCATGGGGACGGCCTGTGGGAGATCGCCATGATGCAGCTTTCAGACGTGCTTATGCAAGCTGGATAGGTCAATAATGATGTTTAGAACATCAATATCGGATACAAAAACATCGTCATCCCGGCGCAACCCGGGATCCGTCTTGATCTTCGCGGCACCGTTGAACGGCACGTCAAAACGGATGCCGGCTTAACTGGCCTTCGGCTGTCGAAAAACGCCTCGCCGGGAATGACGACAGGTTGATGTGGCCCCGGGGCAGTGGGCGGGTGGACGAGGCCCCGGCTACTCCAGCACCAGCTCCGCGTCGCCCGAGAACGTCTCGAGCTTGATCTCCCCCGAACCCGCGCCGAAGGTGTGCTCGAAGCTCGAGCCGGGCCCGTACTTGGGCTTGTTGATGCTGACGCCGGGCGCGGAGAGCGTGCCGCTGAAGCTCTCGGCCTGGACGCGTGCCGACAGCGACTTCGGCAGCGCCAGGCGGATGTCGCCGCTGACCGACTCGGCGCTGATCCTGCCGCCCTCGGCGAGGCCGCCGGTGTAGCTGGCGTCGCCCGACACGCTGCTGGTGCTCAGTCGTCGCGTGGCCTCGCCGCGGGTGTCGATGCGGATGTCGCCGGACACGGTCTCGGCGGAGATCTCGCCGCCGATGCGGCCGCGCAGCGTGATGTTGCCGCTGACGCTCTCCAGGTCCACCTTGTGGCTGTTGAGGTTGAGCTGCAGGTTGCCGCTGACGCTGCTGATGTCGGCCTCGCGCGGGGCGCCGACGGCGACCACGTCGCCGCTGACGCTTTCGATGTCGAGTCCGCGGCCGGCGACGCCGGACACGTCGATGTCCACCGCGACGCCGTCGATCTCCAGGTCGACCTGGCGCGGCACGCTGAGGATCAGCGTGGTCGGTTCGGTGTTGCGGCTGTTGCGCGGATAGCGGACCTTGACCTCGAGGCTGCTGCGGTCGCCCTCGATCTGCAGGCGCTCGACGCCGTCGCCGAGGCTGCCGGTGATCTGCACCTCGGCCTTGTCCCAGGCGCGCACCTCGATGCGGCCCTTCACGTTGGAGACCTCGAGGCTGCCGCGCGCATCGAGCGGCCGCGTTTCGTTGATCGGCGTGGCCGCGAACGCGGGCACCGTGGCGAGGCAGGCGAGCAGGGCGGTCGAGAGGGTTTGGGTCTTCATGGGATTCCTCCTTCGGGAACGTGGGGCGGGGCCGGCGGTTCAGGCCCGGGCGAGGCGTTGGGTCAGCGACAGGCGCTGCGCGTAGATGCGCTGCAGGCGCTGCAGCAGGAAGCGGGCGTCGGGGTCCTGCGCCAGCGCGTCGCGCACGGCGGCGGCGCTGGCGTCGAGCTGGAGCAGGCTGGCGTATTCGACCGTGGCGGGGCGCACGGCGGACAGTTCGCGCAGCGCACCCTGGTACTCGCGCGCCATGGCGTCGGCTTCGGCGACCAGTGGCGCATAGGGCGTGGGTGCGGTCGCCCCGATCGCGGCAAGTCCTGCATCGGGTGCGGACGGACGCAGTTGCCAGCCGAGGCCGACGGCCAGCGCCAGCGCGGCCGCGGTCGCCAGCGCCGGGAAAACGCGCAGACGCCGGCGTGGCGGCGACGCGGCTTCGGGCGCGGCCTGCGGCAGCGCCTGGATCCGCGCGGCGATGCCGGGCCACAGGTCGCGGCCCGGGGGCGTGTCCTTGCGCAGTCCGCGCAGCTGCAGGCGCAGCGCGGCGGGCATGTCGGCGGTGGAGGGATCGTGGGTCATGCGTGGTCTCCCAGCTTCGCACGCAGCAGCTTGCGCGCGCGGTGCAGTTGCGCCTTGGAACTGCCGACCGCCATGTCCAGCGTGTCGGCGATTTCTTCGTGCTTCCAGCCTTCGACGTCGTACAGCACCAGCACCGCGCGGGCGCGGGGCGGCAGGCTGGCGACGGCCTGTTCGAGGTCCATCGACAGCGCGGTGGCGTGTCCGGCCGAATCGACCGTGCCGATGGCGTCGAAGGCCTCCTCGTCGCTGTCCATGCCCGGCGCGCCGCGGCGGCTGCGCAGTTCCATCAGCGCGGTGTTCGCCGCCAGCCGGTGCAGCCAGGTGCTGAAGGCGCTCTCGAAGCGGAAGTTCGGCAGCGCCTGCCAGGCGCGGACGAAGGCCTCCTGCGTCAGGTCCTCGGCGCGGCTGTGCTGGTGCCCGACCAGGCGCAGGATCACGCCGTGCACCCGGCCCAGGTGGCGCCGGTACAGCGCCTCGAACGCGCCCGCGTCGCCGCCGGCCGAGGCCCGCACCAGGGCGTGGTCGTCGTCGGCCGCGTCGCAGGCGGCTTCGGGCAGGGTCGCGGTCATCGTCGCCATCAGCATATCCAGTCGGATGCCGCGGGGCGGTCAAAGGTTTATCCGCCCCACGCTCCTGTAGGAGCGCCTTCAGGCGCGATGCTTTTGCTTCGGCGCCCCGGGGACCCGGAACCCGGGAAGAAAAGCATCGCGGCTGAAGCCGCTCCCACAGGTTGCGCGCGGCCTTGATCCGGACTGCCGGCCGGAAAGCAGCGATCCGGGCATGGGCCCATCGTCGCAGGGAACGGGCCTGACGCAGCGGCTAAAATGGGCCGTTTCCCGCCAGCCTCCGAGCCAGCCGTGACCTCGATCAAGCAGGACGACCTCGTCCAGTCCGTCGCCGACGCCCTCCAGTACATCAGCTACTACCACCCGGTCGACTACATCAAGAGCCTCGCCGCCGCCTACGAGCGCGAGGAATCGCCGGCGGCGAAGGACGCGATGGCGCAGATCCTGATCAATTCGCGCATGTGCGCCGAAGGCCACCGCCCGATCTGCCAGGACACCGGCATCGTCACCGTATTTCTCGAAGTGGGGATGGACCTGCGCTGGGAGGGCTTCACCGGCTCGCTGGAGGACGCGGTCAACGAGGGCGTGCGCCGCGCCTACCACCATCCGGACAACCGGCTGCGCGCCAGCGTGCTGGCCGATCCGGCCGGCCGGCGCCTGAACACGAAGGACAACACCCCGGCGGTGATCAACGTGAAGATCGTGCCGGGCGACAAGCTCGACGTGATCGTCGCGGCCAAGGGCGGCGGCTCCGAGGCCAAGTCGAAGTTCGCCATGCTCAATCCCTCCGATTCGATCGTGGACTGGGTGCTCAGGACCGTGCCGACGATGGGCGCCGGCTGGTGCCCGCCGGGCATGCTCGGCATCGGCATCGGCGGCACCGCGGAGAAGGCGATGCTGCTGGCGAAGGAATCGCTGATGGAGCACATCGACATCCAGGAATTGATCGCGCGTGGTCCATCGAACCGGATCGAGGAACTGCGGCTGGAACTGTACGAGAAGGTCAACGCGCTCGGCATCGGCGCGCAGGGCCTGGGCGGCCTGACCACGGTGCTCGACATCAAGATCAGGGATTACCCGACCCACGCGGCCAACCTGCCGGTGGCGATGATCCCGAACTGCGCCGCCACCCGGCACGCGCACTTCACGCTCGACGGCAGCGGCCCGGTCGCGCTCGACCCGCCGTCGCTGGAGGACTGGCCGAAGCTGACCTACGACCCGCGCAGCGCGCGGCGCGTGGACCTCGACGCGATCACCAGGGAAGACGTCGCCACCTTCAAGCCGGGCGAAGTGCTGCTGCTCAACGGGAAGATGCTCACCGGACGCGATGCCGCGCACAAGCGCATGGTCGACATGCTCGACAAGGGCGAGCAACTGCCGGTCGACCTCGAGGGCCGCTTCATCTACTACGTCGGCCCGGTCGATCCGGTGCGCGATGAAGTCGTCGGCCCGGCGGGTCCGACCACCGCCACGCGCATGGACAAGTTCACCGAACAGGTGCTGGCACAGACCGGCCTGCTCGGCATGATCGGCAAGGCCGAACGCGGCCCGGCGGCGCTGGAGGCGATCAGGAAGCACCGGTCGGTCTACCTTATGGCGGTCGGCGGCTCGGCCTACCTCGTGTCGAAGGCGATCAGGGCGGCGAAGGTCGTCGGCTTCGCCGACCTCGGCATGGAGGCGATCTACGAATTCGAGGTCAGGGACATGCCGGTGACCGTCGCGGTGGATTCCACCGGTGAATCCGTGCACCAGACCGGTCCCCGCAAGTGGCAGGCGAAGATCGGCAAGATCCCGGTGGTCGAGATTGCCTGAGGCGGGTCTGGCCGGGTCGGCGATAATCCGTCTTCCCGAAGCCGGCGGAGTCGCCATGTCGATTGTCCTCTACGGTTCGCCCAGCACCGCCTCCCTCGTCGTCCACTGGCTGCTGATCGAACTCGGCGTCGAGCACGAACTCCACCAGCTCGATTTCGACCGGTGCGAGCAGAAGTCGCCGCGGTACCTCGCGATCAATCCGGCCGGACGCGTGCCGACCCTGGTCATCGACGGCCAACCGGTGGCCGAGGCCGCCGCGATCGCGATGCACCTGGCCGACCTGCACCCGCAGGCCGCACTGGCGCCATCGCCCGGCACGCCCGCCCGTGCGCAGTACTACCGGTGGATGTGCTTCTGCGCGAACACCCTGCAGCCGGCCTACCGCGACTGGTTCTATCCCGAGGAGCCGGCCGGCGCGGACCACGTCGAAGCCGCGAAGGCGCAGGCGCGCGCCGACATCGAGGTCGCCTGGCAGCAGGTGGCCGACCACCTGCAGGCGCACGGCCCGTACCTGCTCGGCGGGCAGCGCAGCGCGGCCGATTTCCTGCTGACCATGCTGATGCGCTGGTCGCGCAACATGCCCCGGCCGTCGGACACCTGGCCGGCCCTGCACGCGCACGCGCAGCGCATGAAGGCGCTGCCGAGCTTCAGGGAAACCTGTGCCCGCGAGGGCCTGACCGACTGGACCTGAGCCGACGTCCCCTGTCGGCCTGCAGGAGCGCCTTCAGGCGCGACCCCATGTGGCGAATGGCTCCATCGGCTCGACCCCGGTCGGTTTGTCGCGCCTGAAGGCGCTCCTACAGTGGGCGTGGATCTAATCCTCGTACTGCTCGAACTTCCTGCCGCCCTGGAACGGCATCACGTGCTGCGCGACGATGCCTTTGGGCACCGTCTCCAGCTTCATCACGCCGTACTCCTCCGGCCACTCGCCCTGGTCGCGCGGCAGCTTGAAGGTGCCCATCAGCATGTCGACCAGCGGCAGGTGGATCGCGTAGTTCACGTCGATGTATTCCTGCTGCCGCGCATGGTGCCAGTGGTGGTAGCGCGGCAGCACCAGCAGGTACTCCAGCCAACCGAAGCGCACGCCGATGTTCGCGTGCGCGACCACCGCCTGCAGGCCGACCAGGATCACGTAGGCGTTGACCGCCGGCGCCGAGAAGCCCAGCACCAGCAGCGGCAGCAGCACCGCGCTGCGGGTCAGCACGATCTCGACGAAGTGGATGCGCGAGCCGGCCAGCCAGTCCATCTCGCGGCTGGAGTGGTGCACGGCATGGAAACGCCAGAGCCAGGGAATGTTGTGGTAGGCGCGGTGCAGCAGCGCCTGCGCCAGGTCGGCGACGAACACCGCGACCAGGAACTGCGCCCACACCGGCAGCGACTGGATCGCCGCCTTCAGCGAGGGGAACGCGGCCAGGCCGGCGATCGTCGAGGTCGAGGCGGTGACCAGGATCAGGATGAACTGCACCAGCACGTGGCTCATGAAGAAATACGCCACATCGGTGCGCCAGCCCTTGCGCAGCGGCGACACGCGGCGCTTGCCGAGGTAGCGCTCCAGCGGCACGAACACCAGCGCCGAGAAGAACAGCGAGATCACGAACCAGTCCAGCCCGAGCGAGTAGGGCGTCTGCCCGATCGAGTCGAACTGCACGTTGGTGCCGCCGATCAGCACCGCCAGCGTCGCGGCGCCGACGCCGACCGTGGCGATGCGCTTGTTGCGGTCGCGCAGGATCGACACGGTGCCGAGGATGAAGGCGGCGATCAATCCCACCAGCAGCAGGTGCCGGGCGAAGTCCTCGCTGTAGACCGCGCGGAACTCCTTGCTGGTCAGCTGTTCCGGGAAGTGGAAGCACAGCACCGCGAATACGCTGAGCAGGCCCAGCATCGCCGAGGCGTGGGCGAGGAACGAACGGCGTTGGCGGGGCGGGCTGGCGTCCATGTCGATCCGGTGGCCGGGGGCGGCGACAGCTTATCCGATTTGCGCGGAATCGCAGACGGTTGCCGGTGTCCTTCACCGCGGCGGCGGACGTGGACCTGCGCGGCGTAGGTCGCGCCTGAAGGTGCTCCTGCGGGTGCGATGCCGTTGCAGGAGCGCCTTCAGGCGCGACCCGGCGCCCGACCCCGGACCTACTCCGGCCGCGGTTCGAACCACTCCTGCAGCGAGATGCCGAGCCCCACGTAGGTCGCCTTGTGGTTGTAGTCGATCATGCTTTCGCCGTAGCCGTGGAACAGCTGCAGGCGCCCGCGCATCGGCAGGGCCTGGTGGATCGGGAAGCCCCAGTCGAACTGCAGCGCGCTGTGCGAACGGTCGCCGCCGCGCAGCGAATGCCGCGCCATCAGCGAGAATTCGTTGCGTCCGCGCACGTGGGTCAGCGTGGCGTCGCCGCGGCCGATGTAGTCCTCGATGTCCGGGTTGTCGTCGTCGCTGCCGTCGGAGACGCGGATCCACGGGCGCAGCACCAGCGCCCAGTCCTCGCGGTCCAGGCCGATGTTGAACATGATCCGGTTCCAGCTGCGCGACATCGGATCGCCGCGTCCGTTGGACTGGTGGTTGATGCCGACCGCGGCCATCCGGCCCTTCCAGCCGGCGATGCCGTAGCCGTTGCGGAACACGAGCAGCACCTCGGGCTCGTAGTTGGTCTCGCGGAACGGTCGCGACTGTTCGCCGTTGTAGACCTGCCAGCGAGAGCTCTGGGTGTAGCCCAGCCAGATGTCGCCGTTGTCGCCGAACAGGTTCTCGACCGCCTTGGTCTTGAAGCTCAGCTGGAACTTGGTCTCGATCGAATCCAGCCCCATCGGCGTGGTGACGGTGTTGTCCGGGTTTTCCGAGCGCGGCATGTCGTTGACGTCGGAGGTCCAGAACGCCGGCAGCAGGTACAGCGGCTTGTAGGCGCGGAAGTTGAAGATGCCGAGCTTGGAATCGCGGGCCAGCTCCCAGCGGCTGTCGAGCAGCGATCCGCGGCCCACGTTCGCCAGCGCGCTGTCCAGCGCGTCGTCGTCGTGGCGGAACAGGTCGTCGCCGCGGCGCGGGGCCTGTCCGCGCGCCTGCGCGGCCGCGGCCTCCGCTTCGGCCTCCGCCGCCTGCAGCGCCCGCCTGGCCTCCTGCGCCGCGAGGTCCGCCTGCTGCGGACCGCCGGAGGACGCGCGGCGGGCGAGGGTGTCGTAGCAGGCGAGCCGGGCGGCGTCGATCTCGATCGCGGCGCAGCGCTCCAGCGAGGTTGCGTCGACGGTCTGCGCCATGCCCGGCGCGGCCGCGGACAGCAGCGCGAACGCGAGCAGGCGCAGGTTCGCCGGCAGGGATCTTCGTGGACTCATGGCTTATCCGCGGAAGGCTCGAGAAGGTTGTTGTCGCCATCGGCCGCCTGCTGCGCCTGGGCGAGCTGTTCGTCGATGTCGCGGTTGACCGAAGTGTCGGCGGCCGCGCCGTGCGTCGGCTCCGCGTGCGCGGATGGCGCGGTGTCGCCCGGTTCGCGCGCCGTGAGGACGTGGTAGGTGGTCCGCGGCGCCTCGATGCCCGCGCGTGCGAATTCGGCCTTGACCATGCGGATCGCCTCGCTGCGGACCTTGCCCAGGTCGCTCTCGCGCTGGTCGACCCAGCCGAAGAACCGCAGCACGATGCCGGCGGTCGTGAACTCCTGCACGCTCCACGAGGGACCGGGGTCGGACAGCACGCCTTCGATCTGCCTGACCTGCTCCATCGCCAGCGCGTGCGAGACGCGGATCGACTGGCTGCCGTCGATGGCGACGGAGAAGTCGAAGCGCCGCTTCGGATTGCGGCTGTAGTTGAGCACGATCGCCTTGAACACCAGCGCGTTGGGCAGGCGCAGCTCGTTGCCGTCGAGCGTCATCAGCACCGTGGTGCGCGAATGCAGCGCGACCACCTTGCCCTCGTTGCCGTCGATCACCACGTGGTTGCCCGGCGAGAACGGCTGCCGCAGGCTGAGCAGGACGCCGGCGACGTAGTTCTCCGCGATGTCCTTGAAGGCGAAGCCGAGCACCAGGCCGACCACGCCGGCCGAACCGAGCACGGCCGTGACGAGGGCGGTGGCGTTGAGCAGGTCGAGCGCGAGCAGCAGGCCGAACAGGGTGATCAGCACGCGCAGCACGTTGCGGATCAGCCCGTTCATGTACGGGTTGTCGGTGCGCAGCCGCAGCAGGTGCAGCCGCCGCGAGACGAAGCCGCCCAGCCACGCGGCGAACGCGACGATCAGCAGGGCCACCAGCAGCAGGGGCAGTTTCGCCACCAGTTCGGCCAGCTTCGCGGCGGCCTTGTCGAAGGTGAAATCGAAGCGGCCGCGGATATCGTTGTCGGGGGGCGGCAGTTCGGCGGCGGGTTCCGCCGTGGCGGGCGCGGGACTGGCGCCGTCGGCAGCCGCCTGCATCGCCCCGGCCGGCAGCGCGGCCAGCAGGCAGGCGAGGAGCAGGGGCAGCAGCAGGGCCAGGCGGACGAGGTATCCGGAGCGGGAACCGGGTGCAGGCATGCGGGGATGTCGTGGGGAAAGTCCCAGTCTATCGTCGCGCCGGCAAGGCCGCGTCAATCGTGCCACCACGCCAGCGCGAAGATGCCGATCATCGCGAACGCCAGCGTCAGCTTCAGCACGATGCCGACGAAGATGCCGAACCAGGTGCCGAGCCCGACCTTCGTGGCCTTCCCGAGGTCGTCGCCGCCGATGCTGCGACGATCGACCAGTTCGCCGAGCACCGCGCCCATGAACGGCCCGGCGAACACCCCGACCAGCCCGAAGAACAGCCCCACGACCGCGCCGACCAGCGCGCCGACCACCGCCAGCCGGCTCGCGCCGACGCGTTTCGCGCCCGCGGCGGAGGCGAGGAAGTCGATGCCGATCGACAGCAGGGTCAGCACCGCGAGCAGCAGGATCGTCCACACGCCGATCTGCTCGAAACTCCCCGCCCAGGCCGCGAGCAGCATGCCGCCGAACACCAGCGGCAGCCCGGGCAGGGCGGGCAGGACGGTGCCGGCGATGCCGACCAGCACCATCAGCAGCGCGATGGCGTAGTAGATCGATTGCGTGTCCATGAGGGCTCCGTGGACGGCGGGTGCCGTCGGCAGGCGCATTCTGGCAAATGCGCCGCCCGCATGCGCGCCGCGCGCACGGGGAATCACGGATCGCGGCACCGGCGTGACCGCTCGCGGGCGGCGGACGCGTTGTTCTCCTTGTGGCACACGTGCGCGCGGAATGCTGGACGCATCCGGGTGCGACAACCCAGGACGGAGGAATCAGGATGTCTTCAGAGCGTCAGACAGGTACGGTGAAGAGCGTCGCGGCGGGCAATGTGGTCGTGGAATGGCCCGACGGCGGCGAAGTGACGTTCCGGGCCGCGGACTTCGCGGCGAGGGGGATCACCGTTCCGCAGGCCGGCCAGTCCATCGAATTCTACGCAGAGGACGGCAATGCGCTGAGCGCGCGGCTGGACCCGGAGCGGCGGGGCGGCGCAGGCGAAACGGACAAGCGCTACACATAAGGGGCGGGCGCGAGGCCAAAGCGCCGCATGCACGGACCCCGGCCGCGCATGCTGCCGGGGTCGGGTTCCGTGCGCCCTGGACTTGGTGGACGACGACCTCAGTTGGGCGTCGATCTGCCGCCGGGAAAGGCAACGTTCAAGTGGATCCCGGCTTTCGCCGGGATTGACGTCCTCAGTACGCCCAGGCGCGACCGTTCTGCACGCGGACGTAGGAACCTTCGCGGATGCCGTCCAGGTCGGCCTGGTGCACCGCGGTGGTACGGCCGTCGTCCATGCGGACGTGGATCGTGTAGCCGCTGCGGTTGGCGCCGGTGCGGTTCTGGATGGCGTTGCCCGCCACCGCACCGCCCGCGGCGCCCGCGGCGATGGCGACGTTGCGGCGGCCCTCGCTGTCGGTGTTCTTGCGCGCCAGTTCCTTGGCGGCTACAGCGCCGACGATGCCGCCGAGCACCGGGCCGACGACATTGGTGCCGCCACCGGCGGCGGATGTTTCGATCGCGACCACCGTGCCGCAGTCGCTGCAGCGGCCGGCGGGCGGCGCGGTGTTGCCGTAGCCGTTGCCGTAACCCGGGCCGTAGCCGGGCGAAGTGCTGGCGCAGCCGGCGAGGGCCAGCGCGGCGGTCGTGGCGACACAGGTCATGATGCGCATGCGGACGTTCATCGGGTGCTCCTCGCAGGTGGGCGATGCGGGCCGCGCGTGCAGCACGACCGTCGATCGGGACACTAGGCGGAAGTCGGTGAACGCGGCAGCAATTCCGCGTGGAGATCGTGCAAACGTGGCCGGTCGATGCAGTTGCGGTTCAGGCGGGGTGGGACACCGCACTCATGAAATGGACGATCGAGCAGAGGGGGCAGGTTGCGGCATCGGCGAAGAAGGTTTGTCGTTCCGAACGCAAGGTTTGTCATCCCGAGCGCAGTGAGGGATCTGGCAACTCATGCCGACCCCTGCGGGGATCCTCGACCCCGTTCGCGACGGCGATGACGCCGGGCCGGCCGGGCGTATCGGCGCGGGATGCGCGGGTCGAGCGGGAGTCCGGCCCGCGCAAACCGGCTCCAGCTGTCAGCGGAAGTCCTGGTGGCAGGCCTTGCAGGCCTCGCCGACCTGCTTGGCGGCCTGCTCGACGCCCTCGCAGCCGAGCGGAGGCGCCGCCAGCGCCGCGTCCAGCGTGCCGCGGAACTTCGCCGAGTGCGCGACGAAGTTCCGGTCGTCGCGCAGCTCCGGGAACGCGCGTTCGAAATCGTTGCCGAGGCTGCGCAGCGACTGCAGGTGCGGCAGCGTGTCGGTCGGGCTGCAGCGGTTCGCGCCGGCGTTGTCCTGCATCTGCGCGGTCTGCGCCCACAGCAGGTGCATCAGCGCATGGGGGTAGTGGTCGCGCCAGGTCTTGCGCGACTCCAGCGTGCGCATGAGCATCACCAGCGCCACGATGCCGATGACCAGGCCGAGCAGGAACATGAACAGGTACTTCGACGCGGCGGACGGCGGCTTGCGGGCGGGCTTGGCGTCGGGCGTGGGCTGCGGCGTGGTCGACATGGCTGGCTCCGTGGCTGGCGCGGCGACGATAGCACGCGGGTGCGGCCGGTAGACTGTCGCCATGGACGAGGCATGGATCGAACGATTCGCGGGCATCGACCGCCTGTACGGGCGCGGCACGGTCGATCGCCTGCGTGCACGGCGCGTCGCGGTGGTGGGCCTGGGCGGCGTCGGCTCGTGGGTGGTCGAGGCGCTGGCGCGCAGCGCGGTCGGACACTTGACGCTGATCGATGCCGACGACCTGTGCCTGTCCAACACCAACCGCCAGCTGCCCGCGCTCGACGGCCAGTACGGCCGCAACAAGGCCGAGGCGATGGCCGAGCGCTGCCGCGCGATCAATCCGGCGATCTCGCTCGACGTGGTGCCGATGTTCCTCACGCCCGGCAATCTCGGCGAACTGCTCGACCGCGGCTTCGACCTGGTGGTGGACGCCTGCGACAGCTTCCGCAGCAAGGTGGAGCTGATTGCATGGTGCCGTCGTCGCAAGCGGCCGGTGCTGACGGTCGGCGCCGCCGGCGGACGCACCGATCCGACCCTGGTGCGCGTGCGCGACCTCTCGCGCACCGAGCACGACGCGATGCTGGCGCTGATCCGCAGGAAGCTGCGCAGCGAGTTCAACTTCCCGAAGAACAAGGACCGCTACTTCGGCGTATCGGCGGTGTACTCGCTGGAGAACGTGAAGTACCCGCAGGCGGACGGCACGGTCTGCGGGCTGCGCCCGCAGGTGGGGCCGGACGCGGCGCTGAAGCTCGATTGCGGCGCCGGACTGGGTGCCGCCACGCACATCACCGGCGCGTTCGCGTTCGCGGCGGCGGGCAAGGCGCTTGAGATGTTGCTCAAGCCGTAGGAGCGGCTTCAGCGGCGATGCCTTTATGGGATCGCCGGAATCACGCCTGCGGCGCTTCACGGCATGCGGGCCGGATCAACAGGCCTGCCGCGTGCTGTCCTGCATCAGGTGGCGACGTTGGTGCCGTCGCGCTTCTCGCGCGGGGGCAGGGCATCGTCGCCGTGCACGAGGAACCAGACGTTTTCGGCGATGTTGGTGGCGTGGTCGCCGATCCGTTCGAGGTTCTTGGCCATGAACAGAAGGTGCGTGCACGGGGTGATCGCGCGCGCGTCCTCCATCATGTAGGTCAGCAGCTCGCGGAACAGGCCGGTGTAGAGCGTGTCCACCTCGGCGTCCTGGGCGCGCACGCGCTGGGCGGCGTCTGCGTCGTTGGCGGCGAACGCGGCCAGCACGTCGCGGACCTGGCGGACGACCAGCTGTCCGAGCGCGTTCAGTCCGCGGGTGTGCGGCAGTGGCGGCGCGGCGTTGAGCGCGGTCGAGCGCTTGGCGACGTTGGCCGCGTAGTCGCCGATGCGCTCGATGTCCGAGGCGATGCGCAGTGCGGCGAGGATCTCGCGCAGGTCGCGCGCCATCGGGCCGCGCAGCGCCAGCTTCATGACGTCGTGGCTGACTTCCTGCTCCAGCACGTCGATCGCCTCGTCGTTGCCGACGATGCGCGCGGCGGCCTTGTCGTCGCGCCGTTCGACGACGTCCAGCGCCGCCTCCAGCTGCGCCGCCGACATCTCGCCCATGCGCAGGATCTCGCCGATCAGGCGCTGGCGCTCTTCGTCGTAGCTCTTGACGATGTGGTCGTGGGGTTGCGTGTTCATTTGAGGGCCGGGATTCGGAATTGGGGATTGGGGAATCGGAAAAGCAAGGGAATCGCGGTGCGGCTGGGATTCGCTTTTCCGAATCCCCAATCCCGAATCGCGAATCCCGCCGGGCGCTTCATCCGAAGCGTCCGGTGATGTAGTCCTCGGTCTGCTGCTTCGAGGGATTGGAGAAGATCGTCTCCGTCGTGTCGTGTTCGATCAGGTCGCCCAGGTACATGAAGGCGGTGAAGTCGGACACGCGTGCGGCCTGCTGCATGTTGTGGGTGACGATGACGATGGTGTAGTCGAGCTTGAGTTCCTCGATCAGCTGCTCGATGCGGCTGGTGGAGATCGGGTCCAGCGCCGAGGTCGGCTCGTCGAGCAGTAGCACGTCCGGGCGCAGCGCGACGGCGCGGGCGATGCACAGGCGCTGCTGCTGGCCGCCGGACAGGCCGAGCGCGCTCTGGCCCAGCTTGTCCTTGACCTCGTCCCACAGCGCGCCCTGGCGCAGCGCATGCTCGACGCGCTCGTCGAGCTGCTTCTTCGACAGCTTCTCGTGGTGCCGGATCGCGTAGGCGATGTTCTCGTAGATCGTCATCGGGAACGGCACCGGCTTCTGGAACACCATGCCGACCTTGCTGCGCAACCGGTTCATCGGGTACTTCGGCGAGAGGATGTTCTCGCCGTCGAGCAGGATCTCGCCCGTCGCCTCCATCTTCGGGTACAGCGAATAGATGCGGTTGAAGATGCGCAGCAGGGTCGACTTGCCGCAGCCCGAAGGGCCGATCAGCGCGGACACGCGCTTCTCGGGGATCTCCATGTTGACGTTCTTGAGCGCGTGGAACTTGTCGTAGTGGAAGTCCAGGCCCTTGACCGCGATCTTGGTCGGCATCGGCGCCAGCGCGCCGCGCTGCTGCGTGGCCACGTTGATCCGTTGCTGGGGCGCGGCGGAGTTGAGGTCGTTCATGGCCGGGTCCGGGGAGAGGTTAGTCATTGGAGATCTTGTTGCGGAGCAGGAGCGCGCGTGCGGACAGGCTGACCAGCAGCACGAACACGGTCAGCACGAAGGCGCCGGCCCAGGCGAGCTGCTGCCAGGATTCGTAGGGGCTGCCGGCGTACTGGTACATCACCACCGGCACGCTCGCCATCGGCTGCAGTACGTTGGAATTCCAGTACTGGTTGCCGAAGGCGGTGAACAGCAGCGGCGCGGTCTCGCCGGAGATGCGCGCCAGCGACAGCAGGATGCCGGTGACGATGCCGGCCGAGGCGCTGCGGTAGAGCACCTGGATGATCACCTTCCACTGCGGCACGCCCAGCGACAGCGCCGCTTCGCGCATCTGCACGGGCACCAGCTGCAGCATCTCGTCGGTGGTGCGCACCACCACCGGCAGCACGATGAAGGCCAGCGCGATCGCGCCGGCAAGCGCGGAGAAGTTGCCGCCGGTCTGCATCACGATCAGGGTGTAGACGAACAGGCCGAGCACGATCGACGGTGCCGACAGCAGGATGTCGTTGACGAAGCGGACCACGGTCCCGGCCTTGCGCGCCTTGCCGTATTCCGACAGCCAGGTGCCGGCGGCGACGCCCAGCGGCGTGCCGATCCCGATCGCCATCGCGCACATCACCGCGCTGCCGAAGAAGGCGTTGAGCAGGCCGCCTTCCTGCAGCGGCGGCGGCGTCATCTGGGTGAACAGCGCCCAGTTGATGCCGCCGATGGCCTTGCTGAACAGCGTCCACAGGATCCAGCCGAGGAAGAACAGGCCGAACAGCGCGGTGCCGACGGCGAGGACGACGGCCATGGCGTTGCCGAAGCGGCGCCTGGCGTACAGGCGGTCGGCGATGGCGTGTTCGCGTGCGGTGACTGCGGACATCAGTTGCCCTCCTTGCGAGACAGCTGCATCAGCATGAAGCGGGCGATCGCCAGCACCACGAAGGTGACGATGAACAGCACGAAGCCCAGCAGCAGCAGGGCGGAGCGGTAGGTCTCGGTGGCCTCGCCGAAGTCGTTGGCGATCAGCGCGGCGATCGTGGTGCCGGGCTCGAGCAGAGACGGCGACAGCCGCACCGAGTTGCCGACCACGAAGGCCACCGCCATCGTCTCGCCGAGCGCGCGGCCGAGGCCGAGGAAGATGCCGCCGATCACCGCCGAGCGGGTGTAGGGCAGGACGATGTCCCAGCTCACCTCCCACTTGGTGGAGCCGAGCGCGTAGGCCGACTCCTTCAGCCGCGTCGGCACGGTCAGGAACACCTCGCGCATCACCGAGGAGATGAAGGGGATCACCATGATCGCGAGCACGAAGCCGGCGGTGAGCATGCCGATGCCCAGCGGCGGGCCGCGGAACAGCACGCCGAGACCCGGGATCGTGCCGAGGTGGTCGTTGAGCCAGGGCGTGACGTACTCGGTCATTACCGGCACCAGCACGAACAGGCCCCACATGCCGTAGATGATCGACGGGATGCCGGCCAGGAGTTCGATCGCGGTGCCGACCGGGCCGCGCAGCCAGCGCGGCGCGACCTCGGTGAGGAAGAAGGCGATGCCGAAGCTCACCGGCACCGCGATCACCATCGCGATGACCGCGGTGACCACGGTGCCGTAGATCGGCGCCAGCGCGCCGTACTTGTTCTCGACCGGGTTCCATTCGGACGAATAGAAGAAGCTCAGGCCCTGCGAGGCGAGTGCGTCGCGGCCGCCCCACAGCATCGACAGCGCGGCGCTGGCCAGGGCAACCAGCACGAACACCACGGTGCCGGTCAGCACCCACTTGAACAGGCGGTCGTTGCGCGCGTCCTTGACGTCGCGGGTGCTGCTGGGGGCGGGGAGGGTGGCGGCGTTCATGGGAGTCCAGGGAAAGTATTTGGTTCATCATTCCCGCGTAGGCGGGAACCCAGCGCCGTTTGCCTTGGGGAGGGTCAAAGCCAGGACACTGGATCCCCGCCTGCGCGGGGATGACGCAACGTCAGCCCCGCGCAAAGCGCGCGGGACGTTGCGTCACTTGAACTCCGCTGCCCAGTACGCCTCGATCTGCTGCACCAGCTCCGCCGGCAGCGGAACGTAGTGCAGTTCGGTCGCCTGCGCCTGTCCGCTCTCGAACGCCCACTTGAAGAAGTCCAGCGTGGCCTTGCTGCGCGCCGAGTCCTTGGGCTGCTTGTGCATCAGCATGAAGTTGGTCGCGGTGATCGGCCACGCGTCGGCGCCGGGCGCGTCGGTGATGACCAGGTTGAAGTCCTGCGCGCTGGCCCAGTCGGCGGTCGCGGCCGCCGCGGCGAAGCTGTCGTCGTTGGGCTGCACCCAGTTGCCCGCGGCGTTCTGCAGCGAGGCGTAGGGCATGTTGTTCTGCAGCGCGTAGGCCAGTTCGACGTAGCCGATCGATCCCTTGATCTGCTTCACGTACGAGGCCACGCCCTCGTTGCCCTTGCCGCCGACGCCGCTCGGCCACTGCACGGAAGTGCCTTCGCCGACCTTGGCCTTCCAGTCCCCGCTGACCTTGGACAGGTAGTTGGAGAAGTTGAACGTCGTGCCCGAGCCGTCGGAGCGGTGGACGATGCTGATCTTGCCGTCGGGCAGGGTGGTGCCGGCGTTCAGCGCTGCGATCGCCGGATCGTTCCAGGCGGTGACCTTGCCGAGGAAGATGTCGGCCAGCACCGGGCCGGTGAGCTTGAGCTGGCCCGGCTGCAGGCCTTCGACGTTCAGCACCGGCACCACGCCGCCGATCGCCGACGGGAACTGGCCGAGGCCGGCTTCCGCCAGTTCCTCGCTCGACAGCGGCTTGTCGGTGGAACCGAAGTCGACGGTGCCGGCCTTGATCTGCGCGATGCCGCCGCCCGAACCGATCGACTGGTAGTTGACCTTGGCGCCGGTGGCGGTGTTGTAGTCGGCCGACCACTTCGACACCAGCGGATAGATGAACGAGGCGCCGGCGCCGGAGATCTCGGCGGTGCTCCTTTCACCCGCGGGCGTGGCGGCGGTGCCGTCGGCCGAAGGGGCCTGCGCGGCTGGCGCGGTGTTGCCGCCGTCGGGCGAGCAGGCGGTGGCGAACAGTGCCGTCGACAGTGCGAGCAGGGTCAGGCGGGCGATGGGGGCATTCATGGGACAGCTCCGAATTGGGATCTGGATCCGTCCACGGGACGGCATGACGACATGAAATGATGTTTTTGTTACAGCCGTATGACGCTCGGGGGCCGCATTCATGACGGTGCCCGGTTGGCCGCGTCTGGAGACGCTCCTGCAAGCGCAGATGCCTCTGTACGAGCGCCTTCAGGCGCGACGGGCGTGCCACGGGAATCGTCCAGCCCCGGATCGACAGGCGCAGAAGGGGAACCCTGTCATTTCGACCGCAGGGAGAAATCTCGCCTCCGGCGCAGGGGAAGGAAGATTTCTCCCTGCGGTCGAAATGACAGGATTTTTTTCCGGGTTGCTCCCTCACTTGGGAGAAGAATCAAAAAAAGCGGGCCCGAAGGCCCGCAAGGAGGAGTCCGCAATGGGAGGGAGAATCGATGCGACGGATGCGCCTCAGTAGGTCAGGTTCTGCGTCCAGTAGGTCTGCACCTGCTGCACCAGCGAGTCCGGCAGCGGCACGTAGCCCAGCGCGCGCGCCTGGTCGTCGCCGCTGGCGTAGACCCAGCGGAAGAACTCGCGCGCGTTCTTCGCGCCCTCGACGTTCTTCGGCTTCTTGCGCATCAGGATGAAGTTGGTCGCGGTGATCGGCCAGGCGTTTTCGCCTGGCGCGTTGGTCATCACCAGGTAGAAGTCCTGCGACGCGCCCCAGTTGGCGCTGGCGGCGGCGGCCGAGAAGGTCTCGTCGCTCGGGTTGACGAAGTTGCCGGCGGCATTCTTCAGGCGTGAGTAGGCCAGCTTGTTCTGCAGCGCGTAGGACAGTTCGACGTAGCCGATGCCGCCCTTGATCTGCTTGACGTAGGCGGCCACGCCCTCGTTGCCCTTGCCGCCGATGCCGACCGGCCACTTCACCGCCGTGCCTTCGCCGACCGTGTCTTTCCAGCCGGTGCTGACCTTGGACAGGTAGTTGGTGAAGTTGAACGAGGTGCCCGAGCCGTCGGAGCGGTGGACGACGGTGATCTTGGCGTCGGGCAGCGGCAGGCCACCGTTGAGCGCAGCGATCGCCGGATCGTTCCAGTTGGTGATCTTGCCGAGGAAGATGTTGGCCAGCGTCTCGCCGTCGAGCTTCATCGCGCCGGAGGACACTCCCTGCAGGTTGACGATCGGCACCACGCCGCCGATCACCGACGGGAACTGCGCGAGGCCGGACTTGGCCAGTTCTTCCGGCTTGAGCGGCGCGTCGGAGGAGCCGAAATCGACGGTCGCGGCCTTGATCTGGGCGATGCCGCCGCCGGAGCCGATCGACTGGTAGTTGACCTGCTTGCCGGTGGCCTGCTTGTAGTCCGCCGACCAGCGCGAGATCGCGGGATAGACGAAGGAAGCGCCGGCGCCGGTGGCGTCGTTGGCGTGCGCGGTGGAAACGAAGGCGGTGGCCAGCGCGAGCGCGGCGGCCGAGGTCTTGAGGATGGCGTGCATGGAGTCCCTGGAGTCAATGCGGGAGGAATCCCGCTGGCGGCGGCTATTGCACGACCGCAAGATGACAGTTGCGTGGATGCTTCATGACGTTTGCATGAAGGCCTCCGTCCGCGCGCTGTCACGCATCCGTCATGAAAACGACTTCGTACGGTCAAAAGCCTTGGTCAGGCTTTGCGGGTCGCTAACGCGCACTTAACGATCTGCATGGCAACGCCAACGGATCCGAGGGTGTGCGTGCGAACGCAATTCATCGGATTCCATCACCTGACCGGGAACATTCCACCATGCGTTATTCGCTCCTCGCCGCCGCGCTCGCCACCGCCCTCGGCACCGTCGCCCTGCCTGCCGCCGCCCAAACCGCGAAAGACCAGGAGATCGCCGAGCTCAAGGCGCAGCTCGCTGCGCTCGCGTCCAAGGTAGAGGAACTGGAAACGCGCTCGGACGCGCAGTCGGAGATCAACGTCGCCACCCAGGAGAACCTGGACAAGATCGCGACGACGCAGCCGGTCGTCGACACCAAGGGCGGCATCAAGGTGACGTCGGCGGACAAGAAGTTCGAGGCTTCGATCGGCGGCCGCGTCCAGTTCGACGCCTACGCCTTCGACCGCGACATCGCCAGCACCACCGGCACCACCGAATTCCGCCGCGCGCGCCTGACCCTGCAGGGCAAGGCCTACGGCTGGGACTACAAGGTGGAGAACGACTTCGGCGCCGGCGGCGGCCTGGACGGCTTCCGCGACGTCTACATCGCCAAGTCCGCGCTCGGCGGCAAGTTCACCATCGGCCACTTCAAGCCCTACCGCGCGATGGAAGAACTCACCAGCTCCAACGAAATCCTGATGATGGAGCGTCCGTTCGCGACCGCGACCGGCCTGTTCACCAACCGCCAGTTCCAGCAGGGCGTCGGTTACCTGCGCGCGGGCAGCAACTACACGGCGGGCTTCAGCGCGTTCAACCTGCGCAGCGCCTCCGGTACGCGCAACGAAGGCGTCGGCTACGCCGGCCGCGTGACCTTCGCGCCGATCAACACCGCCGACAGCACCCTGCACTTCGGCGGCTGGATCAGCAGCGAGAACCTCAACCAGGGCTCGGCCGACTTCTCGGCCGTGGCGAACTACGCCGGCCGTCGCGGCCCCTCGCAGACCATCGCCACGGTGACCGGCGCCAGCGGCGACACGATCGACGTCTACGCGCTGGAAGCCGCCGGTTCGTTCGGCCCGGTGTTCTTCCAGGGCGAATACGCCAACGCCACGTTCGGCCAGCCGACCGGCCCGGACCAGGACCTGACGACGTGGTACGTGCAGGGCAGCTGGCACCTCAACGGCGGCCACAAGCCGTACAAGCCCGGCACCGGCATCTTCGGCTCGGCGCCCGTCGCCGACAAGGGCCTGTGGGAGCTGACCGCGCGCTACGACTCGATCGAGAACAAGGATCTCAACCGCGAGGTCAGCAGCTGGATCCTGGGCATGAACTACTACGTCAACCCGAACCTGCGCTTCATGTTCAACTACACGCAGGGCGACAACGAAGTTACCGGCGACGAGACCGGGCAGTACGCGCTGCGCACGCAGTTCGCCTGGTAATCCTCCCGCGCCAGGCGGAATCGGCAAAAGGCCCCGGACGGATGTCCGGGGCCTTTCGTTTTGGAGCGCGTTCTACCGGACTGTTGGAGGAAGGCAGGCGCCTCGTCGCCCCGGACAGGGCGGTCAACGACGCTGCGCATGCAACGCGGCCGTCCTTCGCCCCGATCCGCCGAGCCTTGTCATCCCGAGCAAAGCGGCGGTTGGCGTGGAGGCGGAAGTGATCGCGACACCGTGGTCGCGCCTGAAGGCGCTCCAGCAAGTGCGGAAGTCCTGCAGGAGCGCCTTCAGGCGCGACCGAAGCCAAGACAGACTCCCCGAACACAACCGCCCCCATCGCAAGCGGTAGCCCCGGCTCTACCTGGGAAGACTTACTCCCGGGCGACCGTCTTGTCCTTGAACCGGCACAGGTCGCGGATCACGCAGTGCGGGCAATCGGGCTTGCGCGCCTTGCAAACGTAGCGCCCGTGCAGGATCAGCCAGTGGTGCGCGCCCAGCAGGTACTCCGCCGGCACGACCCGCATCAGCCCTTCCTCCACCGCGCGCACGTCCTTGCCCGGCGCCAGCCCGGTGCGGTTGGCGACGCGGAAGATGTGGGTGTCCACCGCGATCGTGCCCTCGCCGAACACGGTGTTGAGCACCACGTTCGCGGTCTTGCGGCCGACCCCGGGCAGCGCTTCGAGCGCCTCGCGCGAGCGCGGCACCTCGCCGCCGTGCTGGTCGAGCAGGATCCGGCACAGCGCGATCACGTTCTTCGCCTTGGCGTTGAACAGGCCGATGGTCGAGATGTGGCGCCTGAGGCCTTCCTCGCCGAGGGCGAGGATCGCCTGCGGCGTGTTGGCGACCGGGTACAGCCGGCGCGTCGCCTTGTTGACGCCGACGTCGGTGGCCTGCGCCGACAGCACCACCGCGACCAGCAGTTCGAACGGGGTCGTGTATTCGAGTTCGGTGGTGGGCGAGGGATCGAGTTCGGCGAGCCGCGAGAACAGTTCGCGGACTTCGGCGGGCGAGAGCCGGCTGCGCGGCGGCGAGGCCTTGCGCTTGGCCTTGCGCGCGGCGACAGGCGGCGTCATGGCGCGCCCGCCCGGGCTTTCGCGCGCGCCAGCGCGGCCGCGGCGGCGGCCGGCAGCACGGGTTTCGGCGCGGCGGCGGGCGGTGGCGGCGTCCGTCGTGCATCGCGTTCGGCCTTGCGCCGCGCGAGCCGCGCTTCGCGCGCGCGATGGCGCTCGCGTGCGTCCCAAGCCGCGCGCAGGCGCCGTTGCGTTTCGACCAGCAGGGTTCGCGCCGCGTCGTCCAGCGCCTGCGTGCCGTCGTCGACGAAGGCCATCAGCCCGGCGTCGATCGCGGCGTCGAGGTCGTCGCCGCGCAGCAGCGCGACGAGGCGCGTGGCATCCGCGGCGGGAACGGTTGGACCGGTGGCGTCGGGCTTCCGGTGCATGGCGGGCGGTGTCAGCGTCCGTGGAAGGTCGGCTTGCGCTTGCCGAGGAAGGCCTCGGTGCCCTCGCGCATGTCGTCGGTGGAGAACACCAGGCCGAACTGCGCGGCTTCGTACTCCAGGCCTTCCTCGATGCCGGCCTCACCGCCGACGTTGATGCAGTCGAGGATGCCGCGCAGCGCCAGCGGGGCGGCGCTCGCCAGCTGCGCGGCCAGCTTCATGGTTTCGGCTTCGAGATCGGCGGCGGGCACCACGCGGTTGACGATGCCCAGCTGCAGCGCACGCGCCGCATCGATTGGCGCACCGGCCAGGCACAGTTCCAGCGCCGCGGCGCGCCCGGCCAGGCGCAGCAGGCGCTGGGTGCCGCCGAAGCCCGGGATCAGGCCGAGGTTGATCTCGGGCTGCCCGACCTTCGCCGTATCGGCCGCGATCCGCAGGTGGCAGCTCATCGCCAGCTCCAGCCCGCCGCCCAGGGCGAAGCCGTTCACCATCGCGATCACGGGCTTGGGCAGCCTTTCGAAGCGGCGCATCATCCGCTGCCCGCGCAGGGCGAAGTCCCGGCCCTGCGCCGGGGTCAGGCCGGCCATCTCGCCGATGTCGGCGCCGGCGACGAAGGCCTTCGGTCCGGCGCCGGTCAGCACGACGGCGCGCACCGACGGGTCCACCGCGGCCGCGTCGGCGGCGGCATGGAGGGCGTCGAGGGTCGCCGAATCGAGCGCGTTCAGCTTGTCCGGGCGGTCGATGGTGATGGTGCGGACGGCGCCACGATCGGCGGTCTGGAGAGGGGAATCGGTCATGGTCGGGCGGTCTGGAGGGAGGGGCGCCGGGCCGGGCGCCGGAACTTGCCGGGCCGGTGGCGGTCGGAACGGGGGCGTCAGTGGCGGTTAAGCCCTGCGGCCGCTATCCTAGCGTGTCCATCAGGGGCGGTTCGACCGCCCCGTGTCGTGTCTGGGCCGGGCTCCGGCCAATCGAATCCCTCTGGAGAGTGACTGAATGAAAGTGCGTTTGCTTGCCGCCAGCCTTGCGGCGATGACCCTGGTTTCCGTGGCGGCTTCGGCGCAGGACACGACCTCCGAGCGAGGCAAGCTGAGCTACGCGATCGGCTATAACACCGGCAATGAGCTGGCTGAGCTCACCGCGCGCGGCGAGGCCGTCGACGTCAATACCGTGATCAAGGCGATCCAGGACGCCTACGCGAAGAAGCAGCCGGCCGTGCCGGTCGACCAGCTCAGGGCCGCGGTCGAGAGCATGCAGCAGCGCCAGCAGGCCAAGATGGAGGCCGAGTTCGCCAAGCTCTCCAGCGAGAACAAGAGCCAGAGCGACACCTTCCTCGCGCAGAACCGCGCCAAGCAGGGCGTGCAGACCCTGCCGGGCAGCACCGTCCAGTACCGGGTGATCGAGAACGGCAGCGGCGCCAAGCCGACCCAGGCCAGCGACGTGCAGATCAACTACAAGGGCTCGCTGCCCGACGGCACCGTGTTCGTCGACACCGCGCAGCCGCAGGAAGGCCAGCAGGCCGGCCCGGTGACGATGAAGGTCAGCCAGATCCCGCTGGTGGGCCTGCGAGAGGCGCTGCTGCAGATGCCGACCGGCGCACGCTGGGAAGTGGTGCTGCCGGGCGACAAGGCCTACGGCACGACGATCCAGGCGGGCCGCATGGCCAACCAGGCGGTCGTGTTCGACGTCAAGCTCGTCAGCGTCAAGTGACGCAACGGCCCACGCGCAGAGCGCGTGGCTGCCGTTGCGTCATCCCGAGCCGCAGGCGAGGGATCTCCCGACCGCTGCGGGGATGACCGGCGGCCCATGCGCGCAGTGCGCACGGCCGCCATTGCGTCATCTCCACACCCTGTAGGAGCGCCTTCAGGCGCGACCGCTTCCCGGCACCATCGATCCCGGTCGCGGCCTGAAGCCGCTCCTGCAAGGAACGGGCTGGAGCGACGGCCGCGAGGCCCGCATCGGCAGTACCACCAACGTCCGCTCCCACCGGGTGGACGTCATCGCGTCACCCCCGCGCTAGCGGGAATCCTTCCACGACGGCCCCGAGGCCGCTGTTCCAGGATGCTCGAAGCGGCCCGCGCGCAGCGCATCCGCTCCGCTCCCCAACATTCGACCGCATCGGTCCCGCCGCTGCGGCCTTTCTCGGCGACCCCGGTCGCCGTGTGGCACTTACATTTTGTCCATGAATTCCACGTTCCGCGCCGTGCTCAGTCCCTGCATCGGCGTCTGCATGCTCGACGACGCAGGTTTCTGCCTGGGGTGCCACCGCAGTTCCGCGGAGATCGCGCGCTGGCTGCAGATGGGCGATGATGAACGCCTGCGACTGATGGAGCACGTGCTTCCGCAACGCGAAGCGCAACGTACCGATTGAGCATGCCCGTGGCCCGCTTCGACCGCATTGCGCGCGCGCTGCATCCGATCGACGCGGTTCCCGCCGGCCCGGAGTGGAACCTCGCCGAGCTCGACGGCCTGCTGGGCCGCGAACCGCCCGTCGCCGCCGCGGTGCTGCTGGGCCTGGTCGAACGCGACGACGACCTGCAGGTCCTGCTGACGCGCCGCACCGACGCCCTGCGCCAGCACGCGGGGCAGGTGAGCCTGCCGGGCGGGCGCATGGATCCCGGGGACGCCAACGTGCTTGCCGCCGCGCTGCGCGAGGCCAACGAGGAAATCGGCCTCGAACCGCCGCAGGCCTCGCCCCTGGGCTACCTCGACCCGATGCGCACCGTCACCGGCTATCGCGTGGTGCCGGTGATCGCGCGGCTCGATCCGGGCTTCGTCGCCCGTCCCGATCCCGCGGAAGTCGCCGCGGTGTTCGAGGTGCCGCTGTCGTTCCTGCTGGCGCGCGACCACCTGCGCGAACTCGACATCGAATTCGGCGGCCGCATCCGCCACGTGCTCGAATACGCGCCGTACCCGGGGGCGCCGGAGCAGCGCATCTGGGGCGTCACGGCGTCGATCCTGTACAACCTGCGCGAGCGGCTGGAGGCGGTGCGATGACGACTTCGGATTGGAACACGCTGGTACAGCCGGAAACGCTTGCCGCCGCGCTGGACGAGCGCGACGTCGTGGTGGTCGACTGCCGCTTCTCGCTCGCCGATCCCGGGGCCGGCGAGCAGGCGTACCGGGTGGCGCACATTCCCGGCGCGCGCTACGCGCATCTCGACCGCGATCTTTCGGACCACGGCAAGCGGGGGCAGGGACGGCATCCCTGGCCCGACGCGGGCGCCTTCAGCGCGCGCCTGTCGGACTGGGGCATTTCGCACACCAGTCGCGTGCTGGCGTATGACGCCGGCGATGGCGCGTTCGCTGCGCGGCTGTGGTGCCTGCTCAAGCTGCTCGGGCACGATGCGGTCGCCGTGCTCGACGGCGGCTGGGCGCGCTGGAACACACTCGGCCTGCCGGTGGACGATGCCGTTCCGTCGCCGTCGCCAGCGGTCTGCGCTGCGACCTTCGACGCCTCGCGCCTGTTCGATGCCGACGACACCCGCCGCCACCTCGACGCCGGCGACCTGCTGCTGGATGCGCGCGCGCCGGAGCGCTTCCGCGGCGAGGTCGAGCCGATCGATCCGGTCGCCGGCCACGTGCCCGGCGCCACCAATCGTCCATATGTCTTGAACCTGGTCGATGGCCGCTTCAAGCCGGCCGCACAACTGCGGGCCGAGTTCGAAGCCTTGCTCGATGGCCATCCCGCCGACGCGGTCGTGGCCATGTGCGGCTCCGGCGTCACCGCCTGCCACCACCTGCTGGCGATGGAGCACGCCGGCCTGCCGGGCGCCAAGCTGTTCACCGGCTCGTGGAGCGGCTGGATCTCCGACCCGTCGCGGCCGGTGGCGACCGGCGGCTGAGCCGCGTTCGCAGGCGTCCTCAGGTTTCCTGTAGGAGCCGCTTCAGCCGCGACCGGAGGTTCCGACGGCCTGTGGCAGGCGGTCGCGGCTGAAGCCGCTCCTGCAAGTGGACAGATGCACGGGCTGGGGTGAAAGAAGTGGACCCCTACACGCGCATTCCATATCGATCGGTCCGGGTACCGGGATTCGCGAGTTCACCCAATCCATGTGGTGAACTTCTCCCGACCCAGTTCCCGCCGCTTGCCGCGGATGGATCTTCGAAACGTGCCAGTGCGAGATGTTTATTTGCCGAGCTTCGCCAGCAGCGCGTGCAGCGCCGCCTGCGTGTCGGGATCGTTCCACGACGCGACGAAGCGGTCCAGCTCGATGAGTTCCGGTCGCAGCGCGGCGACCACCTCGGCGCGCGCGATTGCCCGCGTCGCCAGCACCGGCTTGCGCGGCAGGGCCAGCAGGCCGAGCAGCCATTCGCGTGCGCGCCGGGGCACGTCGTCGATGCCGGCGAGTTCGTCGACCAGGCCGATGGCCAGCGCGCGCTGCGCGTCCACCATCTCGCCGGCGACCAGCAGGCGCTCGGCGCGATGCGGCCCGACCACGCGGCGCAGCAGCCGCTGGATGCCTTCCGGCGCCACCAGGCCGACCTGGGTCTCGTTGAGGCCGATGCGGTATTCGCCGGCGGCCATCACCCGGTAGTCGCAGCACAGCGCCAGCACGCAGCCGCCGGCCGGCGCGTGGCCGTTCAATGCTGCCGCGACCGGCACCGGGCAGTCGGCCAGCGCGCGGGCGGCGAGGAAGAAGCCCTCCCAGGCTTCGCGCAGCGCGGCATCGTCGAGCGTCAGCAGGAACGGCACGTCCAGCCCGGCCGAGAACACCTTTGGGCCGCCCGAAAGCACGAGCCCCTGCGCGCCGGACGCGACGGCGTCGGCGATCGCGTCGCGCAGCTGCGCGCACAGCGCGGGGTCCAGCGCATTGACCGGCGCACGCGCGAGGCGCAGTTCGTGGATGCCGTCGTGGGCGCTGCGTTCGATCAGTGCGTGCATTCGTCGGTCCGGTGGCTGGCTCGCGATATCATAGGCGCCATGGAACGCCTTCGCCGCCTTGCAGGTTTCACGCTGCTGTGCCTCGCCTCGCTGTCCGCGCAGGCGCAGGAATGCATGCCGCGCATCGAGTCGGGCTGGATCCGCCAGCCGCCGATGGCGATGCCGATGATGGCCGGATTCGCGGAGGTCGCGAATCCGTGCGGTGCGCCCGTCAGCATCGTCGGCGCGGGCAGTCCCGCCTTCGCCTCGGTCGAACTGCACGAGACGCGCCAGGTCGACGGCGTCAGCCGCATGCGCCACGTCGAATCGCTGCCGGTGCCGGCACGGGGCAAGGTCGCGCTCGCGCCGGGCGGCCTGCACCTGATGCTGATGCGGCCGAACGCGGAGATCGAGGCGGGGCAGCGCATCGCGATCGACCTCGAGCTGTCGGACGGGCGCAAGCTTCGCGGGGAGTTCGAGGTGCGCAAGCCCGACGCGCTTTGAGCGCAGGCGCGGCGGCGATCGGGTTGGTGCTCAACGGCCTCTTCGTCTGCAGCCGCAACCGGCTGCGCAGCCCGACGGCGGAGCAGGTGTTCGCCGACTGGCCGGGCGTCGAGACCTCGTCCGCGGGACTCGACCACGACGCCGGGAACCCGCTGACGCCCGAACTGCTCGAATGGGCGCAGCTCGTCTTCGTCATGGAGCGGGCGCAGCGGGCGAGGCTGTCGGCGAGGTTCAGGCCGTGGCTGGGCGCGAAGCGCGTCGTCTGCCTCGATATTCCCGACGACTACGGCTACATGGATCCGGGGCTGGTGCGCCTGCTCGAGGCCAGGGTGCCTCGGCACCTGCCGTCGCGCTGAGCTCGCCGGTAGGCTCTCCTGTCTGTAGGAGCGGCTTCAGCCGCGACCCGGTGGTTACGGAGTCGGCAGGTGGTCGCGCCTGAAGGCGCTCCTACAGCGTCCCTGCGCCGGCAGGGTTCGACGCAGCCCGGCGCACCGCTTCCGGCAGCGGCGTGGGCCGCCCGCTGGCGCGGTCGATCCACACCATCACCACGTGCCCGTCGGCGTGCAGCACGGTGCCGTCCTCGCTGGCGATGTGGTGGCCGAGGGTGACGCTGGTGGTGCCGACGCGGTCGGCGAACAGTTCCACCACCACGCTCGACGGATACGGGATCGGCACCCGGTAGCTCATCTGTACCGCGGCCAGCAGCGGCGCCACGGACTCGGTCAGCCACGCCTCGCCGAGCGACTCGAACCAGCGGATCCGCGCCTCCTCGAGGTAGGTCATGAAGTTCGAGTTGTTGACGTGGTTGAACGCGTCGAGGTCGCGCCAGCGCAGCTCGATCGGCATGCGGACCAGGGAAGTGCGGTTGTCGAGGCTCATCGGCGTGATACGTGGTCGGGGCCTGCCCAGTGTGCGGCGGCCGGCGGCGAGCAATTGCTCAGGCCGCCGACCTGCGCCTGCCAGACTTGCCTTCGAGTCCCAGCGTCTTGGCGAGGAAGCGGCCGGTATGCGACTGCGGCAGGCCGGCGATGTGCTCGGGCGTGCCCTCGGCGATGATCATGCCGCCGCGGTGGCCGCCTTCCGGCCCGAGGTCGACCACCCAGTCCGCGGTCTTGATCACGTCGAGGTTGTGCTCGATCACGACCACCGTGTTGCCGTCGTCGCGCAGCTTGTGCAGTACCGCCAGCAGGTGCTCGATGTCGTGGAAGTGCAGGCCGGTGGTCGGTTCGTCGAGGATGTACAGCGTGCGCCCGGTGTCGCGGCGCGAGAGTTCCTTCGACAGCTTCACCCGCTGCGCCTCGCCGCCGGACAGCGTGGTCGCCGGTTGGCCGAGCTTGATGTAGCTCAGGCCGACGTCGAGCAGCGTTTCCAGCTTGCGCGCGATCGACGGCACCGGATCGAACAGCGCCAGCGCGTCCTCGACCGTCATCTCCAGCACGTCGTGGATGCTGTAGCCCTTGTACAGGATCTCCAGCGTCTCGCGGTTGTAGCGCTTGCCGCCGCAGACGTCGCAGGGCACGTACACGTCGGGCAGGAAGTGCATCTCGACCTTGATCAGGCCGTCGCCCTGGCAGGCCTCGCAGCGGCCGCCGCGCACGTTGAAGCTGAAACGGCCCGGCGAATAGCCGCGCGCGCGCGCCTCGGGCACCTGCGCGAACAGTTCGCGCAGCGGCGTGAACAGGCCGGTGTAGGTGGCGGGATTGCTGCGCGGCGTGCGGCCGATCGGCGACTGGTCGATGTCGACCACCTTGTCGAACAGGTCCAGCCCCTTCACCTCGCGATGCGGCGCCGGCTTGTGCGAGGCGCCGTTGATCTCGTTCGCGGCCAGCGCGTACAGCGTGTCGTTGATCAGCGTGGACTTGCCCGAGCCGGACACGCCGGTGATCGCGGTGAACAGCCCCGAGGGGATCGTCAGGTCGACGTCCCTGAGGTTGTTGCCGGACGCGCCCAGCAGCTTCAGCTGCATCTTCGGGTTGGCCTTGTGGCGGCGCTTGGGCACTGCGATCTCGCGCTTGCCCGACAGGTACTGGCCGGTCAGCGAGCGCGGCGCCTTGAGCACGTCCTCGAACGAGCCCTGGGCCACCACCTCGCCGCCGTGCACGCCGGCGCCGGGGCCGATGTCGACGACGTGGTCGGCCAGCCGGATCGCGTCCTCGTCGTGTTCGACCACGATCACCGTGTTGCCGAGGTCGCGCAGGCGGGTGAGGGTGCCGAGCAGGCGCTCGTTGTCGCGCTGGTGCAGGCCGATGCTGGGCTCGTCGAGCACGTACATCACCCCGACCAGGCCGGCGCCGATCTGCGAGGCCAGGCGGATGCGCTGCGCCTCGCCGCCGGACAGGGTGTCGGCCTTGCGCTCCAGCGTCAGGTAGTCGAGGCCGACGTCGACCAGGAAGCCCAGCCGTTCGTTGATTTCCTTGACGATCTTGGCCGCGATCTCGCCGCGCCAGCCGGCGAGGTTGAGCGAGCGGAAGAACTCCAGCGCCTCGTCGATCGGCAGCACCACCAGCTCCGGCAGCGGCCGCTCGGCGACGAACACGTTGCGCGCGGCCGCGTTCAGGCGCGCGCCGCCGCAGTCGGTGCAGGCGCGCTCGCTGATGTACTTCGCCAGTTCCTCGCGCACCGCCGCGGACTCGGTCTCGCGGTAGCGGCGCTCGAGGTTGGGCACGATGCCCTCGAAGCGGTGCTTGCGCTGGGTGCGCCCGCCGGCGTCGGTGATGTAGCTGAAGGTGATCGTGGTGTCGCCGCTGCCGAACAGCACGGCGTTGCGCGAGGCTTCGGGCAGGTCCTGCCAGGGTTCGTCGACGCTGAAGCCGTAGTGCCTGGCCAGTGACTGGATCAGCTGGAAGTAGTAGGCGTTGCGCCGGTCCCAGCCGCGCACCGCGCCGGCGGCCAGCGACAGTTCCGGATGCACCACCACGCGCGCCGGGTCGAAGAACTGCGAGACGCCGAGGCCGTCGCAGGTCGGGCAGGCGCCGACCGGCGAGTTGAACGAGAACAGGCGCGGCTCGAGTTCCGGCAGCGAGTAGTCGCAGACCGGGCAGCTGTACTTCGACGAGAACAGCAGCGGCGCGATGGCCTCGTCGTCGATCGCCTGTACCGCGGCCATGCCGTCGCCGAGCTTGAGCGCGGTCTCGAACGACTCGGCGAGGCGCTGCTTCATGCCCGCCCCGGACTCCGACCCGGGGTCGCGGACCTTGAAGCGGTCGATCACCGCTTCGATCGTGTGCTTCTGGCGCAGGGCCAGCGGCGGCACCGCGTCGATCTCGTGCAGCACGCCGTCCACGCGCACGCGCACGTAGCCCTGCGCGCGCAACTGCTCGAACACCTGCGCATGCTCGCCCTTGCGCTCGCGCACCACCGGGGCCAGCAGCATCCAGCGCTGGTCCGGGTCCAGGCCGAGCACCTGGTCGACCATCTGGCTGACCGTCTGCGCTTCCAGCGGATAGCCGTGGTCCGGGCAGCGCGGCAGGCCGACGCGGGCGTAGAGCAGGCGCAGGTAGTCGTAGATCTCGGTGATCGTGCCGACGGTCGAGCGCGGGTTGTGCGAGGTCGATTTCTGCTCGATCGAGATCGCGGGACTCAGGCCCTCGATGTGGTCGACGTCCGGCTTCTCCATCACGCTCAGGAACTGCCGCGCATAGGCCGACAGCGACTCGACGTAGCGGCGCTGGCCCTCGGCGTAGATCGTGTCGAACGCCAGCGACGACTTGCCGGAGCCGGACAGGCCGGTGATGACGATCAGCTTGTCCCGCGGCAGGTCGAGGTCGATGTTCTTGAGATTGTGGGTACGCGCACCGCGGATGCGGATGGTGTCCATCGCCATCGGTGTGGGATTCCGGTTGGGGCTGGGGGAGGGCAGCCGGGCGGACGGGGAATCGATCAGCCTAGCGAGCCGCCGATGTGGGGGCAAATGCAGGGAATGCCAGTCTGTCGGCAGGGTGTCTCAGCCTTCGAGACGGGGCGTCGGATTGGGCTGCGCCTGCGCGCGCACCCGTCCGCAGGCCGGGGTTGGCATCGGCCGGGAATCGGGGAGGCGATTGACACCGTCCATCCGCAGCGCCCGGGCTCGTAGCCGATGTGGCGATGGAGCGTCTCCCCGTCGCGGATACTGCAGCGTTTCGGCGGGTTGCTGCCCGGCCCCCATTCTCACGCCGGACGGTTCCACCCCTGGCGCGGACGCGAGTGTCCCGACGTGCCCGCCTTGTTCAGCCGGCATGTAGAAAACCGCCAATAAGTTATATCGTTGTTAACACGCCCTTCACGGGTGCAAATCTACTCTGCCGGCGTGCGTTCAGGTGACAAGCTGGATCACGCATTCAATATTGAAGAGATGGCACCGAATGCCGCATCGCGGGACACGGGGTCGCAATCCGTTTGGCGAAGGCCTTTCAAAGGAACTGGATAATGACAAAGATGAAACTCCTCAGCGTGGCGCTCCTTGGTGGCCTCGGAATCGCGCAGGTTGCGTCCGCGCAGGAATTTGACGATCGCTGGTATCTGAGCGGCTCTGCGGGCTACAACCTGCAGGACGAGGATCGTCGTACGGACGACGCCTATGCCCTGGGCCTGGGCGTGGGC